>Ga0247725_1001547_pt1 | contig 11379 bp, 9 predicted proteins | sample OKSTACKMCFT3sol_FD_183021 | JGI IMG/M metagenome (GOLD analysis project Ga0247725, IMG submission 183021) | Subsurface sediment microbial communities from gas well in Oklahoma, United States - OK STACK MC-FT3-sol | ecosystem: Environmental > Terrestrial > Deep subsurface > Rock core/Sediment... | reverse complement strand
CGTAACCGACACCCACCTGAAATTGCGCCACGCCCTTGCCTTGCTCGGCCGCCCGCCGGTACCAGGCAACTGCCTGTTTATAATCCTTGGCCACCGTCTCGCCAGTGGCGTAGGCCGCCCCTAACAGGATCTGGGCGGTGACATCGCCCTGCTCACCGGCCTGCAGCGCCCAGTAAATGGCCTGTTTGTAATCAATGGCTACCCCTCGCCCGTAGGCATAGGCCACCGCCAGTGCGGACTGAGCCGCCACATCTCCTTGTTCCGCCGCCTTGCGATACCAGTACAGGGCCTGCCCCTCGTCTTTCACCACGCCGATGGCATTGGCATAGGCCGCACCCAGCTCGCGTTGGGCCAATCGATGCTGTTGTTCGGCCGCCATATGCAGCCAAAAGGCTGCCTGCTCGGCGGATTTATCCCGTTGGAAGGCCTCAGCCACGGCAAACTGGGCGTCGACATTGCCCTGCGCCGCCATGCGACGAAATGCCGCGATACCATCGTCGGCCGCCGCCAGCGGAACACTCACGCCCAGGCAGCACAGCCAGACCAGTACTCGGGTCACAGTGGATTCCTTCTTTCGCGATCAGGCCCATGCCTGATATTCAGTCGAGAGCCGCCAGCACAACCACCGGCCAAGCGAGGGTCATCTGTTGTCGTAGTTGCAGGGCGCTGGCTAGCCATTTTTTAAGCGCTATCAATGTATTACCTGTTGACGGCGCAAGATAGCAGCCAGATGGAGATGTTGAAGGTGGATCAAAAAACCGGCAGTTTGCACACCGATAGACCCGGATCATCATGACCGCTGATCGCGCGCTACGGCATCGGGCGGCAGGGTTGGCGGTACACTCGAGGATGCGTCTGCTGCGGTTCCCGGCGTTACCACAGGCAGCGAATCGCCGTGGGGCAAGCTGAGCCAGCCATGTAATAACCCCGCCCGGCGCACCTTGCGTCGCCGGATACGCCAACGAACCAATCGCGACATCAGAGCTCCTCACCTGTGACCGAAATAACCGCTGCTCATTGTGCGACATCGACAAGAACCCCATCGCGGCCCGCCAGGACAACGGCCCAGCTACCCAGCAGCGTTGTCCTTCAGATACAGCATAGCCGTTACTCACCTCACCCTGGTCCACTCATCTCGCCCTCGTCACGCGGGGTGGCGAGCGGTAACACAAAGTGCTGATAAAACCAGCCCAAACCCACCAGGCACAGCCCCAACCCGAGAAACGACGCCGCCCGGTAGAGGCCTTCCAGATCGGCCATATCCCAGAGGAATATTTTCAATACGGCCACCAGCAGGATCAACAGCGCCGCCTGACGCACCCGGGCGACGGCCAACCAGCCACCGAACAGCATCAGAACAATCGCCGTCAGCAGCCACACCGCCGAATAGCTGTACTGCTCACCATTGGAGACGGCAAACCCGGAGATATCGGCCCCCTGCCACCACTGCCGCACCATCAGGGTGAGATAGAGCATGCCGCTGAAGAACACAAACACCGCGCTGACCCGGCGCAGCCACTGCGGATGGGCCAAGAACGCCAACGCCAATACGCTCAGCAGAGTCGGGATCCCCCAGGCCAGCAGGGTCAGGTTCAGTATGGGCAATTCGCCCACCGAGGTCGTCACCCACAACGGATTAAACCACAGGCTGGATCCCAGCACCGTCATGGCCATCATCAGAATCAGCAACAGCGGTGAGGCGATGGCATACACCTGGGCCAGAGCGCCGTTGAGCCGCGCCTTCCAACCATAGACCAGTGCCAGTCCCCCCCAGGTCACAGCATTGAGCGCAGCATCGGCCAAGGTGTAATCCCCATGCCAGGGATCGCCACCGCTCAGCCAGTAGCGCCCCTCCAGCGTGAGCCAGAGGGTCAGCAATTGCACACCGCCCGCCTCGAGCCAGGCGTTAGTGCTCGCCCCGGGACGGTGGGGCAGCCAGCGCGCCGCCAAAAAGAAGCAGATCACCGGGATGCCGTAACCATACAGGCTCCAGTGCAGCCCCAAACGCCCTTGCAGGGCGTAATCCAGCAACCAGGGATTAAGGGAAAGCCGGGCCACAATGACCATCGCCAGCCCTTTGAGCAGCCAATGGGGAACGAGATCGCCTTCTCGTTGCCCCAAGCGGGCCAAGCCTGCCAGTTGCAGCGCCAGAGCCAGTGTCAGGTTGGCATCGGCCAGCAGCATGATAAACACCAGAGTCAGAGCACCCTGACCACCGGCCAGCAGCGCGACCCGGGCACCATGAGACCAACGACCCCGCACCTCGGCCAGGGCGCTGAAGGCGACAAACAGCAGCAGCCCCTGCAGCGGCCATAGCAGGCTCTGATCGGCCCAGAAATCAGCCGCCCCGACCGGCGAGCGCCAGTAGAGCAGAGCCAGCATCGCCAGCGGCAGCACCACCACCCAGGAGGCCCAGAGTCCGCCGCGGCGCGCCACGGTCAGCCACTGCAGTGCCAATAGCGCCTGCAGACAGGCCAGCCCCATGCCCCAACGCCACAGCGGCCATAACTCCGGCCACGCCAGTTGGGCCCAGCCCACCTGCCCCCACTGCTCGAGGGGCAGATGGTAGGCCCAGACACTGACCAGCACACCGCAACCGGCCAACCAGGGCAGCAAATCCAGGGCCGCAATCCGCCGAGCCAGCCCATGGGCCCCGACTCCGGCACCCAGCAGCGCTAACCAACCGGCCAGTGGATAATCCAGAAACAGATGCAGACCGACCAGCAAGAGAGTCCCGATCACGGCAATCCAGTGGGCATCCTTGATGGCGGTCTGGCATTTGCGCCACTGACAAGGCAGCCGCAGGGCCGTGCTCTGCAGGCGCCATCCCAAACCGGGCAGCGCGATAAAGGCATACAAGGAGAGCAGCAGATAGCCAAACACGAAGCTGCTTTCATCGCGATACAGACTCTGCGCCAGCAAGAACCAGAGGAAGTGCCCGACACAGGTGCCCCACCACAACCAGCGGCGTTGCACCCGGAACTGCAGGCCCAAGGCGGCCAAAGAGACCAGCGCGACATAGCTCAGTAGCCCGGTCAGGCTGCCCTGCCCGGTCGAGACCAGCGCAGGGACCAGATAACCACCGAGCAAGCCGAGCACCGCCAACAGGGGCCCTTGCAGCAAGGAGAGCGCCATGGCCAGCAACGACACCCCGGCCAGCAACACGAAGGCAAGACCGGGGGAGATCAGATCATAGAGTTCGAACGCCGTCAGCAGGCTGGCATACCAGGCGATCACCCCGCCACCGGCAAGCGCCGCCGGCACATAGTCGGCTTGTTGCCCCAGCCGCGGCAGCGCCAGCGGGGTTTCCCGCTGCCGTAACCACTCACTGCTCAGCACCAGAATCAATCCCAACACCAGTCCGGCAATCACCCGCCCGCTCGGCCCCAGCACACTGTGCTCGACACCGAATTTGACCAAGAACACGCCGCCCAGCGCCAAGGCCACACCACCGACCCAGACCATCCAGCGCGAGGCGATATCCCGCTCCAGTCGTGCCGGTGTGCTTGGCGACGTCGCGGCAACTGGCGACTCGGTTATTGCAGACGAAACGCCAACGGCCTGGGGGTGAGCAGCCAAATTCCCATCATCTGCAACAGGATCTGCCGTTTGCGGCTGCAAGGCTGTGGGTTGCGGCGCGATATCGGCTGCCAAAGCCGTAACCGGAGGTGCGATGGGCGACGCAGGAATGGATGAAACAGGCTCAGGCACCGCTGACATGGCCGTTGCACCTGCGCTGGCCAACACCTCAGTCGCCCGATGCAATTGGGCTGCTCCTAGCCGCCCCGGCACCAGCGCCAGCGCTTGCTCCAGAGCCTGCAACTGCTGGCGCTGTTTGCGTAAATCCTGCTCCAGTGCCGACAGGCGACTGAGCGCAATCAGGCCGCAGATCGCCCCCGCCAACACCAGCAATACCAGTCCACCGACCAGCAGCATCAAACCATCCATGTCCCACTCCCGATAAGCCGGAGCGCTCCGGCATGCCAAGCTTCAGAGTATGACGCCCATCGTCGACCTGCAACACCAGGGGGGATCCCGATGCCCGGATCGCGATCCAGCCATGAAATAGCCAAACGAAACAACTACTTCATATGACGGTAAGCGTGGCCTGACGCATAATGGAAGAAATAGAAGGGAGTATTGGAATGAATCCGCTGACTGATCAATTGCTCGCCCGGCTCAATCGCGTGATCCTCGGCAAGCCCCATGAACTGCGGTTAGCCTTGTGCTGCCTGTTGGCTCGCGGCCATCTGTTGATTGAGGATCTGCCCGGCATGGGCAAGACCACCCTGGCCCACGCCCTCGCCACCTTGCTGGGGCTAGCCTATCAGCGCGTACAGTTTACCTCCGACATGTTGCCCGCCGACTTGTTGGGGCTGTCGATCTATGATCAGGCCAATGCCGCCTTTACCTTCCATCCCGGCCCGATTTTTACCCAGGTGTTGCTGGCCGATGAGATCAATCGCGGCAGCCCGCGCACCCAGAGCGCCCTGCTCGAAGCCATGGCCGAACGCCAGATCTCGACCGATGGCATCACCCGCACCCTGCCAGCGCCCTTTTTTGTCATCGCCACCCAGAACCCCCAGGACCAGGCCGGCACCTTCCCGCTGCCGGAATCCCAGCTGGATCGCTTCCTGATGCGCATCGAGCTGGGCTACCCCAGCAAGGAGGCCGAGTTGCAGATGTTATTGCTGCCGGAGCAAGAAGTACTGAGCCCACTGCTGGATAGCGCACAGTTGCAGGCCCTGCAACAGGCCGTCAGTCAGGTCAGCGCGGCCCCCGCATTTCTCGATTATCTGCTGGCGTTGGTCCAGGAGAGTCGCCGCAACGAGCTGGTACCCAATCCCTTGTCCCCCCGCGCCAGTCGCGCCCTGTTGGCGGCCGCCAAGGCCTGGGCCTTCCTGGCGAATCGGGATTATCTGTTACCCGAAGATCTGCAGGCGGTGTTTCCCGCCGTCGCCGAACACCGGCTACGCAGTGGTCCCAGCCGCCCCGGCAGCCAGCAGAGCCTGAGCCACAAACTGCTGGCGCTGGTGGATCCGGTGCTATGATTCGGGCTGCACTCGCCAGGCTCTGGCAACCGCGGTGGCGTCGCTGGATCGAACGCCGCCTGCCCCCGGCCCCGCGGGTGCAACTGCATCACAGTACCCTGTTTATCTTCCCCAGCCGCTTTGGGGCTCTCTATCTGCTGATGGTCTTGATGCTCTACCTCTTGGGCACCAATTTTCAGAACAATCTGATCCTGGCCATGGCCCTGCTGCTGCTCAGCCTGTTTGTCACCTGCATCTGGCATTGCTATCGCAATCTGGCCGGGCTCGCCATCAGTGCCCTGCCGACGGCTCCGCATTTTGTCGGTCAGTCACTGCGTTTTTGCGTACAGATCACCGCCGACGAGCGTGCCCGCTATGCCCTGCAACTGAGTGCCGAGGGAAGCGCCGACGAGTTATTACCCGAGCTGCAGCAGCAAGCCACGCTCGGAGTTACCTTCAACCCCCAACGTCGTGGCTGGTTCAAGCCCGGTCGGCTGCGGCTTGCCAGTCACTATCCATTAGGGTTGCTGCGCTGCTGGACCTTGCTGGATCTGCAGCAGCAGGCGCTGATCTATCCGGCTCCCATCGCCGGTCCCCTGCCATTGAGCGCGGGGCCCGGAACGGACGAGGCGTCTGCCACCGACTCCGCTGCCGTATTGCTGCACCACGGTCAGCACTCCGGTAGTGATGAGCTGGTCGGTTTGCGTCCCTACCGTCCCGGCGAATCGCTCAGCCAGATCGCCTGGCGTCAACAGGCTCAGGGTCGGGGTCTGTTCAGTAAGGAGTTCGCCGCCGAGCCCTGGCAACACCCCTGGCTGCGGCTGGCGCACACTCCGGGCCAGGATCTGGAGGAACAACTCAGCCGATTGAGCTATGCGGTGCTGCAACTGAGTCAACAACAGCAACGCTATGGTCTGGATCTAGGATCCTGGCGTCTGGATCCAGCGTCCGGCGTCGGACAACGCCTGGCGGCACTGGAGGCATTGGCACTGTATGGCGACTCCCGCTATGACCACTAGCCCCATGACACCACGCAGCACCAACCGCTCGACGCTGGGCTGGATCAGTGCCAGCTATGGCCTGGCGGTCTTGCCTTTGTACTCCGAGCTCAGCCCGTTGATCTATAGCATTGCCCTGCTCGCCATCGGTTGGCGCTATGTTATCGAACAGGGTCGGAGCCGCATGCCCAGTCAGCGCCAGCTCAATGGGGCCGCAGTACTGGGAAGCCTGCTGATTGTCGTTCTCTCACCGCAGCTGGGTCTGGTCGGCTCGATCTTCAACCTGCTGGTCATGGGCTGCACCCTGAAGTTTCTGGAGTTCCGCCAGCGTCGGGATCTGGGGCTGCACATCCTGGCGCTGTTTTTCCTGGGTGGCTTGAGCTTCGTCTATCACCTGCACTGGCTTGTGACCCTCTATCTGTTGGCCAGCGTATTGCTCAATACCGCCGCCTTGATCTCCCTCTATCTGCCAACCGGCCGCCGCGAACAGCTGCGCCAGGCCTCGTTGCTGGTTGCCCAGAGCATTCCCCTGATGCTGGTGCTGTTTGTGATCCTGCCGCGGCTTGGCCCCCTGTGGCAGATGCCACAGACCCAAAGAGCCATCACCGGACTGGGAGAAGAGGTGAACCCGGAGAACATCACCGAGCTGACGCGCTCCAGCGAGTTGGTGTTCCGTGCCAGTTTTTCCGGTCCACCACCAACCGAGCGCTACTGGCGCACCCTGGTGCATGAGTCCTTCGATGGCCATAGCTGGCGCATGAGCCCTGGCCTGCGTGACTGGCAGAGTCGTCAGCAAAGACGCCGCTACCAGCCCTGGCAGACAACACCCAGCACTCAACACTGGCAGGGAGCGAGCAGGGACTATCGGCTCTATACCGAGCCGAGCAACCAGAGCTGGGTTTACACCCTGGCGATCTCGAGTTCCCTCGATCAGATGCTGCTCGAGACTCCGGTCCAGACCCTGATCAGTCCGACGCCGCTCACCCAAAAGCAACAGTTTGCCCTGCGTTACTTTCCCCAGCAGCCGAGCGAGCCGAAACTCGGCCCGCAGCGCCGCCAGCAGAATCTGGCACTGCCCGTGGGTGGCAACCCGCAGGCGCGGGCCATGGCCGCCGGACTACGGCGACAATTTCCCGACGACGATCAGGCGTTGATTCAGGCCGCCCTGCAGTACTTTCGCCAGCAGCCCTTTTTCTACACCCTGAATCCCCCGCCGCTGTCCGGCGATAGCATCGATCAGTTCCTGTTTTCGACCCGGGCCGGATTCTGTGCCCACTACGCCAGCAGCCTGGCATTCATACTGCGGGCTGCCGGCATTCCGGCGCGGCTGGTCACCGGTTATCTGGGCGGCGAATATCACCCAGAAGATGACTATGTCAGCGTCCATCAATTTGATGCCCATGCCTGGGTCGAGGTGTGGCAACCCGGAGGCTGGCAGCGGGTCGATCCGACCCTGATGGTGGCACCCGATCGGATCGAGCAAGGATTGGATGCCCTGATGCGAGATCAGGGCTTTCTGGCCGAGGATCCGTTGAGCCTGAGTCGTTACCGGCATATAGCGCTGCTGAATAACCTGCGTCTGGCCCTCGCCAGCCTGGATTACCACTGGACCGTCTGGATCCTCAATTACGATGCCCAGGCACAAGAAGGTCTGTTCAAACGCTGGTTTTCTTCCGGTGTCGGTGGCCGCCTGCTCATCCTGTTGGGCGGTACCTTGCTGGCGCTGGCAATTGCCATCGCGCTGGGTTGGCTCTACCGGCGAAAAACGCCGCCAGATCCACTGCTGCATTTGTACCAACAAGCCTGCCAGTATCTGGCGCGAAGTGGCTCGCCGCGCCTACCTACAGAAACTCCCAACGCCTACCGGGATCGCCTGTTGCAACAGGACCACCCGGCAGCCGGAACACTCGAGCGGATCACCACCGCCTATCTGCATGGGCGATATGCCCATCCTGAAGATCAGGCGAAGGAGATCCCGACACTGCGTCGGTTGCTCCGGCAACTACGACGCCAGAGCCGTCGCCACAACCGCAGGAATTCTTGATGCGCATCACATTTTCAGGATACTCTAGCGTCAGATTTAACAAGTTATCAACATGATGGTGGAAATAGAAACATGGAACTGATGCAGAAGTGGGCCCACAAGATACTGGAATGGGGGCAATTGCTCGGCCTCATTGTCGTTGCCTGTGCCACCCTGGTCGCCATTAGCCACCAGATCTACACCATGGCCTTGGTGATGACGGTGACCCTGGCGGACTTGCTGCTGTTGTTTATCTATCTGGAAGTGCTGGCGATGGTCGCCATGTATCTGAAAATGGGTAAATTGCCGATCCGCATCCCCATCTATATCGCGATTGTCGCCCTGGCCCGCTATCTGATCCTGGACATGAAGGAGATGGATACCTGGCGACTGTTCGGCGTGGCGGGAACAGCACTGGTGCTGGCCATCAGCGTCTTCATCATCCGCTACGGCCATTACCGCTTTCCTTACCAGCCGGAAGATTAACGTCAAACGTCAGAAGACCAGGCTGACCAGTTCCCCTGCCTATCGCAGGGGAATTTCATGCCATGATCAATCGTTAAGACCTATTAATTAAAGTGGTATTAGCGATTTTATTCCCGTCATGGATCCCGCTACAGTGACCTTATCGACCACTTCTGGCCATAGACGATGAGGAAACCATCATGAGCATTCAAACCATCAATATCGGGATCCGCGAAGACGATCGGCACGCGATTGCACAAGGACTATCCGCCCTGCTGGCCGACACCTACACCCTCTATCTGAAGACTCACTACTTCCACTGGAACGTCACCGGTCCCATGTTCCAGACCTTGCACCTGATGTTTGAGACCCAGTACAACGAGTTAGCGTTGGCCGTCGACTCCATCGCCGAGCGCATTCGGGCGCTGGGGGTCCAGGCTCCGGGTACCTATCGGGAATTCATGGCATTGAGCTCGATTGAGGAGAGTGAGGGCGTACCCAAGGCCATCGAGATGATCAGCCAGCTGGTCGAAGGCCAGGAAGCCGTGGTGCGCACGGCCCGCTCGCTCTACGCACTAGTTGAGCAGGCCCACGATGAAGCCACCGCCGATCTGCTGACCCAACGTATCCAGTTACACGAGAAAACGGCCTGGATGCTGCGTAGCCTGCTGGAATAACCAGCTTCTCTCCAACATGCATCACCCCTGGTTGGCATCCGGTGCCAACCAGGCGGATTTAAAATCAAACCACCCCAGATTATTCAGGCGAATTCCCCGCGCCTGGGCCGGTCCCTGCAACCGCAACCAGTGGTGAAACAGCGGTTGTAACCAACCCGCCCCGATCACCTCGGCCATCAAGTGTTCGCTATCGAGCTGCTCGCTGCGCCAGACCTGATGCCAGTGCTGTAACAACGCCATGTCACCACCACTGATGGAGCGGCGCAGCAGCGGGTTGCCCAATAGCCAAGTACCCACACTCCAGAGACTGGGCGCGGCAAAGTTCACCGAGCCGAGCCAGAGATCCACCCCCGCCTCTCCTTGCTGCCAATCAGCGTAGGCTAATTCCACAAGCTCCAGCGTCACGCCCTGCGCGGCCAACATGCTCTGCATCACATCGGCTAACATCCGATACTCAGGTTGCAGTTCATAGTAAGCCAGCCGCAATCGCCGCTCAGCAGTGACCGTCGATACCGGCCAGGGCGGCATCGACTCACCAGGTGTTTGCTCATGCAGCCACTGGGGTAACAGACTGGCGGCTGGCGCCCAATAGCGACGGATCGCTAACGGCACCCGACTCATCAGTGGATAGGGATTGAGCTGAGCCTGGATCCAGCGCCGGGCTGGCGCCGTTTGCCAACAACTCGAGCGGCTATCACACAGCAAGAAATAGCCTCCCTGCTCCAGGACCATTTCCGCCGCAGGAGCGCCCATAGCCGCATCCGGCTGCGGTGCCGTAACACCACTGGGCAATTCCCCGTGAACATCCAGACCGCAGACCTGGCGCTCTCCCAGCTCCAGCTGTTCCGCCAACGCGGGCAACATCCAGATATCCACTTCATCCAGTAGCGCACGCCAGCCAAAATAGTCATCAAATGCCACCAGATGGAGATGGAAGCGATTATTCTCCTGTACCCGATAGGGGCCTGTACCCACCGGACGCGACGCAAAGTCAGCCCGGAGCTCCTGATCGGCAGGCAAAACCATCGCCATCACATCCGCCAGCAACCAAGGCAAGCGGGGATCGTCACAACTCAATTCGACGCAGACCACCCGTTCGCCCTGGGCGCGGATCGTCTGCAGGTGGGCAAACAGCGGGTGTTGCTGCAATCGCGTCAGGGAGGCGATGACATCCGCCACCTGCAACAACCGCCCATCATGAAAACGCACCGCCGGGCGCAAATAAAACCGCCAGTGCCGACTGTCATTCGAGTGCCAGTGGTGAGCCAGGTCGGCCTCGATTTCCCCATTTTCCTCATTTATCCGGGTCAGGCCATTGAAGATCTGCCGCACCAGATGGGCCTCGGAACGCCGCAAGGGCAAACCCGGATGCAGATTCGGCATCGGCCGATAATAGGGAACCCGTAGCACTTGTCGTTCTTGCTGTTGCTTGTTGCCTAACTGTCGCAGCAACAGCGGCGTCAACTGCTCCGGCTCTGCCCCCAATAACCGTACCGCCTGCTCCACCAAGCCTTGCGCCAACAGGCTTTCCGCCTGATGTTGCCGCAACTGCTCCACGCCATAACGGCAAATCAAGGTCGAGCGATGGCCACGTCCCGCACTCGAGTGCCACTGGATCCAGCCCTCGGTCTCCATCTGTCCAAGCAGGTTGCGCACATGCCGCCGCGTGCACACAAACAACTCGGCCAACGCCTGTAAGGTGGTCTCGGCGGCTTGCTCACCAAAGTGAGTGCGCAATTTAAGGTACTGCTGCTCCAGACGCGGGGATGGCATAAAAGAGGAACCCTATTTAAATAAAGTCAGCAATTTTTAGATTCCTCTATTAGAGCCATGCTGATGTCGAAACACAAGGGCAGCACGGTACCCCACCCTCAGCTGCTTATCCCTGAGTAACAAGGAGATCATCATGTATCGAGCAAATGCGACGCAACTGGCCGGATTTTTTCAGCGCTTTCTACTACAACAACAGCAGGGCTGGGGCCAACCTCAATGGGCACTTCAAGAGCTGGAGCGGCTGATGCAATGGCAATCACTACAGATGCCCGCCCCGTTTTATAAGCATCACTGGTAACTCAACAAGGAGATAAGATGCACATCGAACATGTCGCGATTTGGTGTCAGGATCTGGAGCGGATGCGTGATTTTTATCAGCACTACTTTGCCGGTCAAGCGAACACCAAATACAC
>Ga0247725_1001546_pt1 | contig 11379 bp, 7 predicted proteins | sample OKSTACKMCFT3sol_FD_183021 | JGI IMG/M metagenome (GOLD analysis project Ga0247725, IMG submission 183021) | Subsurface sediment microbial communities from gas well in Oklahoma, United States - OK STACK MC-FT3-sol | ecosystem: Environmental > Terrestrial > Deep subsurface > Rock core/Sediment... | reverse complement strand
CTCTTACTGGGTCAATATGGGCAGACGGCCTTTTACGATTGTTCCGCCTGAAATCTTGGCTATGTATTCCAGGTTCGGAAGCATCCCCAGCAACTGGGCAGGGAACAGATCCGCCTCCTCCTCCATCAAACGCTCACCTTGGTTGCCTCCGTGCATGATGGGCTCCTTACCATCCGTGTTCTGGCCTTGAGTCCGCATGACGTACTTGAGCCGGGTCTTTGGCAGGTTATCCGCGATATATTCCTGGGTTTCACCATCGACAATACGCAGAGCAAAAGTGTTGTTGATGTTCCCCAACACCTGGAGCGCTTTGTCTTTGCTGCCTAATCTGGCAGCGAAGTCGGCAAAAGTCTGAGTCGCCACGAAGAGACGAAGTTTCGCACCGCGACCTTTGTTCAGAAGCTGAATGAATGGGTCGTTGATCACCTCAGCAGCCTCATCCACAAAGATGTTTACGGGTCTGTTGTTGACGCCGTAGTTGTATCTGTCACCGGCAACCGCAGTCAGATCTGATAGGAAGATGGACCCCATAGCACTACCAACCATGTTGTCTGTCAGGGAGTCGAGACCCAGATAAGCTACTTGAGCGTTGTTGATGATTTTTGCGGAGTCGGTGATCTGGCGTTCGTCACTCAGATCAGATGAGTCTGGGGATAGCAGAGGGCCGAGCTCCCCAGACGTCAGCATATTCATGATCGGCAGAAGGTTCGCCACCATCTTGGAGAAGTGGGTTTGGTCATGCTGGAACATCGACAGCAAGCCTTCCAGATCAGAGTTCGGGTGCTCAGGCTGGATGATGTCGTAGTAGAACTTCATCAACGCGAAAGCAATCTTCTCACGCGAACCGTTTTTCGCTTTCTCTAGGTAGGCCGCTGCTTCTGCCTCCCAGTCAGGTTTCACTCGTTCGGAGTAGGCCTGAACAGCCTTGATAACCAGGCCAGCAGCACCTCCCTCAAGGAAGCGGCGGAGCTTTGTCAGGTTGGGGCGATCATGAGTAAGAACCAAACCCTGCGCGATGTTATTTAGTGCCTGCCAGCCAAATGACTTGAACGGGTCAGCCCCAGCTTCTGACGGGATCAGTGCGGCCAAACGACTAGCGATTTCAGTCACTCGGGTGAAGTTACGCAGAGGGTCAATACGCACCGATTCTTCTGGAAATGCCGGATGAAATGAGACGAACCTTTCCGGCTGTCCCATAGCTTCACAGGCACGTCGAGCATTGTCCCGCATCTCTTTATCCCCTTTCGGGTCTATGATTATTACGGCCTCACCACGGAGAATGGCCTGTGAAATCAGGATGTCGAACATACGGGTCTTGCCCGAGCCAGTGGTCCCAACGATCAGCGAATGCCCCTCGGTGTGCTTGAGCGGCTGCATCAACTTCTCTTCTTTTGGCTCTACCCCGTGAATCCAGGGCTGTCCGATTGGCAGTTCCTTTTTCTTACCCTGTATCTTCCGGACAACCTTCTTGACCGTAGACTCTTTGCCTACGATAGAAGTCCAGTCGCGTTTCAGGATTTCAAAAACGCGCTGAGCATGGCGGTTTTCCCACAGGAACCCACTACCAAGCCACATATCCTCCGGCGTGTCCTTGATGTACTTCTGGAGCTCCGCTATGGAAATGAACTCCAAGTCACGGCCTTTCAAATGCTTTTGGAGCAGGTGAAGTTTGATAGCCTTGGGCAAACGAGCCATTGCCATCACGCCACAGATCCCGGTCATCCAATAGAAGGGTTCCGAAGGCATAGTGCTGACTTGCTCTACGGCCAAAGCGGCGCAGGAAGCTGCCATCCAGCCTGCTACAGCATTTTTTTCATAGTTGGGCCGCCACGGCATCTCGTAGGCGAGCGGGTCATAACTCATTGTCATGCTTTATCTACCTCTAAATACAATTTCCCTTGACGTTTCTTGAGCAAAGGGCGTCTTTGTGCCCTGCTCAGCAATCCATAGAGGATGTGTTTACTGATCCCGACGTTTTCCCCGGCAATCATGTCAAAGGCTTTGACGCTAGTGACCAAGCAGCCGTCTTCTTCCAAGACCGGAGTAACGAGCCATCTTCCAGAGCGTTTTTGGATCATATCCTTGAGCATCAGGAGCGCTTTTTCAGGGGTAACACCAGACGGCAAGAAATCTTCCTCGTTGATGTCTTTCGGGTTTGTTTTCACCTTCGGCGGCTCAAACTCCCTAACCTCGGGCTCGTCCCTTTCTCGCACCTCGACGTGCCCCAATTCCCTCTCGTGCTCAACTTTTGGCTTAGGAGCCACTGGCTGAGCTTCCCGCTTAGGAAGGCGAGCCACGTTCTGTTTTTCTTGGTCTTGGACCGGTTTGCGCTTCTGCTCTTCAACTAAAGAAGCAACGTTGCCCTGCTTTTCTTTCGGCTGTTGCTGGAGGCTCTTGTCTTTCGTCTTTTGTTCAGACCCGGCTCCGGCATCAACCTCTGGCTTCTGTTGCTGCGTCTTTTTTCTGCTCTGCTGTTTCGGGGCAGATTTGTTCTTGCTTACGCCCGAGCCAGGGGGAGAGACAAGCTCAAAGGCCTCCTGGTATCCCCCCATTGAAGCCTCAGCATCCTTAATGGCCGCCACGACCGCATCTGAAAGCTGATCCACCAGCACAATTGCTTTCACCCCGCTGAAATCACGAACTTTGCGACCTGGCATAATCGGGTCAGGAACAATCGCATTGGCGTGGGACAGCTTAGAGAGAACCTCTGACGGAGCCCCCAGCGACCGAGCACCTTCTGGGTACAAAATAACTGCCTGCCCCTTCATCAGGCATAGGACTTCTCCCAACGTCGTTTTGCCTTCCAGAACAGGCATGATCGCCTGTTCAAGCAACGTCGATGCTTCCCCGTACCCAGCCAACATCTCAGAGAGCAAGGTCTTTGCGTCTTTCTCAAGCTCCTTAGGTTTGCCCGCATGTTGCATATCTGGCGCGGGTATTGTTTGTTCTGGTGTATCAGTCAGCATCGGGAGCGGCTCAATTGCCCACGATGGCGGTTCATCAGAATCACTGAATATTGGGAAGTCACCGTTCTGCAGGGAGTTTTGTTCTTGTGGAACGAAGTCCGGTTTTGGTTGTTCCTCTTGCTTTTCGGGCTCTGTTATATCTGGGATTTCAAGGTTTGTTGCGTCAGTGCAGGCTGTTTCTGCCGATGCGTTGAATACGTCAAATGGGAAGTCGATGTCTCCCAGCCCGCCCCCAACATCCTTGAGTGCTTGCAACGGATCGTCATTCGCCAACGGAGGTGCGTTTTTGGCAATGTCCTGAGGGGACAAATCTTCTTTTACCTCAGGTTTCTGGGGTTGTTTCTCCGCTCTTGCTTTACCCGGTTTACTCTGCTGCTTGCCCTTCTTGCTTGCGTCAGGCTTAGGCAATTCAGTTGATTCTGTATCCTCTTGCTCTGGCGTTTCCTCGGCTATGTCTGAGGTGCTTTTCAGCATCGCCATCGCATCACCAAAGCCAAGGCCAGCTAAAGCCTTCTCAGCTTCAAGCTCTGCGGCCAACATGTCATTGTTCAGACCAGCGTCACCTTCTGCTTGGTCCTCGTCAGCTTCCTCTGGGTCAACGAACTCAATCTCAGCGTCTTCAACATCGCCAACAACTTCCCCAGTAACAGCCGCAGGAGGCTCAGTCGTAAACACCAGGTCGTTTGATTCGAGACGGAGCATCAAGATCTTCACCGGACCAGCAGCTTCCTGGAGCATCTCAGGCAAAACTTCCCAGTAGCGGTAATACGCACGCTCCCCCTTCTCCTGCACCGTGTTTGGTACAGCAAAACCACGCTCGATGAGAATGTCAGCCAGCGTGTCAGGGTCTCGTGGAATACCGGGGATCTTGTCTTGGCTGATCAAGTCGTAGAGGTCGCCAAGTTGTTTCCAGGCGATGAAAACACCTTGGTTCAGGTGCCAAACTTTCGCACCTGGCTCATTGACCTTCCATTTTCCGGTTTTAACCAAGCGGCGGATGGCATCGAAAACGTACCGTTCGACAGGCACACCATAGGAGAACTCGTTTACATCGAGACGACTCTGGCGAAGGTCCCGAGAGACGCTCTCTTGGTCAGCACGAAGCATCAGCTTGGTCACAGGCTGATTAACGCTGGTTCCCGAGATCGCCTCCAGCATTGCCTCGATGATGGAAGGACCTGACTTGGAAAGAAACTCTTGCGTCTCAGCCGGAATAATTCGATGCCAAGCCAGCAGGGAAAATTGCTCATGCCTTTTGTGTCTCTTATCGCGCCACCGGATAAAGTAACGATCTATTCCGTGACGGTACGCCCAGTCATGAAGTGATTCTGAATAAGGATTCCATGTGATCGAACCGTCTTTATCTGTAATGGACACATCTGAGAGAGGTTTACCCACGTCATGCAGCAGCCCGGAGAAACAGCTCGCCAGTCGCCAACGAGGTTCATTGTCGCGGCGTTCCCGAGGCGTCCCTTCGATTGAAAAAATTACCGACTCAGATGCCTGAGTTGCCCAAAAGGCTACTTCAAGCCCATGCCGGAATAGGCCACCAGCCCCACGGTGGTGGTGTGATTCGGAAGCAGGTAGCAGGTGAACAAACGCGGCATACCGCTGAATCACCGGCAAAACAAGCCTGTTGAAGTCGTCCACTGTGAAACCGAGCGAGTTCCGCACTTTCTCAATCAGTTCGGCTTGGGTTGCCAGTATCTTGTCTAATGGGGCCACTGGCAGGCCCTTGGCGAAAGGCGGGTATCGAGGGATTTCTTCATCTTCCACGTCTTTAAGCGGCAACACTCTGGCGCTTGGCGTGGCCTCGATCACTCCACTTCGCCCACCAAATAACTTGTTCAGGGCTTTCAGCATGTAGGTTGACCATATTCCTATCGTATTTTTCGTCAGTACATGCTCTCAAAACACGTTTAGATCGCACACACGCCTATCTGTCCAATTTGGGCAGTTTGAGAAACCAGCTTTCCATCTCCCCCCTTTTAGAATGGGTTCATCGACAATTTTTGATGAGGAATGACACGATGAGACAACTGATAGCAATTCTGGGAGTAGCAATTTTGGCCGGGTGTGCCTCTAACGCCCCTGAACAAAAACCCCAATCCCAAGTATCCCCTGCGGAGAATGACAAACCGGCCCGAGTTAACCGGGAACTTTCTATCGCATGGGACAATATGGGACGCGGTGGTGCGGCATTGCGCCAACCGGGTTATATCCATGTGCTGGGCGACGGTAATGTCAGCGCGACGATTAACAAGGTGAAAGATGATTCCGCTGATGCAGTTAAAACTCCGGTTGGAATAAAGCAAGAAGGGGATGTAGGCGAAGCCATCAATACCTTCAAGTCCATGAACAAAGGTAAAGGTTACTCGCTGTACGAGTTGTCACGCTGGGAACGCTATTGCGATAGCGGCAAGGGCATGGATGAGCACGATTGGCGCTTTATTGAGGGTGAAGGTGCCACAAACATACCCCAGGACGTTGTGACTGGCTGCATACCGCCTGCTCATAACTATCAAGATTACCTGAATGCCTGGACGCACTTTTGCTCCAGTCAGGCCGTAACAGACGCAGATCGCCGTATTGTGCGCGAATCCGTGCGTCCCTACTCTGTGGTGAATCCATGCAAAGCTCTGAAATAAGAAATCACACAGAGCCTGGCCGAAAGGCTGAGCTCTTCGACGCTTTATCAATCATGCTCCAGGAGGCTGGTTCGAGGGGTAATACCCACGAAGCGGCCTATGTCATTTCTGGAGTCCTCGAAAACCTTTCCAGAGACTATCCCGAGATAAAAGTTCTTGCCCAAAACTGGACTGAGCTGGCGAATCTGGAATCAAAGATGAAGGGAGCTGCTTGATGGACCTTTATATCTGCGAAAAGCCTTCTCAGGCCAAAGACTTGGCAGGAGTAATGAAAGCCTCCCAAAGGGGAGATGGATTTATCCATGATGGAGGAAACAGGGTTATTACCTGGGCCTTCGGCCACCTTCTGGAATTGTATATGCCAGATGACTATGACGAACGATACAAGTCATGGTCACTGGAGACTCTTCCGATTGCTCCTGAATCCTGGCGGTACAACGTTCGCAAGAGTGCGCTAAAGCAGTACAAAATCGTTGAAGGCCTAGTCAAAAAAGCAAGTACCATCTACATCTCTACCGACTTCGACCGAGAAGGTGAAGCTATCGCCCGTTCGCTTTTGGATCGATTCCGCTACTCAGGTCCTATTCGTCGTGTTTGCTTGACTGCACTCGATGAGTCGAGCATTAAGAAAGCGCTAAATAACGTTAAGGACGGCAAAGAAACTGTCTCGCTATACTACGCTGCACTAGCAAGGCAACGCGCAGACTGGCTGGTGGGGATGAACGTAAGCCGACTCTATACAGTATTGGCGCGAGATGTAGGTTTCAATCATACCCTCCACGTAGGTCGGGTCATTACACCTACCGTAGCTCTCGTGTGTCAACGAGATCGAGAGATCGCGGGTTTCACACCATCCCCATACTGGACTCTAGGCGTGAACGTATCCGTGCAGAATGGTCAGTTTGCTGCTCAGTGGATACCGCCAGAGGAGTGTAGTGACGAACAAGGCCGATGTATCAATAAGGCCTATGCCGAGCAGGTATCCTCTCAGGTCAACGGTGCCAATGCAGTTATCAGCAAGGCAGAGACGAAACCAGGAAAAGAGTCTGCTCCCCTTCCCTTCGATCTGACTTCATTACAGCAATACGCAAGTAAACGATGGGGATATACAGCTCAGCAGGTGCTTGATGCAGCCCAAGCTCTGTATGAAACACACAAAGCAACAACCTACCCTCGTACCGACAGTCGCTACCTGCCAGAGAGCCAAAAGGAAGACATTCCTGACATCCTACAGGCGCTTATTTTGTCCGATCAGAACGTCTCAGGGCTGGTAGCTGGCGCAGACCCTCACCGCAAGGCCAGAGTATTCAATGACTCTAAAGTGACCGCGCACCACGCGATCATTCCCACCCCTGCAAGAACAGACATCAGTGCCATGTCTGAGGTCGAGTTAAATCTCTACGACGCCATACGTCGTTTCTACATCGCGCAGTTCTACAGCGAGTTCGAGTTCACCAAAACCTCCATCGAGGTGCAGTGTGGACGTCACCTCTTTGCTGCTTCCGGTAAGACCCCGACCAAACAAGGCTGGAAGGTTTTGTTTGCTTCTGACAGCGAAAGCAGCCCCAAGGATGAAGGAGAAGATACCGACGCGCCGGTTGAACAGGAGAAGCTCCCCAGGGTTAGTCAGGGCGAACCTGCCTTGCTCAATGGTACTGAGCTGATGAACAAAATGACGCGGCCAGCACCACACTTCACAGAAGCCACATTACTTGCCGCGATGGAGAACATTGCCCGGTTTGTGACTGAGGAGAAGTTCAAGCAGATCCTCAAAGACACAGCCGGTCTGGGCACTCCAGCAACACGCGCCAGCATCATCCAGGGAGCTGTAGATAAAGGCTATTTCAAGCGTCAGAAAAAGGTACTGCTTGCAACAGATAAAGCTCATGCACTTATCGCTGTGCTTCCACCAGCAATCAAGTCACCTGGCATGACTGCGGCCTGGGAACAAGAGCTTGAAAAAGTCGCCACTGGCTCCGGAAACATGTCTGTCTTCATGAAGCAGATTTCCACTTGGATTTGCCAGATGGTCGATCAGCTCAAAGTGGCCGCGCCAGTTCTGACAAAAGAAGGTGGCGCGATGGCTAAAGCATTTGAAGGCGCGAAACCTCCTTCACACGAATGCTTTAACTGTGGTGGAGAGATGCACCGAATCAAAGGTAAAAACGGCTTCTTCTGGGGTTGTCAGAACGAGGCTTGTAAAAAGACATTCCCTGATAATAGAGGTAAACCCGAGAAGCGCATCGCTGCGGAGGATTGCCCAGACTGCCCAGATTGCGGTAGCCCTATGCGCCTTAGAAAAGGGAAAGCTCCAGGTAAAAAACGAGCCTCTAAGTTTTGGGGTTGCACAGCTTATCCAGACTGCAAAGGCACAATGCCTTTCAAAAAATCAGACTTAGAATAAGGAATTAACTATGTTCGGATCAATCATCCTAGCTACCATACTAACCACAAGTTCAGCCATTACCGAAGATACAGGTGAAGGTATTTCATCTGGAATAATGGCGGCGTCAGCAAGCTATTTAGCACAAAACATAATGCCTCTCACTTCTGGACTTAAAAGTAACCATAGCTACCAGAACACGGAAGCAGTTGATATGGCAAAGGCTTTGGGAGGTCTAAAAGATCTTCCTGAATTTATTTACGTCATTACTGATGTAAATGCCCACATGGCCGATATGTGTGATCGCATCTGGGAGCCACAATCTTTGGCCCTAACCCCATTCATCGTAGAGATGGTAGAACTGCGAAAAGCAAATGAAAATAGCGCCTACGAGAAGGTGCTATCCGAACTCAACTGCTCGCATTTAGAAGATTAAAAAAAGGGGCCTTATGGCCCCTGCTTTCAATTGCCTAAATTTCTTTGAAACCTTATTTGCCTGCCAAATACCGTTCTTATATATCGAGACATCGCATCATAATCACCTCTATTTAACCAGTCATTAATTCGGAATGGCAAGTCTGGATCAAATGTCTTTTTGTGGAGCTGTGAAACAAACGCTTTACCGGCAGCAGACAGAGAATACGCTTTGTTTCTATCTTCGGCATACACAGATAATGCTCCACGTTGCATTGCTCTCACGAATATAGCGACTCTTGACATGGGAGACCCTATTCCTTGACACAAATCGTCCTTGTATTTCCCTGAGCCTCTCCATCTATCCATCAAACGGATTATTTCACTTTCACTCATTGGGTTGGGCTTGTCGGCCAAGATACAAAGTAACATCAGCTCATACTTTGAAATAAGTGGTGATGCTACAAGCCCAGACCACTTACTTAGTTCTGAGAAAACAACAGATGAATTTGCATTCCACCAATAATCAAAAGTCTTCTTAGCCAGTTGCTGTCTTGCGAGCTTTTCTGCAAGGGAATCTTGATTCCACGTATTTTCAGTTCTATTCTCCCAGGCATTTTCCAGAGAGCTCTTATCCGTTGCCATTAAATAAAGACAATGAACTGGAACGTCGCTATTCTCAGTCCACCCCAGTTTGTCTAACAACTGTTTCGCTGATCCATAACCTGTTCTGTCGCAGTCTACCGCGCAGATGATTTCCTTATACTCTCCCATCTGACCACGTAGATACTCCACAAGGTCATTTAATCTCTTTTCATGCTCAGTATTGGTAGCATCCTCAGAGACGTAAAACTTGGCTTTCCCATCCACTCCAAGTAGGACATTTCTGGGCTTAAATGACTGAGGCCTTATCAAGGATGGTGGGGTGGTAAAAGGAATGTCTGCAAAAGACAATCTAGGAATGGTATAACGCCATAGCCCAATACCAAAGGTGAACACAATTTCAGTATCATGTTCGATTAGATTGTTCTCATGAAGAATTTTGGCAAGTTGAGGCTTCTCAGCTATCAATAAACGCATTTACTATCTCCTAATCTTGTTATCTCAAGTGACATTTCGCGCAGCTTAGCTGCGAACTAAAACCAGATTACAATGAATGAATCGTTGTTACAACTCACTCTAATTCACATGGATGGCGAATACTTCAACGGGCTCGGCTCCGAAGTGTGGGTGTGTAATTACCTCCTTTGCGAAACCACTCCACGGTCTCACCTCTATCCTAGACATATCACCAGCCTTTGGATAACCACACTTCACATGAATTTCATCATACTCACGTCCCTCAAGTCTCTTTATCCAGTATTCCGTAACGAGGCGATATTCATCTGGCTTTTCCCTTGACCTTATTTAATCGAAGTAGATCTTTTTTACTGACAGATGAAGTATTCGTTTTTTCATAATCACCTTCCTGGAGTAAAACTGGGGCATCGAGGCACCCGGCAAAATACTCCTTTTTCAATTTCAGTCTCTCTTGTCTCATGAGCCAGTATAATATCCGCAATAACACGAATATTTCCCTCGTAGTTGCGAATGGCCGCGTCCCTCATGGTATCTAAGGTTTCTTGACACTTCGCTCGCCTGAATTTAACGAGCCAACTTTGGCGATCTATACTTTTCACGCTAAATCCTATTAACGAATCGTGTATCCAGCTTCTTTGGCAGCAACATCAAGTTCGGCGGCAAAACTGACGTCTGACTTATCTGCCGCATTGTAAAGGGCTCCACACGTAGGCCATGAGCGACCCACCAGTTTCATAGCCAACGCATCCGCCAGCATTTCTCTGATCTGTGTTTCAGCCTCACCAAACTCGGCTAGAGTTTCATCTATGCCCGATTCCTCCATCAGCTCGATGAGCTGCGGCTGTTTGAGCCTGACACCTGTTTGCATCTCCAACTGTTCTCTGGCATCAGCCACCAATTGGCGTTCAAGGATGACTCCATTCACGGTTTTAACAATGTGCTTTGGCTGACGTTTTACCTTTTTTGGCCTGGACACATCAGAGATAACTGTCACCGGCTTCCCACGCAGTTCACGCGGCAACGGTCCACTTAGCCCCAGAACTAAGCGACGAGCATACTCATGCTCGTATGGTTTCAACCCTCGGCCTTCACGGAACATTTCAGTATCCACCAGCAAATCACCGCGCTGCCTCGCATTTTTCCGGGCTTGTTCGGAAAAGACAGATTTACCTTTTACACTTGTTCCCATAAAGAACGTATGATCCCCTGCATTGTTACCAAAAAACATAGTGTCTCCTATTTGTATAAATTCATGTTCTTCTCGACCAAATAGCTGGTGGCTTGATTATTACGCCCACCGATACTCTGGGCCACGAATTCTGTTCGGGCCGTTTTCCCCTTTGCCATTGGCGATAACCCTTCATTTTCCACTGAACCCAACTTACTCAGTATTTCTGCTTTTGTAGCGCGATGGCCGCGCATTAGAAGAGCATCCAGCAGGTAGCCAGTGAACACTTCTTTACTCGGCATACGGTCAAGCAATTCAACATACTGCTCGTCTGTAAGGTTGTGGATCTCACAATACGTTTCCACCGCCTTTTCATAGGCTTCATTGTAGCCATGAGTAGAAACCCGGAAAGCAATATCCCCATTGCCGTAACCTGGCTTTGTGACGAGAAAACAAGGTGTAAAGTAGGTTCTCTTCCCCCCCATCCGACTCCTGTTCTCGATACCGATGTAAGCTCTCAACCCATCAGCAATGATGTTTGGCCCGGAGTTGCGTCGCCGCTTACAAGTCTTGTTTTGGCGCTTGACCTCTTCTGCCTCAGCTTCCCACTTTCGGTCCAAGCTGTAGGCCAGCCGGTGAGCGGTGGCGTAGGAATACTCTCTCAAGGAGAAATATTCCTGCCGGTAATCATCCGCCACGCCAACTGTTCGTGCGACACGG
>Ga0247725_1001545_pt1 | contig 11380 bp, 8 predicted proteins | sample OKSTACKMCFT3sol_FD_183021 | JGI IMG/M metagenome (GOLD analysis project Ga0247725, IMG submission 183021) | Subsurface sediment microbial communities from gas well in Oklahoma, United States - OK STACK MC-FT3-sol | ecosystem: Environmental > Terrestrial > Deep subsurface > Rock core/Sediment... | reverse complement strand
TGCCCAGGATCATCACGCCCAGCAGCAGCCAGAGGTGGGATTCGACACCGGCGGCGATGACGAAGAACTTGCCGATGAAGCCCGCAGTGAGCGGAATGCCGGCGAGTGACAGCATCATCACGGTGAGCACGGCGGTCAGGTACGGACGGCGCCAGAACAGGCCGCGGTATTCGTACAGGGCGTCGCAGTCACGGCCGTTGTAGGGTGTGGACATCAGGGTCACCACACCGAACGCACCCAGGCTGGTCAGCACGTAGGTGGCCAGGTAGACGCCAATGGCCTCCACGGCCATGCCCTTGGTGGCGATCAGGGCGATCAGCAGGTAGCCGAAGTGGGCGATGGAGGAGTAGCCCAGCAGGCGCTTGATGTTGCTTTGCAGCAGGGCGAGCAGGTTGCCGAACAGGATCGAGGCGACGGCGATGGCGGCCAGCAGGTCGTTCAGCCAGCCACCGGCAGTGGCCGGGGAGATCTGGTACAGGCGAACCAGCACGGCGAACACGGCGACCTTGCTGGCGGTGGCCAGGAAGGCCGACACCGGGGCCGGGGAGCCTTCGTAGACGTCCGGCGTCCAGAGGTGGAAGGGCACCAGGGACAGCTTGAACGCCAGGCCGACCAGCATCATGCCGATGCCCAGTTGCACCAGGCCACCGGGCACGCCCTGGCCGGAGAACTTGGCGCCGATGCCGGCGAAGCTCAGGGTGCCGGCGTCGGCGTAGAGCAGGGCCATGCCGAACAGCAGAAAGGCGGAACCGGCGGCCGAAAGCACCATGTACTTGATGCCGGCTTCCAGCGAACGCTTGTTGAAGAAGGCGTACGCCACCATGCCGTAGACCGGCACCGACAGCAGTTCCAGGCCGATGAACAGGCCGGCCATGTGCTGCGCGGTGACCAGCACCAGGCCACCGCAGGCGGACAGGAGGATCAGCAGGTACATCTCCTCGCGGTTGCCCGGGTAGCCCTGGCCAGTGTTGCCGCCCAGGTAGGCGTGGATCAGGGTGACGCACGCCAGGGTGGAGGCCAGTACCAGCGCCATGTAGTAGCAGCCGAAGGTGTCGACCTTCAGCAGCGGGGTCACCTCGATGGGGGTGACGCCCAGCGCAGGGATGATGGCCAGCAGGGCGGCGTTGAGGCCGACCACCGACAGGCCGAAGGTGAGGGTGTGGTTACGCTTCCAGGCCACGGCCAGCATCACTGCGACGACAGTGGCGCAGGCAACCAGCAGCGGCAGCAGGGCGATCAGGTGTTGAGTCGTGAATTCCACAGCGTGATGTTCCATGACAGCTACCGGGCCGAGGCGAGTTGGGTGAAGGCTGCATCCAGCCACTGATGCACGCCGTGCATGCTGGCAGCGGAGGTGTCCAGCACCGGTTGCGGGTAGACGCCCAGGAGGATCAGCAGCACGGCGAGGCCGAGCACCATGATCAGTTCGCGGGGCTTGAGGCCCTGCAGTGGCGCGTCGGACTTGGCGGCACCGAAGTGGGCGCGGTGGATCATGATCAGCGAATAGACCGAGCCGAACACCAGGCCGGTGGCGGCGATGATGGTCACCCACATGGCCTTCTCGAAGGAGCCCAGGAGGATCAGGAACTCACCCACGAAGTTGCCGGTGCCGGGCAGGCCGAGGGCTGCGGCAGCGAAGAACAGGCTGATGGCTGGCAGGTAGGGCATGCGGCTCCAGATGCCACCCATCTGGCGCATGTCGCGGGTGTGCAGGCGCTCATACAACTGGCCACAGAGAATGAACAGCGCGGCGGCCGACAGGCCGTGGGCCATCATCTGTACCACTGCACCCTGCAGCGCGATCTGGCTGCCGGAGTAGATGGCGATCAGCACGAAGCCCATGTGCGAGACGCTGGAGAAGGCCACCAGGCGCTTGATGTCGGTCTGCGCGAAGGAGAGCAGGGCGCCGTAGACGATGGCGAACACGCCGAGCCAGTGGGCGATGGGCGCGAACTCGGCCGAGGCGTTGGGGAACAGCGGCAGGGCGAAGCGCATCAGGCCGTAGGCAGCGGTCTTCAGCAGGATGCCGGCCAGGTCCACGGAGCCTGCGGTGGGCGCCTGGGCATGGGCATCCGGCAGCCAGGAGTGGAACGGCACCACCGGGAACTTCACCGCGAAGGCGATGAAGAAGCCCAGCATCAGCAGGTACTCGGCGGTGGGCGTGAGCGGCGTCTTCAGCAGGTCGGCGTAGTTGAAGGTCAGCACGCCGGTGGCGTTGTAGTGCACCAGCACCAGGCCGAGGATCGCCACCAGCATCACCAGACCACTGGCCTGGGTGAAGATGAAGAACTTGGTGGCGGCGTAGATGCGGGTCTTGCCCTTGCTGCCGCTGTGACCCCAGAGCGCGATGAGGAAGTACATCGGCACCAGCATCATTTCCCAGAAGAAGAAGAACAGGAACAGGTCGACGGCCAGGAACACGCCGACCACGCCGCCGAGGATCCACATCAGATTGAGGTGGAAGAAGCCGACGCGGTTCTGGATCTCGTTCCAGGAGCACAGCACGGACAGCACGCCGAGCAGGCCGGTGAGGGTCACCATCAGCACCGACAGGCCATCCATCGCGAGGTGGATGGTGATGCCGAAGCGCTCGATCCAGTTGACCTTGAACTCGTGCGCCCAGACCGGATCGGCACCCGGGGCAGGGGCCAGGGTGAAGTCGCCGGTGGCCCACAGCCAGAGGCCGAGGCCGAACAGCAGGGACATGGTCAGCAGCGCAATCCAGCGAGGCAGGGTGGTGCCGAAGCGCTCACCTTGCCAGCACAGCAGGCCGCCGATGAAGGGAATCAGGATTAGCCAGGGCAGAATCATGACGGGCTCAATTCCTTAAGAAGATTCAGGTCAGCAGCACGGCGCCGAGCACCAGCACGGCACCACCCACCAGGGAGACCGCGTACCAGCGCAGCTGGCCGGTCTGGCTGCTGCTCAGCATGCCGTTGCCGCCACGAACGAGGCGCGGGATCAGGCCGATGCCGGAGTCGATCGGGTCGTTGCCCAGCAGGCGGGTGGCCAGCAGGTAGGGCTTGACGAACAGCTTGTCGTAGAGCCAGTCGAAGCCCCAGGCGGCGTACCACCAGGCCCCGAGGAAGCGGCCCGGTGCACTCTGGGCGACGGCGCTGACGAAGCGACGCTTGCCGAGGAAGAGCAGGGCGGCCAGCAGGATGCCCGCCAGGGCGATGGCGCCCGAGGCGATTTCCAGGCTGTGCTTGGCTTCGCCACCGGCATGGCCGACGCTCTGCGGCAGCACGCCGGCCAGCGGCGGGGTGATCAGCGCACCGATGAAGGTGGACAACACGATCAGCACCGACAGCGGCAGCCAGTGGGCCACACCGTGGCCGGCATGGGCCTCGGTCTTCGCTTCGCCGTGGAAGGCGATGAAGATCAGGCGGAAGGTGTAGATCGAGGTCAGGAAGGCACCGGCCAGGCCTGCGTAGAGCAGCCACTGGTGACCGCTGGCGAAGGCTTCCCAGAGGATCTCGTCCTTGGAGTAGAAGCCCGCGGTGACCAGGGGCAGTGCCGCCAGGGCCGCGCCGCCGACGATGAAGCTGGCGTAGGCGAGGGGGAGCTTCTTCCACAGGCCGCCCATCTTGAAGATGTTCTGCTCGTGGTGGCAGGCGTTGATCACCGCACCGGAGGCAAGGAACAGCAGGGCCTTGAAGAAGGCGTGGGTCATCAGGTGGAAGATCGCCGCGTCCCATGCCCCCACGCCCAGGGCGAGGAACATGTAGCCGATCTGGCTCATGGTGGAGTAGGCGAGGATGCGCTTGATGTCGGTCTGCACCAGCGCGGCGAAGCCGGCCAGCACCAGGGTGACGCCACCGACGATGCCCACCAGTTCGAGGATCTCAGGGGTGAGCAGGAACAGGCCGTGGGTCCGGGCGATCAGGTAGACGCCCGCGGTGACCATGGTGGCCGCGTGGATCAGTGCGGAAACCGGGGTCGGGCCGGCCATGGCGTCGGCCAGCCAGGTCTGCAGCGGCAGCTGGGCGGATTTGCCCACTGCGCCACCCAGCAGCATCAGGGTGGCGAACCACAGCCAGCTGTCACCGGCCACGTACTTCTCGGGTGCCAGCTTCATCAGCTCCTGGATGTTCAGGGTGCCGAGGTGCATGAACAGGATGAACAGGCCGATGGCCATGAACACGTCGCCGATGCGGGTGACGATGAAGGCCTTGAGCGCGGCGTTACCGTTGTTCGGGTTGCTGTAGTAGAAGCCGATCAGCAGGTAGGAGCAGAGGCCCACGCCTTCCCAGCCGAAGTACAGGAACAGCAGGTTATCGCCCAGCACCAGGAACAGCATGCTGGTGATGAACAGGTTGGTGTACGAGAAGAAGCGCGAGTAGCCCTCTTCACCGCGCATGTACCAGGAGGCGAACAGGTGGATCAGGAAGCCGACGCCGGTGACCACGCCGAGCATGGTGACCGAGAGGCCGTCCAGGTAGAGCGTGAAGCTGGGCGCGAAGTTGTTCACGCTCATCCACTGCCAGAGCACCTGGGTGTAGACACCGCCTTCCGGCGGCGACACGTGGAACTGCCAGATGACCCAGGCCGCCGTGAGGGCAGAGAGGCCGACGGAGCCGACGCCGATCACGGCGGAGGCGTTTTCGGAGAGACGCCCGCGAGAGAACGACAGGACGAACCAGCCGAGCAGCGGGAACAGGAAGGTCAGGAATAGAAGGTTCATCCGCGCATCTCGCTGGCAGCGTCGATATCGAGGGTGTGGAAGCGGCGATACAGCTGCAGCAGGATCGCCAGGCCGATGCTGGCCTCGGCGGCTGCGAGGGTGATCACCAGAATGAACATGATCTGGCCGTCGGCCTGGGCCCAGCGGGCACCGGCGACCACGAAGGCCAGGGCGGCCGAGTTCATCATGACTTCCAGGCTCATCAGGACGAAGAGGATGTTACGGCGCACCATCAGGCCGGCGAGCCCGAGGGCGAAGAGGATGCCGGCGACGGCGAGCCCGTGTTCCAGTGGGATTGCACTCATGGCATTACTCCTTCGCTTCGTGGCGGCCGAGGTGGTAGGCCGCGACCAGTGCCGCCAGCAGCAGCATGGAGGCGAGCTCCACGGCCAGCAGGTAGGGGCCGAACAGGCTGATGCCGACGGCTTTCGCGTCCACGGTGGTGTGGCCGATGGCAGCGCCGCTCTGCTGGCTGAACAGCACGTACAGCAGCTCGGCGAGCAGGGCGAAGGAGAGGGCGGCAGGGCTGACCCAGATCCCGGGCGTGAGCCACTTGCGTTCCTGCTCCACCACGGCCGGGCCGAGGTTGAGCATCATCACCACGAAGACGAACAGCACCATGATGGCGCCCGCGTAGACGATGATCTCCAGGGCGCCGGCGAAGGGCGCACCCAGGGCGAAGAAGCACATCGACACCGACAGCAGCGAGACGATGAGGTAGAGCAGGGCATGCACCGGATTGGTGTTGGTGATCACCCGCAGGGTGGACACCACGGCGACGCCGGCAGCGAAATAGAAAGCGAATTCCACGCAACGTCTCCTTAGGGCAGCAGGCTCTTCACGTTGATCGGCTCGGCCTCGTTCTGCGCGGCACCTTTCGGTTTGCCGGCAATGGCCATGCCCGCCACGCGATAGAAGTTGTAGTCCGGATTCTTGCCGGGGCCGGAGATCAGCAGGTCTTCCTTCTCGTAGACCAGGTCCTGGCGCTTGTACTCGCCCATCTCGAAATCCGGCGTCAGCTGGATCGCGGTGGTGGGACAGGCTTCTTCGCACAGGCCGCAGAAGATGCAGCGGGAGAAGTTGATGCGGAAGAACTCGGGGTACCAGCGGCCGTCTTCGGTCTCGGCCTTCTGCAGCGAGATGCAGCCGACCGGGCAGGCCACGGCGCACAGGTTGCAGGCCACGCAGCGCTCTTCGCCGTCGGGGTCGCGGGTCAGCACGATGCGGCCACGGTAGCGTGGCGGCAGGTACACGGGTTCTTCGGGGTATTGCAGGGTGTCACGCTTGCGAAAGCCGTGGGAGAACACCATCACCAGGCTGCGAAGCTGGGTGAAGGTGCCGGCTACCACGTCATAGATGTACTTGATCATGGGCTTCTCCTTACTGGGCCGCGAGCACGACGGCGCCGGTCACCAGCAGGTTGATCAGGGTCAGCGGGAGGCAGAACTTCCAGCTGAAGGCCATCACCTGGTCATAGCGCGGACGCGGGATCGACGCGCGGAGCAGGATGAACAGCATGATGAAGAAGGCGGTCTTCAGGGCGAACCAGATGAACGGGATCTGCGGCAGGATGCCGAACGGACCGTGCCAGCCGCCGAAGAACAGGGTCACCAGCAGCGCGGACACCAGCACGATGCCGATGTACTCGCCGACGAAGAACATGCCCCATTTCATGCCGGCGTACTCGATGTGGTAGCCGTCGGCCAGTTCCTGTTCCGCTTCCGGCTGGTCGAAGGGGTGACGGTGGGTCACGGCGACGCCGGCGATGAAGAAGGTACAGAAGCCGAAGAACTGCGGAATGATGAACCACAGGTGCTGGGCCTGGTATTCGACGATGTCGCGCAGGTTGAACGAGCCGACCTGGGCGACGATGCCCATCAGCGACAGCGCCAGGAACACCTCGTAGGAGACGGTCTGGGCCGAGGCGCGCAGGCTGCCGAGCAGGGCGAACTTGTTGTTGCTCGACCAGCCGGCGAAGAGCACCGCGTAGACGGTGATCCCAGCCATGGCGAAGAAGAACAGGATGCCGATGTTCAGGTCGGCGACGCCCCAGGTGGGAGTGATCGGCACCACGGCGAAGGCGATGAGCAGGGCGCTCATGGCGATCACCGGAGCGAGGGTGAAGATCATCTTGTCGGCGAACGGCGGGGTCCAGTCTTCCTTGAAGAACATCTTCAGCATGTCGGCGGCGATCTGGAACATGCCGAACGGGCCGACGCGGTTGGGACCGTAGCGGTCCTGCCACCAGCCCAGCAGGCGCCGCTCGATGAAGCTGAGCAGGGCGCCGCAGATGACCACGGCAAGCAGGATCACCACGGCCTTGACCACCGCGATGACGATGTCGATCAGCTCGGGAGTGAGCCAGCTCATTGCGCGGCCTCCTGCAGCAGGGTGACGGTGGCACCAGCCAGCGCGGCCGGCATGCCCGGCAGACCGGCGGGCAGGCCCACCAGGCCGACGGCCAGCTCTTCGCGTACTTGCAGCGGCAGGCGCAGGGCCTGGCCGTTGACCCGTACGGTCAGTTGCGCGCCATCGTTCACGCCGAGGCGGTCCGCCTCATCCTTGGCCAGGGCCACGTAGGCCTCGGGAATGCGTGCCTGGATCGGCGCGGCGCGGGAGGAGTTCTCCTCGCTGCCGAACAGGTGATGCAGCGGGACGACCTGCCAGGTGCCTTGCGCCGGGTTGAACGGCGCGGCGACGGCGAACCAGGGCAGGACATTGCCCTTGGCTTCGATCAGGCGTACGCCCGGATCACCGGCACGTAGGTGGCCGCCCACTTCGTCCTGGAACTTGTTCCAGGCCTGGGGCGAGTTCCAGCCTGGGGACCAGGCGAACGGGATCTGCTGGCGGGGCTCGGCACTGCCGGCGTAGCCTTCCATGGAGAAGGCGAACGGGGAGTCCTGGTCCTGCGGTTGGCGGGGCTCGTGCACGCTGATGTTGGCGCGCATGGCGGTGCGGCCGCTGTAGCGGTGCGGTTCGCGTGCGAGCTTGAGGCCCTTGATGCGGAACGAGGCGCTCGGGGCGGCATCGCGGATGCCGGCGAGCAGCGGGGAGGTCTCGGCGCAGGCGCTGGTGACCTGGTCCAGCTGGGTCCAGTCGACCGGCTTGCCTTGCAGGGTGCTGTGCAGGGCGTGCAGCCAGCGCCAGCCCTCGCGAACGAGGATGTTGGCGTCGTAGTAGCTCGGCTCGAACACCTGGAAGAAGCGCTGGGCACGACCTTCCTGGCTGACCAGGGTGCCGTCGCCTTCGGCGAAGGAGGCGGCCGGCAGCACGAGGTGGGCGCGCTCGGTGGTGGCGGTCTGCTGGTGATCGGCGACGATCACGGCCTTGGCCGCGGCCAGGGCAGCGTCCACCTTGGCGGTGTCGGCACGGCGGTAGAGGTCGTTCTCGAGGATGACGACCGCGTCGGCCTGGCCGGAGGTGAGGGCTTCCAGGGCGGCGTCCACGGATTTCCCACCGAGCTCTTCACCCAGGAGCAGGGCCAGGCCCATGCTGTTGGCTTCCGGTACCACCAGGCTGATGGAGCCATTCTTCTCGCGGTTCTTCAGGGCGCTGGCGATGTTCGCGGCGGCTTCGATGAGGGCTTTTTCGCCCAGGGAAGCACCGGAGACGATCAGCGGGCGCTTGGCGGCCAGCAGGGCATCGGCAATGCGCTGGACCAGCTCGCGGGCCTCGGCCTCCAGCCCGTCCACGGCGGGTGCGTTCGGGTCGATGGCGTGGGCCACGGCGAAGCCGATACGGGCCAGGTCAGCCGGGGCGGCATGCACGCTTTCGGTGGCGACGTCGTCGAGGCGGGTCTCGGTGACACTGGCGATGAACAGCGGGTTCAGGGCGTGCTGGGCGACGTTCTGCACGGCTGCCATATGCCAGTCCTGGATCTTCATCGAGGCTGCGATCTCGGTGGCCTTGCCCTTCACTGCCTGGCGCAGGGCGAGTGCCACGCGTGCAGCGGTCTGGGTGAGGTCTTCGCCGAGGACGAAGACGGCGTCGTGGTCTTCGATCTCGCGCAGGGTCGGCACCGGCAGCGGGCCGTTCTGCAGCACGTCGCGGATCAGGCGGATGTTGGCCAGCTCACCGGCGGCGATGCCGGAGTAGTAGTTGGCCTCGCCCACCAGCTCACGCAGGGCGAAGTTGCTTTCCAGGCTGGCGCGGGGTGAACCGATGCCGATGACGCGCTTGCCCTTGAGCAGTTCGGCAGCCTTGTCCAGCGCTGCGTCGATGCTCAGCGGAGCACCTGCCAGCAGCGGCTGGCGGGGACGGTCTTCGCGGTTGACGTAGCCGTAGCCGAAGCGGCCTCGGTCGCAGAGGAAGTAGTGGTTCACCGAGCCGTTGAAGCGGTTCTCGATGCGGCGGATCTCGCCGTAGCGCTCACCGGGGCTGATGTTGCAGCCGCTGGAGCAGCCGTGGCAGATGCTCGGGGCGAACTGCATGTCCCACTTGCGGTTGTAGCGCTCGGAGTGGGTCTTGTCGGTGAACACGCCCGTGGGGCAGACCTCGACGAGGTTGCCGGAGAATTCGCTCTCCAGCGTGCCGTTCTCGACGCGGCCGAAGTAGACGTTGTCGTGGGCGCCGTAGACGCCCAGGTCGGTGCCACCGGCGTAGTCCTTGTAGTAGCGCACGCAGCGGTAGCAGGCGATGCAGCGGTTCATCTCGTGGGCGATGAACGGGCCGAGTTCCTGGTTCTGGTGGGTGCGCTTGGTGAAGCGGTAGCGACGGGCGTTGTGGCCGGTCATCACCGTCATGTCCTGCAGGTGGCAGTGACCGCCTTCCTCGCACACGGGGCAGTCGTGCGGGTGGTTGGTCATCAGCCATTCGACGACGCTGGCGCGGAACTGCTTCGCCTCTTCGTCTTCGATGGAGATCCAGGTGTTGTCAGTGGCAGGGGTCATGCAGGACATGACGAGGCGACCGCGTTTGTCGTTCTCGTCGGTGTACTGCTTGACCGCGCACTGGCGGCAGGCGCCGACGCTACCGAGCGCCGGGTGCCAGCAGAAGTAGGGGATGTCGAGTCCGAGTGACAGACAGGCCTGCAGGAGGTTGTCTGCACCATCGACTTCGAGCGTCTTGCCGTCTACGTGGATAGTGGCCATGGTTCAGTCTTCATCTGCCCGTTACCGGGCTTGGCTAATGGAATCTGGTTGCGATCGGGGCCGCTTGTGGCGGCCGCCAACCGTCGGAACTGGCTCTTATGCGCCGACCACTTCGGGTCGGTTCGCCGGTGCGTTGCGGGCAATGCCTGCCTCGAACTCCGGTCGGAAATACTTCAGTGCGCTACCCAGTGGCTCGACGGCACCCGGTGCGTGGGCGCAGAAGGTCTTGCCTGGGCCGAGGAAGTTCACCAGGCCCTCGAGGGTCTCGAGGTCGCCGGCCTGTCCTTCGCCACGTTCGAGGGCGCGCAGGACCTTGACGCTCCAGGGCAGGCCATCCCGGCAGGGGGTGCACCAGCCGCAGGACTCGCGGGCGAAGAACTCTTCCATGTTGCGCAGCAGCGAGACCATGTTGATGCTGTCGTCCACGGCGAGTGCCAGGCCGGTGCCCATGCGGGTGCCGACCTTGGCGATGCCGGCGGCGTACATGGAGGCATCCAGGTGCTCGGGCAGCAGGAAACCGGTGCCGGCACCGCCGGGCTGCCAGGCTTTCAGCTTGAAGCCGTCGCGCATGCCGCCAGCGTAGTCCTCGAACAGCTCGCGGGCGCTGACGCCGAAGGGCAGCTCCCAGAGGCCGGGGTTCTTCACCTTGCCGGAGAAGCCCATGAGCTTGGTGCCCATGTCTTCGCTGCCCGGACGGGCGAGGGATTTGTACCAGTCCACGCCGTTGGCAACGATCGCCGGGACGTTGCACAGGGTCTCGACGTTGTTGACGCAGGTGGGCTTGCCCCAGACGCCGACGGCGGCGGGGAAGGGCGGCTTGGCGCGCGGGTTGGCGCGGCGCCCTTCGAGGGAGTTGATCAGCGCGGTTTCTTCACCGCAGATGTAGCGGCCGGCGCCCGTGTGGACGAACAGCTCGAAGTCGAAGCCCGACCCGAGGATGTTCTTGCCCAGCAGGCCGGCGGCCTTGGCTTCGTCGATGGCGCGGTTGAGGTTGCGCGCCGCGTCGACGTACTCGCCACGCAGGAAGATGTAGCCACGGTAGGCCTTGAGCGCGCGGGCGCTGATCAGCATGCCTTCCACCAGCAGGTGGGGCAGTTGCTCCATCAGCAGGCGGTCCTTCCAGGTGTTGGGCTCCATTTCATCCGCGTTGCACAGCAGGTAGCGGATGTTCATGGATTCGTCGGCAGGCATCAGGCCCCACTTCACGCCGGTGGGGAAGCCTGCGCCACCACGGCCCTTGAGGCCGGAGTCCTTGACCTGCTGGACGATGTCGGCCTGGGCCATCTCGCCCAGTGCCTTGCGCGCGGCGGCATAGCCGTTCTTCTGCTGGTATTCCTCCAGCCAGACGGGCTGGGCGTCGTCACGCAGGCGCCAGGTCAGCGGGTGGGTTTCCGCGCTGCGCTGGATGCGGTTCGACGGACCGATGGAGGTGAGGGTCTTCATTGATAGGCCTCCAGCAGTTGCGAGACGCCGTCGGCGCTGACGTTGCCGTAGGTGTCGTCATCGATCATCAGGGCCGGTGCCTTGTCGCAGTTGCCGAGGCAGCACACCGGCAGCAGGGTGAAGCGGTTGTCGGCGGTGGTCTGGCCAAGGCCGATGCCGAGCT
>Ga0247725_1001544_pt1 | contig 11387 bp, 14 predicted proteins | sample OKSTACKMCFT3sol_FD_183021 | JGI IMG/M metagenome (GOLD analysis project Ga0247725, IMG submission 183021) | Subsurface sediment microbial communities from gas well in Oklahoma, United States - OK STACK MC-FT3-sol | ecosystem: Environmental > Terrestrial > Deep subsurface > Rock core/Sediment... | reverse complement strand
CGCAAGGCTCACACCAGCGGCGATGAGCGCATCGCGTTGCAAATTGGTGGACTGGGATCCGTCCGCCTTCGATACCCGCATGTAGCCGATCAGCACCTTTTCACCCGTCACGTATACGTTCGATTACGTGACAGTGTGAACCGGAAAGCTCTGGTCGTCAAAATTTGTCACTTAACCCGTAATTTAGACTAAAAAACGCAAAGGGTCTATCAGGCTCATAATGTGACAGAAATTCCGGCGGAATGCCTTCCTTGGTAAACGTGACGCGCAAGCGCTCCAAGGACTCGGGGTCGCGCCGCCCATAGGCTGCCAGCGCGAACAGCGAGCGGGCCGTCTCGGGGTTGTGCCGCGCCTCGACGATGGCTTCGTCGATTGCTTTGACGGCTTGCTGCCAATGGTTGATTGGCTCCTGCTTACGATCAACAAAGGGCAGGCCGTTGGTGAACCCGGTCTGCGGCTCTGACCGAAACAGTGCTGCCTGCTCTCCGCGCGGACTCAGCACCTTTGACTCGATCAGGTCAATGGCGGTGGCCGCCGCCTCCAACATCTGCAATTGCACTGCCGGAGCTAGAACCTCGTAGGGACGCCAAAGGCTTTGCCCCGCTCGCAGTGGATGCCCACAATCTTCCCAGACATGCCGGATATATCCCGCATGCGGCCCGCACTGTGAAAGCGGTGTATTCAGCTCATCCATGAGCGTGCGCAGCAGCCGGAACCAGAGGCCGGCATGGATGCGTCGGCTCGGCAACTCCACATACCCCATGGTCAGCGCCTGCCAGGTGCGCCGGTCCATCGCCGTAATCGCGTCGCTGGCGGTGCGTGGTTCGGCGTCGGCGTTCTCCCAGCCGAGAAACCGCCCTGGTACGCCCCAATAGGATTCCAGCCAGCAGCCATGCAGCGGGCAGCTCAGCATCAGGGGCAGCTTCCACGCGAGCAGTACGGCTTGGTTCTCCGGATCGTTCAGGCAGAGCGGACAGGCGCGGTGTATCGGCTGGCTGGGCAACCAGGCACGCCAGCTCGTGATGGATCGGGTCTTACGGCGGAGTCTTGGCAGCAGCACCGAGAGCTGGAACGCATAGGTTTCCAATGCGTCTGGAATCTGATCATCAAGGCTGTCCACTAGCCAAGGCACCCAGCCGGCGAAGCTCATGCCGCGCAGCCGATCCAGCTCAATGCCGCTCCGCTGGGAGAGCAGCGTCAACAGCGAAAGCGGCGGCGCGGTGTCCAGGTCATCGATCTGGCTGTGCCCGAGATCGTGTTCCAACAGTTCGAACATTTCCATCTGGTAGCAGACGGCGACACGGTTGAGCCACGAGGACAGGGCTTCGCCTTCCTTGGGGGCCGGATGCAGCGGCCAGCGAGGTGCCGGCTTCACATCAGTTCCCGCTCAAACTGGCGTCGCCGTTCACTGGGGCCGGTGTAATCGGCCATGCTGAGCGTGCGGTGGTTGATCGCTTCCTCGCCGCTCTCGATGGCGGCAACGGCCGCTGCCATCAGCAGGTGCGCCAGTTCGCCGATGGTGCCCTCACTGCGCGTGAGCAGGTAGCGGGCCATGTCCGGCGTAGCAATTGGCGAAGGCCGCCGCAGCGGGAGCGAAGCGGCGAAGCTGGCCAGCAGCGAGCAGCAATCGTCGTTGGCCTCCCACACAGGCAGCATCAACGGCTCGAACCGGTTTTCCAACTGGTCATCCGAGCGGATCGCCAGATAGGCGTCGCGCGTGCCGACCCCGACCAGCGGAATGCGCAGCTCGTTGCCGAGGAAACGCAGCAGGTTGAGAAATTCTCGGCGGTTGACGCTGTTGCCGGCTAGGACATTGTGCAGCTCGTCGATGACCAGCATGCGCACCCCGACCTTGCGCAGCAGTGCCAGCGCTAGCTGCTCCATTTCTGGCAGCCGTGGGCGCGAGCGCAATGGCGCACCCATCGCGGCGAGCAGCGCGACGTAGAAGCGCATCACTGACGGTTCAGACGGCATCTGCACGACCAGCACCGGGATGTGTTCCTGGTCGGCGTCAGAACTGGCCGGATGCGTGCGCCGGAACTTTTCGATGATCATCGACTTGCCGTTGTTGGTCGGGCCGACCAGCAGCAAGTTGGGCATGCGTTGTTTGTTCGGCCACGCATACAGCGTTTCCAGCCTGTTCAACGCTTCGACCGCGCGGGGGTAGCCGATCCAGCGGTCGGCGCGGATACGCTGCACGCGCTCGTCCGCTGGCAGACGGGCCAGACCCTGCGCCGCCGGCAGCAGGTGAGACAGGTCGATGATGGGATATTCGTCCACGGCTACCACTCCTCGATCTGGTCGAACGGTTTGGCCGGCGGCAGGTTGTCGGCCTGCGGGTCGGCAATGTCCGTTTCCGGCGGAACGGGCTTGTCCGGCCGAGCGGATGCCTTGAGGTGTTGTCGACGATCCGCGTCACGCCGCGCCTTGCGTGTGGCCTTCTGCGCGGTGGTCACGATCTCGCGCATCTGGCCGATCATGCGGAACAGCGCCGACTCATCCACCTGTTCGCGCCCTTGCTGCCGCAATTTCGCCAATGCTTGGCGTTGCTCCCAGAGGGTGACAGCCGGGTGCGACAAGGTACGGTAGGGGATTTCCAGATAGTGCTGACCCTCCGGTTCCAGCACCCAGATACGGCTGATGTCGCGCGGGTCGCGCCGAATCAGGAAAGCGGGAAGGCGGTCGCGCCGCGCGATCCACGGCTTGAGCGCGTCGGCGTAGTAGTGGATGTGGTCGATGACGAAGCCGGTTCGGGTCAGCGTCCGGCGGATGATGGGCAGAAAATCGACAAGGAAAGCCGTGGCGCGGGTGACGACGGCGGGTACACCGATGCGCGCCACAGCCTCAGCCCAGCGCGCGGCCGGTGGCTGAAGCAGGCCGTTGTGCACGGAGCCGTGATAGGTGCCGACTGCCAGTGCGAGCCAGCGCTCCAGCTCGCGCAGTGTCAGGGCGGCCATCTTCTCGGAGGCGTACTTCCCGCGTTGGTCGGGATTGGAGAAGGTCGTTCCAGGCAATTCGTCGTGGATCATCTGCATCGCCGTGCCGATAATCCGTTCGACTATGCCACCATAGTGCGGCTGCCCAAGCGGCCGATAGTCCAGCCGGATGCCATGCTGCTCGCAGCCCCGGCGCAGCGCTTCACTCTTGAACTCGGCCGCGTTGTCCAGATAGAGCAGCCTGGGCTTGCCGCTCATTGGCCAATCCATTTCCACGGCCAACCCCTCCAGCCATGGGCGTTTGTCGCAGGTGACATGTGCGAGGCACAGGCCGACCGAGACGGCGGACGGTGCTTCCAGTGTGACCACCATGCCGAGCAGGCAGCGGGTGAACACGTCGATGGCGACGGTGAGGTACGGACGGCCAATCGGTTGCCGGTCGCGTTCGTCCACCACGATCAAGTCGATGACCGTGTGGTCGATCTGCACCTGCGCCAGTGGCGCGGTGACGGCGGGAGGCTCACCGCCGACACCTTGCAGATGGCGGGCCGCATCCTGGCCTTCCCGACGGCGAGCGGCCTCGCGCGGATCGAGGCCGGCGATTCGCAACGCCACGGTGTTGCGAGCCGGCACCCGCAGCTTTTGCGCTTTGCACGCCTGCGCGACCTCGCGGTAGAACGCCGCCAGGCTGCGCTTCTGCTTGGTCAGGAAGCGCTTTTGCAGCAGCTCGCGAATGATGCGTTCGACTGGTTCCGGCAGACGCCCCTTGCCTTTGCCGCCGCCGGATCGGCCGCGAGCCAAGTCCGTCACCAGCCCCGCGCCTTGCCGGGCGCGGCGGATCAGGACATACACCTGCCGCCGGGACAGGCCAAGCGCTTGAGCAGCGGTGTCGGCGGCGTCATGCCCGACCACCTCAAGCGCTGCCAGCGGCCCGATGATTTCTGCTCGGTGCCGGGCTTGCGCCCATGCCGCCTCGGGCAAGGTGGCTACGCCTTGTTCGGTGATCGGTGATGTGTCTGACGCCATGCCCACACCTCGCTTTGGTGCACACGAGTATTGAGCATAGTCGACATTGGTGCAGAGGGCTTCTGATATTGCGCTGTCAGGAGCCGTCTTCACACCTGGCGTTATGCCCCGTCAATTGGTGCAGTCGTCTTCTGAAAATGACATTTCTCGTAAACTTTTCTATGTCTACATTAGGTGTACGGAAACTGCCATGATAAGCAAACCCATCCCGACCGCGCTGTACGTGTACCGTTGCACCGCATGCGGCCATGCTGGCCAGCTACACCTGGCCGAAACCGCTGCCGAGTTGACGACCGCTTGCACATGTTGCGGGGCCGAGGTCGTGGCCGAATGGGATGGCGGCGTGGTGCTATCGACCGGCAAGCCTGGACAACCACATGGGGGTAACCATGCGTAACGGCAAAGACACTTCAACCCTGGACATATTGACCGGAGGCCTGCGCATTGGGTACGCCCGAACCAGCAAGCAGGACCAGAACCTAGACCTACAGCGAGACGCACTTGTCGCCGCTGGTTGCACGCGGATCTATGAGGAACAAATCAGCGGGGCCAAGACCAACCGGCCCGAACTGGAGCAGATGCTAAAAGCGCTGCGCCCAGGTGACACGGTTGTCGTCTGGCAGCTCTCCCGGTTCGGTCGAAGCCTCTCCCACCTTCTCCAGCTCATGACCCAACTGGAGGCCATGCAGGTTCGCTTTGAATCGCTCAAAGAACACATCGACACCAGCACGGCAGGCGGGCGGTTGCAGTTGAACTTATTGGCCACCCTGGCGGAGTACGAGCGCGAGCTGAACCGCGAACGCACCATGGCCGGCCTGGACGCAGCACGCGCACGCGGGCGCAAAGGTGGCCGTAAACCGACGCTCGGGGCGAAGGAAATTCGCGATATCAAGATCCTGTTGGCCGATCCACTGACGACCGTCAGCGACGTGGCCGCCAGGTTCAAAGTCAGCAGGACCACCATCTACAAATACTTGAGCAAGGAGGCCCAGCATGTCGTCCAGTGAATTGTTCGATCTCGATCAGGTGCTTGTGCGTTCACCCGCCCAGGCCCCCGCACTCCCGGCAAAACGTCGCTCATCGACCAAAGCCCCCTTGGTCGGCCAGGACGCCATCAACATCGATAAGTGGCGCAAGCGCATCGAGGCCGAAGCACGACCAGGCGAAAGCTACCAGCAGGCAGCGGAGCGGCTGAAACGCGAAGAAGCCAAAAAGCCGAAAGACAAGACACCAGGGCGCGAAGCGGTGAAGCCCTCGGCGGGGCGCAAGCAAGTTGTGGTACTCGAAACCCAGCTCGATTTCTGGATTGCCACCGGCCTGCCGGCGATACCCAAAGACGAGCGGCCAACGATGGAACACCCCATCTACGCCGTAGAAGACGGGGACACCAGGCAGATCAGCTACGAGCACAACGGGAACAAGATCGAGATCATTCCCAGTGTTGCCGGTCGGGCGACCCAGCACGACAAAGACATTGTGCTGTTTTGCGTGTCGAAGCTGGTCGCCGCGATCAACGCTGGTATCCCGGTATCCCCGGTCATCGAAACGACGGCCCATGAACTTCTGAGCTTCACCCGCAGCAGCACCAGCGAACGCGGCTACGAGCTGCTTAGCAAGGCGTTCGATAGGCTTACCGGGACTCGCATGCGGGCCACCTTTGAATCGACGAAGGATCGGAACGGGAGCCGGCGCTGGGTAGGTCTGCTCGATGACGTGGAGATCATCACCAGGGGCGCCAAGAATCGCATGTGCGCGATTCGGATCAAGGTATCGGACACCACGTACAACGCTGCAACGGCCATGGACGTGTTGACGATCCCTGGCGACTATTTCGGCCTGCGCAGCGCCATCGCCAAACGCATCTATGAGCTTTGCCGCAAGCACTGCGGCGACCAGGGCCAATGGAAAATTGGTTTGACCCTGCTGCAAAAGAAAGTCGGTAGCGCCCAGCCCGAAAAGAAGTTTCGCGCCAGGGTCAAGGAGCTGGCCGAGGCCGGCAGCTTGCTCGACTACTTCATGACCTATCTGCCCGCCGAAGACGCGGTGTTGTTCTTCAACAAGTCCGACGCCGGCAAAACGGCCTTGCTCAAAGCCACTCGCAGCGGTATCAAGAAGCCACGCAAGGCCAAGGCCGCTCCTACTGCATGAGTCATGGCAATTCGTCACTCCAGGGACCGGAAGGGGTCAATCTACTGATGTATAAGGGTTTTCTCTATTGATCCAGGCGTGTTTAAACTGTACCCCAGCCCCTTCGGGGGCTTTATCTGCGCATTCGTCACTCCAGGGACCGCGCTCAATTTCGCGGCCTAGACGATTCGTCACTCCAGGGACCGCAATTCGTCACTCCAGGGACCGTCGATTCGTCACTCCAGGGACTAGGGTTCGTCACTCCAGGGACCACCGATTTCGTCACTCCAGGGACCAGAACCACCCGCCAGCCCAAGTAAATCAAGGCCTCGCAAAACGCTAACAACGCGCGCGCGTATTAACCCTTTAACTTAAACCTTTAACGGCCTTGTTTTGGCTTGGCTTGTGGATAACTCACGGGTAACGCTCGACACCGGCACCGCGCACACCGAACGGGCGCACCAGGCCAACCCGACACTCCCCCCGTTTCTGCTGCTGCGCTCTGGTGCGGTGGCTTGCCCGCCGCGCTGGAGCGGAGCCAACAAGGCCGACTGGCCGCGTTAGCCTGTATTGTATTTTGTAGTATGTTGTATGATACTACACACTACAACATACAAAGGAGCACGCCCCATGGCACTCACCAAGGAAATGATCTGGAAGGCCGCCGACGAACTGGACGCAGACGGCACTAAGCCCACCCTGGCCAACGTGCGCAAGCGCCTGGGAGGCGTCGGCAGCTTTACGACCATTCAGGAGGCTATGAGCGAGTGGAAGAACCGCAAGCAGCAAGAGGCCCAGCCACTCATCGACCCACCACCGCCTGCCCTGGCCCAGTTGCTGGAGAGCTTCGGCGCCGATATCTGGAACCTGGCCCGCGTTTCTGCCGATCAGGCCCTGGAAGCGAAACGTCGGGTGATCGAGGAAAACGCCGCGCAGATCCGCGAGCAGGCCGAGGAAGCGATTGCACTGGCCGACAGCATGGATGCAGAACTGAACGACCTGCGCGTCAAGATTGCCGGCCTGGAGGAAACCGCAGCGCTGTACCGCGAGCTACAGGCCAACTATCACGCTCTGGAGGAACGTGCCGAGCTGGAGTTGAAACACCAGAAGGAGCACAGCGCCCAGGAGATCCACCGGGCTGTCACCAGGGCAAACGAAAAGGACTCCGAAGCTATCGAGGCACGCAAAAGCGAACGCCTGGCCCTGGACCGCGCCGCACGCGCCGAGGGCCAAGTGGAGGCCTTGGAAAAGCAACTTGACCAACAGTCGAAGAAGAGCAAATAGGCCGAGCCATCGACCTAGCCCAAGCCCGCGATGCGGGCTTTTTTTGGCCTGCCGGCAGCGGCCAGATGCTCGCACCGGACAGACTCGGGCAAGCCTCGCTAGTCAGCTACGCGCACCAGGCTCTATGAGGATTCAGGAATTCTTGCGGAGGGGATTACTGGAGGGCCAGAAATGGCGAAGCCCGCTGCACGGCAATGCAAACGGGCCTCTAGTGCTCTGCGAAGGAGCGCATGACCTCAGTATAACGACGCCCCCCAACACGCTCAATTGTTCAATTGACATATGCTTGGCATATGCTAGGATTCTCTCAGAGATTGAGGGAGGTTCCGATGCTCAACCGCTGCTTACCTGCATTGCTTTTGGGGTCCGTGCTCACCGCTCAGGCTCATAGCGCCGACTGCCGGTTGTCGTTCCAGAATGGCGCGACGCTCGACCTTCCCGTGGCCACCACCGAAGCCGCACAGGCGCAGGGCCTCGCAGGTCGGGCAGATCCAGGGCGCGGCATGCTGTTTCTCTGGACTACGCCGGCAGTGCGGTTTGTGTGGATGAAGAACACACCAGCCCCGTTAGAGGCCGCTTGGGTCGGGGCAGACGGGGTTATCCAGAGCGTGCAGACGCTGGAGCCACACACGACCACCAAGCATTCATCATTGCGGCCCGCCCTAGGCATTATCGAGGTTCCACGCGGGCAGTTTGCAAATCTCGGCATCGAGCGCGGCAGCACCATCACCGGCTCAACGTGTTTCAACTTGTAGGAGGTTCCCATGCGTACCGTTTCCATTTTCATGAACAGCCGAAACCAGGCGATCCGTATCCCTCGGGATATGGAGTACCAGGGCGTTTCCGAGCTGGAGATTATCCGCGATGGTGAAACCCTGATCCTTCGCCCTGTGCGCCCCTCCTGGGCATCGCTGCGCGACGTGGCACCCGCAGACCCTGACTTTCTGATCGAGCGGAAGGACGTGATCGAGGAAGGCCGTTTCCTGGGTGACTTCACATGAGCAAAAAGACGTACATGCTCGATACGAACATCTGTTCGTTCATCATGCGCGAACGCCCCGAGGCGGTGCTGGCCAAGCTGGAACAAGCAGTTACCCACCAGCACCGGATAGTCGTTTCAGCAATTACCTACTCCGAGATGCGTTTCGGGGCCGCCAACCCCAAGGCATCGCCCAAGGTGGCCGCGATGGTCAACGCATTCGTGCAGCGGCTGGACGCCATCCTGTCTTGGGACGCCGCCGCCGTGGATCAAACAACACAGATCCGCACCACCCTCGCCCGCCTGGGCACGCCCATTGGCAACAACGATGCAGCGATTGCCGGCCACGCCCTGGCCGCTGGGTGTGTGCTGGTCACAAACAACACCCGCGAATTTGCCCGCGTGCCTGGCCTAGTCCTCGAAGACTGGACCCAACCCACCACTACCAAGAGTTGAGACGCCATGACCGAATTGGAACAAGCCATCCTTGATTGCGCCCGACTGCACCTGGCCCAGTTGAAAGGTGCACTCGCCCTGCCCAATGGTCCCGAGCGGTCCGACAGCTTTAGCTCGGCTTGGTGGCAGCTCACCGGCCTGGCCCAGCTTGCCGAGTTCCACAGCGGGCTTAGCCAGCCCGCCCGCGATCAGTTGCGCGCTATCGACCGGGAGGCCGCCCAGGCTGTGAGCAGCAACCGCGAGTTGTCCGGTACCGCGCAGTTTGCCGATAGCATCGCCGCTACGCTGGCCGACCCCACCACCTCGAATTGGCTAAAGCAGAGCCTCAAGGATGCCTTGACACGGGATAGCGTGGACGCCGCCAATGACGCCCAGGTGCTTTTCGAGCTGCTGGCCCACCGCAGCGAGGAAGAGTTGCGCGCCGTCGCTCACGCAGCCTCCGGCATACCGGCGCCGACCCTGGCTGTTCGCTTTCCAGACGGTCGCGCTGGGACGCTAGACGTGTCTCAGGCCCGCCACACGATCATTACTGGCGACAACTGACAGGAGGCCCCAGGGATGGCAAGAGCGCGTATTCACCTCACCCCTGCAGAAGCTGAGGCCAAAGGTTGGCTGTGCTGCCGCGATCTCAAGCTTCGACACCGCCTAATGCCGGGGCATAGCACCCGGCCTGCCGGCAGCGTCTGGCAAGGCCAAGGGGCCTACCATGTTTACGACCCAGCCGATTGCGTGCCCTGGAAATGGGAACCAAGTGCCGCGCAGCTTCGCCGGAAGTCCGTGGCCGCCCGTGCTCAGGCGCTGATCAGCGGTGATTGTCTGCTGCTGGACACAGAAACAACGGGCGTGGGTAATGACGACGAGGTGTGCGAAATCACGATCCTCGACGGGAGCGGCACGCCCCTACTCAATACGCTGGTACGCCCGACTCAGCCGATTCCAGCGGAGGCTACAGAGATTCACCGCATCACCAATGACATGGTGGCCACCGCACCGGCCTGGCCCGAGATCGCAGAGCAGTACGCTTCTATCGTCGCGGGGCGAACGGTCGTTGCCTACAACGCCTCCTTTGACGTGCGCCTGCTATCGCAGACCCACCAGCGGCACGGCCTTGTCGCCCCTGCGCTGGCCACCGCCTGCGCCATGCTGCTGTATGCCGAATGGCATGGGGAATGGGTTGAAGGCCGGTATGGGTGCTGGCAATGGCGCTGGATCAAGCTGATCGAGGCCGCCCGTGAATGCGGCGTGCTGGAGGATGGTGCCCACCGTTCCCTGGCCGACGCTCGCATGACCCTGGGCGTGCTGCGTTACCTGCACAAGCGCACCAATGGACGCAAACCTTCTACCAAGCGGAGAACTGAACATGCCCAGTGATTACGATTTCAAGATTGTGAGCAAGGAAGACGCCGTGCGTTACCTGCTGGTGTGGGAGTCGAAAGGCTATGCCCGCCTGCTCGATGTGGTCCGGATGTTCGATATGGACGATGGCAGCGTTACCGTTGGATTCATGGACTACGGCAACCCGGATACCGTGGTGATCGTGCCCGAGCACATGAACCGCACGTATACCAAGCAACAGCACGCACTGGCAGCGGTCGGCGCGATGTTTGATGCGGTCGACGAGTGGAACAAGGTCATGGCCGAAGTGCGCCAGGTCGTGGGCGAGTCATGAGCACCACTGATGATCGGGCGGTCAAAGGCCGACAAGCACCTCTCATAGAAAGGAACCCCTGCGATGTTGACGATTGAAGCCACCGAATTAAAAGCCCTGGTACAAGCCAGCGATCAGGCACACCAAGAATTGATCCAGGCCAGTGAGGCCTGGCTCGACATTCAGGCGCGGCTGTTCCGTGTACCTGCTGACCCGGCGGATGAGGTCGCGGAGGTGATTGCCAAGGAGGCCGTCACGAAGGCCCGAGCTGCGCATACTTACGCGATGGGAGCGGTTGTGGCAGCGTTGCGCAACGCAATTATCAAGGCCGAGCACGGCGCCCAGTAGGAGGAAAGCGCGGCCATGAACCCCGATTTGCTGCCTGGCTTGATCCTGCCGCCGAGCTATCTGGTCGTGTTGCGCAGGCGCCTGGCCGAAGTGACCAAAGCCACCAGCGCGGCGAATTGCTTGATTGCCCAGGCTCGCGCCGAGGGCATGGTAGAGGCCCTGGAGCTGATGAAAGCGCTGGAACAACAGCAGGTTGAGCGCCTGTATTTGTTGATCGAGCAGGCCGCCACAACGCGCTTGCTGGAGCTGGAACAGGGTGCCGGCGAGTGATCGGCCTGGCGTCATCCGAGGCATAGCGCGAGGCCTGCGCCCCGGGCTTTCGTGCTACGCATCGAGCCACGGCTGCGCCGCGTCTCGCCCCTTCGGGCTTCAATCCCTCTCGCCTGCGCACCTGGCCTGCCAGGCGCTGCGCGCTCCGCTTGCCCTCCGGCCTGCCGGCCTGCGCGGCGGCCTGCTGGCCACCTTGCCGCCCCTGCGCGTCCTGGGTGTGCTCATCACCCTCCGGCTGGCCGCTATCAGCCCTAGTCGCCTACCCTCCGCTGGGCCTATGCCGTCAAGGGGCTTTCGCGGCATATGCTCACTC
>Ga0247725_1001543_pt1 | contig 11394 bp, 5 predicted proteins | sample OKSTACKMCFT3sol_FD_183021 | JGI IMG/M metagenome (GOLD analysis project Ga0247725, IMG submission 183021) | Subsurface sediment microbial communities from gas well in Oklahoma, United States - OK STACK MC-FT3-sol | ecosystem: Environmental > Terrestrial > Deep subsurface > Rock core/Sediment... | reverse complement strand
TGCGGTTCATGGATGGAGTCCTGTTGGAAGCGCCGCACTATTACCCTTCTCCCCTTGCGGGAGAAGGTGTCAGCGGAGCGGACGGATGAGGGGTTGAAAGTGGTGTCCGACAAGCGCGCGCGACCCCTCACCCGACCCGCTGCGCGGGCCACCCTCTCCCGCAAGGGGAGAGGGGATGGGGGTGGGTGTTGAAATCCCCGCCATCTTCGTCTATACGGCCCGCCTCTTCGACGGAGTCCGCTCCGCTGGAGAACCTGTTTGAGAACTGCGGGGCGTGGGGTCACCAACGCCGTAACCGGGGAAGAGCCCTTCCTCGCCGTCGGGAGACAGGGATAGAGACGCCAAGTCCTCCTGCTCGTGGCTATAGCCCGAGACCGGAGCGCGGCTGACTTTCCTTGGAACAGGCATATGCGACTCGCACGCGGGAGCGATCCCGCATGGGATGCGCATCTGGCTGCCGGAATGGTCCGGCCGCTGCTAACTGAGTAGGAGACCGCAATGGACCGCGCTCAAAAGCAGGAGTCGATTGAATCGCTGAAAAGCGTGTTCACCGACGCCGGCGCTGTCGTCGTGACCCACTACATGGGTCTGACCGTTGCGGAAATGACCGACCTTCGTCTTCGCCTCCGCAAGGAAGGCGCCGCGATCAAGGTTGTGAAGAACACCCTGGCCCTCAAGGCTCTGGACGGCAAGCTCGGCGACAAGGGCGAAAAGCTCTTCACCGGCCCGGTCGCCATCGCCTACGGCCCGGACGCTGTCTCGGCCGCCAAGGTCGCGGTCGCGTACGCCAAGGAAAACGACAAGTTCAAGCTCGTCGGTGGCGTCCTCGATCAGACCAACGTGCTGGACGAAGCTGGCGTGCGCGCTCTGGCGACCCTGCCGTCGCTGGACGAACTGCGTGGCAAGCTCATCGGCCTCATCCAGGCTCCGGCGACCAAGATCGCTGGCGTCCTGCAGGCCCCGGCTGGCCAGCTGGCTCGCGTTTTCAACGCCTACGCGACCAAAGACGCCGCGTAACGGTCATCCCCGCATCTATCCCAATCTCTCTAAGGAACTGACACATGTCCAAGCTCGAAAAGCTGGTTGAAGAACTGTCCACCCTGTCGGTGCTGGAAGCCGCCGAACTGTCGAAGCTGCTGGAAGAAAAGTGGGGCGTCTCGGCCGCCGCTCCGGTCGCCGTCGCCGCTGCTGGCCCGGCCGCCGCTGGCCCGGCCGAAGCTGCTGAAGAGCAAACCGAGTTCACCGTCGTCCTGGTCGACGGCGGCGACAAGAAGATCAACGTGATCAAGGAAGTCCGCGGCGTCCGTCCGGACCTCGGCCTGAAGGAAGCCAAGGACCTGGTCGAAGGCGCTCCGCAGAACGTCGTCGAGAACGTCTCGAAGCAACAAGCCGAAGAGATCTCGAAGAAGCTCACGGAAGCCGGCGCCAAGATCCAAATCAAGTAAGTCATTCCACGCGTCAGCGTGGAGGACTTATCCCGGCGAAAGCCGGGATCCAGGATCTGCCGAAGCGGCCTCGGAGGGAAACCTCCGGGGCCGTTTTCTTTTGGGCGGTGCTCAAGAAACCCTCTCCCGGCGGGAGAGGGTTTCGGTTCGCGACCCTTGCGCTTCCCGCCGTTTCGCCCGAAGCCAAGGTCATCGACCAAGGGGGCCGCTCCATGAACCGCAGAGACGTCATCCTCGCCGGCGCGGCCGCCCTGGCCGCCACGCCCGCCTTCGCCGCCAAGGGCCTTGGCGGCATCCGCATCCCCGCCTCGGAAACCGACAGCGAGTTGCGCGGCCTCTCGCCCACCGGCGGCAAGACCTATTGGGCCTCCGGCTCCAAGGGCTGGATCATCCGGGGGCGGGACGAGCGGCAGGATCCGATGCGGATCGTCGGGGCCGAGGGGCTGGACTTCCGGGGGCTGCACGCCTTTTCCGACGACCACGTGCTGGCGATGAGCGCCGGGCCCGGCCAGGCCTCGCAGCTGTGGCGCACGACCGACGGAGGCAAGACCTGGAAGCAGGTCGCGGTGAACCGGGATCCGAACGGCTTCTGGGACTCGATCGCCTTCGTCGACGGGCGGCGCGGCTTCATCCTGGGCGACCCGACCCAGGGCCGCTTCACCGTGCTCTACACCGCCGACGCCGGGAAGACCTGGGCGCGGCTGCCGCCGGAAGGCGTGCCGCCGGCGGCGGACGGGGAGGGGGCTTTCGCCGCCTCGAACGGCTGCGTCGCCATCGGCCGCCGGGGGCAGGTGGCCTTCTGCACCGGCGGGGCGGGCAAGGCGCGGGTCTATGTCTCGCAAGGCGGCGGCGGGGTGTTCGTGGCGCTGGACACGCCGATACCGGCCGACGCGCCGTCGAAGGGCGCGTTCGCCGTGGCGTTCGGCAAGCGCGGGGAGCTGTGGGTCTGCGGCGGCGACTACAAGAACCCGCGCGGGGAGGGCGTGAACCTGGCCTGGCTGGCGCCGGGCAGCCTGACCTTCGAGCCGGTGGCCGCGCCAGCCGGTTATCTGTCGGGGATCTCGGTCAAGGGCGAGACGGTGATGGCCACGGGGTTGGCGGGGACCATCGTGGCCCGCGACGGCCGGACCTTCCAGCGGGTGTCGGAGGCGCCGATGAACAGCGTGCGGCTCACGTCCAAGAAGACGGGCGTGCTGTGCGGGCCGAACGGGACGGTGGGGCTTTGGCGGGGGTGAGGCTTTTCCCTCTCCCCTTGCGGGAGAGGGTGGCCCGGAGGGCCGGGTGAGGGGTTTCTCGGCGCATCTAGCGCGACCCCTCATCCGACCGCCTGCGGCGGCCACCTTCTCCCGCAAGGGGAGAAGGGAACCACTCCCCAGATCCCCGCGTTCCCCCGTCATGCTGAAGCTCGCCGGAATCCTGCTCGCCCTGATGATCCTGTTCGGGATCCTGGGTTTCGTCGTCAACGTCGCCGGCGCCATCACCAAGGCGGCGTTCTTCGTCTGCCTGATCGCCCTGGCGGTCTCGCTGGTGATGAAGGCGATGAAGAAGGCCTAGGCCCCGGCAAAAAGCGCCGGGGCGCGGCTGGCGCAGGTCGAGGAAGCCGTGCAGCGCAAGATCAAGGACGCCATGGAACTGGCCCAGGAGGAGGGCAAGCGAAAGGGCGCCGAAACCGGGCAGGTGAGCGTGCCCCAGTTCGTCGACTTCAGCGTCTAGGGCGATTTTTGCCTCCGATCTCCCCGGCGAATGCCGGGGTCCAGATCGAAGGCGCGGCCTAGGCCGTCTGATCGAAGCGTCGGAGCGAGAACACCCCAACCTTCCAGAATGTATCTGGGCCCCGGCATTCGCCGGGGAGGTCGGGAGTAAGGTGTGGATGCGTTGATCCAACGCATTTACGCCCGTTCACGAATCCCCCTTTCCTTCCGCGCCGCCATCCCCTATATCCCCGCGTTCACGATTACATCGGCGGAGCGCTTTGTCGCGTCCGTATGTACGCCCCGAGGCGCGGTCAGCCGCCCTCCGACCAGCGCGAAGGGGCGCCCGTCAGGCTTCCGGTCCCGGTCGCCCGGCAGGGGAATTCCAGCGTCCGCGGCTCTCCGAGCAGGAGAGAAGCGAGGGTGGACGCCAAGGCAATTCGAACTCACGCGCGGACTCCATCCGCGCCCAGGGAAAACACATGGCGCAATCCTTCACCGGCAAGAAGCGGATCCGGAAGTCGTTCGGCCGCATTCCCGAGGCTGTGCAGATGCCGAACCTCATCGAGGTTCAGCGCTCCTCCTACGAGCAGTTCCTTCAGCGCGAGGTCCGTCCGGGCCAACGCCGCGACGAGGGCGTCGAGGCGGTCTTCAAGTCGGTGTTCCCGATCAAGGACTTCAACGAACGCGCCGTCCTGGAATACGTCTCGTACGAGTTCGAAGAGCCCAAGTACGACGTCGAGGAATGCATCCAGCGCGACATGACCTTCGCCGCGCCGCTGAAGGTCAAGCTGCGCCTGATCGTCTTTGAAACCGAAGAAGAGACCGGCGCTCGCTCGGTCAAGGACATCAAGGAGCAGGACGTCTACATGGGCGACATCCCGCTCATGACGGACAAGGGCACCTTCATCGTCAACGGCACCGAGCGCGTCATCGTCTCGCAGATGCACCGCTCGCCGGGCGTGTTCTTCGACCACGACAAGGGCAAGACCCACGCCTCGGGCAAGCTGCTGTTCGCCGCCCGCGTGATCCCGTACCGCGGCTCGTGGCTGGACTTCGAGTTCGACGCCAAGGACATCGTCTACGTCCGCATCGACCGCCGCCGTAAGCTGCCGGCCACGACCTTCCTCTATGCCCTGGGCATGGACGGCGAAGAGATCCTGACGACCTTCTACGACGTCGTCCCGTTCGAGAAGCGCGCGGGCGGCTGGGCCACCCCGTACAAGCCCGAGCGCTGGCGCGGCGTGAAGCCGGAGTTCCCGCTGGTCGACGCCGACACCGGCGAGGAAGTCGCTCCGGCCGGCACCAAGATCACCGCCCGCCAGGCCAAGAAGTTCGCCGACGGCGGCCTGAAGACCCTGCTGCTGGCGCCCGAAGCCCTGACGGGCCGTTACCTGGCCCGCGACGCGGTCAACATGGCCACCGGCGAGATCTACGCCGAAGCCGGCGACGAGCTGGACGTCCCGACGATCCAGGCCCTGGCCGACCAAGGCTTCGACACCATCGACGTGCTGGACATCGACCACGTCACGGTCGGCGCCTACATGCGCAACACCCTGCGCGTGGACAAGAACGCCATCCGCGAGGACGCGCTGTTCGACATCTACCGCGTCATGCGTCCGGGCGAGCCGCCGACGGTGGAAGCCGCCGAGGCCATGTTCAAGTCGCTGTTCTTCGACGCCGAGCGCTACGACCTGTCGTCGGTGGGCCGCGTGAAGATGAACATGCGTCTCGAGCAGGACGTCTCGGACGAGGTCCGCATCCTGCGCAAGGAAGACGTCCTGGCCGTGCTGAAGGTCCTGGTGGGCCTGCGCGACGGTCGCGGCGAAATCGACGACATCGACAACCTGGGCAACCGCCGCGTCCGCTCGGTGGGCGAGCTGCTGGAAAACCAGTACCGCGTCGGCCTGCTGCGCATGGAGCGCGCCATCAAGGAACGCATGTCGTCCGTCGACATCGACACCGTGATGCCGCACGACCTGATCAACGCGAAGCCCGCGGCCGCCGCGGTGCGTGAATTCTTCGGCTCCTCGCAGCTGTCGCAGTTCATGGACCAGACGAACCCGCTGTCGGAAATCACCCACAAGCGTCGTCTGTCGGCCCTCGGCCCGGGCGGTCTGACCCGCGAACGCGCCGGCTTCGAAGTCCGCGACGTGCACCCGACCCACTACGGCCGGATCTGCCCGATCGAGACGCCGGAAGGTCCGAACATCGGTCTGATCAACAGCCTCGCGACCCACGCCCGCGTGAACAAGTACGGCTTCATCGAGAGCCCGTACCGTCGCGTGAAGGACGGCAAGCCGCTGGACGAAGTCGTCTACATGTCGGCGATGGAAGAGTCGAAGCACGTCATCGCCCAGTCGAACATCAAGGTCGACGGCGGCGAGATCGTGGAAGACCTGGTTCCGGGCCGTATCAACGGCGAACCGACCCTCCTGCAAAAGGAGACGGTGGACCTGATGGACGTGTCGCCGCGCCAAGTCGTGTCGGTGGCCGCCGCCCTGATCCCGTTCCTGGAAAACGACGACGCCAACCGCGCCCTCATGGGCTCGAACATGCAACGTCAGGCCGTGCCGCTGGTGCAGTCCGACGCCCCGCTGGTCGGCACCGGCATGGAAGCCGTCGTCGCCCGTGACTCGGGCGCGGTCGTGATCGCCAAGCGCACCGGCGTGGTCGAGCAGATCGACGGCACCCGTATCGTCATCCGCGCCACGGAAGAGACCGACCCCGCGCGTTCGGGCGTCGACATCTACCGCATGTCGAAGTTCCAGCGCTCGAACCAGTCGACCTGCATCAACCAGCGTCCGCTGGTGAAGGTGGGCGACCGGATCAGCGCCGGCGACATCATCGCCGACGGTCCGTCGACCGAGCTGGGCGAACTGGCCCTGGGCCGCAACGCGCTCGTCGCGTTCATGCCCTGGAACGGCTACAACTTCGAAGACTCGATCCTGATCTCCGAACGCATCGTCCGCGACGACGTCTTCACCTCGATCCACATCGAGGAATTCGAAGTCATGGCCCGCGACACGAAGCTGGGTCCGGAAGAAATCACCCGCGACATCCCGAACGTCGGCGAGGAAGCCCTGCGCAACCTCGACGAAGCCGGCATCGTGGCGATCGGCGCCGAGGTCCAGCCGGGCGACATCCTGGTCGGCAAGGTCACGCCGAAGGGTGAGAGCCCGATGACGCCGGAAGAAAAGCTGCTGCGCGCCATCTTCGGTGAAAAGGCCTCCGACGTCCGCGACACCAGCCTGCGCCTGCCCCCGGGCGTCGCCGGCACGATCGTCGACGTGCGCGTCTTCAACCGTCACGGCGTCGACAAGGACGAGCGCGCGCTCGCCATCGAACGCGCCGAGATCGACCGCCTGGGCAAGGACCGCGACGACGAGTTCGCGATCCTGAACCGCAACATCTCGGGCCGCCTGAAGGAACTGCTGATCGGCAAGGTCGCCGTGTCGGGTCCCAAGGGCCTGTCGCGCGGCGAGATCACCGCCGACGCGCTGTCGCAGATCCAGCCGGGCCTGTGGTGGCAGATCGCCCTGGAAGACGAAAAGGCGATGGGCGAACTCGAGTCGCTGCGCCGCCTGTTCGACGAGAACCGCAAGCGCCTCGACCGTCGTTTCGAAGACAAGGTCGACAAGCTGCAGCGCGGCGACGAACTGCCTCCGGGCGTCATGAAGATGGTCAAGGTCTTCGTGGCGGTGAAGCGCAAGCTGCAGCCGGGCGACAAGATGGCCGGCCGTCACGGCAACAAGGGCGTCATCTCGCGCATCCTGCCGATCGAGGACATGCCGTTCCTCGCCGACGGCACGCACGTCGACGTCGTTCTGAACCCGCTGGGCGTGCCTTCGCGCATGAACGTCGGTCAGATCTTCGAAACCCACCTGGGCTGGGCCTGCGCCAACCTCGGCAAGCAGATCACCAACCTGATGGAAGACTGGCAGGCCGGCGGTCAGAAGCAGGCGCTCATCGACCGCCTGCGCGACATCTACGGTCCGGACGAAGAGCTGCCGGAAACCGAGGAAGAGCTGATCGAGCTGGCCAAGAACCTCGGCAAGGGCGTTCCGATCGCCACGCCGGTGTTCGACGGCGCGCGCATGAGCGACATCGAGAACCACCTCGAAATGGCCGGGGTCAACCCGTCGGGCCAGTCGATCCTGTACGACGGCCTGACCGGCGAGCAGTTCAAGCGTCCGGTCACGGTCGGCTACATCTACATGCTGAAGCTGCACCACCTGGTCGACGACAAGATCCACGCCCGTTCGATCGGTCCGTACTCGCTCGTCACGCAACAGCCGCTGGGTGGTAAGGCCCAGTTCGGCGGTCAGCGCTTCGGGGAAATGGAAGTGTGGGCTCTGGAAGCCTACGGCGCGGCCTACACCCTGCAGGAAATGCTGACGGTGAAGTCCGACGACGTGGCCGGCCGGACCAAGGTCTACGAGTCGATCGTCCGCGGCGACGACACGTTCGAAGCCGGCATCCCGGAAAGCTTCAACGTGCTGGTCAAGGAAATGCGCTCGCTCGGCCTGAACGTCGAGCTGGAGAACAGCTGAGTCGACTGAGGCTCCTCCCCCGCGATGCGGGGGAGGTGTCCCGGAGGGACGGAGGGGGCCAGTTCGGCCGATCTCCAGCTAGCCCCCTCCGACGGCTCCGCCGCCACCTCCCCCGCACGCGGGGGAGGAGCGCTCTAAAGAGAATTTTTCGCGGGAAACCCCGCAGAAGGAACCAAGATGAACCAGGAAGTCCTGAACATCTTCAATCCGGTCCAGGCCGCTCCGACCTTCGACCAGATCCGCATCTCGCTGGCCTCGCCGGAAAAGATCCGCTCGTGGTCGTTCGGCGAGATCAAGAAGCCCGAGACCATCAACTACCGCACGTTCAAGCCCGAGCGTGACGGCCTGTTCTGCGCCCGTATCTTTGGCCCGACCAAGGACTACGAATGCCTGTGCGGCAAGTACAAGCGCATGAAGTACAAGGGCATCATCTGCGAAAAGTGCGGTGTTGAAGTCACCCTGGCCCGCGTCCGTCGCGAGCGCATGGGCCACATCGAACTGGCCTCGCCGGTCGCCCACATCTGGTTCCTGAAGTCGCTGCCCTCGCGCATCGCCATGATGCTGGACATGCCGCTGAAGGACATCGAGCGCGTCCTCTACTTCGAATACTACATCGTCACCGAGCCGGGCCTGACGCCGCTGAAGCAGCACCAGCTGCTCAGCGAAGACGACTACATGCGCGCCCAGGAAGAGTACGGCGACGACAGCTTCACCGCCGAGATCGGCGCGGAAGCCATCCAGAACCTCTTGAAGGCGATCGACCTCGAAAAGGAGGCCGAGAAGCTGCGCGAGGAGCTGGCGGGCAACCCGTCGGACATGAAGCAGAAGAAGTTCTCCAAGCGCCTGAAGATCCTGGAAGCCTTCCAGGAAAGCGGCAATCGTCCGGAATGGATGATCATGACCGTGGTGCCGGTGATCCCGCCGGAACTGCGTCCGCTGGTGCCGCTGGACGGCGGCCGCTTCGCGACCTCGGACCTGAACGACCTGTATCGCCGGGTCATCAACCGTAACAACCGCCTCAAGCGCCTGATCGAGCTGCGCGCCCCCGACATCATCATCCGCAACGAAAAGCGGATGCTGCAGGAGTCGGTCGACGCCCTGTTCGACAACGGTCGTCGTGGTCGCGTCATCACCGGCGCCAACAAGCGTCCGCTGAAGTCGCTGGCCGACATGCTGAAGGGCAAGCAAGGCCGCTTCCGTCAGAACCTGCTGGGCAAGCGCGTCGACTACTCGGGCCGTTCGGTCATCGTGGTCGGTCCCGAGCTGAAGCTGCACGAGTGCGGCCTGCCCAAGAAGATGGCGCTGGAGCTGTTCAAGCCGTTCATCTACGCGCGCCTGGACGCCAAGGGCCTGTCGGGCACCGTCAAGCAGTCCAAGCGCATGGTCGAGCGCGAACAGCCGCAGGTGTGGGACATCCTCGAAGAGGTGATCCGCGAGCACCCGGTGCTGCTGAACCGCGCCCCGACGCTGCACCGTCTGGGCATCCAGGCGTTCGAGCCGAAGCTGATCGAGGGCAAGGCCATCCAGCTGCACCCGCTGGTCTGCGCCGCGTTCAACGCCGACTTCGACGGCGACCAGATGGCCGTGCACGTCCCGCTGAGCCTGGAAGCTCAGCTGGAAGCGCGCGTCCTGATGATGTCGACCAACAACATCCTGTCGCCCGCCAACGGTCGCCCGATCATCGTGCCGTCGCAGGACATCGTCCTGGGCCTGTACTACCTGTCGGTCGCTCGCGAGGGTGAGCCGGGCGAAGGCAAGATCTTCGCCGACCTGGGCGAAATCGAAGCCGCGCTCGACGCCGGCGTCGTCACGCTGCACGCCAAGATCAAGGCGCGCTACACCGAGATGAATCCGGAAGGCGAGATGGTCCGCAAGGTCATCGACACCACGCCGGGCCGGATGAAGATCGCCGCCCTCTTGCCGCGTCACCCGCAGATCGGCCACCGCCTGATCGAAAAGGCGCTGACCAAGAAGGAAATCGGCAACCTGATCGACATCGTCTACCGCCACTGCGGTCAGAAGGCGACGGTCATCTTCGCCGACCAGGTCATGGGCCTGGGCTTCAAGGAAGCCGCCAAGGCGGGCATCTCGTTCGGCAAGGACGACATCATCATCCCGGCTCGCAAGACGCAGATCGTGGAAGAGACCCGCAAGCTGGCCGAGGAGTACGAGCAACAGTACGCCGACGGCCTGATCACCAAGGGCGAGAAGTACAACAAGGTCGTTGACGCGTGGGCCAAGGCCACCGACCGCGTCGCCGACGAGATGATGGCCGAGCTTCAGATGAAGCATCGCGACGAGAACGGTCGCGAAAAGGAAATCAACGCCATCTACATGATGGCCCACTCCGGCGCCCGGGGTTCGCAAGCCCAGATGAAGCAGCTGGGCGGCATGCGCGGCCTGATGGCCAAGCCCTCCGGCGAGATCATCGAGACCCCGATCGTCTCGAACTTCAAGGAAGGCCTGACCGTTCAGGAGTACTTCAACTCCACCCACGGCGCCCGTAAGGGTCTGGCCGACACCGCGCTGAAGACGGCCAACTCGGGTTACCTGACCCGTCGTCTGGTCGACGTCGCGCAGGACTGCATCATCGTCGAGGAAGACTGCGGCACCACGAAGGGCATCACCCTGCGCGCCGTGGTCGAGGGCGGCGACGTGCTGGTCTCGCTGGGCGCCCGCGTCCTGGGTCGTTTCACCGCCGAAGACGTCAAGGATCCGGCGACCGGCGAGCTGGTCGTTCCGGCCGACACCTATATCGACGAGAACATCGCCGACGCCATCGAGGCCGCGGTCGTTCAATCGGTGAAGGTCCGCTCGGTCCTGACCTGCGAGGCCAAGATCGGCGTCTGCGGCGCCTGCTACGGCCGCGACCTGGCCCGCGGCACCCCGGTGAACATCGGCGAAGCGGTCGGCGTCATCGCCGCCCAGTCGATCGGTGAGCCCGGCACGCAGCTGACGATGCGGACCTTCCACATCGGCGGCACCGCCCAGGTGGCCGAGCAGTCGTTCTTCGAAGCCAGCAACGACGGTACGGTCCGCGTGATCGGTCCGACGGTCGTCGGCGCCGACGGCGCTCTGGTCATCATGAGCCGCAACACCACCGTCAGCGTGCTGGTCGACGGCAAGGAGCGCGAAACCTACAAGCCGCCGTACGGCGCCCGCCTGCGGGTCAAGGACGGCGACCTGGTCAAGCGCGGCCAGCGCCTCGGCGATTGGGACCCCTACACCACCCCGATCATCACCGAAGTGGCCGGCAAGATCCGCGCCGAAGACCTGGTCGACGGCCTGTCGATCCGCGAGGAAGTCGACGAAGCCACCGGCATCGCCCAGCGCGTCGTCGCCGACTGGCGGACCTCGGCCCGCGGTTCGGACCTGCGTCCGGCCATGGGCGTGCTGTCGGAAGACGGTTCGTACAAGCGTCTGTCGAACGGCGGCGAGGCTCGTTACCTCCTGTCGGCCGGCGCCATTCTCTCCGTCGCCGACGGCGACGAGGTGAAGCCGGGTGAAGTGATCGCGCGTATCCCGACCGAAGGCGCCAAGACCCGGGACATCACCGGTGGTCTGCCGCGCGTCGCCGAACTCTTCGAAGCCCGCCGTCCGAAGGACTGCGCGGTCATCGCGGAAATGGACGGCCGTGTCGAATTCGGCAAGGATTACAAGAACAAGCGCCGGATCAAGATCACGCCGGACGTCGACGCCGACGGC
>Ga0247725_1001540_pt1 | contig 11401 bp, 9 predicted proteins | sample OKSTACKMCFT3sol_FD_183021 | JGI IMG/M metagenome (GOLD analysis project Ga0247725, IMG submission 183021) | Subsurface sediment microbial communities from gas well in Oklahoma, United States - OK STACK MC-FT3-sol | ecosystem: Environmental > Terrestrial > Deep subsurface > Rock core/Sediment... | reverse complement strand
CGCCTTAGGGCGCTTTTTTTTTATGTGAACTTTGTGACCTATTATCGTGCAGGATTTGCACGTTTAGGGGCGATTTATTCACAGGTAGTTAATAGAGGATATTTTTTACTTTATTTTCGTGCAAATATTGCACGCTCGTTCGTTTTGATCTATATTTGTGCACATGACGAACATTAAGCGCACAAGTTGCACGACCAATAGTGAACATCTGCAAAAATGGGATGTTTCGGTTGTCGACAGGAACCTCACATACCTACCCGAGAATGAACGGGTATACGCGCTTAATTTGCTCAAAGATTGGAAAGCGCAGCAACGTCACATCATTGGAAATGACAAAAAGACCATTAAATTACACGAAGACAACCTGGAGAGATTGCTTCGTCACGCACGAGTTGCCCCATGGTCTTTAAGACCAAAACATGTGATTGATTTCTTTGAATCGAAAATTGATCAAGAGACTGGGGAAACTATTGCGCCACAAACCCATGCTGGCTATTGCTCATCGTGGCGTTCATTCCAAAACTATCTGCTTGAGTTAGAGCGGGTCAACGAAATACAGCGAACCTTCGGTGTTCGCCCCACTCAGTTCGTTAACGATGAAAATAACATTGCTGTTAAACGGGCAAAAAGTAACCACACGCCAAAAGGATGGGCTCTTACTCCCGAGCAAATCGATGCTTTCGATCAAGAGTTCCAACGATTGATCATGATCGCTTACAAAACCCGAAGCAAATCACTTCTGCCGCTTCAGCGCGATAGAGTGATGTTTCATATCGCAGTCCATTTCGCATTGCGTATTTCTGAGCTTGTTACCTTGCAGGTAGACAATTTTCATCGGCACCATGACCCACGTATGGCCCATTTCGGTGACTTTGCGTTATTAACCGTTACCGGCAAGAATAGCGTCACCGGTACAATACCAATGCGAGAGCCGGATATTCATCGCCTTCTGACGTGGTACATGTCGAGCGTAAGGCAAACGATCATACTGAGGCGCAATGGCAAAGGTGATGGTTACTGTGCATACGATGACGAAACCTATTTACTGTCCAATCTGATGTTCCCGAGTGAACAAGGGGGCATTATCTGCCCGAATACATTCCGCAAACGCCTAAATGCTATAGCGGCAAATGTGCCGGGATTGACCAGAAAAGTGACTCCACACACATTACGCCATACGGGATGTACATTGATGGTTCCGCTGTATTCTCCGGAAATAGCGCAGAAATACATGCGACACAAAAACCTGTATACAACTTTAGGTTACTACCACCCAACGGTACTCGATGCTGCCAGCGAGCCGAATGCAGCATTTGACCTGTTCGATGAAGAAGAAGATTAAGGAGCAACTGTGAAAATTAAACTACGAAACAGATTGGAAGTGCTGATGAAAGATTCTGGGATCAGTACGTTCGAGGAAATGGCCGAAAGGCTCACTGAGCGGCAAGGGTGGCAGATCAGCCGTTCCGCTCTGAGCCGTAAGTTCCGAGACGATAACGTGACGTTGTCATTAAGCATGATCGAAGCCATTTGCAACGAGCTTCAGTGTCTTCCAGGTGATCTTTTTGAAACCAACATTACCGACGCGACCGGCGAGCAGATAGACACTCTGCAATCACGTGTTCAACCGTTCAGATACGGAATGATCCACAAAGCAAAGTCTGCTGATCCGCAAACAGAAAGCCAAGTTTCTGGTCTGGCACCTTCGCACAGTGCGCCTCCAGCCGAAGAAGACTTGTCAGGGATCCTTGGTCCAGGCGTGTCGCATTTACATGCTGGAAAATTAAAAGACAGAAAGTAATATGAAACGACAATGCAAGCTGTGTAACGCGACACTGGCTGTCAGTGGCAGTAAAAAGTCTTCGTCCTGTACGTCCTCGTATGTACGCGTGGTTGAACATGAACTCTGCTGGATGGAGCAGACAAGTCACATAAAAAAAATGTGTGTTCAATCTGCTGCACAGCTACGAATTCGGGGCGAGCAAAGGAAGCATGCTATTTCTCTTTTTGCACAACTTGGTGCGGCAGTCGATGGAGGCGACGAAAACATCGAATCTTTTCTCAGGTCTGTTTCGGTTCATGACCGGCATCAGTTAATGACATTAAGCACTTTAGATCTGCAAAGATTCATCCTGCTCAAAATCGACAAAATGAGATTGGAAACGAGTGAGGCGTTGCGTATGGCAAGTATACCAGACGGGTTGCCGGATGAACTGGACTCTTTACTGAGGGATTATCACGATGTACTCGTTCGTCGTTATTCAATACTGACTGCTAAAAACCATCGTCGTTCATCAAAATATGTTGTTAGTGCAATGCGTTTGCCGATTAAATTCTGTGTTTATCTGGCCAAGTCTGGCCTCGTTACTTGGGGGCAAGTCGGCAACTCGGAGTTGGCTTCTTTTCTTGAGGAAATTGACTCTAAACTACCACATCAACTAAAACGCTTTGTTAAATATGCTCAAAACAAACGGAATCCATTCAAAAAAGCAAGTTCGAATAAACCTCGCCGGGGTGGTGGAGCCTTGATTGAAACACCTCGTCCGCAGATCATTCATCCTGACGAACTCAAAGCGTTTTTGGATTCTTTACGCCGATCACTCGATGATCCCCGTTATTTGTGGGCGTGGCTCGTATGTAAATTAGGACTTACCGTTAAAAGAGCGTCTGAGTTAACTCTTGCCGACATCAAGATTAATGAACAAGGCCGCTGTGTGTTGCGTCCATATGAGGCATGGATATTACTTCCAAAACAAATAGAAAGCATTGTCCTTGAGTTAGCTGACGCTCTTTACCCTATCTGGAGAAGCGGGACCGATACTATATTAGCGAAGCTCAAGTTGCTATCCAGCGTGAAAGAAACATCTCGCAATTTTTCAACACTGTATTTGCAAAGCAAAGCCGTGATCATTAGGGCCTCCGCTATCTACGCCATGATGGAAAACGGCCACCTGGACCGCGTAACGTTGAAGAAGACTATTGGCGTTTCAATGCCCACATTGGCCAAGTTGGAAAGATTGTTTTCTGTTGATGTCCATCGACGACTCGATCCTGAATTCATCAAACTGAGAAACGTTCATATCACAGGACAGGCTAACCATGAGTGACACTAACTCGTCAGAAACTATCTGGTGGGTCTATCTACTGGAGTGCACAAGCGGTCGTATCTACACGGGCGTATCCCCTGACGTGGTGAAGCGCGTTGAAAAGCACGTGTTTGGTAAAGGAGCGCTTTTTACCAAGATCAACAAGCCTCAACGCCTGTTAACGGCCAAACCATTTCCATCAAAACACGAAGCGCTTAAAGTCGAGAAGCAAATTAAAAAGATGCCCGCGCAGGGTAAGCGGATCCTTGCGTCTGTCTGGGACAGTGAACGAGAACAACTCGGACTTGAACTTCCTGATTTACAGCAGGTACTCAACTAACTTCGCAAGATGGCGCTTTCGCTGAATAAGCACTTCATAGAGCGCATACTGATCAGCAATGGTAACTTTCCCGACAATGTCGTTATAAACCGTTGCGGCTTCGATTGCCCAATCTGGCATGCTTGTGATGCGCTCAATCATTTGACCTGCAAACATAGGGTTTACCAATTTTTGAAATGGATGAAACTTAGGGAAATTTTCCCTGTGGAGCAGTTCCAATGATGCGTCAATATTGGCACGACATGCGAGCAGTGAAGAACCGTGATCGACGGCGAACAAAATCCCGCGCTCTCCCTTTGATAATTCAGCTTTGAAGTTCAGAGGGCGGTCTTCGTTCCCAATCCACAGGTCGAATACCGCAAGGAACGAAAGCTCTTTGGGGTACAACTGACTCAAGGCCAGCAGTTCCTCAATATGACCCACATCAGAAAACATCCCGTCAGGTGCGTTGTCAGGTGGCTCAATGGCACGATGGTCATCAGCAGTAAAGTCATAGAAATCCTGATCTGCTTCATGTGCACGCAGTGAAGCAAAGGCCAATTCGTCTGATCCTATGTTCTCTTTGGCCGGTACTCCCATAGCCACAGGAAGGCCAAGGAACATCGCCAGTCTGTTGGCAACCAACTCTGAATAGACCTGAGCCTTTGCCTGAGGGTGATCTTGTTTTAGAAGAGCAAACAGGTGCCCATCCTCGGCACCTGTTGTACTTCGTTCATTGGGATGCAGCCTGGCGGCTATTTGATAACATAATACAGGCAATACTAAACCTCAAAGGCCCACTGGTCTGCTAATAGCTCGGCCTGATCCAGGATACGATCAATGGCGGCTTTCTCTTTGTCTGGTGGGTAACGGTGACTCTTCAACAGAACCTTCACCATCGCCATCATTTTTGCCCTTGCTGACGTACGATTTTGCCAGTTGATCGTTGCCGATTTACGCAACTTATCTGTCAATTCCATCGCCAGTGCCCGTAAAACATTGTGACCTAGCTGCTCTTCCGCAGACTGATTTAACGTGAGGGCTTCATAGAATGCATACTCCTCGTCAGACATGCCTGCAGGAGCGGTTGATGCATTTAGCTCCTTAGCAATCTTGATCAGCTGCTCCATGACTTCAAGCGTCGTTATGCCGCGGTTTTGATATTTATTCACTGCCTCTTCGAGCTTCTTGGCGAAGTCCTTACCCTGAAGCGCATTCTTTTTACTTCGGTCGCGAATTTTGTTGCCAACCAAGCGGGCCAGTAACTCAGCAGCAAGATTTTTCGTTTTCATCTGACGGATTTGCTCAAGGAAGCGCTCATCCAGCAATGAGAGATCCGGTTTGTCCAGACCAAGGGTTTTGTAGATGTCATTCACACCGTCAACCAAAACCCCTTTTGAAACAAGCTGACGTAACGCAGCCTCGCGTTCCAGTTTGGACATGCCATTACCGGCACCAGAACGAGTGGTCTTGATAAGGCCAATTCTCACCGCTTGGAAAAACGCGATTTCCTCTCGAAGCTTCATTGCCTCTGGTTGAGTGCCAGAAAGAGCCTGTGCATGAGTAAGCTTTGCAACAGTATCAAGATAATCGACCACGCCACGATTGCGGTTTTTATATCGTCCCTTATCATCCGATTTCGGATTTAATGAGATAATGTGCTCCATGGCTGGCTTGAGCAATGACAATGCTATCGACGGATCATTGATGTTTTCGTATTTGAAACCGGCAAAAAAGTTTTTCCTGATCACATCAACCGTGTCTAAAAGGATCTTCAGTGATTCGCCAGCAATATCCACTGGTGGACGCTTGGATTTAGAGTCTTTGGTATAGGCTTTGATTGCCTTTTTCAGCTCTTCTCCGATACCGATGTAATCGACAACCAGTCCACCAGGCTTATCACGCCAGACCCTGTTTGTCCTGGCGATTGCCTGCATCAAACCATGGCCTTGCATCGGCTTGTCTACGTATAACGTGTTCACCGGTGGTGCGTCGAATCCTGTTAACCACATGTCTCTGACGATCACTATTTCAAGGGGATCATTTGGATCTTTAAAACGCTTTTCCAATGACTTTCGTTCACGCTTATCGGTTCGATGCGGATTGAAATGAACCGGATCGTCGGACGAACTGGTCATGATGATTTTGATGCGGCCTTTCTTAATGTCTGAATCCGCCCAATCCGGGCGAAGTGCAACAATAGCATCATAAACTTTTATGGCGGCACTTCGGGAGATAGCAACAATCATGGCTTTGCCATTCATCTGCTCTTTACGACGTTCCCAGTGTTGTACCAAGTCATCCGCTAATGTTTTTAATCTGTTTTCAGATGTGGCCAGCTCTTCCATCCGAGTTAATCGTGAGGACGTTTTATGCTGCTGCTTTTCATCCTCACCGGCTGTTGTAGCCAAGAATTCGTCGAGTAGCTTTTTCTTCTCTGCCTCATTAAAAGACAGTTCAATGATCCGAGACTCGTAACTCACAGGAACAACAGCGCCGTCCTCCTGCGCATCCACCATATCGTATATGTCGACATAAGTGCCGAACACTGACTCCGTGTCTCTATCATCGCTGCTGATCGGGGTGCCTGTCATCCCAAGGTAAATTGCGTTTGGAAGGGCATCACGCATGTACTTTGCCAAACCATACTTGGTAACACCCGTCTTGCTATCCATGCTGGCATTAAAACCGTACTGCGTCCGATGCGCTTCGTCAGCAATCACGATGACGTTAGAGCGTTCGCAAAGTGCGTCAACGACGTTTTTCCCCTGTTCAGGGGCAAATTTGTTGATGGTCGTAAAAACAATGCCACCGGCCTCAGTAGATGCCAGGATTTCCTTTAACTCTGAACGTTCTTCAGCCTGAACTGGAGAGCCCCTGAGTGACCAAGAGCTCAAAGCAAAGGTGTCATAAAGCTGGCCGTCCAGATCATTACGGTCGGTCACAACGACCACTGTGGGGTTCTTAAATTCGGGGTGTTCACGAAGGTTCATTACATAGAACAAAGCGAGTAACGACTTACCAGAGCCTTGAGTGAACCAGAGTACGCCGCCTTTGCCATCTTTACGCTTCGTCAGCGCGTCCAGAGCGCGTTGAATGGCTTTTTTCACCCCATGGTACTGATGCCACTGTGCAATGATTTTGAACGTGTTCTGTCCGCTCTCGCCACCGAAGGCAACAAAGTTAAAAAAGAAGTCCATTAAGGTAACGGGGTTCAAGAGACCCTTAACCATGACCTGAAGCTCAAGCTCGGTCTTGCCGCGGACTTTCTCTCCTTCCAGCAGACGCCAGGGCGTAAACCGCTCAAAATCAGCGGTCAAAGAGCCGTAATGAGCAGCAGTGCCATCCGAGATAATGTTCAATAAGTTGTATTGGAACAACTTGGGAATGTCATGTTTGTAATTCTGGATCTGGTTATACGCAGCTTCAATGTCTGCGTTGAGATCTGCTGGGTTCTTTAACTCGATCACGACTAGCGGGATGCCATTGACCATCAGAATCACATCTGGGCGACGGACTTTTTTACCATGAATAGTGAACTGGCGAACCGCCGCAAAATCATTATCGCGGCCAGGGGAAAAGACTTTTAGACGAATAACCGTGGGTACGCCATCAGCACCCATGCGGTCTACTTCAACGCCATTGCGCAGCCAATCGTAAAGGGCTTTATTGCCGTCAACCAATGATTGAGAAGAGAATCCGGCAACCTTATTGAAAGCTTCATCTATTTCAGTCGCGGTGCAGGTAGGGTTGAATTTTTCAAGCGCAGCGCGTAGACGAGAGCTGAGGACAACATCAGAGTAATGCTCTCGATCTTGATCTCCACCACCAGGCGACACATCATCCCCAGTGAGGACCTCATAACCAAGATCACTCAACCAAGTAAAACATGCATCTTCTAAATCATTTTCGTTCATGCAAATCCCTTACGCTAAAACGCAATGCAACAAGCAGCGGCTAACATTCGGGAACTAATATATCACATCTGAAGTGCAAGCTGCTGAAAATTCAAGCTTATCTGATCATATTTGCAACAAGCAAGGGGCGATAGCGTAAGTGTTCATTCTTGTTATTTTTTTCAATAATCGCTCTGACTAACTTAAAAGAAGAAGCAATATGTGCCAATCACGCTCGAAAAGCACTCAAACAACGAACTATATTTGTTCAAAAAAATTCGTGTTATTGCCCTGTATAACAAGTAACGCGTTTAAGTTTTGAAAAAATAAACGCGCTACTCGACACAAAACATTTTTAATCATCAAGCTCCATAATGGCTTGCTCTGCTTCGGGGAGACGCAACTGACCTGAAACCAATCTAGGTAGCACCGAGTCGCGTAGGTTTGCTAAGGTGCTAGACAAGCAGGCGTTTGCCAGAATTTTTGACAGAATGGGCTCTGCCTTTGTCTGAAATGCAGCCAACACATCTTGGGGTGGAACTGCCAATTTCAGTGTTCTGACATCTGTCTGGTTAATTCCAGGAATAGCCGCTTTTCCACCACGATTTCGGAGTTCGCTTAATGTTTTTTCATGAGAAACATAGAAATACAAATAGGCTTGACCTAAGTAGTCGGAACGCATCCGAAATACATGCTCGTTAATTACAAAAATTTTAAAAGGGAATGAATTGCCAAACATGGATACTCTTGGTTTGAATTCGCCAGGTTTCCCACCGTCTTTGTACAATAAAACGTCATAGTCTTCGACCAGCCCACTCTTCATTTTTTCAAAGAACTCTAGTGGTACAAATTTAGTCTTGGCAAAATCGAATTTCCCAATCCCATTAATGCTCTCAGCGCCTATACTTGGGATCCCCTCAGAGAAAGAAGCAACACCACCTTTGGGTCTACGCCCAGTAGCAAGGACATCTAAATAGTCACTGAGTTCACTGATCTTCCACCCTTCTGGGATTGTTCCTTGAGCAGTGTCGGTAAAGGTGGCTGGAAATAACGCTTGAATTTCAGGAGGTAAGCTTGGTTCCTGGGAACCTGCATTGGCGAGCACCGGATCAAAATCCACAAACCACGACTTAAACAACGCCTGCGCAATAGCTTCTAAAGTATTGTTAGTTTCGCGTAGAAGAGCTATGCGATCATCAAGAGTATAGATGAATCGCTCAATTTGATCGCGTTCTTCTTCGGGCGGAAACGGCAAAGGAAGTGCACGCAAATCTTTGAGGTTAATTGTTGTCTGAACTGTTGTATTCGCTCGACTAGCCAACAATTGCTGAGATAAAGGTGAGCGTAAGCAAATTGCAATCCAGTTTGGATTTACATCCTCTTTAGGGTGAATAACAGCTACCGCGCGAGCAACATTGAAGCCACTTAGAGATTTAGGGGCAACAGCTACTTGCCCTACGGAACCGACAAGAGTTATCAAAACTTCACCACCGGACAACCTTGTTCTCGCGTATTTTGATTCGATTTCAGGCGAGATCTTCATTAAATCATTAAGTTCAATGTGCCCATCTTTGAAATTATTAACCCTGACAATAGGAACCCCCTCTAATAAAGCAGCTCCAGGTTGAACAACTCCGTAAGAAATAGACTGCTTCCGTGCACAGTCTTCTAAAGTTTTGTATATCCAACCATCAGGGAGATTTGGTAAATCATAACTCATAACCCAGACCTCTCAAATTGTTTTGGATTAATAGGTCAAGTTCTGCGCCTCTAGCCATTTGCTCCCCGAGCTTTACAGTGAGTGTCGCCATTTTTTCGGCGAAAGCTTCATCGCAATCTTCAACAAATTCTGCTCCGACATAACGCCCTGGCGTGAGCACGTAATTGTGATTTTCCAGTGCTTGCAAGTCAGCAGAGAAGCACAATCCAGGGATGTCTTCATATGGTTTACCATCAGAAAATTCAGTACCACGCCACCGGTGATATATCTGTGCAAGCTCATGAAGCTCTGCATCAGTAAACTCAACCTGAGTCCTTGATATACGACTGTTTGCTTTCTTTCTTGCATCGATAAACAGAACCTGACCAGTACGGTCAAACTTACCGTTGACGCCCTCTGATTTGTCTTTTGACAAGAACCACAAACAAGCAGGTATTTGAGTGTTTGAAAAAAGCTGACCTGGCATGGCAACCATACATTCAACAGCATCCTGCTGCACCATATTGCGACGGATGTTACCTTCATTGCTTGAGGTCGAAGACATGGAACCATTCGCAAGCACGATACCTGCGCGGCCCTTTGCGGATAGTCGACTCCACATATGCTGCAACCATGCATAGTTAGCATTTCCTGCTGGCGGGATCTCAAAGACCCACCGCGGGTCTTTTGTTAGCTTTTCACCACCCCAGTTTGAAATATTAAAAGGTGGGTTGGCCAGTATATAGTCCGCACGCAAGGTTTTATGTTGGTCATTGGTGAAAGTTGAACCGTATGACTCACCCAAATCACCATCAAGGCCATGAACAGCAAGGTTCATTAAACATAGCTTACGTGTTTCCGCCATCAGTTCCTGGCCATAAATGGCCAAGTCGCCTTTACGACCGAGCTGCTTCTGATGCGCATCTTTGAATTTAACCGATTGCACGAACATGCCACCTGAGCCACAGGCAGGGTCGTAAATTTTGCCTTTAAATGGCGCGAGAATTTCAACGAGAAGGTTCACCACAGATTTCGGTGTATAGAACTCACCGGCACGTTGGCCTTCGTTCATGGCAAACTGGCCAAGGAAATATTCGTAAACCTCACCGAAAATATCTCTGCTGCCATGATCCTTCGGGTTGAATTTGAGTTTAGCAACGATGTTCATCAGTTCGCCAAGCTTACCTGGCTCAAGCGCAAGGCGAGAGAATTCACGGTACAGGACTCCGGAAAGCTGTACGTTTTCGACTTCGATTTTTTGCATGGCTTTATCAAGTTGCTGTGCAAAATCTGCCGCTGTTGCTTTTTCAAGAAGAGTAGAGAACCGTGCCTCAATAGGGATCCAGAATACGTTATCTGTCTCATAAAAAGTGCGGTCTTGAATAAAGTCACTCACGCTTTCGTTGCGGATATCTTCATCCGCAATGTACAAGTCTGATTGTGGTTCAGCTAAACGATTCTTGATGATCTCTGCCTGAGCCTCAAACATGTCAGAGACAAACTTCAGGAATACCAATCCTAATACAGGGTATTTGTACGCTGCCGCAGAAACTGATCCACGCAAGCTATTGGCGGCATCCCACAGCGTTTTCTTAAATTCTTCGTTTGTCATGTGTATTCCTTTAACTTACTACTTACCGGCGCGATCGGGGAGCCCATCAAAACCTTCCCTCGCAAGTGATTTATTTAACGTGAGACGGCTGACCCCAAAATGTTCGGCCACCTCTTTCTTTGTGATCTTGTCGTCTTTCAGCATGGCGGCAGCCTTACGAGTGTCTGCGCTGCTCATGGAGGGTTTTCGTCCACCTTTGCGGCCTCTTGCTCGCGCAGCAGCTAACCCTGCGATAGTTCGCTCCCTGATCAGGTTGTGCTCAAACTCAGCCAACGCGCCAAAAATGTGAAATACGAGTCGGCCGCCGGCTGTCGTTGTATCAATGGCCTCGGTCACTGAGCGGAAGCCAATTTGTCTCGATTCGAGTTCATTGATCAGTTCAACGAGGTCTTTCAGTGAACGCGCAAGCCGGTCTAGTTTCCAAACGACGAGAACATCCTCTTTTCGAAGCATCTTCAGACATGTGGTCAGCTCTGGCCGCTCACGGGACTTACCTGTGATTTTTTCACTGAAGATCTGCTCACAACCTGCAACGCGAAGTGCATCGAGCTGAAGTTCGAGGGATTGATCTTGTGTACTGACCCTCGCATATCCAACTATCATAAACGTACCTTATCTATACATAGATTTATTATCGTGATTTATATACATATGTCAATCACTGTTTCGTGTACTTTTGTGTCGTTTTCAGAAGACGGCTGCACTGAACGTCAGAAGCCGACTGCACTATAGCAGCGGAGGGGTTGGATCCATCAGGCAACGACGGGCTGCTGCCGGCCATCAGCGGAC
>Ga0247725_1001539_pt1 | contig 11411 bp, 14 predicted proteins | sample OKSTACKMCFT3sol_FD_183021 | JGI IMG/M metagenome (GOLD analysis project Ga0247725, IMG submission 183021) | Subsurface sediment microbial communities from gas well in Oklahoma, United States - OK STACK MC-FT3-sol | ecosystem: Environmental > Terrestrial > Deep subsurface > Rock core/Sediment... | reverse complement strand
CAACAAGGACGAAGAAGCCCCGATCTTCCAGGTGGCTGACTACGGCCTGGTGGCTGACCTGTTCGAAGCCGTACCCGAGCTGGAAAAGCTGGTCTGATCCCGCTGCTCCAGTCGTGAAGAAGCCCGCTTCCTGGCGGGCTTTTTCATGCCTGCATGATTCCTGGCGGCAACCTTCCTGACCTGTCTCCTGATGTCTGCACGTACGTCCCTGCTTCGCTCATGGACGGCGCTGCAGCCCCCGTTCGACTCCCAACAAAAAGCCCGCCATGAGGCGGGCTCTTCGAGCGATCCAGCCGGTCTCAGCGTGTCAGCTTCAGGCTGCGAACCATCGCCAGGGTCATCAGCAGGGCGGTGGCAGCCCAGCCGATGGCCTGGATGTTGCCCAGGGTTTCCTCGACGAGCTGGGGAATGATCCCCAGGCCGATCATCAGGGCCAGCAGCAGCGTCTCGCGGCGCGAGGCGCTGACCGGGCGGGCGAGATAGAACAGCGCCGGCAGCAGCAGTGCTGCGCTGGGGAAGCTGCGGTAGCGCGCATCGAACACCAGGCCCAGCATCAGCACCGCGCCGACGAAGCCGGCACCGAGCAGCCACCAGCCGCCACGGGCTTCCAGCCAGGCGAACAGGCGTTCACGCGCTGCACCTCGGGCGGACAGACTCAGCACACCGTGGGCCAGCACCACCAGGTTCAGCGCCACGATGGTGGCGGCCCAGGCCCACTCGCCGGCATAGCGTGCGGTCACGCGGGTCAGCTCGGCCCACATGCCGATGCTGCCGGCGCCCAGGGCGGCCAGCAGCGGCATCAGCCAGGCCGCGCGCACCGAGGCGGGGCGGCCACCCAGAGCGAGGGCGACCAGGAACAACAGGGCGCTGGCGCCCAGCCAGTTCGGCCAGTGGGGGAGGTTGGAGACCGGCCCGGCCAGCACGCCTTTCTCGGTACGGTCGGCGCTGAACAGGCCCCAGTAGCCGCCCACCGCGCCTTCGCTGACGCGCTTCCAGGGCTGGTCGAAGGCTTCGATCAGGTTGTAGCGCCAGCCGTTTTCCTCGGCCATGTGGACGAAGCCACGGATGAACTTGGCCTCGTTCACGCGGCTGGGCAGGGCGGTTTCGCGCTGGCGTCCCTCGCTGGGCCAGCCGGTCTCGCCGATCAGGATGTCCTTGGGCGCGAAGCGCTTGCCGAAGTCCTCGCGGATCTCGCCGACGTGGGCGAGGGCCTCGTCGATCCCCGCCGGGTCGTCTTCCCAGTAGGGCAGCAGGTGGATGGTGAGGAAGTCCACCGCCGGAGCCACCTCCGGATGGCGCAGCCAGAACTCCCACACATCGGCGTAGGTCACCGGTTGCTTCACCTGGGCTTTCACCTCGGTGATGAGCTTGGCCAACTGGGCGCCGGTCACCTCCTTGCGCAGCAGGGTCTCGTTACCGACGATCACTGCCTCGACCACGTCCGGGTTGGCGTTGGCGGCTTTCACCAGCGCGGTGATTTCCTTGCCGGTGTCCACCGGGTTGCCGTTGACCCAGGCGCCGAGCATCAGCTTCAGCCCATGCTTGCGAGCCAGCTCCGGCATGGCTTCGAGGCCGGTCATCGAATAGGTGCGCACGCAGTGGAAGCGCGTCGCCAGCAGCGCCAGGTCGGCATCCATGCGTTCGGGGCGCAGGACGAACGGCTGGTCGAACGGCGATTGGTCCTTGTCGAACGGGCTGTAGGACGCGCATTGCAGCTTGTGGGTCGGCGTGGCGGCGTCCGGCAGGATCACCGGCTTGCCCTGGCCGTACCAGAGGCCGGCGAGCGACAACAGGGCGATCAGAGATGCGAACAGGTAGGGGAACAGGGGGAATCGGCTGGTTGGGCTCATTGGATGTGTCGCGGCTGGCGGCAAAGCGCCGAATCTTAGCGGATTAGCACCCTGCGTAGGAATGTGCCTTTCCTTCCGACCCGCCGCTGCCTGTGTCCAGTCGTTACCGATGCCCTCAGGCGTGGCGATGACCCCAGCCCGCAAAGCCGTTCGCACCATCGATGCCGCGGGCTTCCAGGCGCTTCCAGAGCTTCTCGTGCAGGTGGAAACCCACCGAGTTCACCAAGGGTTCCACCAGGGCCACCAGGCCGCCGACCGTCACGCTGCCGGTGAGCAGGTAGGCCACCGTGAAGGCGATGCCGAAGTGCATGAGGGTGAAGGTCACGGTCTTGAGCATGATGGTGCTCCGCAGTTGAGAATGATTCATGTTAGCCAGGCTAATGGCCGTGCGGCGCGGAAGGAAATGCAACGCGGGAATAGTGGCGATAGCCCCGGTCAATCAAGGGTGTACGACCTTGGTCTAGAAAGCGGCGGCGCTACGACTAAGGTCGTCTGTCACCCGTGCATGGTCGATCTAGAGTTGCTTTCACCACCCATGTGCTGTGGAGGACAACAACAAAATGAACGACAGCATTTACCAACGGATTCACGAGAATCCACGCTTCAAGGAACTGGTGACCAAGCGTGAACGTTTCGCCTGGTTGCTCTCTGCCATCATGCTCGGCCTCTACCTGGCCTTCATCCTGCTGATCGCCTTCGAGCCGCAAGTACTGGGCATGCGCCTCAGTGCCGATTCGCCGATCACCCTCGGCATCCCGATCGGCGTCGGGATCATCCTCACCGCCTTCGTCCTGACCGGTGTCTACGTGCGCCGCGCCAACGGCGAGTTCGACCGGCTGAACCAGGAAATCCTCAAGGAGGCGCAGCAATGAGCGCGCGTATTCTCTCGCTTCTTGCCGCCGCGGGCCTGATGGTCGCCGCGCCGGCACTCTGGGCAGCCGGTGCCATCGAAGGCGATGTGCAACGCCAGCCGGTGAACGTGTCCGCCATCGTCATGTTCGTGGCCTTCGTCGGCTTCACCCTCTGCATCACCTACTGGGCCTCCAAGCGCAGCAAGTCGACTGCCGACTTCTACACCGCCGGCGGCAGCATCACCGGCTTCCAGAACGGCCTGGCCATCGCCGGCGACTACATGTCCGCCGCGTCCTTCCTGGGCATTTCCGCGCTGGTATTCACCTCGGGCTATGACGGCCTGATCTACTCCATCGGCTTCCTCGTCGGTTGGCCGGTGATCCTGTTCCTGATCGCCGAACGCCTGCGCAACCTCGGCAAGTACACCTTCGCCGACGTCGCCTCCTACCGCCTGAAGCAGAAGGAAATCCGCACCCTCTCTGCCTGCGGTTCGCTGGTGGTGGTGGCCTTCTACCTGATCGCGCAGATGGTCGGTGCCGGCAAGCTGATCGAGTTGCTGTTCGGCCTGAACTACCACGTCGCCGTGGTCCTGGTGGGCATCCTGATGGTCTGCTACGTGCTGTTCGGCGGCATGCTGGCCACCACCTGGGTCCAGATCATCAAGGCCGTGCTGCTGCTCTCCGGCGCCTCCTTCATGGCGATCATGGTGCTCAAGCACGTCAACTTCGACTTCGCTGCCCTGTTCAGCGAGGCCATCAAGGTCCACCCGAAAGGCGAGGCCATCATGAGCCCCGGCGGCTTGGTGAAAGACCCGATCTCGGCCATCTCCCTGGGCCTGGCGCTGATGTTCGGCACCGCTGGCCTGCCGCACATCCTGATGCGATTCTTCACCGTGAGCGATGCCAAGGAAGCTCGTAAATCGGTGTTCTTCGCCACCGGCTTCATCGGCTACTTCTACATCCTGACCTTCATCATCGGCTTCGGCGCCATCCTGCTGGTCAGCACCAACCCTGCCTTCAAGGACGCCACCGGCGCCCTCATCGGCGGCAACAACATGGCGGCGGTGCACCTGGCCAACGCCGTGGGTGGCAGCCTGTTCCTCGGCTTCATCTCCGCCGTTGCCTTCGCCACCATCCTCGCGGTCGTGGCAGGCCTGACCCTGGCGGGCGCCTCGGCCGTGTCCCACGACCTGTACGCCTCCGTGGTCAAGAAGGGCAAGGCCAACGAAAAGGATGAGCTGCGCGTCTCGAAGATCACCACCGTCGCACTGGGCGTCCTGGCCATCGGCCTGGGCATCCTGTTCGAGAAGCAGAACATCGCCTTCATGGTGGGCCTGGCCTTCTCCATCGCCGCCAGCTGCAACTTCCCGGTGCTGATCCTTTCCATGTACTGGAAGAAGCTGACCACTCGTGGCGCCATGATCGGTGGCTGGCTGGGCCTGGTAACGGCTGTCACGCTGATGATCCTCGGCCCGACCATCTGGGTTCAGATCCTCGGCCACGCCGAAGCCATCTACCCCTACGAGTACCCGGCCCTGTTCTCCATCCTGGTGGCCTTCGTCGGTATCTGGTTCTTCTCCATCACCGACAAGTCCGCAGCGGCTGATGAAGAGCGTGCGCGCTTCTTCCCGCAGTTCGTCCGCTCCCAGACCGGCCTGGGTGCCAGTGGCGCCGTCGCCCACTGATCGCTCGGCCAACAAGAAGAAGGGCAGCCATTGGCTGCCCTTTTTCTTTTCCGAGCCGGTCGTTCGCCGCGCTAGATGCGGCCCAGCAGCATCAGCACGATGAGGATCACCAACAGCGCACCGACGATACCGGACGGGCCATAGCCCCAGGAGCGGGAGTGCGGGAAGACCGGCAGTCCGCCGACCAGCAGGAGGATCAGGATCAGCAGCAGGATGGTGCTCAGGCCCATGGTGGACTCCTTGTTTCTGATTGGTTCTGGACTTCCTGGCGCAGGGCGGCGAGGCTTTGCGGCCTTTTCTACCCGTGCCTATGTGTTCCGACTTCAGCGGTGCGCAGCGGGTTCAGGGTGTTTTCATTCCAGCCTTATCAAGGAGGCGGCGCGGGGATGCGCCGACAGCGAGCGGATGATCGAACGGATCGCGGCGGATGCGGTGGTGCTGGTGCACCTGGCCTTCATTCTTTTCGTGCTGCTGGGTGGGTTGGCTGTGCTGATGCGCACCTGGATGGCGATGCTGCATCTGCCGGCCGTGGCCTGGGGCGCCTGCGTGGAACTGCTGCACCTGCGCTGTCCGCTGACGGACCTGGAAAACAGCTTGCGGCACGCGGCTGGCGAGTCGGGGTACCCCGGTGGCTTCGTCGAGCGCTACATCTTGCCGGTGATCTACCCGGCCGGGTTGACCGACGCCATCCAGCTCTGGCTGGGCGCCGTGGTCATCAGCCTCAACCTGCTGGTCTACGGGCTGGTGCTGTGGCGGGCGCTGAAGCGCCGCACGGCCTTCTGAGGCGTTCTCGGGGATGCCGCTCGCGGGGCGCTGCGCAAGCCCGTGAAGCAACGTTTTGCACCGGTCATTCAGCGTCCTGATTTCGCGCTTCGGCGCCAGGGGCCTCGCTACACTGCGGGCATCTAGCACAGCAGAAGGCACCCTCACCATGCACAACCGCATCATGATCACTGGCGCCGGCTCGGGCCTGGGCCGCGAGATCGCCCTGCGCTGGGCCCGCGAAGGCAGCAAGCTCGCCCTGTCCGATGTCAACGAGGCCGGCCTGGCGGAAACCCTCGCCCTGGTTCGCGAAGCCGGCGGCGATGGCTTCACCCAGCGTTGCGACGTGCGTGACTACAGCCAGCTCACCGCATTCGCCCAGGCCTGCGAGCAGAAGCTCGGCGGCATCGACATCATCGTCAACAACGCCGGAGTGGCCTCCGGCGGCTTCTTCGAGGAACTGTCCCTGGAGGATTGGGACTGGCAGATCGCGATCAACCTCATGGGCGTGGTCAAGGGCTGCAAGGCCTTCCTGCCGCTGCTGCAGAAGAGCCGTGGGCGCATCGTCAACATCGCCTCCATGGCGGCGCTGATGCAGGGTCCGGCCATGAGCAACTACAACGTGGCCAAGGCCGGCGTGGTGGCCCTGTCGGAAAGCCTGCTGATCGAATTGCGCCAGGAGGGTATCGGCGTCCATGTGGTCTGCCCATCCTTCTTCCAGACCAACCTGCTGGACTCCTTCCGTGGCCCGACCCCGGCCATGAAGCAGCAGGTGGGCAAGCTGCTGGAAAGCTCGCCGATCAGCGCCGCCGACATCGCCAGCTATATCTACGACGAAGTGGCCGCCGGCACCTTCATGATCCTGCCCCACGAACAGGGCCGGATGGCCTGGACCATCAAGCAGAAGAACCCCCAGGCCCTCTACGACGAAATGGCCGCCATGGCCGAGAAAATGCGCGCCAGGAACCGTCAGGCGTCCTGATCGCTCGGTCAATTTATGGGGCTTCCAGCCTTGCCTGGCCGGGGAGGGGAGTAGTAGGGTTCCGCTCCCCGACCTGCCTGTCGACGACCCTGGAAGCCCTGTGAAGCCTGTATCCCGAGCCCTCCTGATGCTCGCCCTGGTGCTGGGCGCGATCAACCTTCGCCCCGGCATCACTTCCCTCGCCCCGCTCATCGAGCGCATTGCCGCCGAGTTGTCCCTGAGCCGCGGGCTGATCAGCCTGACCACCGCACTGCCCGTCCTCTGCATGGGGCTGCTGGCCCCGCTGGCGCCGCGTCTGGCTGTGCGCTTCGGGCTGGAGCGGGTCATCGCCGGCTGCCTGGGGTTGATCGGCTTGGCCCTGGCGGCCCGTCTCGGGTCGCACCACAGCGCCGTGCTGATCGGCAGCGCGGCCGCCCTGGGCGCCGGCATCGCCATCGCCGGCCCACTGATGTCGGGTTTCATCAAGCGCCATTTCCATGACCACGTCGGCCGGGTCGTCGCCTGGTATGCCCTGAGCATGACCGTGGGCGGTGCAGCCGGTGCGGTGCTCACCGAGCCGGTGGTGGCGCTAGCCCAGGGTGGCTGGCACCTGGGCCTGGCCGCCTGGGCCATTCCCGCCGGGGTGGCGATGCTGCTCTGGCTTTGCCTGCCCAACCGGGCCGAAAAAGCCGAGGAGGGCGGGGCGGCAGGCCTGCCCTGGCGTGAGCCGCGTGCGTGGTTGATCACCGCCTTCTTCGCCATCCAGGCCGGCTTGTTCTATGCCCTGGCCACCTGGCTGGTGGCCCGCTACGGCGAGGCCGGCTTCAGCAGCCTGCGCAGCAACAGCCTGTTCAGCCTGTTCATGCTGATGGGGCTGCCCAGTTCCTTCGTGCTGCCCTGGCTGGCCCAGCGTTTCGGCAACCGCTATCACCTGCTGCTGGCCTGCGGCTTCATCAGCACGCTGTGCCTGGCGATGATCACCTTCGCGCCGACCCAGGTGCCCGAGCTCTGGGCGCTGTTGCTGGGCCTGGGGCTCTCCGGTTCCTTCTCCCTGGCCATGGTGCTGCCGCTCTACGAGGTGAACAGTTCCCTCGCCGTCAGCCGCTGGACGGCGATGATGCTGTTCGCCGGCTACAGCCTCGGCAGCCTGACGCCGGTGCTCGCCGGCCTCGGCCGGGACCTGGCGGGCGACTACCAGGGGCCCTTCATGGTCATCACCGCGCTGGCCTCGCTGCTCTGCGTGCTGGCCTGGCTGCTGGGGCGCGGCAAGGCGGATGCGCGGAAATAGCGCGCAGTTCCTTTCCTGGCCGCCGGCCCTGTGTTAGAAGGCTGCCTCAGTTTTCCTGGAGTGCTTGTGTGGACTCTGAATCCATCGTCTATGGCTGCATCCGCGACTGGCCGTCCGATGATCCCGAGGTGCTGGATCATCGCCGCGAGACCAACCGCGCGGTGATCGAGCGCCTGCCTGCCGGCGATATCTGGCCCTTTCTCGGCCGCGAGATGTTCTCCTTCAGCCGCCGCCCCGGGCTCGGCCTCTACCAGACCCAGGTGATTCACTTCGGCGCCAGCTACCCCGCCATCGAGTACGAGTGGAACCTCTGGGTGAAGCAGTTCGAGGCGTTGCTGGAGCAGCTCTACTGGGGCAGCGCCGTGGTGCACCTGGAGACGGAGCTCAACGGCACCCACACCTTCCGCTGGGAAAGCGAACAGGGCTTCCACAGCCCGCAGGAAGCCGGCCTGCGCGTGCGCTGCGCCTGGGAACGGGAAGGCGCGTTGCGCGGTTGACATCAGGCGGCCGGCTCCGGCCGCACTCGCCCTGGAGGCACCCATGCTCAACTACCTGTGGTTCTTTCTCGCGGCGCTGTTCGAGATCGCCGGCTGCTACGCCTTCTGGATGTGGTTGCGGCTTGGACGCAGTGCGCTGTGGATCGCCCCCGGGCTGTTGAGCCTCACCCTGTTCGCCCTCCTGCTCACCCGGGTCGAAGCGGCCTACGCGGGGCGGGCCTACGCCGCCTACGGCGGGGTCTACATCGTCGCGTCACTCTGCTGGCTGGCCTTCGTCGAGCGCACCCGCCCGCTGGCCAGCGACTGGCTGGGCGCGGCGCTCTGCATCATCGGTGCCGCCATCATCCTGCTCGGGTCGCGCGTTTCCTCGTCCTGACCCCTCCGTCGCGTTCGTCTGATCCTGTTACCGGTTTGGGTGGAAAGCCGCCCTGCGACTGCTAGATTTTCGCACTCGGTGTTCGAAGATCCCTACGTCAGGCCCGCTCAACCATAACAAGCAGGACGGACCCGCCATGGATACCTGCCAATCGTTTTCGACCGTCGAAATCAAGAACCTGGTGTTCCAGCACCTGTGCGACTGCTCGCCTGCCCAGCAGGTGGTGTTCGCCGCCTGCCGCGTGCCCTTCTATGCCTGCACCCGCCTGCGCTCCGGCGAGCCGGAGGATGTGCTGGTGGTGGCCGAACTGCCCAATGGCATCCTCTATTTCGGCGAGGGTGACGAAGGCTTCGGGCTCGGCCTGCCGGACGGGCAGGGGCGGCTGCATTGCCAGGGGCAATACGCCCTCGCACTGACCCAAGCGCTCAGCCGAGCGGGTTTTCATCGCTAGGCGCGCGGGCGCTGCGCTGGGCTTATGCCTCGCTGGAATGAAGCCATAGCGAAATGATCCAATGAAATACCTTGCGTGCAAAATTAATGAGCGATAAATTTATCGCCATGAAGATTTGAGCGCTAAATGAAATCGCGCAAATCGAATCGGATCTACCCCAACGCAACCTGATCACGAGGATCGCACCATGAGCATCGAAAACGTCGTGTACCGCGCCTACGCAGAAGCCACCGGTGGCCGTGATGGCCGTGCCGTTTCCTCCGATGGCGTGCTGGACGTCGCCCTGACCACCCCGCGCGAACTGGGCGGTGCCGGCGGCTCTGGCACCAACCCCGAGCAACTTTTCGCGGCCGGTTACTCGGCGTGCTTCATCGGTGCGATGAAGTTTGTCGCGGCACGGGACAAGTACCCGATGCCGGCTGACGCCTCCATCGAAGGGATCGTCGGCATCGGCGCCATCCCCAACGGCTTCGGCATCGAGGTGGAGCTGCAGATCAGCCTGCCGGGGATGGACAAGGCCCAGGCCCGCGAACTGGTGGACAAGGCCCACATCGTCTGCCCGTATTCCAACGCCACCCGCGGCAACATCGACGTCACCCTGACCCTGGTCTGACCGTCGGCACAAATGAAGAAGGCCCCTCACGGGGCCTTTTTCATGTCAGGCGAGTTTCAGCAGGGTCATGCCGCCTACCAGCAAGCTCAGGCCGAGCCAGCCGCGCCAGGCCAGCCGCTGGCCGAACAGGGCCCAGCCGAGGGCAACGGTGGCGATGATGCCGAAGCCGCCCCAGATGGCGTAGGCCATCGACAGCTCCATGCCCTGCACCGCCTGGGCCAGCGCGGTGAAGGCCGCGAGGATGCAGAGGATGGACAGGCCGCCGAGCAGGCGCCGGCGGAAGCCGTCGGAGTACTTGAGCAGGATGTTGGCCAGGACTTCCAGGACGATGGCCACGCCCAGCCAGGCGAAGTGAATCCAGGTCACGGTGCTCATGCTGCCACCTCCTGGCGAGCCGGCTCGGTCGCGCTGTGGGTACCGAACTTGATCAGCAGAATGCCGGCGATCATCACGCCGATGCCCAGCGCCTTGGCCAAGCCGAGGCTTTCCCCCAGCCAGGCGACGCTGACGGCGGTGATCAGCACGATGCCGATGCCCTCCCAGAGGGCGTAGGCGACCCCGACCGGGACGCGTTTGACGGCCAGTGCCAGGAAGAAATACGACAGGCCGATCAGGCCGTACATCAGCAGGTGCCCCAGCACCGGGTTGTTTTCGTTGGCAAAGGACATGGAGGTGGTGCCGACGACCTCGAAGAAGATCGCCGTCAGAAGATAGATCCAGGAACGCATGGTGCCCTCCCATGGGCATTGCGGGCTCGCCGGCAATGGCGAATCGCCCGTGTATCGGTTTCGGGTGTGCGCAGGGCGCAGGTGGCCGAAGTCGTCCGGCCCGAATGGGAGGGGCGCTACAGGTCGCCGGTCCAGTGGCCCTCGCGGGACACCAGACGGGAGAAGGACAGGGAAGGGGAGTGACTGTTCAACATAATGAACGGAATATTAACTTTAGGTATCCATGCGTATCAATCGATAGGTTTTGGCTAAATATTTCCGCGATTGTTACGGATTTGAGCGCGCCTGATTTCTGGGTTGGCAAAAAAACTGTGCGCTTTATTGATCGCGCTGGGGCTTCGGCGCCCTGGCGCGGCAGACGCTGCCAGGGGCACCTGGAAAACGCGCTGGATAGCCCGTTCCACGGGGCTTAGACCATGGTCCAAGTCCGGTAAGACCATGGTCGAATGGCCCCACTGACAGGCGGGGGATACAAAAGACGGCATACAAAAACAACTACCCGTCGAGGTATGAGACATGAGTGCTGCTTCACTGTATCCGGTGCGTCCCGAGGTGGCTGAAAAGTCGCTGACCAACGAGGCGACCTACAAGGCCATGTACCAGCAGTCGGTGATCAACCCCGATGGTTTCTGGCGCGAGCAGGCTCAGCGCATCGACTGGATCAAGCCGTTCACCAAGGTCAAGCAGACCTCCTTCGACGACCACCACGTCGACATCAAGTGGTTCGCCGACGGCACCCTCAACCTCTCCGCCAACTGCCTGGACCGTCACCTCGCCGAGCGCGGCGACCAGCTGGCGATCATCTGGGAAGGCGACGACCCGTCCGAGCACCGCAACATCACCTACCGCGAGCTGCACGAAGAAGTGTGCAAGTTCGCCAACGCCCTGCGCGGCCAGGATGTGCACCGCGGTGACGTGGTCACCATCTACATGCCGATGATCCCCGAGGCGGTGGTGGCCATGCTGGCCTGCACCCGTATCGGCGCCATCCACTCCGTGGTCTTCGGCGGCTTCTCCCCCGAAGCCCTGGCCGGTCGCATCATCGACTGCAAGTCCAAGGTGGTGATCACCGCCGACGAAGGCCTGCGTGGCGGCAAGAAGACCCCGCTGAAAGCCAATGTCGACGACGCCCTGACCAACCCCGAGACCAACAGCGTCCAGAAGCTCATCGTGGTCAAGCGCACCGGCTCCACCATCAAGTGGAACCCGCACCGCGACGTCTGGTACGAGGACCTGATGAAGGTCGCCTCCAGCCAGTGCCTGCCGAAGGAAATGGGTGCCGAGGACCCGCTGTTCATCCTCTACACCTCCGGCTCCACCGGTAAGCCCAAGGGCGTGCTGCACACCAC
>Ga0247725_1001538_pt1 | contig 11414 bp, 11 predicted proteins | sample OKSTACKMCFT3sol_FD_183021 | JGI IMG/M metagenome (GOLD analysis project Ga0247725, IMG submission 183021) | Subsurface sediment microbial communities from gas well in Oklahoma, United States - OK STACK MC-FT3-sol | ecosystem: Environmental > Terrestrial > Deep subsurface > Rock core/Sediment... | reverse complement strand
CGCCGAGTGCATCAGTGTCGGGCCGATGCTGCAGGGCCTGCGCAAGCCGGTGAACGACCTGTCGCGCGGTGCGCTGGTCGACGACATCGTCTACACCATCGCACTGACGGCCATTCAGGCGGCCGACCTGCCGAGCTAGCGAGACCGAAGGGTGCAGCGTGCGCGCCATGGAAAGCTGGGTGCGCGCGGGCCGCAACAGCGAGCAGACAAAACCTGATGGTCAACACTGGCACTTGCAGATCAGTGCACAACAGTTACCCTTGGCGCCGAACCAGCTCGCTGCACGGAACGCCGCAGCTGTTTCGACTGATACGGGGCGCGCAGAGAAAGCCCCTTTCTCAGGCTGCCCGCCGGACGTGCAGCCTGCTTATGGAGGCGTTCGCCCGATGCTGCACTTTCTTCCCGCGCCGCTGCGCGGCCTGATCGCAAGCCTGCTGCTGGCTCTCAATACCCTGTTCTGGTGCTGGCCGCTGTTCTTCGTCGCCCTGCTCAAACTGCTGCTGCCCTTCGCGCCGATCCAGCGCGCGCTGCGCTTCGTCATGCACGGCATCGCCGAAAGCTGGATCGGTATCAATAAATTCTGGATGCGCCTGGTTGGCCACATCGAGTGGAAGGTTCAGGGGCTGGAGCACTTCGATACGCGTCATTCCTATCTGGTGACCAGCAACCACCAGAGCTGGGTGGACATCCTGGTGCTGCAGTACCTGCTCAACCAGCGCATGCCGCTGCTGAAATTCTTCCTCAAGCAGGAGTTGATCTGGGTACCAGTGATCGGCCTGTGCTGGTGGGCACTGGAGTTTCCCTTCATGAAGCGTTTCAGCAAGGAATACCTGGCCAAGTACCCGGAAAAGCGCGGCCAGGATCTGGCCACCACGCGCAAGGCCTGCGCGCGTTACAAGACCAATCCCGTGGCGGTATTCAACTTCCTCGAGGGCACCCGCCTGACTCCGGCCAAGCATGCGCAGCAGCAGTCGCCGTTCAAGTACCTGCTCAAGCCCAAGGCCGGCGGCATCGCCTTCGTGCTCGATGCGATGGGTGAACAGCTGCATGCCATCGTCAATGTCACCATTCACTACCCACATGGTGTGCCGGGCTTCTGGGACCTGCTCTGTGGCCGCCTGGATACCGTGCAGGTGATTTTCAAGCAGGTCGATATTCCGCGCGAATTCATCGGCCGCAACTACGATCAGGACGACGACTACCGCCTGGCATTCCAGCAGTGGGTCAATCGCCTGTGGGAAGAGAAGGATGCGGAGCTCGCCGGCCTTCACCAGCAAGCCTGAAGCGTCAGTGGCGCTTCATTCACCACGTGGCAGGGGCAACTTGCTCCAATCCAGCTGCGCCGGCACCTGCATCGCGGTGCCGGCCGACACACCCGGCGTCACCAGAAAGCCCTGTATGATGCTGCAATGGTGTTGCGTCAGCCACTCGCGCTGCGCCTGAGTTTCGACGCCCTCGCACGATGACCTCCAACCCCAGATGATGGCCCAAATCGATGATGGTGCTGACCACCGCGGCGTCACGCGGTGAGTCGAGCATGTTGGAGACGAACAGACGGCCGATCTTCAGCGTGTCCAGTTCGAAATGACGCAGATAAGCCAGTGACGAGTAACCGGTGCCGAAGTCATCGATGGCGATCTTCACCCCCAGCTCAAGCAATTGATCAGGCGGGTTTCTTCGAGCAGCGGTATGAACACGTTCGGCGCAACGGTACCCACGACACGATGCTGCCAGCGCAGCAAGGCCTCGAAGCCGCGCAGGCGGCCGCTATTGAGATGGAGCTGGGGCTGATAGACCAGCACGAAGTCATCGTTCTCGATGGCGTGACGCCACCGGCCCACTCAGGCTGGCATCACCGCTCTCAAGGCTGCGCTCAATGGCCTGACGACGGATCGCATCGCTGAGCATGTCGAAACCAAGTACGCGCCGGTTACGCCAATCCAGAGGACTGACGTAATCGATGGGCAAGTAGTACTCGCGCTCCCCCCTCGGGAAACACCTGATAATCGAGGTGCTCATCCGCTTTCAGCTCGGCTCGGCTCGAAAATCGTCCAACTGCGCGTGGCTCAGGTAGCGCGACCAGGCGACGGCCTGTATTCCCGGATAACGATCCTGCAATTGCAGCTGATCCAGTGCCCGCTCCCACTCGATGGGAGAAACCCGGTCACTCCCGTTCATCAGCCCCGAAACGCCACGCAGGACCATTTCATAAGCCTGCATGCGCGCCATCACTCGCTGACCAATATCCTGCGCCTCAAGCGCAAAGCGATGCTGACTATCTTCCCGCTCACGTTCCTGCAGGGTATTCCACTGCCAATAAATCAACCCACCCAGCCCGATAAACAGGCCAAGTGCAGCCAGCAGCGGTATCCAGGGCCTTGGCGTCCACTCGACAGCTCTGTCGTCCATTCGCGCTCCCTCGGTCATCCAGAACCAACGCACACGGGGCATCCGCGCGCGGACATCACAGAACCACAGCAAGCATTCTAGTCAGGTTTTGAATGAGTGGCCTTTGACCACAAAGGACACGACGGGCGGTCACGAAGGTTGTCGGAAACGCCCTCTAGCGCCTCGCCGAAAGACGTCAGCAACAGTGCTTGTCAATCAACATGAAAAAGCCTCCCAGAGGGAGGCTTCGTTCAACGCAATGCGGCCTTAGAGCGGACGCAGGTTGATCTCGACGCGGCGATTTTGCGCGCGCCCCGCTTCGCTGGCGTTGCTGGCAATCGGCTGGCTCGGCCCGGCACCGTATGCGGAGATGCGCTGACCCGGCACACCATTGGCGGTCAGGTAGTTGGCCACGCTTTGCGCACGACGCTGCGACAGGCTCTGGTTCAGCTCCAGGGAGCCGGTGTTATCGGTATGACCGACGATGTTCACGCCGTTCTTGTTGAACTCCTTGAACACCAGCACCAGCGAATTGAGGGTCGGGTAGAAGCTGCTGGAGATATCCGCCGAGTTGCTGGCGAAGGTGATATTGCCCGGCATGATCAGTTTCAGATCATCGCCGTTGCGTTGCACCTGCACGCCAGTGCCCTGCAGGGTCTGGCGCAGCTTGGCCTCCTGGGTGTCGACATAATAGCCGTAACCACCACCGGCGGCGCCACCGACGGCCGCACCGATCAGCGCGCCTTTGGTGCGGTCCTTTTTGCTCGAAGTTGCAGCGCCGATCACCGCACCGGTCGCGGCGCCGATGCCGCCATAGATGCCGGCTTTGCCGGCCTGGCTCTCGCCGGTGTAAGGGTTGGTGGTACAGCCGGCCAGCAAGGCCATGAGCGCAGTGGCTGCGATCAGATTACGCCTGGTCTTCATAACTTTTCCTTAGGATTTCTTCTGGTATCGGGCAGACATGCCGCAGCCTTCGAACCGCCAAGGCGCGGTGAAGTTCCGCCCAAGCTTATCAGCCCGGGCGGATAGGGACTGCGATCCAGAGCAGTTCTGCCCCGTACACGCGCGTTACTGCATACCTGGCAGCGGTCGCAGTATCACTTCGACACGGCGATTCTGCGCACGGCCTTCAGCGGTGGCGTTGCTGGCTACGGGCTGATCCGGCCCCATACCACGGGTACTCAAGCGACTGGGGTCGACACCCTGCGCCAACAGATAGTCGGCCACGCTTTGCGCGCGACGCTGCGACAGCTCCATGTTGTAGCTATACGAGCCGGTGCTGTCGGTATGCCCGACAACCTCGATGCTGTTCTGGTTGTACTGGCGGAAGGAATTGGCCAGGTTGTTCAGCGGCTGATAGAAGCTGCTGGCGATCTGCGCCGAGTCGGTAGCGAAGGTGATGTTGCCGGGCATGATCAACTGAATCACATCGCCTTGGCGCTGCACCTCGACGCCGGTGCCCTGCATGCTGCGGCGCAGTTCCTCTTCCTGCTTGTCGGCGTAGTAGCCATAACCTGCCGCTGCGGCACCGGCCACGGCCGCGCCGATCAGCGCGCCCTTGCCGCGGTTGTCATGGTTGATCAGCGCACCGGCAGCCGCGCCGGCCAGCGCACCGATACCACCGTAGGTGGCGGTGCGGTTGGAGCTCGGTGCGCTCTGATCGTAGGGGTTCTGCGAGGCGCAACCGCCAAGCAGCAGCGCAGAGGTGCAAAGGGCAATAACAGGCAGGCGAAACATGAAGGCGTCTCCATGAACGGTGGGTGATGGCTCTTTGAGTCATCACGCCGCCATTAGTGCCCTCTCACGCGCGAATAAAGGGGTTCTCGCGCATCTCATCGCCCAGGCGAGTGTCCGGGCCATGGCCGGTAACCACGGTGGCATCCTCGTCGAGGCTGTACAGGCGCTGCTTGATCGAACGCTCGATGGTCGCGTAATCACCGCCCCACAGATCGGTACGGCCGATACCGCGACGGAACAGAGTGTCACCGGCGATCAGCAGCTTGGCACCCTCGAACCAGAAGCTCATCGAACCCGGCGTGTGCCCTGGCGTATGCAAGGCCACGCCGCAGCCACAGGCCAGTTCCTCGTCATCGGCCAGCCATTTGTCCGGCGCCGGCACGGGCGTGTAAGGCACGCCGAACATGCTGCACTGCATCTCCAGATTGTCCCAGAGGAACTGATCCTCCTTGTGCAGGTGCAGCGTGGCACCGGTCTTCTCCTTCATCTGCCCCGAGGCAAGGAAGTGATCGAGGTGCGCATGGGTGTGGATGATGCTCACCACCTTGAGGCCATGAGCCTCCAGCCGCGCCATGATCAGATTGGGATTGCCACCCGGATCGACCACGATGGCCTTCTTGGTAATCGGGTCGCCGATGATGGTGCAGTTGCACTGCAAGGGGCCGACAGGGAAGGTTTCGCGGATCAGGGCGGGGCGTTCGACAGAGCTCATCAGGGAACCTCATTTCGGTAATCGCCGGGAAGTTTACCGGTCCATTTGCGGAATGCACGGCGGAAGTTGGACGGATCGCTGAAACCCAGCAACTGGGAGATTTCATGCAGCGGCAAATGCGTGGTGGTCAGGTACTGCAGGGCCAGCCGTTTGCGCCCGTCGTCGAGCACCTGCTGATGGCTGGTACCCATCTGCCTCACGTGCCGGCGCAGGCTGCGGCCGCTGGTGTGCAGGGCGCTGGCTAATGCTGATCAGATAAGTTCGTCACCACCCCTTCCTACTTGCAGTAGAGGGGGCGCTTTTCGTAGGAGCCAGCTTGCTGGCGATGCTTTTTATGGCGGATCGCCGGCAAGCCGGCTCCTACAAAATCGAGTGCAACGGCTTAACTGACTGACATTAGGCCGCTGGCGGCGCTTTCCAGGTCGGGGAAGTCGCCGGGGCGCATCAACAACAGGCGTCGCACCCGTGTGAGCAGGCCATCCTGCACATCGAGACTGGCCAGCAGCGCTTCGCACTGTTGCTCGCACATCTGTACCGTGGCCGGGTTGGCCAGGGCCATGGGCCGTTGCAGGTAATGCCGGGGTAAACGCAGCCAGTGAAGGGGTTGTTCGAACTGCGCCGCTATGCCGAACACCTCGACATAGCGCTCGGCATACTCCGGCGCGGGATAAGCGAAGCCGACGGCCAAGCCCTGCAACTCTTCCCCCAGGAGAAAGCGCGCAATTGTGTGGATGCTGGTCAGCAGGCCTTCGGCGGTAAAGCGCGATTGCGGCCCCATGGGGAAAGACTCGACGGCGCGTAATTCAATGTCCTCGCCCTGCTCCACCAGTTCCAGCTCGAAGGACAGACCAAGCACGCGATAGTATTTCAGAGCGAACTGCAGCGCCTTGCCCAGATTGGCGCTGGACAGCACCGCGTAACCGAGTATGCCGTGGGTGGAGACGTTCAGGCGCTGGCCCAGTACCAGACAAAGCGCCGGTTCGCCGCACCGCTCCAGCGCAGCCTGAATCAGGTGGTGAAAGTCGATAAAGGACAGTCGGGCATTGGGACTGCCAAGCACTTCTGGGCGTACCCGCGCGGCGGCAAACAGCTCGGCACGCGCCAGGCCGAGCTCTTCGGCCAGCGCCAGCAGTGCCTCGGCGTAAGCAACAGGAACCAGTTCGGCGGTGAAGTTGAGGGTTTGTTTCATGAGTTCGTTGTTCTGGCGACTGGCCGCAAATGACCTTCCCGATTGCGAACCTTAGCTCAGCGAATCCATGCTTGCTGCCCTGCTGCTGCCCCAACTTTCTGCTGGAAAAACGCACTGGCCGGATATGACTGTCACCTTGGCTGTTACGAACCTGTGCCCAGCGGCGCATGACGCCCATAGTGGGAACCAGTCAAACAGCGCAATGGAGTTCTCATGGCCAGCACCACACCGGAAGGATTGCAGATTCGTCCCAGGCACATGGATTTCGATCTGCCCAACCCGCTGCCGCGCCACTGGAACGGTGGCGACGCCTTCAAGACCCATTTGTTCGATGCCATGTCGGTGTTGTTTCCCGACGGTGAGCGATTCTTCATCGATTCGGTGCGCCAGTTCCGCGACCGCATCGACGACCCGGTGCTCAATGAACAGATTCGCGGCTTCATCGGCCAGGAAGGCCATCACAGCCGTGAGCATCTTGAGTACAGCCAGCGCCTGCGCGACCTGGGCTACGACGTAGAGCGCATCGAGAAACCCGCCCGGACGCGCATCCGCTACACCCAGAGGAAGTTCTCACCACAACGCCAGCTGGCCGCGACCGCGGCGCTGGAACACATCACCGCGATCATGGCAGATGGCTTGCTGAGAAATGACGCGTACATGGCCGACGCTCACCCGGCCTTGGCTCGCCTGTGGCGTTGGCATGCGCTCGAGGAGACCGAGCACAAGGCGGTGGCTTTCGACGTTTACAACCAGGTATGCGGCAGCCGCAAGCTGCTGCGCAGGGCGATGCTCATGGGCACCTTCTTCTTCGTGCTCGACACCACCCGCGGCCTGGCGCACATGCTCAAAGTGGACGGCCTGTTGTGGAACTGGCGCGTATGGCGTGACGGCATCCGCTGGATGTGGGGCAAGGAGGGCGTGTTCCGCCCGCTGATCAGCACTTATCTGGACTTCTTCAAGGACGGCTTCCATCCCTGGGAACACAACAACCTGGATCTGTTGCACGCCACCCGCGAGGAGTTTGATGGTACCCCGCTGATTCAGGCCGGAGCCACCTGAAACGCAGCACCTGCCACGTAATACAAACAAGCCCGGAATCTGTCCGTAATCCTGTTCACTTAAGGTTGCACACGTTTGGCTCCCCTCTCCCATTTATGGGAGAGGGGCTGGGGGAGAGGGCAGAAAACACCGCAAAACTGCCAGTTTCCCCCTCTCCCTAACCCTCTCCCCGGAGGGGCGAGGGGACTGATCGAGCTCGACCGTTTCTTAAGTGAACAGCATTACGGAATCTGTCCAGGCTTGTTTCGTGGCCCGGATTTTCTCTGGGCCTTTCCAGGGCCCACTCAACCCAGCAGAAATCTCATTGCATCGGCCGCGCTCTGTTCGGGAATTTCTTCCATGGGGATATGCCCGACACCCGGATAGACCCTGACCTGAACACCTGGCAGATCGCGCTGCCAATGCGGCACATGTTTGGGTGAGATCCAGCGATCGCGATCGCCCCACATGAGCAGGGTTGGCGCCTTGATCAGCGCAACCCGCTCTGGCGTCGTGTGCAGCTCCTCCTTGTTGACCTTCAGCAGCACGCGGAAGATCTCCATCATGCCGCGGCGGTTACCCGGGCGTCGCGACAGATCGTAGTAGCGCTCGACCACACCTCGCTTGATTCGCCCCGGCTCGCCGTAGACCTCCTTGATGCCCTGGGCGATCAAGGCGCGCGGCATCCACATCGGCATGGCGACAGTCGCACCGGGCAGCGCGGCCGCAGCGATCATCCACGGCACCTTGTGCATGGGATAACCGGCCGGGTCGATCAGCACCAGCTTGCCGACGCGCTGCGGCTGAGCCAGGGCGAAGTTCCAGGCGATATAGCCACCAAGGGAGTTGCCGGCGATATCCGCCTTGTCCACCTGCAGGTAATCGAGCAGTTGGCCAAGCACGTGCATCATTCGCTCGACCGAATAGACGCCGTCGCGCGCAGGACCGGTGAGGCCGAACCCCGGAACGTCGAAGCGGATGATGCGGTAATGCGGGGCGAAAGCCTGCACCCACCCGTCCCAGGTGTGCAGCGAAGCGACCACGCCGTGGATCAGTAGCAACGCCGGTTTGTCACGGCTGCCTTCGTCACGGTAATGGACATTGAAGCCGTCAATCTCGACATAGCGAGAACCCTGAGCAGCATTGCCATAACGCGATTTCAGGCGCTCCAGCGGCAGAGGCCCGAAGCCCAGACGGGCGAAGCCTGCAGCCAACGGCGGTTGCAGAGACAGTCTATTGGCAGACATGCGCGATACCTCGACACTTGCAGTAGGTATCCGCGATCAGAGCATGAGTAGGCGCCAAACACCGCCCAACCTAGGTTGAGCCAAGCACCGTCTTGATCGGCTGCTGCAACGCCCACATCAGCGCAGCAGGCCGAGCCCCTTGGCCCGCGCCACCGCCTGAGTACGCCGCTCGACGCCAAGCTTGCTGTTGATGTGACGGGCGTGGGTCTTGACCGTGTGCAAGGAGATGAACAGACGCTCGCTGATCTCCTGATTGGAACAGCCACGCGCGATCAACTGCAGCACGGCCAACTCGCGGCCACTGAGTTTTTCCGTCAGGCCGCCCGCCTCTACGACCACCTCCTCGTCCGAATCCCCGCTGCCTGGCAACTGCGCGAGCAGCGCGTCGCGCAGCGGACACGGCGGACGCAACTGCAGACGCTCGCGCAGCCAGCGCGGCTGATGCTGCAACAGCTCGATGAAAGGCAGCAGCGCACCGCCCTGAGCGTGATCCAGGCAACTGTCGAACTGCTGCTGCGCCTCCCGCTCTCGCCCGGTCTGCTTCAGTAACTGGGCGAGCTGCGCCTGCGCCGCCAGACCGACCAACTGACCACCCAGCCCCTGTGCACGCTGCTGCAACGCACGCAGACGGCGCTCCGCATGCTCCAGCTCGCCCTGTAAGCGCTCCAGCGCTGCCTGCTGCAGATCGATATGCAACGCCAGCTGCGGGTGAAACTCCGGCGCCAGTGCTCGCCCCTGATCACCATAGGTTTCCGCCAACTGAGGCAGCCAGGCGGCAGCCAACTCCACCTGCCCTTGCCGCAGCCACAGCTCACACTTGATCAGCGTGATCATCGCCAGGTAATAGATCGCCGGCACATCCCAGACATGCATCAAGCGCTCGGCCTCACCCAGCAGAGCAAACGCCTCGGCTGGCCGTCCATCACGCCCTTCCAGGCTGGCCAGCACGCAATAGCCAATCAACGCACCGACGTCGCGGCAAGCCCTGGCTTCGGCAATCCCCACTCGTAAGCGCTCCACGGCCTGAGGCTGCAGACGCAAACTGAGCAGATAGCCCTCATAAATCGTCAATCGCGCCCGCACCGAGTAACTACGCTGTGCCGGCAAACGCTGCACCAGCAACAATCCCTGATGCACCTCCTCTTGCGCGCGCAGCACCTCACCACGGGCCTGCAGCACGCGGGCACGCTCGTAGTGGGCAAGCGCCTCGAGCAGAGGGTTGTCGATACGCTGCGCCAGCTCCAGAGCGTCGCGGTTCAGCCCACGCGCACGCCACAGATCGCCACGCACCATGGCCAGGTTGGACAACGCCGACAGGCACATGAAGTGCGGGCCGTAACGCTCCGCCGGTAAAGCGGCCAAGGCCTCGCTGCATTGCCGTTCGGCACGCACACCATCGCCACGGCCACGGGCGATGACCCCATCGAGCGCCTGCCATTGCGCCAGCAGGCTGCGCTGGGCGGCAGGCTCGGCAGCCGGCAGGAAGCGTGCGAGCTGATCAAGCAGCTCTTGGGCGGCATCCAGCTGGCAGGCCAATGCCAGTGCCCAGCCATAGAGCATGATCAGTCGTGGTGTGCTGGCCAGCAGATCGTCCGGCAGATTGGTTTTCCAGCGCAGCAGCATGGCGATGTTCTGTTCCGCCAGCATCTGCTCCTCGGACAGGTTCTGCACCAGGCTGGCGGCCACGTCTGCCTGCCCCGCCAGCAGCGCCTGCTCGATGGCGGCATCCAGCATGCCTTGCGCAGTGAACCAGCGACAGGCACGCAGGTGGGCGCTACCGTGCGAACGACTCAATCCGTCGGCAGAGCGCGCATTGAGCAAGTCGGAGAACAGGTGGTGATAGCGAAACCAGTGCCCCTGCTCGTCGAGCGGCACCAGAAATACCTGATTGGCCTGCAACTGGCGGATGATCGCGGCGCTGTCATGGCTGTCACGAACCGCATCGCACAGCTCAGCGCAGAAGCGCTCCATGCAGGCGGTTTCATAAAGGAACTGTTGCACCTCGACGGGCTGCCGCTCGATGACTTCCTCGAGCAGGTATTCACGGATCAGCCCTTCACCGCCGTGCAGTTGAAGCACCTCGCCAGCTTCCGCCAGTTCCTCGACAGCCAACAGCCAGAGGCGTAAGCCAGCGATCCACCCCTCGCTGCGCTGCAGAATCCCGCTGACCTGCTGCTGCTCGAGGCGCGCGCCCTGACTTGCCAACAGCGCGTCGAGCTCGGCAGCCGTCAGACGCAGATCCTGCTCGTTGAGCTCCAGCAACTGTCGCGACAGACGCAGGCGCGCCAGGTGCCAGTCAGGCCGCTGACGGCTGGTGACCAACAGCAGCACACCAGGAGGTAAATGGTTGAGGAAGAATTGCAGACAACGATCCAGCACCGGCCCCTGCGCCAGATGGTAGTCGTCCAGCACCAGCAACAGCGGTTGACCATCATCGAGTTGCTGGGTCAGCTCATCGAGTAAACCGTCAAGCCACTGCTCGAATGCGAAGGGTTGGTGGCGTTGGCGCATCTTCAGCAGACCGAGCGCCTCCTCCCCCAAACCGGGGTAGAACTGCTGCAGCCCCTGTAACAGACGCTCAAGGAAGCGCCCCGGATCATGATCGCGCTCGCTCAGCCCGAGCCAGAGGCTGTGCCAGTGATCGGGTAGTCGTTCGCAGAACTCGATGGCCAGCGAGCTTTTGCCAAAGCCTGCTGGCGCACTGACCAGCAGCAATCGCCCTTGCAGACCCTTCTCAAGACGCTCGCACAGTCTGGGCCGCGGCATATGTCCTGCCGGCAGCGGCGGACGATAAAAACGCGCTTCCACCGGCGTGGCCGGCGTGCAGGGAAAACCTGGCGAGCGGGAGAGATCTGTCATCGGCCTATTCTTGGAAGTCTTCTATGTGCATCGGCGGGCTCGATCTGGACCCAGCCTAGCGACTTGCAATGGCCATTTGAAGCGCCCGCTACAGTCCGTAACGAAAAAGCCGGCGCAAGGCCTAATGCTGATCAGATAAGTTCGTCACCACCCCCTCCTACTTGCAGTAGAGGGGGCGCTTTTCGTAGGAGCCAGCTTGCTGGCGATGCTTTTTATGGCGGATCGCCGGCAAGCCGGCTCCTAC
>Ga0247725_1001537_pt1 | contig 11415 bp, 8 predicted proteins | sample OKSTACKMCFT3sol_FD_183021 | JGI IMG/M metagenome (GOLD analysis project Ga0247725, IMG submission 183021) | Subsurface sediment microbial communities from gas well in Oklahoma, United States - OK STACK MC-FT3-sol | ecosystem: Environmental > Terrestrial > Deep subsurface > Rock core/Sediment... | reverse complement strand
AGCGCTGTCGATCCTGGAATTCCCGGAGGCGGAGAATTATGAAACCATCGCTGGTTTCATGATGTATATATTGCGCAAAATCCCCAAGCGCACCGATTCGGTCAACTTTGCCGGTTACAAATTTGAAGTGGTTGATATCGACAACTACAAGATTGACCAACTGCTGGTGACCCAGCTCCCTGCCCCCTCTATTGATGCCGATCTGTAATCCTGGATCTGAAGCGGAGCATTCCATGCAGCATTCCACACACGAATTATTACGTCACTGGCGCCGGGATTTTCACCGTTTCCCGGAGCCTGCCTGGTGCGAGTACCGCACCACCAGTCTGATTGCGGCCGCCTTGGCCCATGCCGGTTATCAGATCAAGCTCGGCGATCAGATCGTCTCCATTTCCGCGGTCATGGGTCGCCATATTGATGAAGAGCAGGAGAAATCGCGGGCGTTGGCGCAAGGGGCCGATGCCGAGTGGCTGGATAAAATCAGCCTGACCGGTCTCATTGCCGAGCTGGATACCGGTCGGCCCGGCCCTTGTGTCGCGCTGCGGGTTGATCTGGATGCGGTCCATCTTCAGGAATCGGAGCAAGCAGATCACTATCCGGTACAAGCCGGTTTTGCCTCGCAAAATCCGGGCTGCATGCATGCCTGTGGCCATGATGGTCATGCAGCTTTAGGCGTGGTACTGGGTCTGATGCTGGCTGAGAAAAAGCATCAGCTGTGTGGTCGTATCAAGCTGGTCTTCCAACCGGCTGAAGAAGGCTGTCGCGGTGGTAAGGCCCTGGCATCGGGTGGCGAACTGGATGATGTCGACCAGCTGTATGCCATTCATCTGGGGATCCATGCGGCCAGTGGTGAACTGGTGGTTTGCCCGGATGGATTTTTAAGCTCTACCAAGTTTGATGTGGAATTTATCGGGCGCGCTGCCCATGCCGGACTGGAGCCCAACGCCGGAGCCAATGCCCTCGCCGCTGCCTGCCAGGCCGTAGGTCAGATGCTGGCCATTCCGCGTCATCGCGATGGCATGACGCGGCTGAACATCGGCCAGCTAACCAGCAATGGGGAGCGCAATGTGGTGCCCGCCTACGCCTTGTTGCAAGGGGAAACCCGTGGCGGCACCGCGCAACTCAACGACTATGTCTTTTCTGCGGTGCAACGGATCGTCCAGGGCACCGCCCTCGCCCACGATGTGGATTACCGTATCCGCCGTCAGGGAGAGGCTATTTCCATCCATAACTCGCCGGCGCTGGTCCATACCGTGACCCTGGTGGCCAGTCAGTTGGGATTCAACGTTATCCACAACCGGCCGTTCGGCGCCAGTGATGACGCCGGGTTCTTGCTCGAACGCGTGCAAAAAAACGGCGGCCAAGCGGCGTATCTGGTCTTGGGAGCGACCCTCAGTGCCGGCCATCACGCCAGCTTGTTCGATTTTGATGAAGAAGCACTCCCTCGGGGACTGGAATTGCTGGACGCGCTGTTTTGTCATCATCTGACCCCGGAGCCTCCCGAGCCGGAAGAATCCGTCGTCTGAGCGTCGGTAGCCACCCATAAAAACGCCTGGTTAATACCAGGCGTTTTTATTTCAATCACGTGATTACGAGCCCGAGGTAGTCGATGCGGGCTGTTCGGCCCCCCCCAAAGCCTGGAACAAGGTCATCTGGTTATTCAACTGATCCCGCAGATTGCCCGCCAATGCCAGCTCGGCGGTGCGACGTTTCTCCTGCTCATCCAGCCACTCCTGAATGCCGGTGGCGCCTTGCCGATAGCGCACCTCGGCCAGTTGCTCACTGCGCTCCGCCAGTGCCAGCGCGCGCGCCAGATAGCGTTGCTGTTGTTGATAGTGCTCACGGGCCGATAACGCAGTTTCAACATCGGAGAGAGCCTGATACAGCGATTGCCGGAACTCCACCACGGCTTGGGCGTACTCCTCATCGGCCAATTGTACATTCAATTGCTGTTGGTTCCAGTTGACGAAAGGCAAGCTCAATCCGGCACCCAGCGTACCGACTGGATCCTGGAGCACCTGGCTCAAGTCGGTACTTTGCCCGCCCGCACTCCCGGTCAATGACAACACCGGATATAAACTCAGACGCGTGTTATCACCACTGGCCAGAGTGGAGCGCAGCCGATATTCACTGGCCTGCAAGTCGGGTCGCCGCGCCAACAGCTGCGCCGGGACTCCGGCCTGCGGTTGCGGCAGCACAACGCCATTCAGGCTGGTACGCTCGGCCTGCTGTTGTTCTGGGGGAGCATCAAACAAGATGGCTAATGCATGGCGCTGGGCCGTGAGTTGCTGCCGGGTCTGGGTCAGATTCGCCTCCTGAGTGGCCAGATCCTGCTCGGCTTGCAGCAGATCCAGACCGTCGGTCGCACCGGCTTGATGTTTTAGTTGCGCCAGCTCCAGTGCCCGACGGGTATCTTGCAGGCTGGCTTCCCCCAGGGTCAGGCTTTGATGCAAATAGGCGATTTGCCAATAGAGCTGGGCCGTGGTGCCAATCAGACTCAGCTCGGTTGCTGCCTTATCTTGCGCCGTTGCCTCGACCTCCCAACGTGCAGCATCACGGCTACTGGCTAGGCGTCCCCAAAGATCCAGCTCATAACTAACCGAGGCTTCTACGGTGTGGCTTTGCGTCGAGTTACCGCCCGAGCTTAAGGGGCGCGAGCTCTGGGAGCTGGCGCTGACGGCCAGATCCGGCGTGCGATTGGTAGCCGTCAGATCGGCCTGCAGACGGGCCTTGCGCAGTTTGATACCGGCGACCGCCAGATCGTTATTGCGGGCTAGCACCTGAGTGATCAATTGGTCGAGAGTCGGATCCGCAAAGGCTTGCCACCAGAGAGCATTCTGTCGAGCAGAATCGCCATCCGCAGTGGCCTGTTGCTGCCAGTGCTCCGGCAATGAAACGACGGGGCGCTGATAGTCGGAGTGCAGCGCCGTGCAACCGCTCAGCAGCAAGGGAAGTCCCATACAGATCGGGATCAACAGTGCGAGCGGATGCCGGCACACACGTCGGGTCAATGTTGATTTATTCACGAGCTAACGCCTCAATCGGATCAAGTTGCGCCGCATTGCGCGCCGGAAGATAACCAAACAGCACGCCAATCAGCGTCGAGCAGAATACGGCGACCAGAATGGAGGAAAATGAGAACACCATACTCATGGCCTGCACAAACCAGGAGAACACCACCCCGATCCCGAGCGACAACAGCACGCCGAGAGCACCGCCACACAGGCAGACCAGCACCGCCTCAATTAAAAATTGCTGCAGGATATCGCTCTGTCGCGCCCCTACCGCCATGCGGATCCCGATCTCCTGGGTACGCTCGGTGACCGAAACCAGCATGATATTCATCACCCCGATCCCACCGACAATCAGCGAAATCACCGCGATGGCAGAGATCAACAGCGTCAGGGTGCCGGTGGTTTTCTGTACCGTCTTCAAAATGCTGTCACTGCTATTGGTAAAAACATCCAGCACCCCGTGGCGTTGGGTCAGCAGTTTAAGAATGCCCTGCTCGGCAATCGCGTTCGACATCCCCTCTTTAACCCGCACCGTAATCGAGCTGAAATAGTTTTTGCCCAACAGACGGCTCATGGCCGAGGTATAGGGGATCCACACATTCAGGCTATCGGAGTTACCAAACGGGCTCTCTTTCTCCGCCGTCACGCCGATAATGCGGCAGGGTAAACTCCCCAACAGCATTACCTTCCCCAGCGGATTTTCGCCATGAGGGAAGAATTTCTTCCAGGTGTTGTGATCAATGACCACCACCTGGCCCTGCTGCTGAACATCTTCGCGACTGAACAGCATCCCTTGACTGGCGGTATAGCCGCGAACCCGGAAATATTGCTCACCCACTCCTTCGATTGAACCATTGGCGGTGATATTGCCATAACGCAGGATCTGGCTGCTGCTCAGACTCGGGGTCACGCTATCGGTGTAGACTTGGGCTTGCAAAGCCACCAGATCCGCAGGCACCAGGGTCTCGATGGCCGCCGCCCGCTCGTCACCCCAACTTTTGCCCGGATAGATATCGATGGTGTTGGTGCCGATGGAGCTGATGTCGTTGACCACTTTTTGTTGGGCGCCCTGCCCCAACGCCACCACGCTGACCACCGCCATGATGCCGATGATGATCCCCAGCATGGTCAGCAAGGTACGCATACGATGAGAGGCCATGGCAATACCGGCCATCTTGAACGCCTCGCTGAACTGTCCCCAGCGGGCTCGCCAGTGCTGGCGACGTTGCAGTGAGGTGCCGACCGCATCCTGCTTGCTGGCGGTTGCTGCGCTGGCATTGCCGGGCGTCGATTCCGCCTGTTGTTGCTGAGGTTGCTCGGGTTGATGACGTCGATCGGCAATGATCTCGCCATCATGGATTTCGATGATCCGCTCGGCATGAGCCGCCACTTGCGGATCATGGGTCACCAGGATCACGGTATGCCCCTGGGCATGTAACTCGCGCAGGATGGATATCACCTCCTGTCCGCTGCGACTATCCAGCGCGCCGGTCGGTTCATCGGCCAGGATCACATCGCCGCCATTCATCAATGCCCGGGCAATACTGACCCGCTGTTGTTGTCCACCAGAGAGCTGTCCCGGGGTATGACCGAGCCGATCCGCCAATCCCAATCGGGTCAGCAACTGACGGGCATGTTCATGGCGCCGTGGCTTGTCATCACCGGCATAAATGGCCGGGATCTCCACATTGCCCACCGCATCCAAATGGGGCAGTAGATGATAGCGCTGAAAGATAAAGCCGAAGTGATGCCGCCGCAGCGCCGCCAGATCGTCCACCGACAAGTCACGGGTCGATTGGCCGCGGACCCGGTAGTCGCCCCGGGTGGGCCGATCCAGACACCCGAGAATATTCATCAAGGTGGATTTACCGGAGCCGGAGGCGCCAATAATGGCTACCAACTCGCCCGGATAGATGCTCAGGTTGATGGCCTTGAGCACGCTGACTTCCTCCTCGCCACTGAGGAAGCAGCGCTCTAGATTTTCCAGCTGCAATAAGGGTTCGGTCATGACTTATCCCCGGGGTGGCGGGCCACGCCGTTCGGATGAGTTCGCTTGCGCGGCGGCGGCACTCATGCTGTCACCCATCACCACTCGATCCCCGTCTTGCAAGCCGGCACGAATTTCCACATTCACGCTGTCTTTACGTCCTATGGTCACCAGACGGCGCTGGGGTTGACCCTGATCGAGTACCAGTACCTCATATTGACCGTTCTCTTGGCGGGCACCGAGCACCGACAGCGGGATCGCGAGCACCTGCTTGCTCTCGCCCAAGGTGATTTCCACCTGGGCAGTCATGGAGACGCGTAACTTGTGATCCGGATTGGGCACATCAAACAAGCCGTTGTAATAGATGGCCGAGGTGGTCGTCGAACTGGTGGTGGTACTGGTAGAGTCCGAGCTTTCCGATTCTGGCGCCGGTTCAATGGCCCGCATGGTGGCTTGATAGCGGCTATCTGGATCACCGAGGATGGTGAAACTGGTGGCCTGACCGGGTTGCACCCGGATCACATCGGCTTCCGAGATCTGGGCCTTGACGGTCATGGTATCCAGATCGGCGAGCTTCAAAATGGTCGGTGCCGATTGAGATGAGACCACGGTCTGCCCCTCTTCGGTGACAATGGCAATCACAACGCCATCCATGGGCGCGCTGATGCGGGTGTATCCCAGACTCGCGGTGGCGGTGTCAACCTTGATATGGGCCTGACGAATTTGCGCATCCAGTGCCCGCAACTCGGCTCGAGTCTGGGCCTCTGCCGCCACGGCTTGCTCCAGATCCGCTTCGGCGCTGGCATCCTGATGGCGCATCGTCTGCTGGCGACGAAGTGCGGCACTATATTGTTTCAGCAACGCCTGTTTGGCCTGTTTTTGGGCCAGTACGTTATCCAGCCCCGCCTGAGCATCGCGCAGATCATTTTGCTGGATCACCGGATCGATCTCGGCCAGCAGTTGGCCCTGAATCACTGTATCACCGAGCTGAACCTTGAGCTGCTTGAGCTGACCGGAGACCTGGGCGCCGACATTGACCTGTTTGCGTCCCTCCAGGGAGCCGGTCGCCAGTACCGTTTCACGGATATCCTGACGGCTGACCGGCACCGTCATGTATTCGACCGGTGGTGGAAACACCAGCGGCATGCCCCACCAGAACACTAAACCGGCGGCCATGACCAACAGCACCAAGCGACCACGATAACGCCGTACCCAGGATTTCATCCCCTCTCCTCACTCATCATTGCTAACCGCCCATACGGCGTAAATTTCAACGCCGTGCATGATAAATAGCCGCGGTCGGACCTCTAAGGAACCTTACAAGATTTTGCATAGCGCAAGCAATTCAACAAATTGTATGGAATCCGCAATATTCAGTAGAGTTATTGGCGAGGCCATTTCCCTTTTGTCGTCGGCAGCACTAAAATGTGCGCCCTTAATCTGTATTTGTCCTGAGAGAATCCCATGAGCACCTTCGTTTACCTGCAAAAAGAGCGGGAGCGGTCCCTTTTACGCCGTCATCCTTGGGTTTTTTCCAAGGCCATCGAGAATGTCAAAGGCAAACCGAACAACGGCGCACCGGTCGAAGTCTTCAGCAATGATGGCCGCTGGTTAGCGCGTGGTGCCTGGTCTCCGGAATCCCAGATCCGCATCCGGGTCTGGACCTTTACCCGTAGCGAGCAATTGGATACCGACTTCTTCGTCCGCCGTCTCGCTGCGGCCCAAGCCGGTCGTCAGACCCTGATCGAGCAGCAAGGATTGTCGGCCTATCGTCTGGTGGCCGCGGAATCCGATGGTCTGCCCGGCATCATCATCGACCGCTACAATAATTTTCTGGTCTGCCAACTGCTCTCCGCAGGCGCTGAATTCCACAAGAAGCAGTTGTTTGATGCCCTCAAGCAACTGTTCCCGGAGTGCAGCCTGTACGAACGCTCCGATGTGCCGGTACGCAAGAAAGAAGGCTTAAGCGAACGTCACGGCGTGGTGTATGGTGAAACCCCACCGGATGAGCTGGTGATCGAAGAGAACAATGGCGTCAAGATCGCCATCGATATCAAGACCGGCCACAAGACCGGCTTCTATCTGGACCAACGGGATAACCGCGCCATTGCTGGCCGCTATGCCAAGGGACGCAAGGTTCTCAACTGCTTCTGCTACACCGGCGGTTTCGGTGTCTATGCCCTGCAAGGTGGCGCCAGTGAAGTGGTCAACGTCGATGTCTCCGAGCCAGCGCTGGCGTTGGCCCGGCGCAATGCCGAGCTCAACCAGCTGGATCTGAGCAAGGCCCAGTTCCTTAAGCAGGACGTGTTCAAAATGCTGCGCGAGTGTCGCGAGCGTGGCGACAAGTTCGACATGATAGTGCTGGATCCGCCAAAGTTTGCTGAGAGCAAAACCCAGCTTGAAGGCGCCTGCCGTGGCTACAAGGACATCAACCTGCTGGCCTGTCAGCTGTTGAATCCGAACGGTATCTTGTTGACCTTCTCCTGCTCCGGTCTGATGACTTCCGATCTGTTCCAGAAAGTGGTTGCCGATGCCGCACTGGATGCCGGCCGCGAAGCGCAGATCATCGAGCGTATGGGCCAGGCCGCCGACCACCCGATATCGGTCGCCTACCCGGAAGGTTTCTACCTCAAGGGCCTGGTCGTCCGCGTGCTGTAATTCCGCTGTTATTCTGCTAAAAAGCCCGCGATTCTTCGCGGGCTTTTTTCAATTTGTCGGATGAATCTGATGCAACTAAGTCATTCTGTTCTCACCCGTCGTCTTTATCGGGGCCAAATATAATTCCGCGACACAGCTTTTTCGATTCAACAGCAAGTTCAGGATTCTGCTGCAGATGGGATCTGGCACACAGCCTTGGTGCATTTACTCATATCCGTATTCCCATCGAAAACCAAAGCCGATACCATGTGCCGGTAATTTGCCGTACAGAAGCTGGACCATCGCCGGACCCGATTAGCAGATATAACTGATTGTTAATATGGTTTGTCATGCCAAAGGATTTGGAAATCAAATTACAGATTTAAAATATATAACATATGATGACCTAATCATTAAGCACTTATTTTTAGATCTTACAACGAGTATGTTCCTTTTATAAAACTGGAGTAATAATGAAAAAAATAATCGTAGCTGCTGTTATCGCTGTCGCCTTGACCGGTTGTGCCACTGTCCCTATGGCAGATGATAAACAAGATGCAGCCGCTAAGTCTTTTACCGTGGCCCAAGATAAAGCTGCACTTTATATCTTCCGTAATGAAGGTATGGGAGCTGGTGTGAAAATGGATGTCTTAGTTGATGGAGCGCCGGTAGGGCAAACTGCAGCGCATACCTTTATTTATAAAGAGGTTGCGCCTGGAAAACACAGCATCACCTCAAAGTCAGAAAATACTGACACCATCGAAGTCGATGCCAAGCCAGGCTCACTGACTTATGTATGGCAAGAGGTTAAAATGGGCGTTTTATATGCCAGAACAAAATTATCGGTTGTTAGTGAGACCGAGGGGAAACAAGGTGTTCAGGAATCCAAGCTGATTGTTAGTCAATAACAATTTTCGCATTCGTGGATGGCGCATATATTGATGCGCCATTCATTGGAAATGCTAATGATTGAATACTAAAACAGCCCCTCTAACCATCGCAGTTGATTCGGTTCTCCATTACAATCCTTCGTCACGATTGATAATGCTTTTGATGGGATATCATGCCGCGCAAAACACATGCACTCCTGCTGGTTGGCCGTGATGATTGGCAGAAAGACGAAGCCTTGAACCAGAAACTACTGACCCGGCTCCGCAAGGCACCTATCGAGATCTACTGGGAGGATCCGGCAGGAGCCGCCATTTATCGATTGCGACAGCTCGAACAAAAAACAAGCGGACTCCCCAAAGGCGTTAAGACATTTAATTTACGAATCCTACAGTTATGCTATGCACTGTTTCACCCATCTTATTTCAGCTATCTATTTCGCCGCAAGAAACAGGCTATCGGGAGTCGCTGTAACTCTCTGGAGCTGCGCATTCGGGAACTCGGCATAGCCGACTGCGTGACCCTGTTATCACGCTCATCCGGAGGGAGGGTCTCATCTCTTATCGCGGACAAGATGGCTCTGAAACAGATTATCTGTTTAGGGTATCCATTCAAGCACCCAGAACAACCGGATGAGCCGGAGCGGTATTTACATTTATCCACGATCAATACACCCATGCTTATTATTCAGGGGGCGCAGGATGAATATGGCGGCCTGGATGTCCCAGAGCGCTATATGCTGAGTCCGCGGGTTGAACTTTCATTTATCGATACCGACCATAATTTCAATATCGATGACCACACGGCGGATTCTATTGTGGGAGAAATCATTAGAATGATCTGTCCTTCCGAACTCCGTCCATAGCGGTAGCACCGTTTTCCCCATTCACGCGACAAGTGTCGTAGGAGATATTCATGCTTAGACTCAGACCCATGTTGCCGGAAGAGTTTCCTGCTTATTGTGATTATTTTATCGCCGACTATAGCGAGGAATTGGTCGAAAATTATGGCCACCCCAAAGCGCTGGCTGTTGAATTAGCCAAGAGTGACCTGCAGCGTTATTTCCCTGCCGGTCCGGTCAGCCAGGGCCATTCCCTGCTGTGTCTGGATGCCGAAATTGCCGGCCAGATCTGCCGAGTTGGCTATTTATGGCACGCCGTCAATGGTCCCGATCAGTCGACATTTATCTATGACTTGTATGTAGCAGAAGCTTATCGAAGTCAGGGCTTTGGCAAGCAGGCGATGGTTGCGTTGGAGCAACAACTGCAACCGCTCGGCATTCAGCAGATCAAGCTGCGAGTGGCCTATCACAATCAACGCGCTTGCAAACTCTATCAAGAGCTTGGGTTTGCGATCACCGGCTTTAATATGGCGAAAAATATTACTCATCCCGTGAGCGACTAAGCCGGTATCCCTGTGACAGCACCATTCTCCGCAACTGGTGGCCCAACTGCGCCCATAGCGAATGGTTCCGCACGTTAGAAAACGTGCGACATGGGCCGGAGAAAATATATATAATTTAGTCCTTTGGCATTTCTAGCGAGTGGGTTCCATGGCTTCGATTCAGGCAGATGTTACTTTGGTTGGCGGCGGTATTATGAGCGCAACACTCGCCATGTTGCTGCACCGTCTGAACCCTGCATGGCATATCTGTATGATTGAACAACTCTCGGATGTGGCTCAGGAAAGCTCGCAGGCATTGCATAACGCCGGTACCGGCCATGCCGGTTATTGCGAGCTCAATTACACGCCGCCCAACCCACAGGGTCAGGTCGATATTCAACGGGCGCTGGAGATCAATGCGGCGTTCGAGATCTCGCTGCAGTTCTGGTCCCACCTGGTGGAGTCCGACCCCACACTCGATGCATCAACCTTTATCAACCGGGTTCCACACCTGAGTGCAGTGTGGGGCGAGCAGAATATTGCATTTCTCAAATCGCGTTATGCGGCGCTGACCTCCCATCATCTGTTCGCACCGATGCAATGGGCGGACGATCCGCACACCTTGCAACACTGGATGCCCCTGATGCTGGCAGGCCGAGCGGCCGAGCCCAAGCTAGCCGCTACGCGCGTCGCCCATGGCTCGGATGTCAATTTCGGGGCCCTGACCCGAACCCTGATCCACTCGTTGCAACAGCAGGGCCGTTTCGAACTGCTCACCAACACCAAGGTGATGGGGCTACACCCAAGTCATGGCGGGAAAAAACGCTGGACCCTGAAGGCGAGAAAGCTGCCTGGCGGCGAGACCCTGACCATCGAAAGCCCGTTCGTCTTTTTAGGTGCTGGCGGCAGTGCGCTGCACTTACTGCAAAAATCGGGGATCAAGGAAGCCGCCGGTTATGGCGGATTTCCGGTGAGTGGCCAGTGGTTGATTTGCCAGGATCCTGCCATCGTGCAGCAGCATCATGCCAAGGTGTATAGCCTGGCTCCGGTGGGCGCTCCCCCCATGTCGGTGCCTCATCTGGACACTCGGATCATTGATGGCAAACCCAGCCTGCTATTCGGTCCTTATGCCGGTTTTACCACCCGGTTTTTGAAACATGGCTCCCGGCTGGATTTAGTCAAATCGGTGAAACCCAACAATCTGAAGAGTCTGATTGGCGCTGGCACCTATAACCTGGAGCTGACGAAATATCTGGTCAAAGAGGCCCTCAAGAACCACAGCCAACGTATGGAATCGCTGATGGAATTTATGCCGCTGGCCCGTCCGGAAGATTGGAAACTGGCGCACGCCGGTAAGCGGGTACAGATCATCAAGGGCTGTCACCAGAAATGGGGCAAACTCGAATTTGGTACCGAAATCGTTGCCGCCGAGGATGGTAGCCTGGCGGCGTTACTGGGCGCCTCGCCCGGCGCCTCGGTGAGTGTCAAAACCATGCTGGATGTGTT
>Ga0247725_1001535_pt1 | contig 11431 bp, 11 predicted proteins | sample OKSTACKMCFT3sol_FD_183021 | JGI IMG/M metagenome (GOLD analysis project Ga0247725, IMG submission 183021) | Subsurface sediment microbial communities from gas well in Oklahoma, United States - OK STACK MC-FT3-sol | ecosystem: Environmental > Terrestrial > Deep subsurface > Rock core/Sediment... | reverse complement strand
GCGTCGGAGGTCACCAGGTTCCAGCCCGAGCGGCCGCCGGAGATGTGGTCCAGCGAGGCGAACTTGCGCGCCACGTGGTACGGCTCGTTGTAGCTGGTGGTGACGGTGCTCACCAGGCCGATGCGCTCGGTGACGGCGGCCAGGGCGCTGAGCAGGGTCAGCGGTTCGAAGTAGGTGGAGCGGGCCATGTGACTGGCGATGTCGCCGGTGGGCGCAGCGACGCTGTCGGCGACGAACAGGGCGTCGAACTTCGCCGCTTCGGCGATGCGTGCCAGGTGTCTGTACTGGGCGAAGTCGAGGGTGTCGGCGGGAACGTCCGGGTGGCGCCAGGCGGCCACATGGTGACCGGTGGCCATCAGGAAGGCGCCGAGGGAGAGCTGTCGGGATCGGGTCATGGTGTCGTTACCGGGGTCGGTGGGGGTGCCGCCCGGCCGCTCTGCGGCGGCTCGGGCGGTTCCTGCACGCAGGCGCGGGTCAGAAGTCGAAATCCTTGCGCAGCTGGACGCCGAAGTAGCGCTCGTCGTCCCGTGGCACGGCGCGGTAGATGTAGCTGCCGCCGCTGGCCAGGGACTGGGCGTAGGAGGTGTCGGCGAGGTTCTTGCCCAGCAGCGCCACGCGCCAGCCGGCGTTGTAGTCGGCCAGGGCGACGCTGGCGTTCCAGATGCCGTAGGCGCCCTGCACGGTGTCCGGGTTCTGGTCGAGGCTGAACTGCACCTCGTCCTGCCAGCTGTAGTCGGTGGACAGTTCCACATCCAGGCCGTTGTCCAGCGGGATGCTGTAGTCGGCGCGCACATAGGCCTTCCAGTCCGGGGTGAAGGGCAAGCGGCCGCCGTCGATGTTGCAGGTGGCGGCGGCGCCAGGCGGGCAGTTGAAGTGGTCCACCCGCGCCTTGGTGTAGGCCAGGGCGGCGGACAGCTTGAGCTGGCGGGTGGCCTGGAAGCTGGTGTCCAGCTCCACGCCCTGGGTCTTCACGCTGCCGGCGTTGATCAGGCGGGTCACCACCTGGTTGGCCACGGTGTCGAAGAAGTTCGCCTGGTAGTCGTCGTAGTCGGTGTGGAACACCGCCAGGTTGGCGCTCAGGCGCTTGTCCAGGGCGGTGGCCTTGAGGCCCAGCTCGTAGGAGTCGGAGGTCTCCGGCTTGAGCGCCCCGGTGTCGCGCGGCTGCATGTTGAAGAACACGTTGTAGGCCGGGCCCTTGTAGCCGCGCGAGTAGGTGGCGTAGCCCATCAGGTCGTCGCTGAAGTCGTACTGCAGGCCGGTGCGGCCGGACCAGCCGTCCTCGTCCACCGAGCCCGAGCTTGCGGTGGAGGGCTGGATGCCGGTGACGGCGGTGGCGGAGGTGGACGTGCGGCGGTGGTCGTATTCCAGGTCGTCGTGGGTCCAGCGCAGGCCGAACAGCGCGCGGAAGTCGTCAGTGAGGTTGAAGGTGTTCTCGCCGAACAGCGCGACGCTGTCGTTGGTCACGCTGTAGTCGGCGCGGCCGCTGTTGGGGGTGCCGCCGTTGACCGACAGGCGCCGGTAGGTCTCCTCGGAGCGGCCATGGAAGTAGTAGGCGCCGACCACGTATTCGTTGAAGCCGCCCTTGGGCGAGGCCAGGCGGAACTCCTGGGAGTACTGGTCGTAGTCCACCTCGCCCTTGTCGTGGGAGGCGGTCAGCGGCAGCTGCGCCGAGCGGTCGCCGTCCTGGTACTGGGTGTTGTCCCAGCCGCGCCAGGCGGTGATGGAGGTGAGGGTGAAGTCGCCCAGCTTCCAGTCCACCTGCCCGGACAGGCCGCTGTTGGTGTCCTCGACGTAGGTCTTGTAGTCGCTGCGGATGTCGCGGTTGTGGTCGCTCGGCACCACCGGGCGCAGGGCGCTGGCGAAGGCTGCGCTGCTGGTGGAGGTGATCACGCCGCTGGGCAGGGTGTCCTCGCCCTCCATGCGGTCGGCGATCAGGGTCACCTTGAACGCGTCGTCCGGCTCGAACACCAGCTTGCCGCGCACGCCCTTGCGGTCGTAGCCGTTGACGTCATGGCCGTTGGCGAGGTTCTCGACGTTGCCGTCATAGCGCCCCAGCAGGGTGCTCAGGGAGCCTTTCAGGGTGTCGCTCAGGCGTCCGCCGATGCCGAAGCGCAGGCGGTTCTCGTTGCCGCCGCCGAAGTGCGAGTAGTCCACGTAGCCGTGGCCCTGCTCGGGTGGGTCCTGGCTGACGATGTTGAGCACGCCGGCCGAGGCGTTCTTGCCGAACAGGGTGCCCTGGGGGCCGCGCAGCACTTCGATGCGCTCCAGGTCCAGCAGGTCCAGGGTGGATTGCCCGGGGCGGCCGAACACCACGCCGTCCACCACCGTGGCCACCGTGGGCTCGACCCCCGGCGAGGTGGAGATGGTGCCGACGCCGCGGATGAACAGCGAGGTGTCCTTGTTGGAGGCACCGGTGCGGTAGTTGAGGGTCGGCACCTGCTGGACGATGGCGCCGACGTTGTTGCGGTTGTCGCGCTCCAGCTGCTCGCCCTGCACCACGGAGACGGCCACCGGCACGTCCTGCAGGCTGGCTTCGCGGCGGGTGGCGGTGACGGTCACCGTCTTCAGCGTGGGCGCGGCCTTCCGGCCGTCGGCGGTGCTGTCGGGGGTGCGCTCGGCGGCCCCGGCGGCGCTCCCCAGCGCCGCCAGGAGGATGCCGATGGCCAGCGGGCTGCGGCGCCCGCCGTGGGAGGTGCGAAGGCCGCGCGGTGCGGCCGGATTGCTGTGGATGCTCATGCTCGTTTCACTGCCCTGCGGAGACCAGACGTGCCTGCTGCTTGGCAGGCTCCTTGTGGGCTGTCGCGGTCTGGTCTCGCTCGTGCGAGTGGCAGCAAAAAGGCAGACAGCCGTGCTTTGTTAGCGCTAACATCGCCAGTATCCGAGCGACACCAATAGATCGTCAAATAATTAAAAATTACTTTTATATGCCTACAAGGATGGTCAATCCATGAGCAGCCCCCGCAAGCGCCGAGGCGCAGGACGCGTCACCCTCAGCGCCGTGGCCGAGCGCGTCGGCGTCTCCGCCATCACCGTGTCGCGCTACTTCAACCAGCCGGAGCAGGTCTCCGAGGAACTGCGCGGGCGCATCGAAACGGCGGTGGCCGAGCTGGGCTACGTGCCCAATCTGGTGGCCGGCGGCCTGGCCTCTGCGCGCGGGCGCATCGTCGGCATGGTCATCCCCAACATCTCCGGGCCGATCTTCGCCAATACGATCCAGGGCTTCAGCGACACCCTGGCGCGCCACGGCTACCAGCTGCTGCTGGCCTCCAGCTACTTCTCCGAGGAACAGGAGGAGAGCGCCGTGCGCGCCTTCCTCGGCTGGTCGCCGGCGGCCCTGGTGGTCACCAGCCATTTCCACAGCCCCGGCACCGAGAAGATGCTCGCCGAGGCGGACATCCCGGTCGTCGAGGTCTGGGACTACCAGCCCGAGCGCGCGCCGATGCAGGTGGGCTTCCTCCACCGCGACGTGGGCGTCGCCGCCGCCCGCTACCTGCTGGACAAGGGGCACACGCGCATCGCCTTCGTGCAGAACAGCGCCGCCGGCGACTTCAGCGCCCTGGACCGCCGCGACGGCTACGCCGACACCCTGCGCGCCGCCGGCCACGAGCCCTGGGTCTTCGTGCCCAGCAGCGGGCTGGCGCCCTTCGAGGCCGGCAAGCAGGCCATGGAGGCGCTGATGAAGCGCTCCCCACGGCCGGACGCGATCATCTTCGCCAACGACAACCTCGCCGCCGGCGGCCTGCTCGCCGGCCAGCGGGCGGGCCTGGACCTGCCGGGCGACTGCGCGGTGATGGGTTTTGGCGACTACCCGTTCGCCGAGATGCTGCTGCCCAGCCTCACCACCATCCGACCGCCGGCGCTGGAGATCGGCGAGCGCGCCGCCACCCGGGTGCTGGAGGCACTGGGCGTGCTGCCGGTGGAGGGCGAGGTGGAGCGCCTGAATCTGCTCGACTGCCAGGTCATCGCCCGGGAAAGCGCGTAGAATCCGCGCGCCCTCGCAACAAGCCCTGCCTCTTGCCATGAATCCCTCGACCCTCCTCTCCCTCCCCCTGCTCGCCCTGGCCCTTGGCGGCTTCGTCGTCGGCAGCAGCGAATTCATCATCATGGGCCTGCTGCCCGAGGTGGCCCAGGACCTCTCCGTGAGCCTCTCCGACGCCGGCCTGCTGGTCAGCGCCTACGCCATGGGCGTGGTCATCGGCGCGCCGCTGCTGGGCCCGCTGCTGGGGCGCCTGCCACGGCGCCAGGCGCTGCTCTGGCTGATGGGCGCCTACGCCCTGGGCAACCTCGCCTGCGCCCTGGCCCCCAGCTACGAATGGCTGCTGGCGGCGCGCATGTTCACCGCCTTCAGCCATGCCGGCTTCTTCGGCTGCGCCACCCTGCTGGCCGCCGAGCTGGCGCCGCCCCATCGCCGCGCCTCGGCCATGGCGCTGGTGCTTAGCGGGCTGACCATCGCCAACGTGCTCGGGGTGCCGGCCGGCGCCTGGCTGGGCCAGGCCACCAGCTGGCGGGTGACCTTCATGGTGGTGGCGGGCCTGGGCCTGCTGACGCTGCTGGCGCAGTTCCTCTGGCTGCCGGCCACCGCCAGGCCGCAGCCCAATGCCGCCGGTGCCTGGGACGGCATCTTCCGGCGCCCGGTGCTGCATGCGCTGGGGGTGTGCAGCCTGTCGTCGGTGGCGCTGTTCGGTGTGTTCACCTACATCAGCCCGCTGCTGCGCGATGTCTCCGGTTTCAGCCCGGAGCACGCCAACTTCGCCCTGCTGCTGTTCGGCATCGGCCTGACCCTCGGCAACCTGCTGGGCGGGCGCCTGGCGGACAAGGGCTTCCGCTTCGCCCTGCCCGGGGCCTTCGCGGTGAGTGCGCTGTGCCTGGTGGGGCTGTTCGTCTTCGCCCAGGTGCCGGTGCTGGCGCTGGCCTGCCTGTTCCTCTGGGGCGTGGCGAGCTTCGCCATCTCCTCGCCGCTGCAGTTGCTGCTGGTGGAACAGGCCGGCGAATCCGCCAGCCTCGCCGCCACCCTCAGCCACGCGGCCTTCAACCTGGGCAACGCCAGCGGCGCCTTCGTCGGCGGCCTGTGGCTGAGCACCGGGATGGGCCTGGCCAACCTGCCGCTGATGGGCGTGGCCGTGCTGGTCGCCACCCTGCTGGTGTGCCTGCCCCTGCCGCGCCTGCGCGCCACCCGCGAGCGCCTCCAGGCGGCCGGGCAGATCCATTGACCCAGGCCCCGTGGGATGAAGCTGCACCCGTAGGAGGGATCGCGCTTCGCCGATCCACCGTCCAGCTCCAGGCCGCGCGCCGTGCATCGGAGTGATGGGCTTCGCATAGCTCAGCCCATCCTACGGGCGGTATGAGCCCCACCCGCGTGATGGCGATCGAGAGGGTTCGCGGTACGGAACCCCGGGAGCTGCGGGATCGGCCCGGGCGGGCTAGGCTCTGGCCTTTCCCACGCGACAGGAGCACGGACATGGAAGCAGAACGCCAGGCCATCGAGGCGGTGGTACGGGATTACGTGGAAGGCATGGTGCGGGCGGACGCGACGCTGTTGCGCGGCGCCTTCCATCCCGACAGCCGCATCGTCGGGCACTTCGGCCCGGACCTGCAGTGGCTCTCGCCGGAAGCCTTCATCGCCGGCCTGCAGGCCAAGGGGCCGGTGGTGGCCGAGGGCGAAGCGCCGGTGTGGCGGCTGGAGTCCCTGGACCTCACCGGCGACACCGCCCTGGCCAAGGTCACCGACGTCTACGCCGGCCTGGACTTCACCGATTACCTCTCGCTGCTGAAGATCGACGGCCGCTGGCGCATCGTGCACAAGCTGTTCCACCTGCACGGCTAAGGCCTGTCTCCGGGTGGATCACATCTCATCGACCCACCCCTTGCCCCCTCGACGCCCTACCCCGCCAGCACTTCGGCGAACAGCTGGCGCAGGTTGTCCACATCGTTGGCCGCCAGCTGGCGCAGCTGCTGGGCGAGCTGTGCATAACTCGGTGCGGGCGGCAGGTTGAGGTGGTGCGGCAGGATCTCCTCGCCGTCGCTCACCAGCAGGGCGAAGTGGATGCTGTTCTCCAGCTCGCGGGTGTTGCCCGGCCAGGGGTAGCCCTCCAGCGCCGCCTGGGCCTGGGCGCCGATCAGCGGCAGCGGCAGGTCGAGGCGCTGGGCGTAGATGCCGAGGAAGTACTCGGCCAGCGGCAGGATGTCGTCGGGGCGCTCGCGCAGCGGCGGCAGTTCCACGCGCCCTTCGTTGAGGTACTGGTAGAGCCGCTCGTCGAACTTGCCGGCACGCACCGCCTGGGCCAGGTCGATGCTGGTGGCGGCCACCAGGCGCACGTCCACCGGGGTCGGCTGCTGGGCGCCGACGCGGGTCACCTCGCGGCTTTCCAGGGCCGCCAGCAGGCGCGCCTGGAGCGGCAGCGGCAGGTCGCCGATCTCGTCCAGGTAGAGCGTCCCGCCATTGGCCGAGCCGAACCAGCCGGCACGGCTGCTGGCCGAGCCCGCATGGGCGCCGGGGGCGTGACCGAACAGCTCGGCCTCGGCGTAGGCCTTGCTGATGGCGCCGCAGTTGACCGCGACGAATAGCCCCGGCCGCTCGCTGGCGCGGTGGATCTGCCGCGCCAGCAGCTCCTTGCCGGTGCCGGTCTCGCCCTGGATCAGCACCGGCACGGCGGCCGGTGCCAGGTGTTCGATTTCCTCCCGCAGGCGCCGCGAACGGGCATCGACGAACACCAGCGCGCGGGCACGGATGCTCAGCGGGCTGCGGTCGGCGTCGGCGAAGGTCAGCAGGGGTTGGCCATTGGCTGGCTGGCTCATGGACGAAATCTCCCGCCGGGGCCTGCGCGCTGGCAGGTCCCGGACGTCACGCGATGAATGGAGGCGCGCCCGGCTCAGGCGCGCAGGCGGGCCAGTTGCTCGATGCGCCCCTGCAGGCGGTAGAGGTAGGCGAAGCCCTGCTCCCAACGCTGGTGGCCGGACTTCACGTTGATGTGCCCGGCGCCGGCGAGGATGGCCGGCTCGGCGCCCCAGTCACGGGCCAGTTGCAAGGCCCGCTGCGGGCTGGCTGCGTGGTCGTTGTCGGAGCCCACCAGCAGCGTGGGGAACGGCAGGGCCGTGCGGGGGATCGGCGCGAAGCCGGTGAGCGCGTCCGGGCAGCCGGGGCGCTCCACATCCGCCGGGGCGACCAGCAGCGCACCGCGCACCCGGCGCAGCACGTCCGGGTCGGCCTGGGCCGCCCAGTGGGCCACGGTGACGCAGCCCAGGCTGTGGGCGACGAGGATCACCGGCGTGCGCTCGGCATCGATGGCCCGCTCCAGCGCCGCCACCCAGGCCGCGCGGTCGGGTTGGTCCCAGTCGGCCTGCTCCACCCGCTGCGCGTTGGGCAGCGTGCGCTCCCAGTGGCTCTGCCAATGGTCGTCGGGGGAGCCCTGCCATCCTGGCAGGATCAAGTAGCGAATGGCCTGGCTGCGCATGGCGAGCCCTCCTTGCGAGACGTTCGATGAAGGGCAGTCTAGGGGCTCGTCATATATCTGTTAAGGAATAAGAATTTATTTACTTATGCATTATTAGCTTATAGCTGCAGGTCATCCTCGCCCCGCCAGACCGAGCGAGTAGGATGAGCCCCTCGCCCCCAGCACCGGAACGCGGCGCCATGCAGATCGACGACGAGCTGACCCTGAAGAAACTGGAGACCTTCCTCGCCTTCATGCGCGCGGGCAACCTGTCCCGCGCAGCGGCGGCGCTGGGCACCAGCAACGTCAGCGTGCACCGCGCCATCCACTCCCTGGAGAGCGCCCTGCGCTGCCCGCTGTTCAAGCACGAGGGGCGCAACCTGACGCCGCTGGAAAGCGCCTACGTGCTGGAGGAGAAGGCCCAGAAGCTGGTGCAGGACGTGCTCGACATGGTGCGCCTGACCCGCGAGGCGGCGGGTTTTTCCGCCGAGCGCTTCAAGCTCGGTGCGCTCTATTCGCTGACGGTGAAGACCGTGCCGCAACTGGTGATGGGCCTGAAGATCCGCCGCAGCGAGCTGAACATCGACCTCACCCTGGGCTCCAACGCCGACCTGCTCTACCGCCTGAAGAACCTGGAGCTGGACGCCATGCTGGTGTCCCTCGACGAGAGCGTCAGCGACCCGGACTGCGAGCAGCTGCCGCTGTTCTCCGACGACATCTTCCTCGCCGTGCCCACCGACTCGCCCTTCGCCGAGCAGCCGGAGGTGGACCTGGCGGACCTGGCCGACTCCACCTTCATCACCCTCACCCAGGGCTTCGCCACCCACCGCGACGGCGCGCGGGTGTTCCAGCAGGCGGGCTTCGAGCCGAAGGTGGCGATGCAGGTGAACGACATCTTCACCCTGCTCAGCATGGTCAGCTCCGGGGTCGGCTACGCCCTGCTGCCCGGACGCATCGCGGCGGTGTACGAGAACCGCGTGAAGCTCATCCCGCTGCAGGCGCGCTACCGCCTGCAGCAGCACATCGGCGTGGTCTTCCTCAAGGCCCGCGAGCGCGACCCCAACCTGCTCGCGCTGCTGGCCGAATGCCGCATGTACAGCCTGCGGCAGGGCCCGCACTGACCGCCGTCGAAAAACCCGGGCGAGCCCCTCAGCCGGCCAGGCCGCGCATCATGAAGAACAGCAGCGACGGGCCCAGCAGGCAGCCCAGGGCGGTGTAGAACGCGGCGGTCAGGCAACCGTAGGGCACCAGCTTCGGATCGGTGGCCGCCAGGCCCCCGGCCACGCCGCTGGAGGTGCCCATCAGGCCGCCGAAGATCACCGCCGTGCGCGGGTTGTCGAGGCCGATGAAGGGCGCCACGAAGGGCGTCGCCACCATCACCAGGATGGCCTTCACCAGGCCGGCGGCGATGGACAGCGCCATCACCTCGGAGCTGGCGCCGATGGCCGCGCCGGTCACCGGGCCGACGATGTAGGTCACCGCCCCCGCGCCGATGGTGGTCAGGCTCACCGCGTCGGTGTAGCCGAAGGCCAGCGCCACGCCGACCCCGGCGACGAAGGAGGTGCCGATGCCGAAGAACAGCGCCACTACCCCAGACACGCCGGCGCGCTTGAGTTCCTCGATGTTCACCCCGAAGGCCGTGGCGACGATGGCGAAGTCCCGCAGCATGGCGCCGCCCAGCAGGCCGATGCCGGACAGCAGCGGGATGTCCACCAGGCCCTTCTGCCCGCCGGTCATCACGCCGCCCACGTAGGACAGCACCAAGCCGAGGAAGATGGCGATGGCCGAGCCGTGCAGGCGGCCCCGGGTGAGCCTGTCGGAGAGCCAGTAGGACAGCCACATGGTGACGCCGATGACGGCGAAGCCGCTGATCAGCCCGTAGCCGTTGATCACTTTCAGCATGGATTCGTACATGGCGGTCACCGTTGCGCAGGCTTCAGGGCATCAGCGGCGGCCGCCGCGTCGGGCTTCTTTTGGCCGAGGCGGTCCAGCACCGGGACCATGGCGAAGCCGAGGACCACCGCCGCGATGCCGGCGAGGATCGCCATGGGCCCGCCGGACAGCGCGCCGAGCACGTTCTGCTGGGCGGCCATGGCGACCACGATGGGGATGTAGATGGCGCTCCAGAATTCCACCCCCTGCTCGCTCTTGGCGCCCATCAGGCCGCGCTTGTGCAGGGCGCTGCCGACGAAGATGAGCAGCAGCATGGCGATGCCGACACCGCCGACGTTGGCGGGAACGCCCAGGAGCTTGCCCAGGAGTTCGCCGATGAACAGGCCGAGAAGGGTACACAGGGCCAGGAAGGCCACACCGTAGATGATCATTGTTGTTGTTCTCGTGTTCGGGTCGAAGTGGCTTGTTTTTATCCTTCGAGTTGCACGGCGTTTATCGGGAGTGCTCCACCTCCTGGCGCAACAGGGCGTCCAGCGTATCCAGGCGGGCGCCCTGAAAGGCGATCACCGCCCCTTTTTCGAACACCCGCCGCGCCAGGCCGCTGAGCACGGCGCCGGGGGGCAGCTCGATGAACAGGCGCACGCCGCGCTCATAGGCGGTGCGCAGGGTGCCGTGCCAGTCGACCACGCGGCACATGTTGAAGGCGAGGTCGTCGCGCAGGCGCTCCGGGTCGTGGATCGGCCGCGCGGTGGTGCCGCTGAGGTAGCGGATCGCCGGGCGCCGCAGCGGCACCTCGGCGAAGGCCGCCGCCAGTTCACGGGCCGGCGCTTCCAGCAGCGGGCAGTGGGACGGCACGCTCATCGCCAGGCGCTTCGCCAGGCCGGCCCCCAGGGCGCGGGCCCGCTCGGCGACGGCGGCCATGGCGGCGTCGCTGCCGGCGATGACGATCTGGTTGTCGGCGTTGAGGTTGCCGATGAACACCGGGCCCTCGGCCTCGGCCAGCAGCCCTTCCACCGTGGTCAGGTCCAGCCCCTGCAGGGCGGTCATGCCGTAGCCCTGTGGATAAGCCCGCTGCATCAGCTCGCCCCGCAGGGCCACCAGGCGCAGGGCATCGGCGAAGTCCAGGGCGCCGGCCACCACCGCCGCCGGGTAGGCGCCGATGGACAGCCCGGCCACGTAGTCCGGCGCCGGGCTGCGCGCCAGCAGCAGGCGCGCGCTGGCGACCCCGGCGATGAGCAGGCAGAGCTGCACCGCACGGGTGGAGCGCAGGGCCTCGGCGCTGTCGAGCCGGGCCAGGTCCTGCCCCAGCACCTCGGCGGCCTCGTCCAGGCAGGCACGCACTTCCGGCGCTGCCGGCAGGGCCTGGAGCATGCCGGGCTGCTGGGCACCCTGGCCGGGGAAGGCGAACAGGCTGCTCATGCCACGTCCTCCCGGGGCTGCCAGGGGTTATCCACAAGCCGCGCGCCGGCATCGCACTTGAGCAGCACGCGGCGGGCGCTGCCGCCCCACTCGCGCAGGGCCACGCCGCCCCGGGGCGTCTGCAGTTGCAGGTCGACGCGGCAGGGCAGGTCTTCGAACAGCACCAGCAGCTCCCGCGCCCAGGCGCGCGGCAGGGGCTCGGCGCTGCGCAGCAGCAGGTCGAGGTCACTCTCCACGTGCAGCACGTCGCGTCCGGTGGCGAGCTGGTAGCCCACCCCGCCAGTGGGGCCCCAGGGCAGGCCGAGGGCGTCCATCAAGGGCGTCACCTGGGCCAGGGCCCGCAAGGCCGGCAGTTCGCCCGGCGCGCGCAGGCGCAGTTGCTCGGGGGCGAGGCGTCGCTGTACGGCGGCGACCGGCATGCAGGCGGCGAAACGCTCGGCGCGGGTGGCGCCACGCACCCCCACGGCCACCTGGCCCGCCGGGCAGCACGCACGGCGCACCACCACCGGCAGCCCGGCGGCCAGCACCTGCCGCGCCCAGGCCGGGGCCTCGACGGGCAACCGGTCCGGGGCCAGGCCCCAGAGCAGGTCGTGTGGCTGGAGGCGGTCCATGGCGGGCTCCCGGCCGGGCCTTACCACTGCGCCCGCAACTGGGCACGCACCGCCGAGGAGGCGGCGCGGTTCTCGGCG
>Ga0247725_1001534_pt1 | contig 11438 bp, 11 predicted proteins | sample OKSTACKMCFT3sol_FD_183021 | JGI IMG/M metagenome (GOLD analysis project Ga0247725, IMG submission 183021) | Subsurface sediment microbial communities from gas well in Oklahoma, United States - OK STACK MC-FT3-sol | ecosystem: Environmental > Terrestrial > Deep subsurface > Rock core/Sediment... | reverse complement strand
TGACGCTCAGGGCACGATGAGGATCTTGCCGTCGCGCTCGCCGCTGGCGGCCGCGGCCACCGCTTCCTTGATCTGCGAGACGTTGTAGGTAGCGGCGATGCGCGCCTTGAGCTTGCCGCTGGCGATCAGCTGGGTCAGCTCGCCGAACACCTTCATCTGCTCGGCCGGGGTGGCCTTCTGGAACCACTTGGCCAGCCAGAAGCCGCGCAGGGTGACGTCGCGGAACACGAAGGAGGCGGCCGATACCTGGCACGGCTCGCCGCTCATCAGACCGTAGTTGACCAGGGTGCCGCCCTCGCTCAGGCAGGCCGCCACATGGTCGGTGGCGGCGCCGCCGACGGCGTCGATGCCGAGCATCACCTTGGCACCGCCGGTGGCTTCGCGCACGCGCTTGTGCAGGTCGGGGCCGTCCACCAGCACCACGTCGCCGCCCTCGGCCTTGACCCCGGCCACCGCCGCCTCGCGGCGCACCACGTTGATGGTCTTGAAGCCGCGCAGCTTGGCCAGCTGGATCAGGTAGCCGCCGACGCCGGAGTTGGCGGCGTTCTGGATCACCCAGTCACCCGGCTGCAGGTCGACGAACTGGCTGAGCAGCAGCGAGGCGGTCGGCGGGTTGATGGTCATCATTGCCAGCTGCTGCGGGTCGGCGTCGGGCAGCGGGATCAGCTTGTCGGCGGGGGCGTGCAGGTGGGTCACCCAGGTGCCGCAGCCGACCGGCAGCAGCACGGTCTGGCCGACCTTGAGGTGCTTGACCCCTTCGCCCAGCTGCTCGACGCGGCCGACCCCCTCGTTGCCGCCGATCGCCGGCAGCGGCGGCAGCATGCCGTACTCGCCGGTCAGGGTGAGCACGTCGGAGGGGTTGATCGGCGCGGCCAGCACCTTGACCAGGGCCTGGCCGGCAGCCAGTGGCGGCAGCTCCAGCTTGACCGCTTCGATGACGTCCTGCGGGACCTTGCCGCGGTGTTGGTATTCGGCTTTGAGCATGGCGATTCTCCTTGGGCCAAGGTGCTGTCAAAGCGCTGAGTCTAGCCGCTGCCGGGCACCTGCGGATGAATCGTGCGGCATACAGGCAGGTGATGGCGTCGGAGCAGGCGACCGGCCTATTCTAGGCACAGGGTTCAGGGGGGGCTGCATGTATTCACGCGTCTGGCTGGGGCTTCTTGTGCTGCTGGCACCGTTCGCCTGCGCGGAATCGCTGCGCATCGGCTTCGGTACGCACAAGCCGCCTTATGTCTTCGAGGGCGAACACCGCGGGCTGGAGTACGACATCGTGGCCGCCGCCGTGCGCGCCGCCGGTTACGACCTGGAGGTGCACTACGCGCCCATGGAACGCCTGCACCTGGCGCTGCGCCGCGGCGAGCTGGATGGCATCGCCACCACCAACCGGCATAGCGGCATCGTGGCGCACTACTCGGCCACCTACATCCATTACCACAATGCGGCGGTGGCCCTGGCCTCGCGTGGCTATCGCATCGGCAGCATCGCCGAACTGGGACGCTATTCCATCAGCAGCTTCCAGCGTGCGCGCTACCTGCTCGGTCCGCAATTCCAGGCCATGGCCGACGCCAATCCGCGCTATCGCGAGGAGGCCCAGCAGATCAACCGCAACCGCCTGCTCTACAGCGGGCGGGTCGATGTGGTGATCGGCGATCCGCGCATCCTGCGCTACTTCAACCGCGAGGTGGCGGAGCAGGTCGACACGCGCCAGCCGCTGACCCTGTACCTGCTGTTTCCGCCCACGCCCTACAGCGTCGGCTTCCGCCTGCCGATCCAGCGCGAGCGTTTCGACCGTGGCCTCGAAGCCATCCGCGCCAGCGGCGAGTACCTCGAGATCGAGCGGCGCTACGCCGATTACTGAGCCGGGCCGGGTTGCAGTGCTCGCCTGTCAGGCTCGGCCAGGCCCTTAGAACTTCTCGTTGAGCCCCAGGTAGCGCCACTGGCCGACCGGCAGCTTGGCCAGGCCGCTGCGGCCGAAGCGCAGGCGGCGGATGCCCAGCACCTGCAGGCCGACGTGCTCGCACATGTAGCGCAGCTGCCCCGGTTGCACCGCCTTGATGGCGAAGCGCAGGCGCGTTTCGCTCTGCCAGCTGACCTTGCACGGCGGCAGGGTGGTGCCCTTGTAGCTGAAGCCGAAGCTCAGGCGCTTGAGGCCCTTTTCGTCGAGGCTGCCGGCCACGTCCACCAGGTATTCCTGTTCCAGTTCCGCGCCTTTTTCCTTGAACAGGCGCTGCACCGCATGGCTCTGGCTGAACACCAGCAGGCCACTGGCGTCGGTCTCCAGCGGGGTGAGCAGCTCCAGGCGGCGCAGGTGGCGCTGCAGCGGGCGGATGCCGCTGGGGTCTTCGGCCCAGTGATAGGCGTGGCTGAGCAGCTGCTGGGCGGAGTTGGCGCCCAGGCCGCAGCCCATACCGACCGGCTTGTGCAGCAGCAGGGTGACCGGCGGCTGGGTTTCGGCCTTGGCGCCGGGCAGCAGGACCACCTGCTCGCTGGTCACCGGATGCTGGGGTTCCTCGACCACCCGGCCGTCCACCGTCACCCAGCCTCCCTCGATATACAGCTCGGCCTCGCGCCGCGAACAGGAGGTGAGCTGGATCAGGCGTTTGGACAGGCGTTCGGCTTCGGTCATGGCGGCGGGTCACAAAAGGAAATGAACGGCATTGTACCCGGCCTGGGAGGAGCGCCGGGATTGGGCTACAAGGTATCGGTCGAACGGGAGGATGAAGATGAAGCGGTTACTGGCAAGTCTGCTGGCGAGCGCGCTGCTGGCGGCGCCGGCCCTGGCCGAGCGCAGCGAACTGGGCGAGCTGCAGCTGAGCGAGGTGGTGGGCGGCCTGGAGCATCCCTGGGCTCTGGCCTTCCTGCCGGGCGGGCAGGGCAGTCTGATCACCGAGCGCCCGGGACGGCTGCGCTGGTTTGATGCTCAAGAGCGGCTGAGTGCGCCGCTGGGCGGCGTACCCGCGGTGTTCGCCCGTGGCCAGGGTGGCCTGCTGGACGTGGCGCTGTCGCCGAGCTTCGCCGCGGATCGTCTGGTCTACCTGAGCTACGCCGAGGCGGACGAGTCTGGCGACAAGGCCGGTACCGCGGTCGGCCGTGGCCGGCTGAAGGAGGACATGAGCGCGCTGGAGGGCTTCCAGGTGATCTTCCGCCAGCAGCCCAAGCTCTCCGAGGGCATCCACTTCGGCTCGCGCCTGGCTTTCGATCCTCAGGGTTTCCTGTTCGTCAGCCTGGGCGAGAACAACCAGCGCGCCACCGCCCAGGACCTGGACAAGTTGCAGGGCAAGCTGGTGCGGCTGAATCCGGACGGCGGCGTGCCGGCGGACAATCCCTTCGTCGGCCGCGCGGGCGTGCGTGCGGAGATCTGGTCCTATGGCCACCGCAATCCCCAGGGCCTGGCGCTCAACCCCCTGAGCGGGCGGATCTGGCTGCACGAGCACGGCCCTCGCGGCGGCGACGAGATCAATATTCCCGAGAAGGGCCGCAACTATGGCTGGCCGTTGGCCACCCACGGCGTCAACTACAGCTTCCTGCCGATTCCCGAGGCCCGTGGCGAGCGCGTGGCCGGCACCGAGCCCCCGCACCATGTGTGGGAGAAGTCGCCGGCGCTGTCCGGTATGGCCTTCTACGACGCCGAGCGCTTCCCGGCCTGGCGCCACAACCTGTTCGTCGGTGCGCTGGCCGACCAGGCGCTGATCCGCCTGCAGCTCGACGGCGACAAGGTGGTACACGAGGAGCGCTTGCTACAGGGCAGGGGCTGGCGCATCCGCGACGTGCGCCTGGGGCCGGACGGCTTCCTCTACCTGCTGACCGATGCGCCGGACGGCAAGCTGCTCCGGCTGGGCCTGGCGCAGTGACGGGGCGGGGCGTCAGTGCGTCGCCGCCTCCATGGCCGAGTCGACGGCCTGGTTGGCCACCAGCTCCGGCGGTAGCGGTTCGGTAACCACGCTGAAGTCGCTGATGCGGATGGCGCCGCGGCCCTCGCCGAGCAGGTGGAAGGAGAACGCCTTGCGCGTTTCCGGGTTGTCGAAATCGAAGCTCAGCTGGACGCTCTCGCCGCGCTTAAGCGGTGGTAGCTCGGGGATGGGCAGGGCGTTGTTGCGGTCGAACTCCTTGGTCAGCAGGCGCAGGCTGGCACCCTGGCGGTCCAGGCGCACGGCCTCGATCTTCAGGGTCACGCGGGTACGGGTGCCCTTGGGCATCTCCAGGTACTGGGCGCCGATCAGGTTGTCCGCCCAGTCGTCGCGCGACTCGGGCTTGAGCTCGATGCGCTCGCGGTTGGCGAACTGGTAGCGCTGGCCGATCTGCCCGCCGGTGATCGACTGGTCGAGCAGGGCGGCGCGCTGGCTGACCAGGCGTGCCTGCCTGCCGCTGATGCGCCCCAGGTACTCGGCCCGGTCGGCGATGAAGCCGCTGCTCGCGTAGCGCCGGCAGACCTGCTGGAAGTTGCACTCGGTGAACACCTTGCCGTCGTGCTGGCGCAGCAGGCCGTTGGTGTAGGAGATGATCTCGCGCGGCGTGGCGTAGTCGCGCAGCAGCGAGCGCCCGGCGATGTTGTCCGGTACCGGCAGGGCGAAGTAGTCGAGCAGCGAGGCGGTCAGATCGACGTGGCCGTAGACCCCCTGCTTGACCCGCGGCAGCTGGTCCTGTGCCGGCGCCAGCATCAGGTTGAAGCCCCAGGCCGAGGCCAGGCGCACGTTCTCCAGGCCGTGGGACTCGTCGGAGGTGATCACCACCAGGGTGTCCTCGAGCACGCCCTGTTTCTGCAGGCCGTCGAGGAAGTCGGCTACCGCGTCGTCCAGGTAGCCGATGGCGGCCTGCTTGGCGGTGGGGTAGCGCTCCAGATAGGCCTTGGGCGCCGAGTAGGGCTGGTGGGTGCCAACCGTGAGCAGGGTGAGCATCCACGGTTGCTGGTTCTGCCGCAGCTGCTTGACGTACTTCAGCGCGCCCTCGAAGTAGGCCTTGTCGTCCATGCCCCAGGGGAATTCCAGGTAGGGCTTGTTCTTGAACCAGTCGCGGCCGTGGGTCTGCTCGAAGCCCATGTGCGGCATGATCTGGTCCTTGGCCATGAAACGCAGCCCGGCGCCCTGCAGGAAGTGGGTGCGAAAGCCCATGGCGCGCAGCTGGTGCGGCAGGCACTGCAGGTTGCGGGTCTGGCTGTTGAGCAGCTCCACGCCCTTGGGCGTGCCCGAGTCCAGCTTGCTGTAGTCGCCGCAGAGCATGGCGTACAGGCCGCGGATGGTCTGGTGGCTGTGCAGCACGTAGTCCGGCGTGGTCATGCCGCGTTCGGCCCACTGGCTCAGGCGCGGCATCAGGTCTTCCTGGTAGCTGCTGCCGAGCAGCTGGCGATTCCTGGCGATGTAGGCGCCGGGGATGCCCTCCAGGGTGATGATCAGCAGGTTGCGCGCCTTGCCGCCGTTCGGCAGCAGCGGCGTGCCGGACAGGTCCAGCTTGCTCAGGCCGTCGATGTCCGGCGGCAGGCCGGACTCATCGGCGTACCAGTGGTCCTCCAGGGCCACGCGGGCACGGCTGATACCCTCGGCCATGACCTTGTGCGGCAGGTTGAACAGCTGCCACTGGTCGTCCTCGCTCGGCTGCAGGTACTGCTGGGTGGCATGGCCGAGCAACAGGACGGCGGGCAGCGCATAGGCATGGCGGGCAATGCGCGGGCCGCTACGGCGGCCCAGCAGCAGGCAGAGCAGCACGGCGAGCGCCAGGGCCGCCGCCAGCAGCGGATAGCGGATGCCGCCGCCCTGGGTGGACTGGCTGACGAATTGCGGGTCACTCAGGTACTTGAGGTCGTTGGGCTCGGGCATGCGCCCCACCGCGTTGACCAGCTCGGCGTTGCCCAGCAGCATCAGCGCCCAGGCCACGGCCAGCGGTGCCGCCAGCAGCGGGCGGCGATAGCAGAGCAGCAGGAGCAGGCCGCCGATACCGAGGTCCGAGACATAGCCCGGCCAGCTCGACCAGCCCAGCCAGTAGCGGCTGGCGATGGGCAGCAGGAGGAACAGCAGGCCGAGGGCGAGAAGCGACGCGGCGGGAAAGGGCAGCCAGCGGCTGGAAGAGCGCACGGAAACTCCTGGGATGGAACGGCGAGAGGCCGTGTCCATGAGACAAGGGGGCAGGGCCGAAGTTGCGGCCTGCCATGATTCTGAAACATGACCGTGCTAGGCGCCAGTGGCGCCTATCGCCGGCCGCCGCGATGCTAGAATGCCGGCCTCTTCGAATTGGGTGACGAACATGGCTCTGATCGGGCGCTACAACTCTCTGCAGGTGGTCAAGCTGGCCGATTTCGGCCTCTTCCTCGATGGCGGCGCCGACGGCGAGATCCTCCTGCCCAAGCGCTACATCCCCAAGGGCGAGCCCTGCGAGGTGGGCGACTGGCTCAACGTGTTCATCTACCTGGACAGCGAGGACCGCCTGATCGCCACCACCGAGAAGCCCAAGGTGCAGGTCGGCGGCTTCGCCAGCCTCAAGGTGGTGGACATCAACCGGGTTGGCCTGTTCTTCGACTGGGGCCTGCCCAAGGACCTGCTGATGCCACACTCCGAGGAGAAGCGCCCGCTGCAGGTCGGCGACTACTGCGTGGTGCACGCCTACCTCGACCCGCGCACCCGCCGCATCACCGCCACCGCACGCCTGGATCGCTACCTGGACAAGACCCCGGCCAACTACCAGGTCGGCCAGGCAGTCGACCTGCTGGTGGTGGAGCAGACCGACCTGGGCTTCAAGGCCATCATCGACGGCCAGCACTGGGGCCTGATCCACAAGAACGAGGTGTTCAAGTTCCTCCGTGGCGGTTCCCAGGAGAAGGGCTTCATCAAGGAGCTGCGTGCCGACGGCAAGATCAGCCTGAGCCTGCAGCCGGTCGGCCAGCAGGCCCGCGACGAGCTGTCCGAGCAGATCCTCACCGCCCTGCGCGACGCCGGCGGCAGCCTGGCACTGTCCGACAAGAGCTCTCCGGAAGCGATCAGCAAGGCCTTCGGCGTGAGCAAGGGCAACTTCAAGAAGGCCATCGGCGGGCTGTTCAAGCAGGGCCTGATCCGCATCCTTGACGACCGCATCGAGCTGCTCTGAGTTCAGGCCTGCAGCGGGGCCAGGAACGCGGCCGCGGCCTGCATAGCTGCTCCGGTCGCTCGCGCTGGGGAGCATGGCCACGGTCGGGCGGGATCAATGTCTGGCTGGGGCCGCCGGCCTGTGTGGCGAGGCGTTCGGGGTGGCGCCACGAGCCGCAGTTCAGCATGGATGGCCAGCAGCGGGCTCGCACCCTGGCGAGCAACTCGTTCAGGGGCCAGTCGCGGAACTTGTCCGCCAACCGGGTCTCCGCCGTTTCCAGGTCGTGAGTCTGTCTCGGCCAGGGACTGCTTCCGCATCACCGTGCTACTCGAGGCGCATCTCGGCTTGGGCCCAGGCTATACGGTCGAGGTGCGCCGCGCGGTTGCCACCGGCCTGATGGGTGTCAATGCAACTGGTGCTCCGCCTGCAGCAGTAGCGCGTGGATTTCGCCGCTGTCGCGCATCTCCTGCAGGACCTCATCCAGGCGTTCAGCGGCTATCGGCAGTGGCTCCCCGTAGACGCAGTGCATGTCGTAGCGCTGCACCACCCAGGGGCTGAAGCGCAACGGCAGATCGGGCTCGCGCGCCAGGCGATAGGCCAGGGGGCGGCGCATGTCGATCACCGCGTCGAGGCGTCGCAGCGCCAGCATGTGCAGGCGGGTTTCGAGATCGCGGACATCCTTGCGCACTACGCTGCCGTCGGCGAAGGCCGCCATCAGTGCGGCGCTGTAGACGAAGCCCAGGCTGGTGCCGATGGTCTTGCCGCGCAGGCTGGCCAGATCGCTGAAGGCTGGCTGCTGTGCATGCTGCAGCAGCACGTCCTCCTCCTCGTACAGCGGCGCTGACCAGTGCAGTCTGGCCGAGGGCCCCAGCCAGGCCGGATTGGCGTTGCAGATCAGCTGGATGCGGCCCTGCAGCAGGAAGCTTTCCAGGCGGTTGTTCGGCGCTTCGATGAAGCGCACCTGCAGGCCCAGGCGCTGGCCGACCCGCTGGCCGAGCAGCAGGGTGAAGCCGCCGACCAGTTGCTGGCTTTCCACGTCGACATAGGGCATGCCGTCCAGCGGGCCGAAGCCCCAGCGTAGCTCTTCGGCGAAGGCGCTGAGGCTGCCGGCGAAGAGCAGGCAGATCAGCAGGCGTTTGGCCATCCGTGCTCGGCTCCCGACTCTTGTCTGCCGGGTCAGTATAGGTCACGCTTTGACGGTGACCCGACTGTTAAGATGAGCGCCTGCAAGGGAGGTGCCGAACGTTTCGGCACTGCTTTCCACGGAGAGCTGTAATGAGTGTGCAAGTCATCATGCGCGACGGCGAGGCGGAGTACGCCGTGCTGCCCTGGGCCGATTACCAGGCCCTGCTGCAGGCGGCCGGCCAGGCCCCGGCTGCCGTCGCCGAAACCATCCAGCCTGGCGCGGCCCGGCTCGACCAGTTGGCGGCGTTGCGCGAGGCCAAGGGGTTGTCCCAGGCCGATCTGGCGCGTGCCGTGGGCATCAGCCCGCATTACCTGAACATGATCGAAAGCGGCGAGCGCCAGCCCGATGGGGCCATCCTGCGTTCGCTGGGGCGTGTGCTGGAAATCGGCGACTGGGAGCAGTCTTCTTGAGCGTGCGTATCCATCGTCAACACTGGCAGGCTCTGCTCGGCGAGCTGGAAGATGCCCGCCGCCAGCGTCACCTGCTGACCTACCGCGCCCTGGTCGAGCGCCTGCAGCTGCCGACCCCGGCCATGCAGACCCTGACCGCCGCCCTGGAACACCTGGCCGCCCTCGACGCCCGCGCCGAACGCCCCCTGCGCAGCGCGCTGGTGATCAGCCAGGGCGCCAGCCGCCTGCCGCGCACCGGCTTCTTCGAGTGCGTGGCTCGCCTCGGGCGCTTCTCCGGGCCGTCCGACGGCATTGCCGCCGCCTCCTGGCACGCTGCCGAAGTGGCGCGGGTCTTCGAGTTCAGCTACCCCGAGGAGCCCTGATGCTCTGGACCCTGCGCGCGCGCCTGGGCTACTGGCTGGCGCGCCGCCTGTTGCACTGGCGCTGGCTGGTGCAGCAGCCACGGGCCTGGGCCTGGATGCAGGGCCAGTACGCGCGCATGGCCGCCCTGGGCCACGTGCCGGCACAGAGCTTCTACGGCCACCTCCTGCTGTTTCGCGGCCAGGGCTTCGGCGCCCGCGAGGAGGGGCTGCGCCTGCTGCGTCTGGCCGCTCAGGGCGGCGATGGCAAGGCCGCCTACCAGCTCGGCGTGCAGTGCCTGGCCGGCGACGCGCGCCAGGCCGCGGATACCACCGAGGCGGTGCGCTGGTGGGCGCGGGCGGCCGAGGCTGGCCATCCGCTGGCGGCGCAGCGCCTGGCGCAACTCTATCGGGAAGGTGCTCCCGGTCTGCCGGCCGACCCGCAGCAGGCCGAGCGTTTCGCTCGCCAGGCCGAGTCGCTCGGCTTCAGGCCGAAAGGCTGAGGGTGTCGAGGATGTGCAGGCTGTAGCCGGGCACCGCCTTGGCCTGGCGCTTGGCCTCCGAGGCCAGGCCGGCCAGCTGGCTGGCATCGAGCCTGGCGCAGCTCTGCGGGTGCAGCTGGACCACGCCGATCGACAGTGACAGCAGCGGGAATTCCTCGCGCCGGCCCTGGCGGTTGTGGCTGACGAAGCAGCCGGCCTGCAGGTGCTCCTCGCGGTAGAAGCGCCGGCACTGGGCCTGGAAGTCCTCCAGCAGCTGGTTGAGCCGTTCGCGCCAGGTGTCCGGCCCCAGTACCAGGAGAAAGTCGTCGCCGCCGATATGGCCGACGAAGTCGCGGCTGGGGTCGACCCGTTCGTTCAGGCACTGGGCCAGGCACAGCAGAACCTCGTCACCCTTGGCATAGCCATAGAGGTCGTTGAACGGCTTGAAGCTGTCGATATCCACATAGCACACCACGGCCTCGCGGCCCTGCTGCAGCAGGCGGCCGAGGCACTGCTGGATGGGCACGTTGCCCGGCAGCAGGGTCAGCGGATTGGCGTGGCGGGCCTGCTGGATCTTCAGCTCGGTGATCAGCTTGAGCACGTCGATCACCCGCCCCAGGCCGCGGTAGCGCCCCTGCTGGACGATGATGAAGTCTTCTTCCATGCGCTGGCGCGCGCGGCTGGTGAGCAGGCGGCTGACCTGCTGCAGCGACTGGCCGATATCCACCGCGAGGAAGTCCGTGCTCATCAGCCGGCTGATCGGCTTGCGGGCGAACAGGTCGGTGGCGAAGGGCTTGAGCAGGGCGTCGGACAGCGAGTGGCGATGAACGATGCCGACCGGCTGCGCACGCTCATCCAGCACCGCCAGGGAGTTGAGGTTGGCCTGGGCGCGGAAGGCCTCCAGCACCACGGCGATCGGAGTGTCCTGGGATACGGCTGGCTGCTCGTTGAGCAGTGCGGACAGGTCGCCGGCTTCCTCGCCCAGGGCCGGGGCCAGGTGGTCCAGGCGCGGCAGCAGCTTCTGCGCGTCACGCGGTGGCTGCTCCTGGGGGCGGCACAGCAGGTAGCCCTGGACCAGGTCGACGCCCATCTCGATCAGGGTCGCCAGCTCCTCGGCCAGCTCGATGCCCTCGGCGATCACCTGGGCACGCGAGGCCTTGGCCATCTTCAGGATGGAGTCGACGAACTCGCGCTTGACCGCATCCTGATGGATGCCGTCGATGAAGTGGCGGTCGATCTTCACGTAGTCCGGTCGCAGCTCGGACCACAGGCGCAGGCTGGAGTAGCCGGCGCCGAGATCGTCCAGGGCGATGGAGAAGCCCATGGCGCGGTAGTGGTGCAGGGCGGTGTCGAGCAGCTGGAAGTCGTCGATCGGCGCCTGCTCGGTGAGCTCGATCACCACCCGGTCGGGGGCGATGCCGAACTCCTGCAGCAGGCGCAGGGTGCGTCCGGGCTGGTGGCTGGGCTCCAGCAGAGATTCCGGCGAGACGTTGAGGAACAGCTTGCCGTCCAGGCCCTGGTCGCGGAAGCGGCGGCAGGCGCTCTTGCGGCTGGCCAGCTCAAGCTGGCTCAGGCGGCCGGCGTTGCGCGCCACGCTGAACAACGCGATGGGTGCGTGCAGCGGGCTGTTTGAGGGGCCGCGGGTCAGCGCCTCGTAGCCCAGGATGCGCCGCTCGGAGAGCGAGACTATGGGCTGGAACAGGCTGTGCAAGTCGCCGTGAGCGAGGATGGATTCCAGGGCGCTCAACTGCTCGGTGACGGTCATGGAGGTGTCTCGATCTGCCGGAAAGAAAAGGGCCGGTATCGCTACCGGCCCTTATTTCACGACAGTTCGATGACTGTTTGATGACCTGTCTCAGTGCTTGGCCAGCGTGGCCTCCAGGCCCAGGTAGTCGAGCAGGATGCGCCCGCTCTCGGTCAGGTAGGCGTCGTCTTCCGGCTTGGTCTTCTCCGGCTCGACCGGCGCGGCGTC
>Ga0247725_1001531_pt1 | contig 11466 bp, 12 predicted proteins | sample OKSTACKMCFT3sol_FD_183021 | JGI IMG/M metagenome (GOLD analysis project Ga0247725, IMG submission 183021) | Subsurface sediment microbial communities from gas well in Oklahoma, United States - OK STACK MC-FT3-sol | ecosystem: Environmental > Terrestrial > Deep subsurface > Rock core/Sediment... | reverse complement strand
GCGAGCACCTGACGCGGCGGGCCTACGGCTTGCGTTGCAAAAGTTCGGCCCGGCGCTGGACGTGCATGGCTCACCTGAGTTCAAAGCCGCGGTGCTTGGCGTAGTGCTCCGCACGGGTCTGCGTGTTGAGTTCAAAGACCCAGCACTAGCCACCGAGCTGGAGCGACTTCGGGGAGCATCAAGCCAGATGGCTCAGGTGCCCAAGGTAATGCCAATCACGCCGAAGACTGAACAAGAGATCGAGGCCGAGTATGCCGGTGAAGTGTACGAAGGCGAGCTTGGCCGAGGTGACGCTGAAATGCCTGACAGTTTGATGACCGAAAGTGAAGACGAAACTGCTGTGTCTTCCCCGTCAGTGAAGCCGCCCCGGCTTAACTGACTGGGCGCTACGAAAGCGTCCTTGCCTAAAACTGGTTGCGACCAGAATGCCAATTTAAATGGACAATATGTAGTTTTTTTGTCTATTTTAATTGACTTTAATCGGTTTGAACGACATGCCAAAGAAGCAGATTCCGATTTTTCCGAAGGAACAGAAGGTGCTCACCGAGTTCGGTGAGCGCATCCGGCTGGCCAGACTTCGCCGCCACATCAGCACAGAAGCGATGGCTGTTCGGGCGGCCTGCTCACGTATGACATTGCATAAAGCCGAGCAGGGCTCGCCGACTGTAGCGTTCGGAACCTACGTTCGGATTCTCGCCGCGCTGCACCTGATGGATGACATCGACCTGCTAGCCCGCGACGACCATGTGGGGCGGCGTCTGCAGGATCTCGGCCTTCAGATCCCGAAGCGAATTCGAAAGACGTGATTGTGTTCCTCGATTTCGACGGCGTGCTCCATCCTGATGCCGTGTACCTCCGACTTAATGGCCAGGTTGAGCTGCGCGCCGAGGGCGCGCTTTTCATGTGGGCGGATCGACTCGCGGAAGCGCTTCAGCCCCATCCTGGCGTGAGGATCGTGCTCTCGACCTCGTGGGTACGAAATATCGGATTTCATCGAGCACGAAAGGCGCTGCCAGCTGATTTGGCGGATCGGGTAGTTGGAGCTACCTGGCACTCTGTGATGGGCAAGGGCTGGCCTGACTACATTCCCTGGGACAATCAGACTCGATTCGAGCAGATAGCGGCCTATCTGAGCCGCCTCCCCGCCCCGGTGCCGTGGCTGGCAATAGATGATGACGATAGGGGGTGGCCCGATGCCCAGCGCAGCAATCTGGTTCACACAGACGGAATGCTCGGGCTATCTGCTGCTGATGTTCAGGCTGAGCTAATCAGCCGGTTACAACGCCTCAATAATGCCCTTCACCCATAGTAAAATCGCGCAATTTGGCGCAAGCAGCGCGCCTGGTGTAACCAAAAGGAACTTCGCGCATGTCCGCCCTCTCCGCCCTGCTCGACACCTACCGCTCCGCCTCTGTCACCGAACGCGAAAAAGGCACTTACTTTGAAGAGCTGATCAGCGCCTACCTGCGCAACGAAGCCACCTACCGCGACCTCTACGACAAGGTATGGATGTACAGCGACTGGGCCAAAGAGCAAGGGCTCGACGGGCGCGATACCGGCATCGACCTGGTGGCGCGCACCCAGGGCACCGGCGAGTACCACGCCATCCAGTGCAAGCTGTACGCCGAGGATTACCGCGTCCAGAAGAAGGACATCGACAGCTTCTTCACCGCCTCTGGCAAGGCGCCGTTTTCGCACCGCATCATCGTCACCACGACGAACAACTGGAGCGAGCACGCCGAGGACGCTTTGCAGGGTCAGCAGCCTCCGGTCAGCAAGATCGATCTGCAAGCCCTGGAAGACAGCCAGATCGACTGGGCCAAATACCAGCCCAACCAGGCGGTGGTGTTCAAGGCGCGCAAGCAGCTGCGCGATCACCAGCAGACTGCACTGAATGCCGTGGCCGCCGGCCTCAAGGATGCTGATCGCGGCAAACTGATCATGGCCTGTGGCACCGGCAAGACCTTTACCGGCCTCAAGATTGCCGAGCGTCTGGCCGGCAAGGGCAAGCGTGTGCTGTTCCTTGTGCCCAGCCTGTCCCTGCTATCGCAGACGCTCACCGAATGGACGCAGGAAAGTGAAATCCCGCTTCACAGCTTTGCTGTGTGCTCCGACAGCGACGTAGGCAAGAAGCGCAAGGCTGACGAGGACACCGTTCAGGTGTTCACCCACGAGCTGCGCTACCCGGCCACCACCAAGGCGGATCGCCTCGCCGCGGAAATGCTCAAGCGCCACGATGACCAGCACATGAGCGTGGTGTTCTCCACCTACCACTCCATCGACGTGATCAGCCGCGCCCAGCACGACCATGACCTGGCAGCGTTCGACCTGGTGATCTGCGACGAAGCGCACCGCACCACCGGCGCCACCTTTGGCGAGGATGACGAAAGCACCTTCGTCCGCGTTCACGATGCGGACTACCTGCGCGCCGCCAAACGCCTGTACATGACCGCCACCCCGCGCATCTATGGCGACGCCGCCAAGGTCAAAGCCGAGTCCGGCGAAGTCGCCCTCTGCTCGATGGATGACGAAGCGCTGTACGGCAAAGAACTGTTCGTCATCAACTTCTCCGAGGCCGTCCAGCGTGGCCTGCTCACTGACTACAAGGTGCTGGTACTCACGGTTGAAGAGAGCGTCATCAGCCGCCGCCTTCAAGAGCTGCTGAAGGACGAAGACAACCAGCTCAAGGTGGATGATGCCGCCAAGATCGTCGGCTGCTGGAAGGCGCTGGCCAAGCAGGGGCTACACGAGCAGCTGATTGGTGACGATCAGCCCATGAAACGCGCCGTTGCCTTCTGCCAGGTGATCTCGCCCAACTACAAAGGCACCAAGCACAAGGTCAGCTCCATCAACATCGCCAGCATGTTCCAGTCGGTGGTGGAGGCTTACCAGGAATCCGAAAACATCGACGAAGCCTCGCGCATTATCTGCGAGGCCGAGCACGTCGACGGCGGCATGAATGCTAGCCAGAAGGAAGCCAAGCTCAAGTGGCTTAAAGATGAGCCGCCCGCCAACACATGCCGCATCCTCAGCAACGTGCGCTGCCTGTCTGAGGGCGTGGACGTACCGGCGCTGGACGCCGTGCTGTTCCTCACCCCGCGTAACTCCCAGGTGGACGTGGTGCAATCGGTTGGCCGCGTGATGCGCAACGCTCCGGGCAAGAAGCGCGGTTATGTCGTACTGCCGGTGGTCATCCCAGCCGGCATGGAGCCTCACGAAGCGCTCAACGATAACCAGACTTACAAGGTTGTCTGGCAGGTACTCCAGGCGCTGCGCTCGCACGACGACAGCTTCGACGCCATGGTCAATAAGCTCGATCTGATCGGCTCAGACCCGCGCAAGATGGAAGTCATCGCCATCACCGACAAGGCCGAAAAGAAGGCGAAGAAAGCTAGCGGCACCAGCAACGGCCAGGCCGGCAAAGGCCAATACGGCATCGGCGAGAAGCGTCCACGGCACGATGCCGAAGGCCAGATGACTCAGCAGGCCGAGATGACCTACGAAGTGGGCGAAATCGAAAAAGCCATCTACGCCAAGATCGTCGAGAAGTGCGGCAACCGTCACCATTGGGAAGACTGGGCCAACGACATTGCCAAGATCGCCCGCACCCACATCGACCGCATTCAGGCCATTCTGGAAAACCCGGCCAACACCCAGGAAAAGGCCGCCTTCAACGCCTTCGCCGCTGAACTGCGTGACGACCTCAATGACAGCATCAGTGATGGTGAGATTGTCGAAATGCTCGCCCAGCACCTGGTAACCAAGCCGGTGTTCGATGCGCTGTTCGACGAGTACAGCTTCGCCAGCCACAACCCCATGTCCAAGGCCATGCAAGGCGTGCTGGACGCCCTCCATGAGCACCACTTGGCCAAGGAAGCGGACACCCTGGATAAGTTCTATGCCAGCGTGCGTCAACGCGCTGCCGGCATCAACAACGCCCAGGGCAAACAGAAGATCATCGTCGAGCTGTACGACAAGTTCTTCCGCAATGCCTTCCCCAAGATGACCGAGCGCCTAGGTATCGTTTACACCCCTGTAGAGGTCGTGGACTTCATTCTCCACAGCGTCAACCACCTGCTGCAACAGGAGTTCGGGCAGACCCTTGGTAGCAAGGGCGTTCACATCATCGACCCGTTCACTGGCACCGGCACCTTTATCACCAGACTGATCCAGTCGGGCCTGATCAAGCCAGGAGAGCTTCCTCACAAGTACAAGCACGAAATCCATGCCAACGAGCTGGTACTGCTGGCCTATTACATAGCAGCCATCAATATCGAAGCGACATATCACAGCGAAGTGATCGACGAATACACTCCGTTTGAAGGCATTTGCCTGACTGATACTTTTCAGATGTACGAGAAGGACGATCTGGTGGACACGCTGCTGGAGGACAATAGCGCCCGACGCAAGCGGCAAAAAGAGTTGGATATTCGCGTGATCGTGGGTAACCCACCTTATTCAGCAGGGCAAGAGAGCACAAACGATAATAATAGCAATGTTGTCTACCCCGCACTGGATGCGCGCATCGCCGAGAGCTACGCAGCTAGAGGTAGCGCGACAAACAAGAACGCTCTTTATGACAGCTATATCCGCGCTGTCCGCTGGGCCAGTGATAGGATCGGCGATACCGGTGTGATTGGCTATGTAACCAATGCGGGCTTCTTGGAGGCCAATACCGCAGACGGGTTACGCAAGTGCTTGGTGGATGAGTTCTCCAGCCTCTACGTCTTCCATTTACGAGGCAATGCACGTACTTCTGGAGAAACACGACGTAAGGAAAAAGATAACGTCTTTGGGATCGGGAGCCGTGCGCCAATTGCCATTTCATTGCTGGTCAAGAACCCTACTGCGCAAGTTCATGGCCAGATCCATTTCCATGACATTGGCGATTACCTCAGTCGGGAGGAAAAGCTGAAGCGGATCGAGGACTACGGTAGCGTGGCAGGCATTGAGCAATGGCTGCGAATAGTTCCCGATGCCCATGGCGACTGGTTGCGGCAGCGCGATCAAGGGTTCGAGAAATTCTTCATTCTCGGCGAAAGGAAGAGTCCCGTCTCCATTTTCGGGATTTACTCAGCTGGAGCGCAATCAAATCGCGATCCTTGGTGTGTAAATTCTTCTCAAACTAAAGTTATCGAGAGCATAAGCAGAACAATCAATGCTTATGAATTAGATAGAGCTAAGCTGGCGGAGATAGCTTCGAAGAGGCCCGATCAATCCAAAGAAGATCTTGTCGATACTGTTATTGAAAAAGACCCTTCTGTGATTAGCTGGACTAGAGGTCTAAAGCGGTTTTTAGTGCGGCAAGAAAAGATCGTATTGGAACCAAACAAAGCCAAGAAGTGCTTGTACCGTCCTTTCACCAAGCAGTGGATTTATCTTGACAAGAGTTTGGTTGAGTACCCAAACGCAGTTCCAAGAATGCTGTCATCTATTCAACGAGAGAATCGAATCATCGTCATCAAGGCCCGTTACTCAGGGTACGGTCACTTGGCCTTGATAACAGAGGGCGCAGTATCAGACCAACCAGATGGCGGCGCTTATTGCTTCCCGCTTTATGTATATGACGTAGTTTCACATGATGGCAGTAGCGGTCTGTTTGCAGGAACCTCTGCGGATGGTACACGCCGCCAAGACGGCATGAGCGATGCCGGCCTGGCACATTTTCAGAGCGTCTATCCCGGCGAGTCATTCACCAAAGAAGACCTGTTTCACTACATTTACGGCATCCTTCATTCATCTGACTACCGTGAGCGTTTTGCCGACAATCTGAGCAAGGAGCTGCCGCGCATTCCGGCAGTGAAGAAGGCCGCCGACTTCTGGGCCTTCAGCAAAGCAGGCCGCTCCCTGGCTGACCTTCACCTGAACTACGAAACCGTCGAGCCGTACCCACTGACCATCGAGGCCAAGGGCACACTCAGCGACGCTGATTACCGCGTTGAGAAGATGAAGTTCGCCAAGAAGGGCGACAAGACAACCGTCATCTACAACCACCGCATCACCCTCAAGGGCATACCCGAGGCGGCATGGGACTATGTGGTCAACGGCAAGGCCGCACTGGACTGGGTGATGGAGCGACAAGCCGTACGCACCGACAAAGCCAGCGGCATCGTCAACGACGCCAACGACTGGGCCATCGAAACCATGGGCAACCCCAAGTACCCGCTGGAACTGTTCCAGCGCGTGGTCACTGTCAGCCTGGAAACCCAGAAGATTGTGAACAGCCTGCCGGCGTTGGATATTTGAAACGTGGGCGAGCAAAAGCGGAGGCTGAAGCGTGGCGGATAAAAGCTTGAAAGTGAGTGAGTTGGAGAGGTTCGCACGGAACTTGGAGAACTTTGCCAAGACCAATCCCGACGAAGCGATGTACCACCGCTTCTATGGCATCTTGGAAAGCCAGGCCGTCACACTGCAATGCTGCGGCGTTATCACTCACCAGGGCGCGGTGAAGCTGCACCAACAGATTGCAGAAGTGGTTCACGCGAAACACACGCAAACGAAGCTGTAATTTCGCTGTATAGCGAAAACAGGTTCAGCACTTCACTCGAAGCAGCTCGGCCCATGCGGTGGTAAAGCGTGGGCTCAGCTGCTCGCACTTCATAGAAACCCCCTGATCCACCGCAAGCCTTGCGGGTAGGATTGTCCCCGTTGCTGGACAATTTTGTGTGCTGACTTCTTCAGACCAACTCTAAAAGACCAGGCAGTCAGCCAGCTGTACAAGCAGCTCTTCGACCAGGGCTGCGCCGATTTGAGTGCTCAGCATATCCATTGGCGAGCTGCCACCGAACCGCCGCTTCGGAGACGAAAGCCAGTGGATTGCCTTGGCGCGATCACCGAACAGCGACTCGGCAACCACCAGGACATGCAAGACCCGGAGAAGGCGGTCGCTCTCATCAGCTGATAGGCGTTGACCCGACAGGGCTGCCGATGAGACCTGCTTGCAGGCCAGTCTGGCGATCAGATTGATGCCGCCGATGGTCTCGAAATCAATCGCCATCTGTTTTTGCAGGCTTGCCGCCTGGTCGAGCGGGATGCCCTGCATGATGTAATCGTGGACATCCAGAACAGTCGCGCCATCGGGCAGGCCTAGCAGTCCAGCCAAGCGAGGCTGATAGTCGTCCACAAATGCCTTTGCGTACATGGCCACCTCAGAATGCAGAAATGACACGACCGACATAGATGAGCCCCGTGGCCTCGATGTCGAACGGCTCATCTTCGAGCAGAGGCGTGAAGAGCCGGCGCTGGTCAGTGACGTTCTCTACTCGGCCAAGATACGCAGTTTTGGTCGCAGGGCTCATGTAGCAATAAATCTGGTCACGGTGATCCGCGAAATCATCCACGTTCATCGCGTACACATCGGTACTGATCAGGAACAGGTTGGCCGTGTGGTGCATACGGTGCCCTGGCCGCAACCAGAAGCCACGCTTACGGACGACCTTACCTGGTGGTACTTCATGGTACTCAACTCCACCGGGAAGACGACCTTCTCTCAGATACGCCTCAATGCTGGCGTCCGTGATGATGGGGCAGCCGCTGTAGGTTCGCTCTTGGTTACGCATGGCACCCTCGTAGCTTGACAGTGAGGTGGGGGGGAGGATCGTCAGCGCGGCGCGTAGCCTGCCTCGGCCAGAGCTCGCTGAAGTGCGGCAATACCGTCCATCATCGCGTAGGCCTCGTCATCGTTGACGGCCAGCGAGCGGGCATCGCTCCAGCCGATCCGCTTGACCAGCTGGGCCAGCGCCTCGGCTGCGGCGGGGGTAGTGATAAGGTGCAGCGGGAGGTCAGTCTGCATTGCTATAGCTCCTGTTAGATACATTCTCGGAAGACTTGAATCTCAGCCAGGCAATCACACTGCCCATAGAGATGCTGGCAAATACCGCTATGGGTAACGGAATCATCCTGGTAAGCAGGACAAGCGCGAGCGCCCCGGCAGTCCCTCCGCCAGCGATTGCAGCCAGCGTGGGATTCCTCCGATATGCAGCGATCAAGCAGCAGATGCAGTCGAGCAAGAGCAGCAGTGCGGCCAGATAGAGCACTTCGAGTTGCGTTTCGATCATGGCTTGTTGCCTTTCTGTTGGGAGTCGCGAGCGCGCATGACGGTTTGCCGACTGGTGCCAAGCTTTCGGGCGATGGCTGAAACGCTTAACCCTGCCGCCAGATCGTCGAGCACGGTTTGCTTCTGTTGCTCGCTGAGAGTGGCCTTGCGGCCCAGTGTTTTGCCTTCTGCTTTGGCTCGGTTGAGACCCGCCTGAGTTCGCTCGATCAGCAAATCCCGCTCGAACTGTGCCACCGCATTGAGGACATTCATCGTCATCGTGCCCGCCGAGCTGGTGAGGTCAACGCCGCCCAGGGCGAGGCAATGTACGCGCACACCCATTTCGGCCAACGCCATCACCGTTGAGCTGACGTCGATAGCATCGCGTCCAAGCCGATCCAGCTTCGTCACAATCAGTACATCACCTGCCTCCAGGCGATCCATCAACTTCGAGAACTCCCGGCGCTGTGCAATAGGAGTGCTGCCAGAAACCGTCTCGGTAACGATCCGGCGTGGCTCGACATGGAAGCCTGCGGCCTCGATCTCCTGAATCTGGTTCTCTGTCGTCTGACCGGTCGTGGACACGCGGGCATAAGCAAAGGTGCGTGGCATAGGGTGAAGTTGTCCATATAGGGTGTACGAAATATCAGATATGTCCGAATTTACGTCAACCTAATTTTTGAACACTTCTGCTGTGCCCTGTCCGAAACCGTTCGATTTCGGACACTCCAGGGCTGCCCATTTCGCACTGCGAAATGGGTTTCGGGCTGCACGGGCATTTCGCACTGCGAAAAATGAAGGTAAGCCGGCTGGCTCATCGAGGCTTGTTGGAGGGGGAAGAGGAGTCCCAGTGGTCAACCAGCTCATCGATGCGATCAGGGATGCGCGGAGTTTTGCTGAGCACTATGTGGCGAGCAGTGCCGACGTACTCTTCGAGTAGGTAAAGCGTATCCCCAACGTCAACGCCCATTTCCTGGAGCACGTCATCAGGTAGGCGAATAGCACCGTCACCGTCCCAGTCCTCGATCACTACGTACTGCTTCATGGTGCCTCCAGGTAATGACGGGGTGTCCAGGCATTTGGAAAGTCGTCCAGGACAGATTGAAAGGGTAGCGCGGCTTCCGTTTCATGGGCACCGGAACCTTCGCCACAGGCAGGTTGTTAGTGGCTCTGCCGATGAGAAATGCACGATAGGATAATATTTAAAACAACTAAAGATTCCGGGTAAAAAAGCTAATTGACTCGTCTGGTTTAGCTAGTTAGTGTTAGCTAAAACAGCTAATGGATTTAGTCAGATGGCCAACGTGATCCGTCGCAACGTCACGAAGTCGAACGACCTGGTTATCGCAGCGTACAAGCTCACTCTCAATGAGCAGCGGCTGCTTCTGGCGGCTATTGCCCAGATCGATCCCCGCAAGCCCATGCCGCGCCCTATAACGATCACGGCACATGACTTCGCGGATCAGTACCAGTTGCCTGTCAAACAGGCCTACGAGGCCCTCAAAGAGGCGAGTAACGCGCTCTACGAGAGAGACATCAAAACCTTTGATGGGCGCTACAAAAGCCGCTTCAGGTGGGTAGAGCGGGTTGATTACCTAGACGGTGGTGGGGAAACCAAGCTCTTCTTCACGGTGCACGTGCAGCCTTACCTCGTCCACCTGAATAAGCGTTTCACCACCTACGACCTGAAGCGAGTGGCGGACCTTTCCTCAACACACTCGATCCGAATCTTCGAGCTGTTGCAGCAGTTCCGGTCAACCGGGTTCTACACCGTATCGGTGGATGAGTTCCGCGAGTTGCTTGAGCTCGGCCCCTCGTACGAGCGCTATTCGAACCTCAAAGGCAAAGTCATCGACCCAGCCATCAAAGAGCTCCGCGAGAAGTCTGGGCTGGAGATCGAGCTAGGGACAGAGCGCAAGGGCCGCGCTATCGATAGGCTCACCTTCAAGTTCCGCGACCAGGAGCAAATGCGGCTAGATTTCAGCGCCACGCCAGAGCTGGAGCTGGCTTTGGCTGAAACTGACTAAGATTTCCGGGTAGCCCGCCCTGTGGATAATGCCCGGAATTCTTAGCCTCATTGCCCGGAATCCTTAGCCTCTTGCCCGGAATCTTTAGCTTTTTACCCGGAATCCTTAGCCTTTAAACCCGGAATCTTTAGCCGCAAATCCTCTACAAGCCCCGTGGCACTAGGCCTACAGCTGCTCTAAAAACAAGAAAAAACAAGAAAGAAACAAGAAAAAAGCTTTAAAAAGGCGCTACGCGCCGCCTACCCTCCGGTCGCTACGCTCCCTCCGCCCCGACGCAAGCGTCGGCCTACGGCGGGCTAGCCCGCCTGACTATGCTGCCGCTACGCGGCTCTTTCTACCTTGCGTGTATGCCTCATCACCGCAACAAAACTCAGCACCAGTAACGGCCTACAAATCTAACTTTCAAAAATCGCGGGCTCTGCCCACACCCGGCAGGGGCCAGTGGCCCCTGCTCCCCCAGAAACGACCAAACACCGCGCAGGGGTACATGGGTTATTAGGGCGCGAGGTGCCGCCGTGCTGGCCGGGAGTCCGTGTCCCGCGAATGAGGGATACGGTGCTGATCAGCTCGCTGGGGTTCTGATTTGACTCTAGCTGAGGCCGCTGCGCGGGTATCGCCGCACAACCTTCAGCGCCATCACCCAAGGCCGTGCAGGCGGCTTACATGCCCTACGGGCATAGGGTGCCGCGCCTGGCCTATGTGACGACCAACAGCTCCCGCCAGCTGGTGGTGAACCGTGGGCTCATGTGCTCTCGCCGCATTGCCCAGCCACGCTCAGGCACCGCACGTGCCAGGCGTACAGCTCCCCGCCCCTGGCGACTGTTGATCCCATCGATCACGGCCATCAGCCGATCACTGTTCGGTCGAGGCGCAGGCGCGAACATATCGTCTGTGTGCTGCCCAGCACCGACGAAATCCATGAGGATGACGCCAGCCTTTGCGTAGGCCGGGCCGGGGATGAAGATCGAGCGCAAGCCGGCCTGTGCTGCCGCCACCAGGTCACGGGTGTCAGCCGTGGGATAGTGCAGCGGTACTGTCGCTGCACGACTGTAGCGCTCAGCTCCCTGCGCGAACGCGCTGGAGCGGATGAACACTTGGAGCAGCTGACAGTATTGCTGCTGTGCCCGCAGCTTCTCTGCGGCCCTGCTGGCGTAGGTGGCCACCGCTTCCTCCAGGCCGGCCAGGTCATAGATGCGCTGCCCGAAAGATCGCGTCGCGGCGATCATCTTCTTCGGCTCGGGGCCATCATCCAGGGCAAAACACCCCTCCCCGGTCAGCTCGCGTGCCGTTCGCTCGACGTTGGGGTTTGGGGAGCAATGGAACCAAAAACCAACGTAAGCTCTGAATCCCACCGTAAAGGGGCTTTCCGATCTCCAGCTCACCCGCCAGGCATTACTCTCTGCT
>Ga0247725_1001530_pt1 | contig 11475 bp, 9 predicted proteins | sample OKSTACKMCFT3sol_FD_183021 | JGI IMG/M metagenome (GOLD analysis project Ga0247725, IMG submission 183021) | Subsurface sediment microbial communities from gas well in Oklahoma, United States - OK STACK MC-FT3-sol | ecosystem: Environmental > Terrestrial > Deep subsurface > Rock core/Sediment... | reverse complement strand
GAGCGCACCGCGCGACTGGTAACAGTTCGTGGCACGGTAAACTCCACCCGGAGCAAGACCAAATAGGCCCCCATTGGCGCGGCCCGCGTTGGGGGCGGGTAGGTTGCTTGAGGCGTACGGTGACGTACGTCCTAGAGGAATGATTGTCCACGACAGAACCCGGCTTAACGGGCCGACTCACACCTTTTTCCTCGTTGTTCCAGATTACAACCACTGCCTGGTGCAGTGACTGTAGTCTGTAGTTTCTTTATCCGCCGCAGCCTGTGACATCTAGGGTTTCAACTATTACTTGCTCGTCTTTGCATGCCAGCCGCTGCGGCATGAGTGATTCTGCAGACAAACACCCTAAGCCCATACCAGTGAAATTATATTGGGTGCCGCGAAGGCCAGAGCCCCTCGGCGTGCCAGGACAACGCGCTTCGTAGTGCACGGATATGCATGAAGAGTAATGGTTGATTTCTTTGGGCATAGGATTGGTGGGTCGGTCACCGATTAGCCGGTACGGCTTGTCTTTGCCATCACATTGCATGGCACCAAGGCGAATACCGCTTTTGTAAACCGCCAGCCAGTTCGTCCAGGCCTGTTTTTTCTGTTGCTCAGCCCGTTCTGCAGCCAGACGCCGTTCTTCAGCTTCTTGCTGTAATTGCCGTTGGCGTTCTTCACGTTCTTTCGCCGCTTTTTCCGCGGCTAATCGTTGCTGCTCAGCCCGTTGTGCCGCCTCTTGCTCACGCTGTAATCGTTCCCGCTCAAGCCGTTCAGCCGCCAGTCGCTGTTTTTCGGCCTGCTCTTCGGCCGTGCGCTGAACCCGCGCTTCATCATAACCAGCCTGGGTGCTTTGGGTTGCCATGCTATCGACCTGACTGTACATCCCCATTTGCTGTGCTGCCTGCATAGCTGCAGCGTTATCGCGCTGTAGTTGTTGCAAGGTGGCTGGATCCGTGGTTTTGGACATCTGCAGGTTACGGTAGGCAATGCCATCGGCCAGTTGTTTTGCCAGCGTTTCACGGCCCGCCTGCTGTTGGGCGGCTTGTGCCTGTTGTGCTGCAAGTTGTTCTGCCTGCTGCTGGCGGCGCTGCGCTTCTGCCTGCGCATCAGCTTGTGCCTGCAGGTCATTCAGATAGGCGGTTTGTTGGGCCTGTTGAGCCTGATAATTTGCCATTTCTGCATTTAAGGTATTCTGGAATTCAGGACTGGCAGCAACTTCAAGAGCCGTGCCTGCCACTTCACCCACGCCAGAGACTACCTCCATGGTGCCTTCAACAGTGGCAACAAAACCATTGGCCAGTGCTACTCCGACAGTACAGCCAAAGTTAGAGCCGCCACTGAGTTCTTGTTGTATGGCACCTTCCAGGTTGCTGGCTTGTGCGCTGAATGCAGCATCGCCATGAATTTTTCGCAGCTCCAGCAGCAACAGCTTCAGATTTCCCGCCATGGCCGCATCAAAATCATTGCTGTCACCATCGACAGGTGCCTGAGTGGTGATAGAAAAGCGGCTCACCTCGTTACTGCCTTCATAAAATCTATAGGTAAGTGACAGGCTGCCTGCAGTGGTTTTGCAACCGTCTTCATTAACGTCACCGGATTGATAACCACGTTCTATCTGCAGTTTTAGTCGTGGGGATTGAGACGTTTGGAAATAGTTGCTGGCTCGTAAGGTGGCTCGTAAATCCCCCATATATTCCAGCCATTCGTCGCTGTTTCCTTCCTTAAATTCGATCACGCCCAACCGGTACTGCAGGAAAGGCTCAGCAGACTTGATATTTTGCAGCCACACCGCATCTGGTTGATAGCGGCTTGCGTTGCATAGCATCGGCAACAGCAAGCTGAGGCAACAGCCTAAGCGCAGCAGGTGATGGCCGCCTCTCATTCAAAAGACCCTTGCTCTATCCATAAGCGCAGCACGCTATCATGGGCTTCAGTACGGGCCGAGTTTTTGGCCGATTCGGCGCCACTTAAAGTCGATGACACTGAGATTAAGCCTACAGCTTCGTCCCATTCAGCTGGGGTATCAATGCTGTGCAACAGTTCTTGTCCTGCCCACAACTCATAATGAATTCTGGTTTTATAACTAAAAATGGCCGGCACAACACCAAGGGTAAAAATCACAGCGTTGGCTCCCAAAGCGCCAGCCCATTCGCCAGTTGTTTCTTCAACAGCGCTTTCGCTGATTTTTATTTTGAAAGTGCTGCTATCTTGAGACACTGGCTGGAAGCCATGCTGAGTTAATAAATTCTGAATTTCCGTCAGACGCAGCTGCTGTTGCTCCGTCATTTCTTCAGCGCTGAGTTCTGCGTCTGTGGGTATGCTGTACTCCACCTTTACGGTGGCATTGGCTGCATTAAAGCCTGATACGTCAGCTTTTCCCAACTTGGCTTCGGCTGCGCAACCGGTCAGAACAAAAGAAATGGCGAGCAGCCAGCTCAATTTAATGATGGATGTCATAGACTTACCCTCTGATTAGGCGCAAACCGTTCTCCGGGGGCAGTGCACTGGAGTAAGCTGGCCAGATTTATTGTTATTGTTAAGGCCAGACAGCAGACTCTTTTTGCTTCAATTGAGAGTAACGAAGAAAGAGAAGTAAAGCAGGGTCTACCCTGTAGGCATGAAGAAATAATAAGCGGCATTTTTTTACACGTCCAGCCGGATTTTTAATCTTTTGTTGTAGCAGAAGTGTAGTCAATTCAACTACTTTGACTGGAGGCTGCATGCCTGGTTTGGTAGGCTGTGGATTGCAACGCTTTTGGGCAGGATAAAATGAAACAGGTAGCAACAGCTATTCCCTTCTGGCAAGCCTTTTGGTTTTGGCTCAAGTTGGGTTGTATCAGCTTTGGTGGGCCTGCCGGGCAGATAGCTCTGATGCATACTGAGCTGGTAGAAAAACGCCGTTGGATCAGTGAAGGCCGGTTTTTACATGCGCTGAATTATTGCATGCTGCTGCCCGGGCCTGAGGCGCAGCAACTGGCGACTTATTTAGGCTGGCTGATGCACCGCACTTTAGGTGGTGTGGTGGCGGGTTTGTTGTTTATTCTGCCGTCATTGCTGCTGTTGGTGCTGCTGTCCTGGGGTTATCTGGTCTATGGCGAGCACCCTTGGGTGGCAGCTTTGTTTTATGGGATTAAACCTGCAATAGCGGCCATAGTGCTGCATGCCGCCTGGCGTATAGGTGGGCGGGTGATGAAGCACCCCTTGTTATGGGCTATTGCTGTTGCTGCTTTTGTCGCTATTTTTGCCTTCAAACTCCCTTTCCCGCTTATTGTTTTGTCTGCTGCCCTGATTGGTTTTATCGGCAGTAAAGTAACACCTGCGGTGTTTTCCTCCGGCGGTCATGCAGCAGCCCAAAAAAGTTATGGTCCGGCTTTGATTGACGATACAACAGCAGCTCCTTCGCATGCGTTATTTCGCTGGAGCCGTTTAGTGGTGATAGTAGCTTTTGGTTTAGTGCTTTGGATTGTGCCCATGCTGACATTGACCTTCAGTTTGGGCTGGCAACATCAACTGACCCAAATGAGCTGGTTTTTTACCAAAGCTGCATTATTAACTTTTGGTGGTGCTTATGCTGTCCTGCCTTATGTCTACCAGGGCGCTGTCGATAAATTTGGCTGGCTAACTCCAGGCCAGATGATGGATGGTTTAGCTTTAGGGGAAACCACACCAGGTCCGCTGATTATGGTGGTGGTGTTTGTCGCTTTTGTTGGGGCTTATGTAGAGGCCAGCTTTGGCCCTGATTTAATGCTGCTGGCAGGAATTACAGCGGCGCTTCTGGTGAGCTGGTTTACCTTTTTACCTTCCTTTATTTTTATTCTTGCAGGGGGTCCTCTGGTGGAATCGACTCAAGGCAAGTTACAGCTCACTGCGCCATTAACTGCAATTAGTGCTGCTGTAGTCGGGGTAATTGTTAATTTAGCGTTGTTTTTTGCCTACCATGTGGTGTTGCCAACGGGGTTTTCCGGGGCCATCGACTGGCAAGCAGTATGTATCACTGTATTGGCGGCTATTGCCTTGTTTGTGGCTAAGCAGGGATTAATGCGGGTCATCGCAGGAGCTGCTGTGTTGGGTTTAATTTTATCTTTTTGGAGTAGTTATTAATGTGGATTGATCTGCGGCAGTTGGACCCTTCAGCGGCTTATAAGCTGCTCACCAGCACTATTACGCCTCGTCCTATTGCCTGGGTATCGAGTGTGTCTGCACAGGGCGAGTTGAATTTAGCGCCTTTTAGCTTTTTCCAGATGATCACTGATCAGCCACCGACCTTGATGATCTCCACTCAGCATAAAGCCGATGGCAGTCGCAAAGACACCAGCTTAAATATTGAAGCAACCCGGGATTTTGTAGTCAATCTGGTGCCGCATGCGCTGGCCAATGAAATGAATATCAGTGCGGCTGCTGTGCCATCTGATGAAAGTGAATTTGAACTGGCGGGTCTGGAACAGGCTGCGTCCAGCCAAATTAAAGTACCTCGTGTTGCTTTGGCTCCCGTTGCTCTTGAATGCCGACTGGCGAAGTTGCAACCTTATCCACCGGAAAACCCAAGCTGCGAAGTGATTTTTGCACAAGTGCTGGCCCTTTACATCAATCCTGCTTTATTGGACGCCAATGGCATGCCTGATCCTTACAAAATGGATTTAATCAGTCGTATTGGTGGTTCAGGTTACAGCAGGGTTGCTGCTGATATATTTCAGTTAGCCCGACCTGCTTCGGCAGTGCGTCGCTGAACTTCCTGGTTTTGCCCTGAACGCTTTATGGCGGGCAGGGCTTTTTTAAACTTGGTTGTAAGTGCTTGCTTACTTTTTAGTCCTTTGTTTTGCTGTGTTTTCTTTATGTTCCCCTCGATTTTACCCTGCTTTTTTAGCCTTGTTTTCAATCAGGTAAGCTTTTGCAGTTATTATCGTTTATTGCTTGCTCTGCAAGGCTGGTTTATTAGGTTTTTATATTTTACCTATAAAAATCATTAGGTTATTGTAGGTTGTTAATCATGAAAATCGACGTAAACACTTTGCTAACAGCATCTTTGTCGCATGCTGCAGGCTACTAGCCGGAACTGAATGGTTATGTGTAACTAAATAAAAGATTTCAACTTATTTTATAGTTTTTTTCTTCCACTTTTTCCCACAGAAATCAGGATCTTCGCGCTAAGCCTTGTTTTTACTGGATCTGTCATGATCAAACAAAGGGGTTTTCACCTTGACAAGCTTTCTTCTGCGGCCCTAAACTGTACATCAGTGGGAAATTGTGGGTATTTGTGGATCAAATATCAGGATCAAACAACAATGAAGTGGGATTAACATGTTCCGTGGGTCGTTTTCTTTAACATTGGATGATAAGGGTCGGTTAGCGCTGCCAACGCGTTACCGTGATGCCTTATTTGCTGATGCAGAAGGGGCCATGGTTTGTACTATTCACACCAAAGATCCTTGTTTACTGCTGTATCCACTGCCTGAATGGGAAGATGTTGCGGAGCAGTTGCAGCGTTTATCCAATCAGAACCCACAAGAATTGCGCTTTAAACGTTTACTGATAGGCCATGCGTCGGATTGTGATATGGATAAAAGCGGTCGCATTCTATTACCTGCGCCACTCAGAAGCCACGCCAGTCTGACAAAAAACATCCGCTTAGTCGGACAACTTAACAAATTCGAGATCTGGGACGAAGAGACGTGGAATAAACGTGTTGCCGAAGATATGGCAATTGAGCGTGATATGTCCGTCGACGCTGAGATCTCTGAACGGCTGCAGGATTTTGTACTCTGATGGATCAAAGCGCCCATATCTCCGTTTTATTGGCAGAGACCATAGACGGATTAGCCATTAAACCCGACGGGATTTATCTCGACGGTACTTTTGGCCGTGGTGGTCACAGCAGAGTGATCTTATCCAAATTAGGTGAACAAGGCCGCTTATACGGTATTGACCGCGACCCGGCAGCTATTGCTGCCGCCCAGCCTTTATTGGCCGACCCACGTTTTTCTATTACCCATAGTCCTTTTGCTGCATTGGCTCAAATTGCTGAAGACAAAGGCATTACCGGCAAAGTAGACGGTATATTGCTGGATTTAGGTGTGTCTTCACCGCAATTGGATGACGCTGAGCGTGGTTTCAGCTTTATGCGTGATGGCCCTTTGGATATGCGAATGGATCCAACATCAGGTATTTCTGCAGCCGACTGGCTGGCGAAGGCCGATGTGGAAGACATTACTTTTGTTTTGCGTGAATACGGCGAAGAAAAATCGGCCTGGCGTATAGCCAATGCCATAGTTGACAGCCGCAGTGAGCAACCACTGACCCGCACAGCTCAATTGGCCAGCTTAATCAGCACTGTGGTACCAAAAAGCCATAAAGAGAAAAAACATCCTGCGACACGCAGCTTTCAGGGTATTCGTATTTATATCAACAGCGAACTGGACCAGATTAAAACTGCGCTGGACGCTGCTGTGCATGTGTTAAAACCTGGTGGTCGCTTAACAGTGATCAGCTTCCATTCGCTGGAAGATCGGATGGTGAAGCAGTTTATGCGTTTAAAAAGCAAAGGCGCTGCCATTCCTAAAGGTTTGCCATTAACGCAAGACCAACTGAATCTCTACACACCATTAAAACTGATTGGCAAAGCTATTATGCCGTCTGATGCTGAACTGGAAAACAACGTCAGAGCCCGCAGTGCTGTATTACGTATTGCGGAGAAAACCGCATGAGTACCATCAAACTAAACAGACTGATTTTAAGCGATATCTGGCAGCATAAATTTCTGCTGGTGCTGATGTTGTGCTGTTTAGGTTCAGCTTTGGCTGTGGTGGAGTTCACTCATATGAACCGTCAACTTACGATGCACGAAGATAAAATTTTGCAACATCGCGACACCCTGGAAATGGAGTGGCGCAATTTGTTGCTGGAACAAAGGGCCTTGTCTGAACACAGCAGGGTGGAAGAGCTGGCAGCGACCAAACTCAATATGGTCAGGCCCAGCGGCCCGCAAGATGTGGTGGTGCAGGAACCATGATAAAGAAACCAGCAGCACCTAAAAAGCAGGCGAAAAAGAATCAACAGCCGACTGTCATCAGTTGGCGTTTTGCTTTTGTAATTGTGTCCTTATTTGCGGTATTTGGCGGCCTGATTATCCGTGCAGCTTATTTGCAGGTGTTAGAACCTGAAATGCTGTTGGAACAGGGCGATATGCGTACGCTAAGGGTAAAATCTGACGCTGCTATGCGTGGCATGATTTTAGACCGCAACGGTGAAGAACTGGCGGTTAGTGTGCCTGTACAGTCGATTTGGGCTGACCCACAACTAGTGATCCGCAACAGGCATAAAATTGATGAACGTCGTTGGCATGCGCTGGCTGATATGCTGCAAATCAGCCCGCAGCAGCTGTCCGATAAAATTGGTGGTGACGATTCCAAACGTTTTGTTTATCTGCAACGTCAGGCTAGTCCTGCCACAGTGGATTACATCAAGCAGTTAAAAATTCCAGGCATTGCCTTTCAGCAGGAATCACGCCGATATTATCCTGCCGGTGAAGTCACTGCGCATTTGTTAGGTTTTACCAATGTAGACGACCAGGGCATGGAAGGCATTGAACGTCAGTTCAACGACGTTTTAACCGGCAAACCTGCACTTAAAACTATACGTAAAGATGCCAAAGGCCGTGAAATTGAAGTGCTGTCACAAACCGATGGTCAGGCGTCCAATAATATTCAGCTGAGTATCGACCAGCGTATTCAGGCCGTGGCCTACCGTGAGCTGAAAAAAGCTGTGATGCAGTTTGGTGCGACCTCTGGCTCTGTTGTCGTAGTGGATGTGCATAACGGTGAAGTACTGGCGATGGCTAATGCGCCTTCATACAACCCAAATAACAGAAAAAACAGTGACAGCAACAGATATCGGAATCGCGCTATTACCGATACCTTCGAGCCAGGTTCAACCATTAAACCTTTGCCTGTGTTAGCGGCGTTGGAACAAGGCACTGCCACTATGGATACAGTGATTTCAACTGGTTATGGCCCTGTACGTATTGGTGGTCGTTTAGTGCGGGATATCAATGGTTATGGCGATTTAGACCTGACCGGCATTATGCGAAAATCCAGTAACATTGGTGTAACCCGTTTGGCTTTAGGCCTGCCAACAGACAAATTCCTTGATATGTATTACAAGATGGGTGTCGGCTCAGAAACGGGTTTAGGCCTGGCGGGCGAAACTCCGGGTGTATTACGTGAGCAACGTCGTTGGGGTGAACATGCGTTAGCCACAATTTCTTTTGGTTATAGTTTTACTGTCAACGCAGTACAACTTGCCCGTATTTACGCCACCATAGCCAATGGCGGTGTGTCTTACCCCTTGTCCATTTTCAAAATTGATAAAAAGCCTTTGGGTGAACGCGTCGTCAGCGAACAGAATGCCGACAATATGGTCGCCATGTTAGAAGCTGTAGTAGGCCCTGGCGGCAGCGCGAAAAAAGCTGCAGTACCGGGTTATCGTGTCGGTGGTAAAACAGGAACTGCGAAAAAAGCTGGCATCCGTGGCTACAGCGATGATTACATTGGCTCTTTTGCCGGTATAGCGCCTATTTCAAATCCTCGTATTGCTGTGGTGGTGATTATCAACGAACCAAGCGGCGATTATTATTACGGTGGTGAAGTCGCAGCTCCGGTATTCTCCGCTGTATCGGGCGCCGCGTTGCAATTATTAAATATTGCGCCTGATGCCAACGACAGTCGTATTACCAAAGTCAGTGGGGTGCCCAATGCAGGCTAACTCACTACAGCTGTGGCTGACTCCTTTTGCAATCCAGCTGCCAGCTTCTATGGCAGCTTTGCCATTGCAGCATTTACGCATCAATAGTTCAGAAGTACAAAAAGGTGATGTGTTTCTGGCGCTGCCTGGTACTAAAACTCATGGCAATCAGTTTATTGAAAAAGCCTTAGCAGCCGGCGCTGTGTTGGTGCTGACGGATACTCAGAGCACTTTGAATGATGAGCGCATTGTGGTTGTCCCTAAGCTAGTTGAATTGCTCAGCTCTTTAGCTGCTGCTTTTTATCCACATCAGGCGCAGCAACTTGTGGGTATTACCGGCACCAACGGTAAATCCAGTACTGCTATTTTTGTCAATCAACTGGCGGTGTTGTTACAGCAACAAGCTGCTGTGATTGGTACTTTGGGCTATGGCGATTACCGCAGCCTGACGCCATTAAATAACACCACACCACATCTGGTGGATATTCACCGTATTCTGTCCACCGAAGCAGCTAAAGGCTGTTCGCTGGTGGCGATGGAAGTGTCCTCTCATGCCTTAGTGCAACAGCGTGTGGCGGGCTTGCAGTTTGAAGTGGCGGTGTTTACCAATTTAACCCGCGATCACCTGGATTATCACGGCACTATGCAAGCGTACGGCGAAGCCAAGGCTTTGTTGTTTAAAGCTGATTTAGCCAAAAAAGCTGTGATTAATGTTTCCGATGACTTCGGCCGCCAATTAGCAACTGACTGCACTCTGCCTGTGCTGGCTTATGGTCAGCTCAAAGATTGCCAGGGCTATAGTGAGTATCTGGCTTACGACCAACTGGAAATCACTCCACTGGGTTATCAGTTCCGCTTAAGCAGCCATTTAGGCCAACAGCTGTTGCAACTAAAAGTGCTGGGCGAATTTAATATTCAAAACGTATTGGCCGCTTTGGGCGCCATGCTGCAATTAGGTCATAGCTTTGAGGCTTTAGTTGCTGCTGCAGAGCAGTTGAGCAGTGTGCCTGGCCGTATCGAACAGTTTTATCAAGCCGAGCGCAAAGTGATGGCTGTGGTGGATTATGCCCATACGCCTGATGCGCTGGAGCAAACTTTACTAGCAGTTCGTAACCATTGTCAGGGCCAGCTGTGGGTGGTGTTTGGTTGTGGTGGTGACCGCGACAAAGGCAAACGACCTTTAATGGGCGCTATAGCTGAACGTTTAGCGGATCAAGTAATTATTACTGCGGACAATCCCCGCACTGAAGATGTGATGGCGATTTGTCTGGATATAGCTGCAGGTTGCACCCAACAGCAATATCAGCTGAGCCCCGATCGTAAAACGGCAATACGCACCGCTTTAGAACAAGCCAAAGCTGGTGATCTGGTCTTGATCGCCGGTAAAGGCCATGAAGATTATCAAATCATTGGCCATGAAGTTTTACCCTACGACGAACGTGCCTTTGTCCTACAACTGGTGACGGAGACTGCTTTATGATCCCTTTACAAACAAAAGAAATAGCACAATTAGTGCAGGGACAACTGGTTGGCGCAGATATTCAAATTCAAAGCGTCAGTACAGATAGCCGCAATATTAATCAGGGTGATTTATTTATCGCCTTAAAAGGCCCGAACTTTGATGGTCATCAGTTCGCTGCTGATGTGATTGCCAAAGGCGCTGTGGCTTTGATTGTGGAACAACAGCTGGATCTGGCAGTGCCGCAAATTATTGTCGCCGACACCCGTTTAGCTTTAGGGGCTTTAGGCGCAGCTGTGAAGCAAAAGGTCAATCCTAAGTCTGTTGCTGTGACCGGCAGTGTAGGTAAAACCACAGTCAAAGAAATGATGGCGGCCATTTTAGACCGTATCGGCGATGTACTGGCAACAGCAGGCAACTTTAACAACGATATTGGTGCGCCTTTAACCTTATTACGTTTAACAGAGCAGCACCAGTACGCTGTGATGGAGTTGGGCGCCAATCATTTAGGCGAAATTGCCTACACTTCTTCGTTAGTGAAACCTGAAGTCTCTATTATCACTAATGTAGCGGCAGCTCATCTGGAAGGTTTTGGTGACTTGTTTGGCGTGGCTCGTGCCAAAGGTGAAATTTATGGCTCTTTAGGTGCCGATGGCGTTGCTATAGTGCCATTGGACAGCGAGTTTTCTGATTACTGGTTAAAGCGTCTGCAGGATAAAACTGTATTGACCTTCAGCAGCACTCAGGCAGCCGATTTTACCGCTGAACATATAGTGCTGAATGAACAGGGCTGTGCCAGCTTTGATTTAGTTTGTCCACAAGGCCGCATTTTTATTCAGCTGGTGTTGCCTGGCAAACATAATGTGGCCAATGCGTTGGCTGCAGCTGCTGCTACTTTGACTTTAGGTGCCAGCCTGACCGATGTGCAGTTAGGTTTAGCTGCAATGAAGCCAGTCAAAGGCCGCATTAATGTCACAGTTGCCAGCGACAAATTACGTCTGATTGACGATACCTACAACGCGAATTCTGAATCCACTAAAGCGGCTATCGACTTGTTAGCCACTTACCCTGGTTTCAGAGTACTGGTGTTTGGCGATATGGGTGAACTGGGCGCTGATGCCCGTTTGTACCATGAAGAAGTAGGTTTATACGCCAAACAAAAGGGAATTAATCTGTTATTCACCTTGGGTGTGTTATCACAGAGCGCCAGTGATTTATTTAACGGCCAAGGGGCCCATTTTAGTTCCCGTCAGCAACTGATCCAAAAGTTAAGCCCGATCCTTGATGAACAGTCG
>Ga0247725_1001529_pt1 | contig 11488 bp, 6 predicted proteins | sample OKSTACKMCFT3sol_FD_183021 | JGI IMG/M metagenome (GOLD analysis project Ga0247725, IMG submission 183021) | Subsurface sediment microbial communities from gas well in Oklahoma, United States - OK STACK MC-FT3-sol | ecosystem: Environmental > Terrestrial > Deep subsurface > Rock core/Sediment... | reverse complement strand
TGGTCGCCCAGGCGCTGGCCGCTTACGAAAAGGACCGCTGATGCCCTTCGCGATCTCGCACGGCGCCCGCCTCTACTGGCGTCAGGACGGCGCGGCTGACAAGCCGGCCCTGGTGCTGCTGACCTCGATCGGCACGGATCTGTCGCTCTACGATCCGGTTGTCCCGCTGCTGACCCCGGACTTCCGCGTGATCCGCATGGACACCCGCGGCCACGGTGCCTCGGACGCGCCGGCGGGCGACTACACGCTCGACCTTCTGGCCGACGATGTGCTGGCGGTGATGGACGCGGCCGGCGCGGCCAAGGCCAGCCTTTGCGGCACGTCGCTGGGCGGCATGATCGCCATGGCCCTGGCGACCAAGGCCCCCGAGCGCGTCGAGGCCTTGATCCTGGCCTGCACCTCGCCAGCCATGGATCCTTCCACCTGGAACCAGCGGCTGGCCCTGATCCGCGCCGAGGGCATGGGCGCGATCGTCGAGGCGGTGATGGGCCGCTTTTTCTCCGACGCCTTCCGCGCCCAGCATCCCGAGGTCGTCGAGACCGTGCGCGCCGGCATGCGGGCCCAGAGCGTCGACGGTTATGCCGGCTGCGGCGCGGCCATCCGCGACATGGCTTTGCTCGAGCGGCTGCCGGCCATCGCCGCCCCGACCCTGGTGGTCACCGGCGCCAAGGACCTCGCCACCCCCTATGAGGGCCATGGCGAGCGCATCGTCGCCGCGGTCGCGAACACGCGCCATGTCGAGATCGGCGGGGCGCACCTGCCCAGCCTGGAAGCGCCCACGGCCCTGGCCGGCGCGGTGCGGGACTTCGTGCGCGAGGTCCGACGCGGGACCGCCGCGCGCGAGGCCAAGGACACGCTGTTCGAGGCGGGTCTCGAAACCCGCCGCAAGGTGCTGGGCGACGCCTGGGTCGACAAGTCCCTGGCCAAGCGCACCGCCTTCACCGCCGATTACCAGGCGATGATCACCCGCTACGCCTGGAACGAGATCTGGGGCCGCCCAGGCCTGGACCACCGCACCCGCCGTCTGCTGGTTCTGGCCATCTGCGCCAGCCTGGCGCGCTGGGAGGAGTTCCGTCTCCACGTCCGCGCCGGCCTGGAACAAGGCGGCTTCACCCAGGACGAGCTGAAGGAGGTGCTGATGCAGACGGCGATCTACGCCGGCGTGCCCGCCGCCAACACCGCCTTCACCGAAGCCGCCGAGGTGATCGCCGAGCTGGGCTGAGGCCTCCAGGCGCCCCTATTTCAGGCCCTTGCGTTCGACGCGCCAACCCGGTCGCGCGCAGAGGCGGCAGTCCGGACCGACGAACATGGCCCGACCGGTCGCGTCGCCCTTGAGCTGCCAGTTCAGCCAGGCGACGGCCACCTCGCCGAACGAACCGCCGCGCGGCTGGCTGTAGGTTCCACCATGGCCAACGCCATCCTCGTAAGCCCGAACGACCGGGATGTGATCGATCCGCGCGAAGTCGTCATTGGCGTTGCCGAAGGCGATGTCGCTGGCGTCGCCGCTGACATAGATCGCCGGACCGTGGAGGGCCTTGAGGCTGGCCTTGGTCACGTTCGCGCCCGGCAAGCCGCCCGTCCCCGTCCCGAGAACGCCGCTGTTCCACACCCCGGTGGTGGTGACGCGCGGATCGGCCGACGCCTCGATGGCCTGGAGGCCGCCGCAGGACATGCCCATGACCGCGATCTTCTTGACGTCGAGACGCCCCTTGTAGCGGCTGCCCGACCGCGCGTTCTCGGCGACCGCCCAGTCGATGGCGTCGATCAGCTGCGATGACGTGGTCTTGGGCGGCGCGTTCATGTCGGGTCGCGGCGCGGGTCCAGACGCCGGCGGCTTGGGACCGACGATCGGACCAATGGCCACGGCCAGATAGCCGTGCCCAGCGATCTCGGTCAGGAACTTGGCGAAGGCGTCGCCCTCGTTGGCGCACGCGCCGTTGGCCCAGGCCAAGATCGGCAGCTTTTTCTCCCCCAAGGCGGCCAGGTCGGCGGGTCGGTAGACCGTATGGGTCGGCAAGCCGGGGTCGCTTTCCATCACGGCCGCCGCATAGGGTGGAGGCGCCGGTTCACGGGCCGCGACCGCGCTGGGGAGGACCAGGGCCGCGAGCGTCGCGGCTAAAATCGGAAGCTTCATCGGAACTCTCCAGACGGTTGGAATGGGAAAGGTCGTTAAGGCGGTCAGAGGCCTTCGATAAAGGCCGTGACGGCGGCCTCCAGGGCGTCGCCCTCGAGGCTCATATTGCTCATCGGCAGGCGCAGCACCGGGACGCCGGCGCGTTCCAGGGCGGCCAGGACGAAGGGGTCGGCGTCGTCGATCGCCACCGCCCCATGCACGCCATGGGCCTGGGCTTCCTTGACGTGCCAGGCGCCCGCCCAGGTCGGCATGCGCAGCTCATCGCCCATGGTGGCAAAGCGCGCGGCCAGGGCGCGCATGGCGTCCTTCTCGCCCTCGAACGATCTTAGATAGCCGTCGGCGGCCAAGCCCAGATACATCGACCAGACGAACACCGCGCCGTGGCTCTCCTCCCAGCGCTGATAGAAGCCCATGTCGCTCCAAAGCCCCCGCCCGACCCACATCAGCCGGATCTTCTCGCCCGGGCACGCGGCCTCGCCGGCCTCGACGCGCGCGGCGACCTCCTCATAGAAGCGCTTGGCCGCGTCGCGGCCCCAGACCGACCCGCGATGCCACTGCGGCACCATGGTCGCAGGCATGGTGTCGACGATGCCCGCCGGCGCCGGATGGGTGGCGGCGATCAGGTCGCGCGTGCGGCGGTAGTAATCCTCCTGCTCGTTGACGAGGTTCATCACCTCCACGAAGCGGGCCGGATCGAACTTGCGGCCGGTGATCGCCTCCAGGCGCGGGATGCTGGCCTCCAGCTGGGCCGTCAGCAGATCCAGCCGCTCGGCCTCCAGGGTTTCTTCCCACCGCTCGGGCAGGTCGGACCACCATTCCAGGGGCAGGTCCCAGCGCCCCTCGATCGAGCGGGCGTAGGCGAAAAGCGCCGCGCCCGTCTCGCGCGCCCAGGCCTCGAACAGCTTGGGTCCGGCGTCGGAGCCCGCCGTCAGGGCCAGAATGTCGGGCTTGGGCAGACCGCCCCACGGCGCGGCCTCGACGTCCGTGTCGAGAGCGGCCGCCAGGCCCTGGGCGCTGTAGGACTCGACGTCGGACGGATAGTCGGCCGCCCGCAGCAGGGCGGCATAGTCGCGGCCGCGCTGCTTGGCCGCCACGATCGAGGCCCACCACTGGTTCACCACATAGGGGATGTCCATGGCGCGCAGGATTTCCTGCGGCGCGTCGGCGTTGACCACCGCGAACGGTCCCTCCGCCGCCTTGCGCCGGACCTCGGCGAACCAGTCGCGTTGCCAGGTCGCGAAATCGGCGGTCGAGGTCAGCGACTTGTGGCTGCGCCGGCCGACATTGGCGGCGGCGACGGAGCGCTTCGCGCCATCGACGACGGGCTTCGCGGCACGCGGTTCTGGCGCGGCTTGGCCGGCGGGATTAGCGAAGAAGGCTGAAAGCTTGGCGGCGAGGTCAGCCGTGTCCGGGATCAGGTCCAGCCGCAGCGTCGCCAGCGGCTTGCCGACGGCGGCCAGCGCCCTTCGCGTCTCGGCCACATCCCACGGCGAGGCCTCGTCGCCCGGCAGCCGGATGTGGAGGACCGCGTCGACGTCCAGCGCCGAGGCTTGGGCCGCCAGGGCCTGGGCGCGGACTTGGCTGGAGCCGGTGGGCGCGGACGGCGGCGGCGTCTCCCACCGCGCCGCGAGCGCGTCGAACGGGTCTAGGCTTTCGTCCAGCAGGGCGACCGCTGACGGCTCGCCCCAGTCGTGATCCTCGCCGACGATCACGCAGCCAGCGGCTTCGATCGCGGCGTAGACGGCGGAGGTTTCGTGCGGCGAGCCGGTGACCAGCACGCGACGGCCGGGTAGCGGTCGCGACTCGGCGCGCGCGGCCTCGATCGCGCGATCGCCTTCCTCGCGCGGCGCCTGGCTGACGCGCCGGATCAGGTCGAGCGCTTGGACGCCGCTCAGTCTCGGCGCCTTCTCGCCGCGAAGGGCCAGCACTTCCGCGAGGCGTCGACGCTGGGCGTTGCTCGCGACGATCTCGGCGCGCAGGGCGTCGGCGGTGACGGCCTGTCCACCGAGCGCCTCCAGCCAAGCCCTGAAGTTGGTCAGCCGCGCGCGGTTGTAGGCGCGGATCGCCGGCTCGGCGCCGTACAGAATGTCGAGGTGCGCGACCGGCGCCGCGACGCCGCCTCCGACCCGCGACAACTCCCGCAACACCGAGAACAGCTGCGCGTCCTCGACGCAGCCGTGGCCGATGGCGACGCCGGCGAAGGCTCCGTTCCGGACCTGGGCCACCAGCCCACTGGTGCGCGGTGTCTGGCCGGCGAGGCCTTCGGTCTTCGGGGCCGCATCCGCCGCCAACCGCACCGGCGTGAAGCCGGCCGCGGCGACCAGTTCGCGCGGAATATCCGCCCCGACATAGGCCAGGATCGGCGCGGGCATCAGATCGCGCCCGCCTGCGCCAGCGCCTCGACCTGCTCCTCTGAATAGCCCAGCAGCTCGCGATAGACCGTCGCGTTGTGCTCGCCGACCGCCACCGGCAGCACCGGATCAAAGCCCGTGCGCCCTTCGGAAAACTGGATCGGCACGCCGCTCGTCAACAGTCCGTCGTCGCGCGCGTAGGCGGGGTGCGTGATCGGCAGGGTCTCGCCGCGCGCCAGGACGCGAGGATCGCGCAGGCCTTCGGCGGGATGGCGGACCGGCGCGGCCGGAACGCCCTCGGCCTCCAGCCGGCGTACGACCTCATCGGTGGGCAGTTGACTGGACCAGGCCTCGATCAGGGCTTCGAGGACCTTGGCGTTGGCGACCCGGCGATCACGCGTCGCGAACCGAGGATCCTCGCCCAGCGCCTCGTTTTCCATGGCCTTGAACAGGCCTCGCGCCAGACCTTCGTGCACCGCCACGATCGACACATAGCCATCCGCGCAGCGGAAAACGCCGAACGGCGACAGCCGCTGCACCGTCAGCCCGGTGCGCGCCTCCATCCCCGCCAGCGCCATGGCCTGCCAGTTCTCGATCGCCACGAACGAGGTCAGGGCGCCTAGCATCGACACATCAACCTGCTGTCCCCGCCCCGTGCGCCGCCGCTGCTCCAGCGCGGCCAGGATGCCGATGACGCCGAACACGGGCGCCAACATATCGGCCATCGGAATGCCGATCCGAACCGGCGGATCGTCGGGCCCGCCGCTGGCGTACATGGCCCCGCTGAGCGCCTGGATCAGGACGTCCATCGCCTTGCTGCCCTCGGACACACCCGCGCCGAAGCCGCTCAATGAGCAGTAGATGACGCCCGGATTAGCCGCCTTGGCGGCCGCATAGCCGACGCCGAGACGATCGGCGGTGCCGCTGGTGAAGTTCTCGACCACGATATCGGCGTCACGCACCAGATCGGCGAACACCTCCCGCGCCTTGGGGTGCTTGAGGTTCAGGCTGACGCCGTACTTGCCGCGCGCCCGGGTAAGGTGAGAGATCGACAGATCGTCGTCGTGGAGGCGCTCCACGCTGACGCCATCTCGCCCGACATAGGGACTGTTCTCTCGGGCCAGGTCGCCGCCGCGCGGGTCTTCCACCTTGATCACCGTTGCGCCTAGGCCCGCCAGCAACAGCGTGGCGTACGGTCCCGCGAGCGCCCGGGTCAGGTCGATGACCTTGAGACCCTCCAGAGGGCGGGGACGGGTGTCGGCGGCGGCGTCGGTCACGGAATTTTCCTGCTACGAGTCGAGCTTGAGACGGCGGAACGACGCACCAGAACCCCTGGACGCCCTTCTCCATCCATTCAGAGAGGGCAAGAGCCCCGTGTCAATAAATAGTTTGGATTACAAACTATATTACTGGCGGACAGTCCCATGAGGGGTACGGCGCCTTGGGAGGACGAGCGGCGCCCTTCCTCCATAACGTCGTTCTTGATTTTCCGCAGGCCACTTGAAATTAAAATTGTTTGTGTAACATACTATTTGTAGTCGAACGATTTTTCGCTCGACCGAAAACAGAACAGCCGACGGCGGGCGCGCCGGACGGCGCACGGGAGGGCCGCCATGAAGACCACCAATTCACGCCACGCCTGCGTCTCGCACCTCGCCATGATCGTCGCCGCATGGTCGGCGGCGTCGGCGGTGCAGGCGCAGACCGCGCCACAATCCTCGACCGTGGAAGACACGGCGGTCTCGGAGATCGTGGTGACGGGCACTAGCATTCGCGGGGTGGCGGCCGCCGGTTCGCCCACCGTCGGCGTGAGCCTCCAGGATTTGAAGGCCTCCGGCGCCGGCACGCCCAGCGACGCGCTGCGCATGCTGCCACAGGTGTTGAACCTGGGCGCCGACGAAAGCCGCAACAGCTTCAACGGCGGGGCGCAGGACGCCGCGGCCAACTCCACCGCCGTTCGGACCGCCAACCTTCGCGGGGTCGGTCCCGAGGCCACCCTCCTGCTGCTGAACGGTCGCCGCTTGGCGCCGAACGGCATCATCAAGGCGCTGGGCGACCTTGACCAGATTCCGACGTCCGCCGTCGCGCGCATCGAGGTCGTCACCGACGGCGCGTCGGCCATCTACGGCTCGGACGCCGTGGCCGGCGTCGTGAACCTGATCACCCGTCGCTCGCTGGACGGCGGCGAGACCACCTTCCGCTACGGCTTCGCCGACAACGTCTCGCAAAAGCAGTACAGCCAAACCTTCGGCAAGACCTGGGACACCGGGGAGCTGTTCTTCTCGTTCGAACACAACGAGCGCGGCAATCTGTCGGGCGCGGATCGCGACTTCGCCAGCCAGAACCGCACCGCGCGAGGCGGAACGGACGCTCGCCCCTTCACTGCCGCGCCGGGCAACATCGTCATCGGCGGCGTGCGCTACGCCCTCCCCGCCGGCAATGGCGTCGGCGTCAACCCGTCCGCCTTGGTCGCGGGCACGGCCAACCGCTATGACGAAGGGGCGGCCGCGGACCTGCTGCCGAAGCAGAACCGGAACACGATCCTGTTCAACGTCCACCAGCACATCGGCGACAAGGCCGAGGTCTGGTATGAAGGCTTCTACACCCGCCGCAAATATAACCTCGCCGCGCCGCCCGCCCTGTTCAGCCTGACGGTGCGCAACACCAACCCCTGGTTCGTCTCGCCCGCCGGCCAGACCTCCGAGACGGTCGAATATCGCCTTAGCGAAGACGCTGACCCGAACTCGACAGGCTTCGAGAACGCCCAGCAGAACGCGATCGGCTTCAACTACGACCTGGGCAAGCAGTGGCGGATCGCCGCCTATGCCGACCACAGCATCAGCCGTGGCTTCCAGGATCGCAAAAACGTCCTGAACAACGCCGCCCTCACCGCGGCTCTCGCCAGCAGCAGTCAGGCGACGGCATTCAATCCGTTCGGCGACGGAACGTTCAACCGCACCAATAATCCCGCCCTGCTCGACATCATCGACGCCAACCGCGCGACGTGGGGCACCAACATCGCCAAGGACTATTCGATCAAGGCCGACGGCCCGATCTTCGACCTGCCCGCAGGCTCGGTCCGCATCGCGGTGGGCGCCGAATACCACGACAACAGCTTCAAGCAGACGCTCGAGGCCACCAACGTCCTGGCTAGCGGCGCGGCGACCTACAAGATCGTGCGCAACAGCCGCGACATCAAAACCGTCTACGGCGAGCTGTTCGTGCCGATCGTCGGGCCGTCCAACGCCCTGCCTGGCGTGCAACGCCTGGAACTGTCGCTGGCCGGCCGCCGCGAGGACTACTCCGACTTCGGCAAGACCAGCAATCCGAAGATCGGGGTGATCTACGCGCCGATCTCGGACCTGACGCTGCGCGCCACCTACGGCACCTCGTTCCGGGCCCCGTCGCTGATCGACAGCGCCGACCAGATCAAGAACATCTTCATCCAGAACCTGACCGATCCGACCTCGTCCACCGGCGTCACGCGCGGCATCTTCACCAACGGCGGCAACGGCCAGTTGGGTCCGGAGACGGCCAAGACCTGGTCGGCGGGCCTGGACTGGAAGCCGCAAGCCATTCGGGGCCTCAGCGTCTCGGCCACCTGGTACAAGATCCTCTACAGCAACCGTATCGACGTCACGCCCAACACGGCCTTGGCGAACGGCTCAGTCTACGCGCCCTTCATCACGCGCCGGCCGGCGGCCTCGGACGCCGCCGCCACCGCGGCCTTCAACGCGCTCGTCGCCGCGGCCATGGCCAGCCCCGACCTGCAAAACCCGGTCGAGCCGGTCGCCAACATCAATGTGCTGATCGACGGCCGCCGCCAGAACCTGGGCAAGCTCGACCAGCGCGGCCTCGACGTCTCGGTCCGCTATTCTTTCAGCACGCCCGTCGGCGACTGGACGGTGTCGACCGAGGTCGCCAAGGTCCTGAAACTGGAACGCAAGACGGCGGCGAACGCGCCTTGGCAGGACGTTCTGGACACCTTCGGCAACCCGATCGACTTGCGCGTGCGCGGAGCGGTGGGCTGGCGCTCGGGCGGCTGGTCGGCCAACGTCTTCGCCAATTACACGGACAGCTATCGGAACACCGCGATCACGCCGAACGTGAAGGTCAAGAGCCAGACGATCTTCGACGCCACCGCGTCCTACGCCTTCGAGCGCGAAGCCGGCTGGGCCAAGGACCTGAGGATCTCGGCCAATGTCATGAACCTGTTCGACAAGGACCCGCCGATCGTAATGAACGGCACCCTGTCGTGGGACAGCCAGGCCGCTTCGCCGCTAGGTCGCTTCGTCTCCGTGGAGATTAGCAAGGCCTGGTGATCGACGACTTCCCCCCGGGAACACCTTTGGCGGGCGAGCTTGGCTCGCCCGCCGCTTCTTTTTAGTGAGCCTCGTATGAAGTCCTCAGCGATCGCCCTCGCCGCCGCGCTTTCGGTCACCAGCGCAGCCTTGCCCGCCGTCGCCGCCCCGCCGTCCAACTTCGGCGCCTATGCGCCCAAGGATATCTATTCGCAACAGGTGGCGACCTCGTTCTACCTGCCCATGCGCGACGGCACGAAGATCGCGATCTCGCTGCACCGGCCGGCGGTCGACGGTAAGCCCGTGGACACGCGGCTGCCGGTCATCTGGCACCACACGCTGGATATCGAAAAGTCCGGCGTGCGCGAGACGGGGGCGGCCCAGTCTCTCACCGACCTCACCCGCGCGGGCTATGTGGTGGCGATCGTGGCGCGGCGCGGCAACGGGGCCTCGTTCGGCGTCCGACGCGGCTATGAGGACTTCACCGAGGGCTTCGACGCCTACGAGATCACCGAGTGGCTGGCCGCCCAGCCGTGGTCGAACGGCAAGATCGGCATGTACGGCTGCTCGAACACCGGCGAGGCGGTGATGCACGCCATGATCGCCCGCCCGCCGCACCTGAAGGCCGCCTTCGCCGGCTGCTTCGCCTGGGAGCGTTATGACGGCCACACGCGCGGGGGGATCATCTCCCAATACGGCACCGGCCCGACACGCACGCTCGAGGACGACATGAAGGCCACGCCCGTGCAGGGCGATGAGGACCGCGCCCAGCTCCGCCAGGCGGCCGAGGAGCACCAGAAATCGACCAACCTGCTCGAGCTGATGAAATCCATGCCCTATCGCGACAGCTGGTCGCCGCTGGTCATGGCCAAGTTCTGGGGCGAGGTCAGCATCGGCGCCTATCTCAGCCAGCTGAAGGCCTCGAACGTGCCGCTCTACATCCAGGGCGGCTGGTACGACGACTTCCGCACCGAGGGCCTGATCGCCCAGGCCAACCTGCCGGGCCAGGCGCGCATCGTGATCGGCCCCTGGCGGCACTGCCTGAACGACGGCTTCGACCTGCGCGCCGAGCAGCTGCGCTTCTTCGACCACTATCTGAAGGGCGAGGCGACGGGGATCGAGACCGACGCGCCCATCCACTATTTCACGATCGGCGCGCCCAAGGGCCAAGAGTGGCGCTCGGCCGATCGCTGGCCACGTCCCGACGCGCGCAACGCGCTGTTCCTCGACGCGGGCGCGCTGAAAGCCAAGCCCGCGGTCAAGGCGGCGAGGAGCAGTGCCACGGTCGACTACGCGCCGACCTGCCCGCCCGATCCGGTGCAACCCAACTGGGGCCCCTTCGCCCAGCCTTGCCATCCAGCCACGGCCAGCTTCGTCTATAGCGGGCCGGTGCTGAAGACCGACACCGAGATGACCGGCTCGCCGCTGGCGGACCTCTGGATCTCCTCGACCGCGCCCGAGCAGCCGGTGTTCGCCTATCTGGAGGACGTCGCGCCGGACGGCTCGGTCACGGTGGTCAGCGAGGGCCGGCAGCGCGCCTCGCTGCGCAAGGTCGTGAACGCCCCCTGGGACACGATCGGCACGCCCTGGCGCCGCGCCTGGACCGAGGACCACCAGCCGCTGAAGCCCGGAGAGCCCGTGCGGGTGTCGTTCGACATGCTGGCGGTGTCCTACGTCTTCAAGGCCGGTCACCGGGTGCGGATCGCCGTCAGCGGGTCCGAGCCGCGCGAGCGCGCGCGGATCGAAACCTCGCCGCCGCCCACCTTGACCCTGCACACCGGCGGCGACACGCCCTCCAGCGTGACGCTGCCGGTGCGGAGCGCCCAATGACCGCGCCGTTCAAGCTCTACATGACGGGCGACCTCGTGCTGGACGAGCCGAACGCCGACTTCTTCTTCGACAAAGCCCGCCCGCTGCTGGCACAGGCCTACCTGCTGATCGGCCATGTCGAGGTTCCGCACACCACGCGAGGCCGGGAGTCGGTCGGCGACATCCCCGCCCCCGCCAGCGCTCCGGAGAACCTAAGGGCGGTCGGCCGGGCCGGCTTCCACATGGTCAGCCTGGCGGGCAACCACATCCACGACCGCGGCGGCGAGGGCATCGAGGACACCATCGCCAACCTTACCGCTCAAGGGATTGTCAGCGCCGGCGCCGGCCTCGACCTGGACCAGGCTCGACGGCCAGCGCTGGCGGCGCGGCGCGGCGTGCGTGTGGGGCTGCTCAGCTACAACTGCGTGGGCCCCAAGGAGGGCTGGGCGGGGCAAAAGCGCGCAGGCTGCGCCTATCTGAAGATCATCACCCACTACGAACTCGAGAACGCCAACCCCGGCGGCCCGCCCAAGGTCTACACCTTCGCCGACCCGGATACAGTCGAGGCCATGCAAGCCGACATCGCCGCGATCCGCGATCGGGTGGACGTTCTGGTCGTGGCCTTCCACAAGGGCGTGGTCCACACTCCGGCTCATATCGCCATGTACGAGAAAGCCGTGTCGCGGGCGGCTATCCTAGCCGGCGCGGACATCGTCATCGGCCATCACGCCCACATCCTGCGCGGGGTCGAGGTCTGGCGCGGCAAGCCGATCTTCCACGGCCTGGGCAACTTCGTCACCGTTACGCGAGCCCTGACGGCGGAAGGCAACGACAATCCGGTCCGCCGCGCGTGGGCCGAGAAGCGCAAGGCGCTGTTCGGCTTCGAACCCGAT
>Ga0247725_1001528_pt1 | contig 11493 bp, 9 predicted proteins | sample OKSTACKMCFT3sol_FD_183021 | JGI IMG/M metagenome (GOLD analysis project Ga0247725, IMG submission 183021) | Subsurface sediment microbial communities from gas well in Oklahoma, United States - OK STACK MC-FT3-sol | ecosystem: Environmental > Terrestrial > Deep subsurface > Rock core/Sediment... | reverse complement strand
TCATTAAGCCCTGAACAGCTGCGTGAGCGTATGCAGCAACAAGGCTTAACTGAACAGGAAATCAGCGTGATTTTATCTGGAGATCGCAGTGCTATTGCGACTATGGTTAAAACCAGCAGAGATATTGTTTGTTTGATATTACCGACAGAACCAGATAAAAAGGAAAATGAAGATGAAAGTGAAGATGACAAAAAAGAAAGCATTAAAGTGGCTTGACACTAATTGAAAAATATTTTTTTAGCTGGAAAGCCAAAAACAGTAGTAATGCTGATTTTGGCTTTTTCGTCCATGTTTTACGCATTTGCTGACGAGATTGTTGATGAAAAGGAGCTGGAACAACTTTTCTCGACAGATACAAAAGCGTTTGCATCCAAAATCGAATTGATAGCTGGCAATGTCCAACTATTTAATAACGAAGATAAAGCTGTTTTTAGTTTTTATAAAGGTTTATACCTGCTTTCAAAGAATGATATTGATGCTGCCGAAATTCAATTAAACAGAACGGTATCGATAACCAAGCGAATTGAACTAAAATTTCGAGCCTACTCATCTCTTATTAATGTCTTTAGTAATTCAGGTAATTACTCGCGGGCGTTCAAATACGCGTTTTTGATGAATGATTTAGAACGTGGAGATATTGACTCTAGTGTAGTTGCCCGTGGCTTAAATATTTATATTACTCTATTAGCTGAAGCTGGTCTTTATGATGAATCTACACGTGCTCTTCAGTCACTTACAATCGAAAATTTAAATGATAATAAAGTGAAGTGTGGCTTAGTCGCCGTTATCGCTTATGTGAGTTATAAAAGTGCAGATCCTATTTATAGTTGGGATGAACTAAACCAATACAACAATAGCTGCCTGCAAAGCGAACAAGTTCTATATGGCTTGTTGGCTGAGTCGATGGTTACCCGAATACAAATTGATGCTGGCCAGATAGAAGTTGCACTGAAAACACTCGAAGCAAACTACGATAAAGCTATCAATTTTGGGTATGGAAATTTAACTGCAGTCTGGTTGGCTAATCTGACTGATGCTTGGATATCTAAAGGTAATACACAAAAAGCTTTGCAGTTTGCTAGTTTACTTGCAAACGTAAATGGTATTAAGAATTCGCTTACAGCGCAGCTTATTACTTATGGCGCCCTCGCTAATTCTTTCAAAATTAGAGGAGACAATGCCAAATATGCTGAGTACATGAACAAGTACCATCAAACTTACGTTGAATCACATAATAAACAGATAGCCTCGGCATTTGGCTATTATGCTGCTTTGATGCAAGCGGCTGAAAACAAGCAACAAATTGAATTGTTGAATCAAAAGACCTTTGCGCTGCAACTGGAAAACGAATTGGCTAAGGCTGAATCAACGAATAACAGGCTGTACCTGCTGGTGGCTGTTACCTTGCTGCTCTTGCTCGGCACCATACTGTTTCGCACTCATCGCTCCGGCATTAAGCTCAAAGAGCGGGTTACTTTTGATAAGTTAACCAAAGTATTTAGTCGGGATCATTTTGAAGATGTGTTGGCGACCAGCTTAGTTGGGGCTCAAAGTCAGCAACAAAAACTGGGTTTTGTGTTGTTTGACCTGGATCATTTTAAGCAAGTGAACGATAGCTATGGCCATCAAACAGGCGACTGGGTATTGCAACAAGCGGCTAATGCAGCGCAGCAATGCTTGCGTAAAAGTGATGCTATAGGCCGTATTGGTGGCGAAGAGTTTGCTATTTTGCTGCAGGACTGTGACCTGGACATGAGTCGTGCTCTGGCCGAATCTGTGCGTTTAGCCATTGCAGATATAGATACCACCCCAACAGGCCATAAATTTGCAGTAACCGCCAGTTTTGGTGTCAGTACGGCGCAGGACTATGGCTACAGTGCCCGTAAATTATTTGCTGTGGCAGACGAAGCTTTGTATCAGGCTAAACAACAAGGCCGTAACAGAGTGATGCCACAACAGCCTCAGCAAGTCTAAAGTGAAGTTAAAAGGATAAAGTGATGGAAAGCCTGGGTGTCATTCAGTTCTGGACTTTTTTGGCAGGCGTTATAGTGATTATCCTGATGCCGGGGCCAAACAGCCTGTTTGTACTGAAAACCAGTATGGTGCAAGGGCCTGCACATGCCTGGCGTGCTTTAGCTGCGGTATTAATTGGCGATGCCACTCTGATCCTGTTGTCTTACCTGGGTTTAGCTTCAGTGTTGTTAGCTTCCCCCGAATTATTTCGTTGGATCCGTTATCTGGGCGCTGCTTATTTGCTTTTTGTCGGCGGACAAATTTTATTGAGTTTGCTCCAGCCAAAAGCCAATTCTGCGCAAGAGCCTGGGGTTACGGTGGCGACTACAAAAGCTGCTGTGTTTCGTAAGTCGCTATTGTTAAGCCTGACCAATCCCAAAGCTATTTTGTTTTTCCTGTCATTTTTTATTCAGTTTATCGACCCCAGCTTTAGTCCCAGTTGGGTGCCATACCTGGTTCTGGCTCTGGTACTGGAACTGGTCAGCTTGCTGTATTTAACCACTCTGATTTACGCAGGCGCCGCTATAGCAGGCTTCTTTAAAGGTCAGCCCAAGGCAGGGCAGGCTGGTAATTTATTATTGGGGCTTTTATTTACCGGCTTTGCGGTGAGGTTAGCTTTGGCGTGAACTTGCTGAAACAAAAGTCCCTCAGCCGAAGGACAAAAAGCTGAGGGAAAGGTTGGTAACTTTATAGGTACCATGGAAGTGTTACAACACGGCTAAGCCCGGCCTCTGGTTGCTGTCGCAGGCGAAATTTTAGACGCCACTAAAGCCGGATAGCTGACGGCCAGTTGACCTACTATCAGCAAAGCCACTACACCTATCACCAGTAGCACTGGGCTTAATGGGCTCATACTAAAGGTGGCGACCAGCCAGATATTTAAGCCAACGGCTCCTGCTGCACCTAATATCACGCCAGCGAAGCTTATCAGCAAATTTTCCAGCATAAAGTAGCGCATCACTTGCCACTGGCTGGCACCTAAAGCACGGCGGGTGCCGATTTGGCGGGTGCGTCTGTTAATGCTGAACATAGCCAGGCCGACAATGCCAAAGCCTGTGATCAGAGTCAGCACAATAATGACTGTCAGCAGAATAGTGTTGGTGGCCTGATGCTCCTGATAACTTTTGTCGCGGGTTTGTTCCATGCTGGTGACATTGCGGATAATGCGGCCTCTGTCGGTTTCCGCCAGCATCTTCTCGATCACAGGCATTAGTTCATCACGGCGGCCAGGTTCTGTCCGGATAAAATATCTGCTGCCTCTGCCGTCCAGTTGTTGTGGTACCAGCATACTGCGCTCTACGCCATTCCAGCCATTCCACGGAGCCTGTAAGGTGTTGATAATACCTGTAATTTGCACCGGCTGATGGTTGTCGATATAGACAGTTTTTCCCAGTGCTGCTTTCCAGTCTCCCTCAAACATAGCTTCGGCCAGTGCTTTGCTGATTAAGGCTTTGGGCGGCCATTTGGTACTACCAACTTCACGCCAGTCGATATCCGAATTGTGGAAGTTTTCGCCGGCAATCAGCTCTACACCCAAAGCGGCAATACCTTGTTCGTCAACCATGTAGACAGCTGCACCTGTGCCTTCAACATCGTCACCCGCTTTAGTTTGCAAGCCCATAGACCAGCCTCCGCCACTTAAGGGAATAGCGTTGATCTGTGTTGCGGCTACGACTCCCGGGATCTGGCGGATGCGTTGTAAGTCTTGCTGCATTGATGTTTTTGTATTGTAGTTTTGAGCAAATATCGTATTGCTCAGATAGAAGGTATTGTCTTCATCTACCCCACTGGGTCTGGCCATTTGCTGACTACGTTCCTGCATCATAAAAATAGCGTTGACCATAATGGTCAGTGTCAGGGCAATTTGCAGAGCAATCAGCAAAGCACCAATTTTGTTGCGCATCAAAGCGCGAAAGATAGGACCAAGTTCTAACCTGGCAAATAAACTAATCATGGCAAACTCCTTATTGGCTCTTCAACTGAACTGACGGCTGCACCTGACAGGCGCGCCAGGTTGGGTATAAACCTGCTAATAAAGCACTGACAATAGCGAGGCCAATAGCTACAGCTACTAAAGTGAAATCCAGCTGGGCTAAATCGCGGATCCAGTCACCGTACATCACTTTGATGGCTTCAAGCCCTAGCAATGCCAGCACTAAACCCAACAGGCCGCCAGCTAATCCAATACAACCTGATTCAATTAAGTGTTGAATAAACAAATCGTTACGGCTGGCTCCTAACGCCTGACGTACGCCAATTTCTGAGGCTTTTCCTAAAAATTTCGCCAGTAATAAACCTACGGTATTGAGTAAACAGACCAACAAAAACATCAGAGACATCGCCATCATCATACTGGCATCGTCGGACACCACTTGCTGATTTTCCAGCCACTGCATGACATCCCTTAATTTGTTATTGTCGGTGCGGGCAAAGCGGCCGTACTGGTGTTGCTCTTTGGCATAGGCATTCATAAAGCTCAAATAGTCGGCTTTATCCTGTTCAGTGGGTAATTCCACCCATAACTGTAGCCAGATGCATTCGGAATCTAAGAAGGCCTGAAAGCCTGACTCTGTGGGTTTCCAGCAGTTGGTGTTGCCGGAGCGGTTGAATTTTTGCTCAGTAATTAAACTAAAAGGGACAAAAACCTCTTCGACATTGTTAAAAGCACCAGTGGTGATGTCGTAAAATTTAGGTTTAGGGTTCCAGCGCGCTATGACACCGGTAATTTTGTAATCTTCTCCCGCCATACGAACGGACTGACCTGTAGAGTCTTTACCCCCAAATAAGCGTTCGTTTAACTCGGCATTGATGACAATGACCCGCTCTTTTTTCAGATCAGCCTGATGATCCCAGCCGCTGCCATATAAAAATGGCACGTCAAACATAGGGAAAAAGTCAGCACTGTTGGCGCGGCCTTGCACCATAAAAGGCAGCACTTCTTTGTCCGCTGGTTCAATAACGGCTGTCATACCTGTCTGTATGCTCTGGCGTTTGGCTTTTTGTGCCTGCCATAAATAACTACCGTCGCGATAGGTTAGTTGCTCTGGCGCATCGCCGTTGTCATTGTAAGTTTTGTTTGGCTCCCAGCTGTCCATTTGCACGTAATACAGCTGCTCACTTTTATGTGGGATAGGGTTAGCTGACATCAGGTAATTGACGGTAATAGTCGTCATCGAGGCACCAATACCTAAGCCAATCGCACAGATCATTAACAGTGTCATACCCCAGGTGCGTTTACAGCTTAAGTAAGCCAGCTTTACATAATATGAAAACATAACAGCTCCTTAAGCTTCGCCAACCACATGCAGGCTGGAGTTTTTCTGGGTTAATTCACTGACATGGCCGTCTTTGATGTAGATTTGACGTTTAGCCCTGGCGGCCAGGCTAGGGTCATGTGTCACCATCAAAATAGTGGTGCCGGCTTTATTAATATCTTCCAGCAGACTCATCACACTTTGCGCCATCTGGCTATCAAGGTTTCCCGTTGGTTCATCGGCCAGTAAGAAGCGGGGAGAGGTGGCTAAAGCTCTGGCTATCGCCACACGTTGCTGTTGACCACCGGAAAGCTGGCTAGGCAGGTGTTTCATTCGGGAGGCTAAACCCACTTGATCCAGATGATACTCAATGCGTTGTTTACGTTCGCTGGCATTTAGCCCACGATATCGCAAGGGGACATCGACGTTATCGAACAGGTTGAGATCAGGAATAAGGTTAAAGCTTTGGAAAATAAAGCCAATTTTCTGATTACGCATGCGGGAGCGTCCGCTGTCATTGAGCTTAGTGATATCTTCACCGTCCAGCAGGTATTCGCCACTGGTACTGGTTTCCAGCAAACCGGCAATATTTAAGAACGTAGTTTTGCCTGAGCCTGAAGGGCCAGTCACGCTGACGAAGTCGCCTTCATTGACATGCAGTTGAATATCGCGCAGTGCATGAGTAGCCACGTCGTCCGTGATAAAAGATTTACTGATTTTGTTCATGGTTAACATAAAAAGCCCCTCTGGTTTTACCCTTCGTACTTGAAGCTGCAGCTTTGTTGACTGTGTGCTCTCGCCCCAGTCACATAGGTTAACTATGCTCCTGGGGTCTCACTCACTTGTCGCCTCGCTGCAACTCCAATTACTTTGGGTATAGTCAGTTAATGATTAATGGTTTAGTTATTCAGTTGCACTGCACTGGCGCCATTAAAAATGTCGGTGCCAGAGGTAATGATTTGATCGCCAGGCTGTAAACCTGCCAGAATTTCGACTGAGTTCAGACTACGGGCGCCCAGTTCAATAGGCGTTTTTATCGCCATACCGTTACTGACTTTGTAGGCAAATTTGCCGTTGCTGCTGTCAAGAAACTGACCTCGGGCCACTTGCATCACGGCCTCACGGTGTTCCAACAAAATACGGCTGCTTAAACGTTGATTTTGACGCAGCGCTGGCGGTGCTTCTTTGGTAAAACGCACCCGGCCTTTCACCTGGTTTTCGAACACTTCAGGGGAAATAGTCACCAGTTTGCCCATGTATAGCTTTTGCTCTGCGCTGATTTCTACTGGCAAACCTATAATTAAATCGTTGGCATAACTTTCGGGGACTGCAATTTCCACTTCAAACTGGCTTAAATCCACTACGGATAAAATCAACTGGTTTTTGGTGATGTAAGTTTTGTTTTCGACCGCCAGGTTGCCGAGTAAACCATTGACCGGAGAGCGCACCTGCAGGCCATCAACCTGACGCTGAAAATCTTCGACCAGTAAACGCTGGCGATCCAGTTGCTGGGCTAAACTCTGCACTTCAAAATCAAGATTTTCTTTGTTAAGACGGGCGTCTTCGACGGCGTGCTGATGTTGGACTTTGGCTGTTTCCAAATCATCTTGCGCTTTTTCCAGTTCTAATTTGCTGATCACGCCTTTTTCAAAGCCCTGATCAGCACGGCGTTTTTCTCTGTCTGCTGTAGTCAGCGTCATCTGCGCTATATCCACAGCTTTTTTGTCTGTTAGTTGCTGCTTTTTCGCCAGAATTTTCTGGCGGTCATGGCTGGTTTGCAGGCTGTAAAAAGTGGCTTGCTCTTGTTGCAGTCTGTTATTCAGCTCAGGACTGTCGATAATGGCCAGTACATCGCCTTGTTTCACTTCAGTGCCAGCATCGAGCAATAAGCTGATAGTGCCCTCAGCTGTGGCATAGAGTTTTGGGCTGACCGCTGCAACCACCTGACCCTGAGCTGAGATATCGCGGGTAAAATCTGCAGTTTTTACGGTATCTATCCGCACGCGCGACAAAGACACTGAAATATCGGATTGCGACCAACTGCGTGCCGCCGGTACTATTTGCCACAATAGCAATACCAGAAGCAGGCCGCTTGCTCCTGCTCCCCAGATTTTTTTATTGGTTTTTTTTGGCGCCAGCTTTTCATCCTGGCTGCTGGTATCGGCTATTTTCATTTTTTCTCCTGCGCAAACTTCATCAGATGCGACCTAAAAGTCGTTGTTTCTAATGAGTCGTAGGCAAAAGAAAAAAGGTTTGAATGGAATAAAAATATATTTAAGCCAGCCTGGAGCCGGGACACTGAGGCCAGGTTTTAACAGTCAGTCAGTAGCTTATCTTTTTTACCTAAGGTACCAAAGAGACGGGCCTGGTATGCAGCTAAATCCAGTTGACGTAACAATTGTGGTGTTGAAACGTTGCCGCAATGAAAAACCATAGTTTTGCTTTGCATATCTAACTGATGCAGTTGCTGCTGTATACAAAAGCCCTCAGCCAGGCTTTGACTGATACGTCGACATAACTCCTCAAGTTGCAGTTCGCTTTGCTGTAAATCAACGGTCAGGCCATTGATTAACAAAACAAACTCATCGCCGCCGAAACGACAGACTGTATCATGGGCTCGCAGGCACTGTTTCAAACGTTGTGCAAACAGGACCAGCAGTCTGTCGCCTGTTTCAGGGCCATATTGCTGATTAAACTGGCGAAAATCAGCTATATCAAGCAGCAGCAGTGCTGAGTAAAGTTGTTCAGTTTTACCCAGCTGAATCGCTTCTTCCAAACGCTTTTCCAATTCAACCCGACCAGGCATCATGGTTAAAGTATCGTAATAATAAAACTGCTGCAGCATAGCTTCTGAAGCTTTTTGCTCAGATAAATCACGTAGTATCAGTACTAAATCTGAGTCTTTTGCACAGGACAAAGGCAAGACTCTTAGTTCAGCAACAAAGTGATGACCAGCTTTAGTACTGCAGAGTACTTCTTCGCCTGAGCCAGATATGGACAAAGACAAGCTCAACAGATGCTCTGTTGACGCTTTGGCCGGGTGGGCAAAAAGAACTGCGGCTTGCCTGTCCAGTAGTTGTTCTTTTAGGTATCCAAAGAGTTGCCTGATAGCGCCACTGCAACTTTTTATACTGCCGTCTTTCTTGATGGTTACTATGGCATCCGGAAGTTGGTCCAGAATATGTTTGCTGTGCTCATCTGCGTGCAAATTGGAGTGATGCAGACTGACTAAATGGGTCATTTGATTGGCATAGACGTACCAGATACTGGACTGATCCGGCAGCAGCTCATAGCTGCCAAACAATTCGAAATATAACTTTTCACTGTCTGGAAATTGTAGGCCTAATGTGGTCACTAACTTGCTTTGCTCCCGCAGGCTGGCTTGCATTTCGCTACTCAGGCGGGCCAGGTCTGCAGCATCAATCAAAGACAGCATAAGTTCTGAACATTGTTGTTGCGACAGATAGTGACTGTGCTGTCGCAACAAAAGTTTATCGTCCAGAAAGGGAAAGCTGATTTCTCCGCTTATCTGAAGATGTATGTTCATAAAAAAACCGGGAATTTGTTGCAGGAACTTGGTAAGCATAAGGACTCATTACTACATAAGAAATTAAAGCGCGTGACACTAAATAAGCTGAACCCTGGCTGTTTGCTGCAGCGCAATGGGCTCGAACCATTGAGAGGTCAAAATCTATCCTTTTGATTTTATTGGCTAGAATCTAAAAGTAAGACACTCGTTTATCACCAGGATGGTTTAAATAAGGAAAGCTTTATTTAGTACGCTCTTGTTTAACCTCACAGTGTGTACACTTTTTACACTGTGATTTAAGTGAAAAGAAGTATTTTGATGTTTTCATTTGTAACATCATATTTTATGGGCTTGTACAAATAGTTACAGAAGCTTGGGCGCAAGTATAGGTTTCTGCCACTCATTAGTGTGACCTGCTTTAATTCCGCGATCTGAGGCAGTAACGCTGTGCCGGAAGGCTTTGGCACGGAACAAGCGGCTTAACAGGAAAGGCCGCGATGATGCGGCCAGTAGATTTAAAGTATGTTACCAAGTCCTACCGAGATGGCATCCACATAAGCTGTCATCCGCTGTTGTGGATTGGATGCGTCACTTGCAATAATTTGATCCAGAGTCCAGATAAAGCCGCCGCCCACTGCAATACTGCCGTTAAAGGATTTCATCAGACTTTGTACCAGAGCCGGACTGTCATTGGTCCAGTCGCCAGCCACAATAAAAGTTGTAGTATCAAAACCGGGAATGGCCTCGGTAATGGCCTGCGCCCACTGAGATGGCTGGTTTCCCTGGCCGCCGTCGTAACACTGCAAATTCCACCATTTCACCGCACCTTTGTTGCTGCTGTTCAGTTGTTGCAAGGCGCTGGTCCAGAACTGTTGATAAGTGTAAGGACAGAATGTCAGGCCAAAGCCCAGGCTGTTGGCTAACTGACAGAAAGCGACAAAGGATGGCAAGTCGTAATTGTCTTCGCAGTCCAAATCAATAATGCTAATGGCTGGAAAAATCTGTTTCAGGACTTTCATATTGGTAGCCAGATTGGTGCCGGCAAAACTATTGTCGTTCTGCTGATAGATTTTTTGCAACGTTGCAAAGTCCAACACACCGCCGCCACCAACAGAGGCGCAGAGACAGTTTAGACTGCCACCTAAAGCGCTGTTGATCAAAGCCGGCCAGCCAGGATCTCCGACATAACGGCCTTCGGAAATCATCAGCGTGTTGTTGAAATAAATATCCCCCATGATCTGGCTGGGTTGAATGGAATAATTACGGCCTATATGAAACAAACCTAAAATCAGTGTAGTAAAGCCTGAGTTTTGCAGTTGTGACACTGTAGTACTGACAGCTTGTTGATTGTTTGCAGGATACATTATGCCTTCGGCATAAACGGCGAAGTTGAGCTTGGACATGGGATCACTCCTTGTTGTTTTACAGACAGAGTTTTCCAAAATTACCGGGTGTCATTTAGATACTGTCTGATTCTTTTTCCCTATTTTGGTTAAATGATGCTAGGTGCTATAGTCCGGTTTGGCAATAGAGTTTTCCCTGAAATAAGAACATTTCATCAAGGTGTCATCTGTAGGCTAAAGTTTTAGCTTTTCCCCTTACCACAAACGTTGTCTGGTGCTGATATATCCGGCGTAGAAGATGATGGCGACACCAGCAAACCAGCTCATGGTGACAGGTTCAGACCAGAATAAATAACCAAAAAGACCGGCAAAAATTACCGAGCTGTATGTCCAGATACCTATATCAGATGCAGGAGCCAGCGCATAAGCTTTGGTCATCGCCATTTGGCCTATGGCGGCTAACACTCCCATAAAAGCAAAAGCCCACCAGGCTATAGCAGGCAGTTCCTGCCAGTAAAAAGGCACAGGTACAAAGGAGATAATGGCGGTTAGCAAGGAAAAGTAAAATACGATACGGGCCGCGGGTTCAGTGTCGGACATATAACGTATGGTGGTTTTAGTGACTGCGACTAATAAGGCGGACAACAGTGCAATTAAAAACAAATAAAATGCGCCACCGCCGCTGGCAATAGGTAAAGCGAGTAACACACCACCAAAGCCCAGCGCTATGCTGAATAAGGTCAGGCGACTGGCCCTTTCTTTTAGCCAGAACCTGGCTATGAGAGGCACTATAAAAGGCGACATCAACAGCACCACCATAGCCTGAGCTAAAGGGAGTTGGCTGATCACGTAAAAGAAGCAGTACATTGAAATAATGCCGGTGACAGAGCGGCTTAAATGTAGATACCAACGTTTGGTGTACAGCAGTTGTTTACCCTGGATCCACAGCCAGGGCAGCATCACCAGCAAAGCAAAAAAGTTACGAAAAAATACTACCTGGGCGTGGCTGGCGCTGTCGCTGGTGAGTTTAACCAAAGCGCCAATACCGGCAAAACAAGCTTCAGCCAGTAACAGCAATAAGGCGCCTTTGAGCAGATTGGGTTGCATCAATAATCACAGTATTTCGAAGAGGCGCGCAGTATAGCAGAGTGAAAAATATGGAGGCGACCTTTATGGTGGCCCGCTTATCTGTTCGATTGGGGCGAAAGGACACAGCCAACAAAGCGGCAGTTTTAATTTCGCAGTGCGAAGCGCAAAGTAGTTGGTGTTGCAGCGAGGCGGCAAGGAGTTGAGACCCCGGGAGCATAGTTGTCTATGTGACCGGGGCGAAAGGACGCAGCCAACAAAGCGGCAG
>Ga0247725_1001527_pt1 | contig 11495 bp, 9 predicted proteins | sample OKSTACKMCFT3sol_FD_183021 | JGI IMG/M metagenome (GOLD analysis project Ga0247725, IMG submission 183021) | Subsurface sediment microbial communities from gas well in Oklahoma, United States - OK STACK MC-FT3-sol | ecosystem: Environmental > Terrestrial > Deep subsurface > Rock core/Sediment... | reverse complement strand
CACCCGGGTGGTCGAAGCTCTGCGTCAGGGGAGTGATCCTACCCTGCGCGACTACGTGGAGGCGGTCTGCAATCGCACCGACGCCACCTATATGGTGGTGACCGACGAGCATGGTCGCCGCCTCAGCCACCCCAACCCCGATCTGGTGGGGCAGAAGTTTCGCGGCGAGGATATCTGGCCCGCGCTGCAGGAGCGGCGCAGCTACTGCTCCAAGGATCGGGGCACCATGGGGCCGGCGATCCGCTGCTTCTCCCCGGTGGTGGGCGGAGACGGGCGCGTCATGGGGGCCGTGGTGGTGGGCTACCTGATGCAGCAGGTGGAGGGCATCTATATGGAGCGGGTGGCCCTGCTCATCAGCGCCATCGTTGCGGTGCTGGGGTGTGGCCTGCTGCTGGCACTCTGGGTGCAATATCTGCTGCGCAAGACCCTGCTCGATCTGGAGCCAGAGGCGATCGTGCGCCGCTTCACCCTGCAGGATCTGGTGCTTGAGCACATCACCGAAGGGGTCATCGCCCTTGATGGCCGCGGCAACATCAACATGATCAACAGCACCGCCAGCTATCAGCTGCGGCTGCCGGTTACCGGGCGCCACGCCCTGCAGGGGCAGTCGCTGGCGGAGCTGGTGCCGCCCCTTGCCCCCTGTCTGGAGCAGGAGGGGGGCGAGGTGAGCTTCACTATTCAGGGGGAGTCCTTTGTCGGTCGCTGGCAGGCGGTGCAGGGCAAGGCACCGGGGCGGCTGCTGATCTTCAGCCGTCCGGAGGTGGCTGCCAGTCTGGGGGTACAGGTGACCCATCTGCGCCAGTATGCCGAGATGCTGCGGATGCAGAGCCACGAGTTCGCCAACAAGCTGAGCAGCCTCTCCGGCCTGTTGCAGCTGGGCCATGTGGATCAGGCGGTGGAGCTGATCCAGCAGGAGAACGAAGCGTGCCAGACCATGCTGCAGGAGCTGCTGCGGCTGATCGACAACAAGCCGGTGGCGGGGCTTATTCTCGGCAAGTTCAGCCGGGCCCGCGAGCTCGGGGTGACCCTGGAGCTCGATCCCGATTCGGCGCTGGCGGAGTATCCGGCCTCGGTCTCGGCCGATCTCATTACCCTCATTGGCAACCTGCTGGATAACGGCTTGCAGGCGGCCTGGCGCAACCGCCAGCAGCGACCGCCGCGGGTGCTGCTGTCCCTGTGCGATGTGGGGCGGCGACTGGTGATCGAGGTGGAGGATAGCGGCGAGGGGGTCGACGAGGAGCTGGCCGATCACCTGTTCGATTACGGAGTGAGTCGCCAGAGCGGCGATCACGGGGTGGGTCTGTTCCTGGTCAAGGAGACCGTGGGTCGGCACGAGGGTGTGATAGAATGGCGGCGAACCGCCGAGCAGACCACCCTGTTTGGTATCTACTTGAATAAAAACCAATTAATGTGAGCCATGGACCCAATAATCACGCTTGTTATTGAAGATGACGATCGGATCGGTGCCATCTTGTCAGAACTGGTGGCGGCGACACCCGGTTTCTCCCTGCTGGGGCGGGCTGGCACCCTGGCCCAGGCCGATGCCATGATGGCCGGTGTGGTGCCCCAACTGCTGCTGGTGGATGTCTCCCTGCCCGATGGCTCCGGCCTTGAGTGGGTGAGCCGCCTGCGCAGCCACAACCGCGAAGCCTATGTCATCATGGTGACTGCCTCGCGGGATGTGGAGACCATACAGCAGGCCCTCAATCTGGGGGTTCATGACTACGTCATCAAACCATTGCGGCTGTTTCGCATCCAGCAGAGTCTGGACGAGATCCTGCAACTGCACAGCCGCCTCTGCGAGCGGGGTCGGCTGGAGCAGGAAGATCTCGACAAACTGCTGGGCAAGGGGGGGCGCTCCCAGATTAAGGAGATGCGTGTCACCCCCAAGGGGATCGACAGCATCACCCTGCGTCAGGTGCTGGATCTGCTGGCGGGTGAGCCGGAGAGCGTCTTCTCCACCGACACGGTGGCGCTGCGACTCTCCCTCAGCCGCACCACGGCGCGCCGCTATCTGGAGTATCTGGAGTCGGAAGATCGGGTGGATGTGGATCTCAACTATGGTCAGCGGGGGCGGCCGGAGCGGCGCTACCGCTGGCGCCGGGCGTGGTGAAGTTGGTTCACAGTCGCCAGAACACGATAGAAATGAACAAGGGAGCCAGCGGCTCCCTTGTTGTTTTTGGCATGTTGCCCGTCAGGCTGCATTGCGCTCCGGCAGTGGGACACGCTTTTTCAGCTGGGAGATCATCACCCCGCCCAGAATCAGCCCGCCACCCAGCAGGTGGTAGCCATGGATCGGCTCGCCCAGACCGACGACGGCGATCAGCGCTGTACAGAGCGGCATCAGGTTCATAAAGACCGAGGTGCGCTCGGCGCCCATGCAGGCGAGGCCGCGCATCCAGCAGTAGGCTGCCAGCAGAGAGGAGGCGAGCCCGGCGAAGAGCACCAGCCCCCACCCTTCGGCCGGCACCGCCATCGAGTCGGCACTGAGAGCGAGCGGCACCAGCAGCAGTACCGCCAGCAGGATCTGCATGTAGAGGTTGAGCCAGGGGCCAAACGGCAGGTGCCAGCGGCGGATCAAGAGGCCGTAAAGGGCGTAGCTGGCGGACCCCAGCAGCATCATGCCATCCCCCGGGTTGATGCCGTTATGGAGCAGGGCAAGCGGTTCGCCCTTGCCAAGCAGCCAGAGCACCCCGAACAGGGAGAGACTCATGCCGAGCAGTGCCTGTTTGCCGGGACGCTGGCCGAAGAAGAGCGCCCCTTGCAGCAGGGTGAGCAGTGGAATGAGGGAGCCGATCACCCCCATATTGGTGGCCGAAGTGCTGTGAGCAGCGTAGTAAGCGAGGCACTGGTAGAGCACCATACCGAGCGCCGCCAGCACCAGCAGCTTGCCGAGCCAGGGGCGAACCTCGCTACGGCGGCGCCACAGCTGCGGCAGGCAGAAGGGGGTCAGTGCCAGAGCGGCGATCACCCAGCGATAGAAGGAGATAGCCGCGGGGTCGAGCACGCTGGCGGCCGCCTTGGACACCACGGTATTGGTAGCCCAGATCAGCACAGCCATCAGCGGAAAGAGAAGAGGGGAAAAGATTCGCATCAGAGGCTCCTTATTAACAGGGGGCCAAGTCTATCCTTGTCTTTATATTATCAAGTAGCGTAAAACAGACAGATGACCCAGCAGAAAAGACAACTCTTTCTGATGTACCTTATTCCGGCCCACACGGGCTGCGTTTGCTCGCAACTGATGGCTGCTTTTGACCTGTGCCGGAGACCGAGCCAACAGGGCGTTGCATCACGCCTGCTCCTCTCTCTCGCTGACAAGGGGCGCTGATGGCCACTCACCACTTTCAGCCGGTAGATGTCGTTCTGCCCGCTCCCAATCCGCTCTATTTCAGTTACCAGCAGATGCTGGCCGACAGCGCGACCGTGCTGCACTCCCACCCCTGGGGCCAGCTCAACATGATCAGCCTGGGGATCATGGAGATAGAGCTGGGGGAGCAGCGACTGGTGGCCCCTGCCGACTACCTTATCTGGGTACCGGCGGGTCTCGACCACACCTCCTACAACGAGCAGACCCTCGACTATACCTCCATCTACGTCAGCCACGAGATGGCGGCCAAGCTGCCGCCAGAGCCCAGATTGCTGCTGCTCACCCCGCTGATCCGCGCCCTGCTGAGCGACTTTTGCGAACGGCGGGTGAGCCATATGGCGGATGAGTGGGATCAGCGTCAGGCCGAGTTGCTGGTGGAGCGACTTGCGCGCACCCGTTGTCAGGAGAGCTACCTGCCGATGAGTCAGGACAAGCTGCTGGCTCCCATGCTGGCGGCGTTGCACAGCGATCCTGCCGATCCCCGTACTCTGGCCCAGTGGGCCGGACAACTGCACACCACAGAGCGCACCCTGGCGCGGCGCTGCCTGCGGGAGTTGGGGATGAACTTCGGTCAGTGGCGGGCGCGGCTGCGGTTGCTCAAGGCGCTGGCCTGGCTCAAGGGCGACATGCCCATTCAGGAGATCAGCTGGCGGCTCGGTTACGGCTCCACCTCGGCCTTTATCGCCATGTTCAACCGGGAGCTGGGCTGCTCCCCCCAGCGTTATCGCCAGCAGTCGGGCAGATAACAAATCGCCGGACATGTCATCTGGTGAAGCAAAACAAGAAGGGCGCCCACAGGCGCCCTTTCTTATGACATCTGCTTGCGCTAGAAGAAGCCGAGCGGGTTGATGTCGTGGCTCACCAGCAGGTTTTTGGTGTTCTGGTAGTGGTCCAGCATCATCTTGTGGGTCTCGCGGCCGATCCCCGACTTTTTGTAACCGCCAAAGGCGGCGTGTGCCGGGTAGGCGTGGTAGCAGTTGACCCAGACACGGCCAGCCTGAATGCCACGCCCCATGCGCCAGGCCAGATTGCTGTCGCGGGTCCACAGGCCTGCTCCCAACCCGTACTGGGTGTCGTTGGCAATGGCCAGAGCATCCGCCTCGTCCTTGAAGGTGGTGACCCCGAGTGCCGGCCCGAAGATCTCCTCCTGGAATACCCGCATCTTGTTCTGACCGGAGAAGATGGTGGGCTGGATGTAGAACCCCCCCTCCAGTCCGCGCACCTTGGCCGGGCCACCGCCGATCAGCATCTTGGCCCCTTCGCCGCGGCCGATCTCCATGTAGCCCAGGATCTTGTCGAACTGCTCGCGGGACGCCTGTGCTCCCACCTGAGTGGCGGTATCGAGGGGGTTGCCCTGCACTATGGTGCGGGCACGGGTCAGCACCCTGTCCATGAAGTCGTCATAGATGTTGGCCTGCACCAGCGCGCGGGAGGGACAGGTACACACTTCCCCCTGGTTGAAGAAGGTCATCAACATCCCTTCTACCGCCTTGTCGATGTAGCTGCTCTCGTGCTGCATCACGTCGGCGAAGTAGATATTGGGGGACTTGCCCCCCAGCTCCACGGTGGAGGGGATCAGCTTGTCGGCGGCGCAGCGCAGGATATGGGCGCCCACTTCGGTCGAACCGGTAAAGGCCAGTTTCTGGATCCGGTCGCTGGTGGCCAGAGCCTGACCTGCCTCGGCGCCGAAGCCGTTGACCACGTTGACTACGCCGGGGGGCAGTATGTCCTTGATGAGATCCATCATCAGCATGATGGTGACCGGGGTCTGCTCGGCGGGCTTGAGCACGCTGCAGCAACCCGCCGCCAGCACCGGGGCCAGCTTCCAGGCGGCCATCAGCAGCGGGAAGTTCCACGGGATGATCTGACCGACCACGCCGATGGGCTCCTTGAAGTGGTAGCTGACGGTGTTCTGATCCAGCTCGGCAGCCGAGCCCTCCTGAGCGCGAATGCAGCCAGCGAAGTAGCGGAAGTGATCCACCACCAGCGGCAGGTCTGCCGCCAGGGTTTCACGCACCGCCTTGCCGTTCTCCCAGGTTTCGGCGATGGCGAGTCGTTCGATGTTTTGCTCGATGCGATCGGCGATGCGCAGCAACAGGTTGCTGCGCTCGGTGACGCTGGTCTTGCTCCAGCTGGTGAACGCCTTGTGGGCGGCATCCAGCGCCAGTTCGATATCGGCGGCGTCGGAGCGGGCGACCTCGCAGAATACTTTGCCATCCACCGGCGAGATGTTTTCAAAGTAGCGGCCGGCTCGAGGAGCCACCCACTCACCACCGATGAAGTTGTCGTAACGGGACTTGAAGCTGACCAGGGCACCTGCCTGACCGGGAGCGGTATAAATCATCTCATCATCCTTTATGTGTGTGATCCTGACCGGACTGGCTGACAGACCGGTTGCCAGCTGATATCGCAAGGGGCGTGCCAAAGGGTCTGACCAGCAGATAGAAGGTTACAAAAACGTTATCAAATGGGGTGTGTCAGCGTATCTTGGTTAACCAATGACCACGGCTATTGCGATAAAACTGTACCGTTTCTGGACAGTGGCCGAGACAGTCGTGCTGTTTGTGAACAGGAGGCGTGATGAGTGAGTCACTTCAACCCGGTCCCGGTCCGATCCAGCGTTCCTGGCAGCGCTGCCTGCATCAGGGGCTGAGCCGCCAGCAGAGTGCCGATCTGGACTTGCTGCCCCTGGGGGAGCTGTCGGCCCGTCAGGAGCAGCACAGGGCGCTGATCGCCTGCTTCCAGCGCTTCGTGCTGCCGCTGTTTGCCCAGCTGCTGGCGGGTCGCCCTTGTCGCCTGTTGTTGTGTGACGGTGAGGGGGCCATTCTGGCCGCCAGCGGTGATGAGGGTTTCGCCCGCCATGCCGAGCGTATCTTTTTGCGCAGTGGCGCCCGCTGGGGTGAGGCGAGCAAGGGCACCAATGCCATCGGTACCGCGCTGGCCGAGCAGAGTGAAGTGCAGGTGCTCGGCAATCAGCACTTCTTCGCCCAGCACAGCTTCCTCAGTTGTAGCGCTTGCCCGTTGCTGGGGCCGGATGGGCAATTGCTCGGGGTGCTCGATATCTCCACCGATGCGGCCCATCACGATGGCGATATGCTGGGCACGGTGCGGCTGCTGGCCATGACCCTCGAAAACGCACTGCTGGCGCGTCAGCCGGGCTGGCTGGTGGATCTCGATCCCCAGAGCCTCTGGTCCGCTCGCCTGTTGCTGGGAGAGGAGGGGGAACTGCTCGGCGCCAACCGGGCAGGCCGACTCTGGCTCGGCCTGCACCCTTTCGATGGCAGGCAACTGCTGCGCGAGGGGCGTGGCTTGCGGCTGGTACCAGAAGCGGACGTGACACCTTCCTGCACCGCGCTGCCGGGTCACTCAAGCCCGGTGCCACCTCCGCAGCAGGTGCCGCTCAAGATGCTGGAGCGCGGCATTTCGCTGCTTATCGAGGGGGAGACCGGCAGCGGCAAGGAGCATCTGGTGCGGGCCCTGCACCGAGCGTCCAGTCGGCGGGATCAGCCACTGGTGTGTGTCAACTGTGGCGCGTTACCAGCAGATCTGGTGGAAGCCGAGCTGTTTGGCTATGTGGGCGGGGCTTTCAGCGGTGCCCGCAGTCAGGGCAGTCAGGGTTATCTGCGTGCAGCCCATGGCGGCATGCTGATGCTCGATGAAATTGGCGAACTGCCGCTGCAGGCTCAAACCCGACTGCTGAGGGTATTGCAGGAGCGCAGCGTGACGCCGGTTGGCAGTCACAAGCCGGAGGCGGTGGATTTCTGGCTGGTCAGTGCCAGCCACCGGGATCTGGCGGCCATGGTGCAGAGTGGTGCATTTCGCGAAGACCTCTATTACCGGATCTGCGGCTGGCGCCAGCAGCTGATGCCGCTGCGCCGTTGGCCTGCCGCTGAGCGTCTGGAGCTGATTCAGCGACTGTTGGCGGAGATGGACCCGACCCTGCGTCTGACCCGCGATGCGGAGCAACAGCTGCTGGCCCATCCGCTGCCCGGCAACGTGCGCCAGCTCAAGCAGGCACTGGAAGTGGCCTGTGTGCTGGCAGAGGGGTTGGGTTGGATAGAACCCGCCCACCTGCATCTGCCCAGTGTGGCCACAGAGCCCGGCGCCTTGCCGATGGGGGAGGCGATCAGCTTGCGTGAACAAACCCGGCGGCAGGTGCAGCAAACGCTGGCGGCATGCGGCGGCAATGTGAGCGAGGCCGCGCGCCAGCTGGGGATCAGCCGTACCACCCTCTACCGGACGCTGCGCGAAGCGCCTTGAGTGCTCGCTCCCCCTCATCGGTCGTTTTCAAGACGCACATGACGGCTGGAGCCCTGCCCGTCCAGCCGCTATGATGCGCCCTTGCCGGGGGCATTGCGCCCGTTGACTCATCCGTTGAGGATTTTCTGCCATGTCACAACACATTGGTGCATTGACCCTGCTGGTGGCCGATTACGATCAGGCCATTCGCTTTTTTACCGAGGGACTTGGCTTTGTGCTCCTGGAAGACACCCGGCTCGACGAGCCGGGCAAACCGGGCAAGCGCTGGGTGCGGGTTGCCCCCAAAGGCACCCCCAGTTCCGCACTGCTGCTGGCACAAGCGGCCAATGAGCAGCAGCAGGCCGCCATCGGCCAGCAGGGCGGTGGCCGGGTATTTCTGTTCCTCGAGACCACTGATTTCTGGGGGGATTACCAGCGCATGCAGGCGTACGGTGTTCATTTTTGTGAACAGCCTCGTGACGAGCCTTATGGCACCGTGGTGGTGTTTGAGGATATCAGTGGCAACCGGTGGGACTTGTTGCAACGTACTGCTGCCAACTGAATCTGAAAACGTTTATCATCCTGCCTGTCATAAAGTCATAAAAGTGTCACAGAAAATTCTAATAATTGGCGCACCCATCTTCACAGAGGAGAGAGAAGGGAATGGCTAAGCGAATTCTGGTGGTCGAGGACGAAGCACCGATCCGCGAAATGCTCTGCTTCGTGTTGGAGCAGAAGGGATATGAGACGATTGAAGCGGAAGATTACGCCGATGGACTGGCGAAGGTGCGCGAACCCTACCCCGAACTCATCGTGCTCGACTGGATGATGCCGGGCGGCAGTGGCATCCAGTTTATCAAGCAGCTCAAGCAGGATGAGGTGACGCGCCAGATCCCGGTGGTGATGCTCACCGCTCGCGGTGAAGAGGAGGACAAGGTGCGTGGTCTGGAGGCCGGTGCCGACGACTACATCACCAAGCCGTTCTCGCCCAAGGAGCTGACCGCTCGCCTCCATGCGGTGATGCGCCGCGTGTCGCCAACCTCGGTGGACGAGGTGATCGAGGTGCAGGGGCTGAAACTCGATCCTGTCTCCCACCGGGTCAGTGCCGAAGAGAAGGCGCTCGACATGGGGCCGACCGAATTCAAGCTGCTTCACTTCTTCATGACTCACCCCGAGCGGGTCTACAGCCGTGAACAGCTGCTCAACAATGTCTGGGGTACCAATGTGTACGTCGAGGACAGAACCGTGGATGTGCATATTCGTCGCCTGCGCAAGGCGATTGAAGAGACAGGGCACGACAGATTGATCCAGACGGTGCGTGGAGCCGGATACCGCTTCTCAACCCGTCTCTAGAGGCAGTTATGTTGCAACCTTACGCCTGGCGGCGACAGTTGTGGCGAATGGCGTTTTTTTACGCCCCCTTCGCATTGGTTGGCTGGTTGGTTGATCACCTTGCTCTCTGCCTGCTGGTGGCGGCCGTGTTGCATCTGGGCTGGCACTATCGCTTCCAGAAGCGGCTCTCTGACTGGCTGTGGCACGACCGCAGCCTGGTGCCCCCCAGCGGCAATGGCAGCTGGGAGTACATCTTCAACGGTATCTACAAGCTGCAGCAGCGTCACCGCGCCCGTCGCCGCGAGCTGGCGGGGCTGATCCGCCGCTTCCGGGAGGGGGCCGAGGCGCTGCCCGATGCCGCCGTGGTGTTTCGCACCGATGGCAGCATCCTCTGGTGCAACCGGCTGGCGGAGCAACTGCTCGGTTTTCGCTGGCCGGAGGATGCCGGCCAGCATATCGGCAACCTCATTCGCAATCCTGCCTTTAACGCCTATCTGGGCAAGGGGGCATATGACGAGCCCCTCGAGATGCACTCCCCGGTCAACGAGGAGAAGTTTCTCGAGTTTCGCATCATGCCCTACGCCTCGGATCAGGCGATGCTGGTGGTGCGGGATGTCACCCGCTTGCGCAGTCTCGAGAAGACCCGTAAACACTTCGTCTCCAACGTCTCTCACGAGCTGCGCACCCCGCTGACCGTGCTCAAGGGCTATCTGGAGATGACCGAGGAGCCGCCCCCGCCCGCCATGTGGGCCAAGGCGCATCGGGTGATGATGGAGCAGACCATCCGGATGGATAATCTGGTCAATCAGCTGCTCACCCTCTCACGTATCGAGGCGGCCCCGACCGTGGATCTCTCCCACCTGGTGGACATGCCTGCCATGCTGGGGTTGCTGGAGCAGGAGGCGCGGGCGCTCTCGGGCGAACGGGCCCACCAGATCGAATTTGTGGTGCAGCCCAATCTGCTGGTGCGCGGGGATCAGGAGCAGCTGCGCAGTGCCGTCTCCAACCTGGTCTACAACGCCATCCACTACACCCCGGCGGGGCGAAAAATTACCGTGGAGTGGCGCAAGCAGGGGGCGATGGCGTTGTTTGCCGTGAGCGATGAAGGGGAGGGGATTGCTCCCGAGCATCTGGCGCGGCTGACCGAGCGGTTCTATCGGGTCGACAAGGCACGCTCGCGCCACACCGGCGGCTCAGGCTTGGGCCTTGCCATCGTCAAGCATGCCCTCAGTCATCATGACTGCCAGCTCGATATCGAGAGCCGGGTCGGCCTTGGCAGCCGCTTCAGCTTTCTCATTCCGAGTCGCATGGTGGTGATTAAATAGTCTTTTATGGCAATAAGTTAGCTGCAAAAAGAGGGCCTTTTAACGGGCCCTCTTTTCATTTGTTCTGTGCCGTCCTGAATATGGTTTACACCTTTCCCCCCCAATAAATGGAGAACCCGATGGGACAAGGTGTGAAACAGACACAGCGCGAGTACTCGCTGACTTTTAAACTGGCACTGGTCGAGCAGATTGAAAAAGGCGAGCTCACCTACAAACAGGCTCAGGTGCGTTATAGCATTCAGGGCCGCTCCACCGTTCTGGTATGGTTGCGTAAACATGGTCGGCAAGATTGGAGCCAGGGGGCTTCTGTACGTGCCGGCAGGAGCATCACCATGCCTGACCCCGACAACCAGACGCCCGAACAGCGCATCAAGGAACTTGAGCAACAGCTGGCGCTGATGAGCCAGAAAGCCCGGTTCTTTGAGGCCGTCGTCGATGTACTGAAGAATGACTACGGCGTCTCCATCGTAAAAAAGCGACCTGGCAAGTCCTCTCGCAGCGGCAAGTCGAGAGGCTGACCATTGTCAGGGCTTGCCTGTTTCTGGGGATAAGCCGGCAGGCCTACTACAAGCGCAATCGGGTCGCCGACGAGCGCCATGCACAGGGATTGCAGGTGGTGCGCTTCGTGCGTCAGGTTCGACTGCGACAACCTCGGGTGGGTACTCGCAAGCTGCATTATCTGCTGCAGGGTCAGGATGATGGCGGGCTCAAGGTCGGGCGTGACAGGCTGTTTCGGATATTGGCCGAGCACCGCTTGCTGGTGCAGCCTAAGCGGGCGTATCACAAGACCACCCACAGTTTTCACCGTTTCTACCGTCATCCCAACTTGCTCAAGGCGGGGCCAGAGCAGGTCACGCCGGTGGCCCCGGAGCAGGTCTGGGTCGCAGATATCACCTATCTGCCAGCCAGGAGCTGGCCGCTGTACCTGAGCCTGGTGACGGATGCCTACTCACGCAAGATAGTGGGCCATCACGTGCACGAAGGAATGCATGCCGAATCGGTGGCAATGGCGTTCAAGAAAGCGCTGAAGCAACGACGTGGCGGCGGTGAACTCATCCATCACTCGGACCGCGGCGTGCAGTATTGCTCGGTGCTGTATCAGTCACTACATGAACGGTACGGGGTGAAATGCTCGATGACGGATGGGTATGACTGTTACCAGAAGGCGTTGGCGGAGCGGGTGAACGGGATTTTGAAAGGAGAGTTATTGTTGCAAAGCCCGCAGGATTTGA
>Ga0247725_1001526_pt1 | contig 11498 bp, 8 predicted proteins | sample OKSTACKMCFT3sol_FD_183021 | JGI IMG/M metagenome (GOLD analysis project Ga0247725, IMG submission 183021) | Subsurface sediment microbial communities from gas well in Oklahoma, United States - OK STACK MC-FT3-sol | ecosystem: Environmental > Terrestrial > Deep subsurface > Rock core/Sediment... | reverse complement strand
TACGTCACTTTAAATGGGAAAGAAAAATTGGCTGACAAATACAGTTCCCCTTCCAGATTGACGGTTCTTTTTTTAATAGCTGCACATATTGCCCCCTGCGCAAAAAATATATTAAAAGGGGGTTAAGCCCCCTCTCCTTATCAATGGATGGACTGCCTCTTTATTGGTTCGTCACCAACGCCCAGGGGCCGCCTTTGGCGGGATCATCCCCCTGTGTCCACCATTTGGCCTGATAGACGGCGCCCTTGTAGCTCACCTTGCTGCCAGCGGTGTAGACCTTGGTCGCTTCCCAGGCCGGGTTGCCACCGATGGGGGGTTCGCTCGGATCGACCGGCGGTGGAGTCAGTTTGTCCACGATACGCACTTTCGGCCAGTTGGCGTGGGAGCCGTAGAAGTTGGTCACGCACTTCTCGTAATCACCCGGCACCAATGCAGAATAAGCGGTCTGGAAGCCCACCAGCTCGCACTCAAAGGAGTAACCGCCCGGGCGATCCGGATAGTATTTCCAGTTGCCATCCCAGTTGGTGTAGAGCACGTCGGTAGCGCCGTTAAGATTGAGGCTGCCATAGGGAGTCTGCTGCCAGCAGGTGTTCTTCTCATCCGCCTTGATCGGGATCTGGTAGTGGTTGGCCAGCCCTTCCCAGTAGCGGATACGATTGACCGGCTGCCCCTTGTCCTTGTTCTGCTCACCGCACTCGATACCACCGTTGATCACGTTGATGGTGGTACCGAAGCCATAGCCGATACCGGCGTCAACTTCCCGTTTGGAGGGTACCCAAGTGCGATCAATCACGTGCAGCATGGCCGGTTTCGGGGCCTGCGGGGTGAGGAAGAACCAGATGGCAGAAGCGAGGTTGAGCCAGGAGTCCGCCACCAGCCCCGGGTTGTTGAGCAGCACGGAGGCATCGCCATCGAACATCGCCTCGGAGAAGGCACCGTAGTTGAAGTGGTAAGAAAGCTGCTTGGCGCCGCGGCCGAAGTACCCCTGACCCGTGCTGCAGGGCCACTTCTTGTTCTGCCAGTCGTTCTGGCCACAACCGGTGGTGTAGCCGGTCTGTCCCTCTGACCAGCCCATCTCCCGCACATGCACCAGCGCCTGCTGCCACTCCTCCAGCCCCAGCGGGTTATCGGAGACGTTCTCCTTGGCAATATGGCCACCGGTCTCCTGAGAGAAGTGGGCAAAGGCGGTCACGATGGATTTTTTACAGATCGCATCAGAATCGCGACCGTCGGTATATTCGCCACAGAACGCAGGGAATTTACCGATGGCTCGCAAGAAGCGGACATAAGTATATTCCGGCGCTGCCATCTGGGTTAAATATTCCCATTCAGATTGGGGAAATACCCGTTCAACCCGTTTTACGTTGTCAGGATTGCTTGCCAGACCCGGTTCAATGGCATCAACGATTTTATTTGACCGGGTCGCCAATGCCTTGGCCCATATTGCATACATGGGATTAGCCGTCTTGGCTTTTTCCATGGCTGCCAGATCCGGGGCCGCAATGACATATCCTCCCGCATTTTGCGGATCGGGTTGAATATTCATGGCTGCACTCATTGCGGCATAGCTTGGCAATGCGCAGGCGGCAGCGATCAGCCAGGCACAACGCTTGGGTTTGAACATGTTTATCGTCCTTGTTTGAATTAATGCGTTCCAAGAGTAGGTGTTTCAACAACTAAATTCACGATGAGAATTAAGAAATAAGCAGAATTTGTGAGCCATTTCACCTTGTGATATTCAGTGCAGCTGAAACAAAGGAAAAGAACCCAAACGAAAACGTCAGAGCATGATCTGTCGCCCATTTTTAGAACAGTTGAGACGGCCAGGTGGCCAGCCATACGGTCATTGTTCGTGATGAAAAAAATGGCTGACAGGCTCAACCTGTCAGCCATCATCAATGTTCAAGAAAAATGCTCAAAATAGCCGGATGTCAGGCACGCACGGCACGGATCAGGATATTGCGCGGGGTCATGGGTTTGGCACAAAACTCCCCCACTTCGACCCGATAACCCTGATCTTGCAAAAAGAGCGCGCGATCAAGCGCCAGCCAGATCTCGAGGGGACGGCGAAACAGGTGGCGCACCAGTTCCATGCGGGCGACATCACCAAAGCGGCGCTCCCCGTGTTCCAACCAGGCGGGGTAGTCCAGCCCGGCGGGCAGCACAATCCCTTTGCGCTCGGAAGCCCAGCCGCAGAATGCCTCAAACGTGCCGGTCAACAGGCTCTTTTGCATATTGGGCACCGGCAGATACTCATCCACACCGCGCACCTGACGCTGCAGGCAGTCAAACCCGAGCCGCCACACCACTTCCTGCTCACGCAGACGGGCGATCCGCGCACCGCCGGTGACCGTCTCCTGTAGCGGCAACTTGAGATCCGCCTTGCTCAACACCAGCTCGCTGGCGCTGGCCGCGGCTGACAGCGGGCGATAGTGGCTGGTACGGATCAGGTGGTAACAACAGGGAGAGATGGTCACTCCGCGGGCACCGCGCTCGGCCACCCGTTCCAGCAGATGGGTGTGCAACTCGCCGCAGGCATGGAGTGCCATGGCGTGATATTCGGGGGCGATCAGCGCCGCCGACTCGGGGGCAAAGGCATCAGCGCAGGTAAAAGTCATATTGGCGCCATCCCGCTCGGCCAGCAGCCGACCTTCGTCACAAAGCTGATCTTGCAACTCCAGACTGAGGATCGGAGCCTGTCGATGAAGTGATACCAGCCGCCCAAGGTGGCCCTTACCGGCACACCACTCCAGATAGGGGCCCTGATGGGCAGGCAGACAGGCGGTGAACGACTCGATCTGGGCCTGCTTGCGCCCCGGCATATGCAGCGCCATCTCCTTGCTGCAGGTGATGGGCTCCGGGGTAAACGGGGCAAGCTGGCTGAGTTGATGCAGCTCGGCTCCCTCGGCAATCCAGGGGGCAAGCAGACTGCTGAGTGCATCCATATCCACATCGAGCTCCGCCAACTGGGCAAGGGTCAGCCCATTGAGCAGCGCCGCCAGTTCGGGCGCCTCATCGGCAAAGGCCATGGTCAGATGATGATATGGCTGATATTGCCACCAGCGTCGGTAGCGGGTGAGCAGTCGATCCAGTTGTTGAAAACGTTGAGCCAGCACGAACGCCCCTGCCTTACAGTCAAAAAGGAGGCTCATTCTAGCGATCCCGCTTCAAATTGCACTCTCAATACCTGACGATCAACGCCGCAGAACAGCACCACCCACCCTGTGAGCTAGGGCAGACCTGACAAAGTGCGGGGTTTTATGCTATATTCCGCCCCCTCTTTCACGCGCCCCGCCCAACGCGGGTCGCTTTACACTAGCTATGGGACCAACAACATGACCATCAACGCCATTCTGCAAGCGCGCGCGGGCGCCAAGTGTGAACTGTGCAGCGCCGAGCAGGCGCTGACCGCCTTCGTGGTGCCTCACTCCCCCGCCAGCGACGATGATCACAGCGTTGCTATCTGTGACACCTGCCGTGGTCAGCTGGAACAACCGGATACCCTGGTGGTCAACCACTGGCGTTGCCTGAGTGACAGCATGTGGAGCCAGGTGCCTGCGGTGCAGGTGATGGCATGGCGCCAGCTCAAAGCTCTCTCCGGCAAAGGTGAAGTGTGGGCTCAGGATCTGCTGGACATGATGTACATGGAAGACGAAGCCAAGGCCTGGGCTGAAGCTGGTATTGCTGACGAAGATGACGACAGCGTACCGACCGTTGACTCCAACGGCGCCGTGCTGCAAGAAGGCGACTCCGTTACCCTGATCAAGGATCTGGACGTGAAAGGCGCCGGTTTCACCGCCAAGCGCGGCACCCTGGTCAAGGGCATCCGTCTGACCAACAACCCGCTTCATATCGAAGGCAAGGTCAACGGCGTGCAGATCGTTCTGGTTGCGGCCTACCTGAAAAAGGCCTAAAGCCAAGGGCGATTGCTCTGCCGTCTACTACCAAAGCACAAGTACAACGAAAAAGGATGGCGTCACGCCATCCTTTTTTATACCCGCTTGCCGCAAACGGCCAACTTGAGCCCATAACAGGCCAGCCAAAGCAAAAAGGCGCATCCGGATGGACGCGCCTTCTTTACAGGGCCGATACCGTTAACCGGCAGCGGAAACGGTTACTCAGGAGGAGAGCTTGCCATCCAGCTCGGCAATCTTGGCAGACCAGTAGGCCGGGCCGGTTTCGTGGATATTGTTGCCTTCGGAGTCGACCGCTACGGTCACCGGCATATCTTCCACTTCAAACTCGTAGATCGCTTCCATGCCGAGATCGGCAAAAGCTACCACGCGCGCCTTCTTGATCGCCTTGGCCACCAGATAGGCGGCGCCCCCAACGGCCATCAGATAGACAGCCTTGTGCTGCTTGATACTCTCGACGGTTTTCGGGCCTCGCTCGGATTTGCCGATCATGCCGATAAGGCCAGTTTCACCCAGCATCATGTCGGTGAACTTGTCCATCCGGGTGGAGGTGGTGGGGCCTGCCGGGCCAACTACTTCGTCACGCACCGCATCAACCGGGCCAACGTAATAGATGAAGCGGTTGGTGAAATCGACCCCTTCAGGCAGTCCTTCGCCATTTTTCAGCATGTCGGCGATACGCTTGTGGGCGGCGTCGCGACCGGTGAGGATCTTGCCGGAGAGCAGCACGGTATCACCGCTCTTCCAGCTGGCCAGTTCGGCCTTGGTGATGCCATCGACGTTGACGCGGCGCACGTTGCCACCCGCTTCACGGGTGATCTCCGGCCAGTCACTCAGTTTCGGCGGAGTCAGTTCGGCAGGGCCTGAACCATCCAGCTCGAAGTGAACGTGGCGGGTCGCGGCGCAGTTGGGGATCATCACCACCGGCTTGGAAGCGGCATGAGTCGGCGCAGATTTCACCTTCACATCCAGCACGGTTGTGAGGCCGCCCAACCCCTGGGCGCCGATCCCCAGCTTGTTGACCTTGTCGTAGAGCTCGACCCGCAGCTTCTCTTCAGTGGTTTGCGGGCCACGGGCGATCAGCTCCTGAATGTCGATGTGCTCCATCAGGGCCTCTTTGGCCAGTACCGCTGCTTTCTCGGCGGTACCGCCGATGCCGATGCCCAGCATGCCGGGCGGGCACCAGCCTGCGCCCATGGTCGGCACGGTTTTCAGCACCCACTCGACGATATCGTCAGAGGGGTTGAGCATCACCATCTTGGATTTGTTCTCGGAGCCGCCGCCTTTGGCCGCGATGCTCACTTCCACCTTGTTGCCGGGGATCATGTCGATATGGACCACGGCAGGGGCGTTGTCTTTGGTGTTTTTGCGACTGCCGGCCGGATCGGCCAGCACGGAGGCGCGCAGCGGGTTGTCAGGATTGGTGTAGGCACGACGGGTCCCTTCGTCCACCATCTCCTGCACAGTCATGTCGCTGTCCCACTGGACTTGCATGCCAATCTTGACGAAACAGGTCACGATGCCGGTGTCCTGGCAGAGCGGACGATGACCTTCGGCGGACATGCGGGAGTTGATCAGGATCTGGGCCAGCGCATCTTTGGCGGCCGGGTTGGCCTCACGGTCATACGCCGCTTTGGCAGCCTGAACAAAATCCAACGGGTGGTAATAGGAGATGTACTGGAGGGCATCTGCGATAGAATCGATGAAATCCTGTTTTTTTATAATGCTCATATCATCCTCACTGGTCCTTGTCTCTGCCACAGAGCAGGGCAAGGGCTTCCATATGATGGGCCGTGCTGACGTGCTGGCTAAAAACTATCAACCAGCAAAAAACGAACGACACGGCAGTTTTTTCTTAAGTCACCGACACCTATGATACGCTTGCCCACCAGCACCGACTAGGGTTCGGGAACCAAACTGTTGCCTGTGTAACATAAAATGACGCCAACACTTCATATCCATCATCTAGACCATAGTGCTGAACTCCATCAGCTTTTTGCCCGCCTGCAACATCAGCCGTGGGCCATGTTGCTGGAATCGGCGGGGCCACTCGGCGCCGATAACGGCTTTGATATCATCACTGCCGATCCGCTGGCGACCCTCGAAACCCGCGGCGAAGTGACCACTCTGCGTGTCGGGGCGAATATCAGCAAACACCACGAAGATCCCCTCGCCCTGCTGGCTCATACCCAGCAACAGCTGCTGGGGGAGCTGGAACTGTGCGCCACTCACCTGCCCTTTATTGGCGGCGCCCTCGGTCTGTTTGGCTATGATCTCGGCCGTCGCTTCGAACGACTGCCAGTGCAGGCCGCCGCCGATATCGCGGTGCCAGACATGGCGGTGGGCATCTACGACTGGGCGCTGCTGCGCAATGTGGCGACCGGCGACTGGCAGCTGGTGCACTGGGGGGATAAAGCAGGCCTTGCCAACCGGCTGGCCTGGCTGGAACAGCAGCAGGCCAAACCGGCCCCCGCTTTTGCCTTGCTGGGGGCGTGGCAGAGCAATATGAGCCGCGCCGAGTATGGCGAGAAGTTTGCCCGCATTCAGGCATACCTTGCCGCGGGGGATTGCTACCAGATCAACCTGACCCAGCGTTTCAGCGCCCCCTATCAGGGGGATGAGTGGCAGGCCTATTGCCTGCTGGCAACCGCCAACAAGGCCCCCTTCTCTGCCTTTATCCGCCTGCCGGAGAGCGCGCTGCTGAGCCTCTCTCCCGAGCGGTTCCTGCTGCTCGATGGCCGTCATATCGAGACCAAACCCATCAAAGGCACTCGCCCTCGCCACCCTGATCCGGCCACCGATCGGCAAGTCGCGCGGGAGCTGGCGCAGGCCGACAAGGACAGATCAGAGAATCTGATGATCGTTGATCTGCTGCGCAACGACATCGGTCGGGTCAGCCGGCCTGGCTCGGTCAGCGTGCCTCATCTCTTTGCGGTGGAGTCGTTTCCGGCGGTACATCATCTGGTCTCCACCATCCACGGTGAGCTAGATGCACGCTGGCAAGGGGTCGATCTGCTGCGGGCCTGTTTCCCGGGTGGCTCCATCACCGGCGCCCCCAAGATCCGGGCAATGGAGATCATCGAAGAGCTGGAGCCACAGCGCCGCAATGCCTATTGCGGCAGCATCGGCTATCTCAGCCAGCATGGCCGGATGGATACCAGCATCTGCATTCGCACTCTGATCGCCGAAGCGGGTCGTCTGCACTGCTGGGCCGGTGGCGGCATCATCGCAGACTCCGACGCCGACAGCGAATATCAGGAGACTTATGACAAGGTCGCCCGCATCCTGCCGCCGCTGTCGGCGCTGTAACCCTCCCCACAGTCAGGCCAACGCACAGGAGAGCTCCCCGCCATGGATCGCCACGAACTGCTGACCCGCTTCCAGTTGCAGCGACCCGCCCCGGCCCATCGCCTCGCCATTGGCGGGCTCAGTCCGGCTGCGGTGTTGATCCCGGTGGTGATGCGCGATAAGGGGCTCAGCGTGTTATTGACCCGGCGCAGCCCACGGCTGCGTCATCATGGGGGGCAGATCAGCTTCCCCGGCGGACGACAGGATCCCGGCGACGAAAACCTGATTGCCACGGCGCTGCGGGAGACCGAAGAGGAGCTCGGCATTCCGGCCCGGCTGATTGAAGTGATCGGCACCCTCAACCCGCTCAATACGGTGTCACGATTCGAGGTGCTGCCTGTGCTGGGGCTGCTCGATGGCAACTATCCCCTCATTCTGAGTCCGGATGAAGTGGATCACGCCTTCGAAGTGCCGCTAACCCATCTGCTGGATCGGCGCAACCACATCCCCCTGACCCTTTCCAGAGGGGGGAAAGCGCACACCATCTACTGGATCCCCTGGCAACAGCACTTTATCTGGGGGGCTACCGCCAGCATGATCAACCAGCTAGCCCAGCATCTCGCCAAATAACAATTTACCTACATTTGACTGAGCGAGATTTAATCATTAACACTAAAATAACGTGCCAATTGATAAACAATAATTGAATTTTTCTTGTTTTGATCACATTTCCATAAGAAAGTGCGGTTTTTCGTGCCGTAAAGATGAATTTGATCAACATTTTTGATTAGAAAAACCGTATCCTTGCGCCGACTTAATAAGAACCACACATTCGGGGTGAGATAGATGTCAAACACAGTCACTGGCACGCAGGGAGTTGCGGCGTCAACAGAGCAAGGGAGCAGCTCTACTCAAACCACTCGTTGGGAAAAACGCGACTCTACCTGGGTCATCAGTCTGTTCGGGACCGCAGTTGGCGCGGGGATCCTGTTCCTGCCGATCAACGCGGGTATGGGAGGTTTCTGGCCGCTGGTCGTCATGGCGCTGCTGGTAGGTCCCATGACCTATCTGGCCCACCGTGGTCTGGCCCGCTTCGTGCTCTCCTCCAAAAAGCCAAACGCAGACATCACCGAAGTGGTGGAAGAGCACTTTGGCGTGGGTGCCGGTAAATTAATCACCCTGCTCTACTTCTTCGCCATCTACCCCATCGTGCTGATCTACGGCGTGGGCATCACCAACACCGTGGAAAGCTTCATGGTCAACCAGCTGCAGATGAGTGCCCCGCCGCGCTGGATCCTCTCCATCGTGCTGATCATGGGAATGATGTCGGTAATGCTGGCCGGTGAGAAGCTGATGCTGAAAGTGACCGAGCTGCTGGTTTATCCGCTGATCGCCATTCTGGCCGGCATCTCTTTGTACCTCATTCCGGACTGGACCGGAGCCGCGCTGGAGCAAGTGCCCTCTGCCAAGGATTTCGCCACTACCCTGTGGCTGACCATCCCGGTACTGGTCTTCTCCTTCAACCACAGCCCGGCCATCTCCAGCTTCTCTCTGGCCCAGCGCCGCGACCACGGTGATCAGGCTGTCGAGAAAGCCGATGCCATCCTCAAGCGTACCGCCATGGTGCTGCTGGGCTTCGTGATGTTCTTCGTCTTCTCCTGCGTCATGAGCCTGACTCCGGCTCAGCTGGCAGAAGCCAAGGCTCAGAACATCGCCGTGCTCTCCTATCTGGCCAACCAGCATGCTAGCCCCATCATCTCCTACTTCGGTCCGCTGGTTGCGTTCGTGGCCATCGTCTCCTCCTTCTTCGGCCACTATCTGGGTGCCCGTGAAGGTCTGAAGGGGATGATCGTGCAGAACATGCGCAAGTCAGGCAAAGAGCCAAACGCCAAGAAAGTCGAGATGTTCATCATCGCCTTCTTCATCCTGACCCTGTGGGGCACTGCCATTGCCAACCCCTCCATCCTGGGCATGATTGAATCCTTGGGCGGCCCGATCATCGCCACCATCCTGTTCATCATGCCGATGTACGCCATCAAGCGCGTACCGGCCATGGCGAAATATCAGGGCCATATCAGCAACGTATTTGTCGCTGTGATGGGGATGATCGCCATCTCTGCCATCCTCTATCAGCTGGTCGGTTAATCCCCCACCTGCCGCTGATAGCCAAAAGCCAGCCGAATAGTCGGCTGGCTTTTTTATCTCTGCAATCTGTGCCTCCTCGATTCCCCTGCTCTCCCCTTATTACTCCCTTTGTTGGATATCTGTATGTTCACCAGCGCCATGATTGAACATGCTTAGGGTTTTACCATGTACCGCCCCCATACCCGCAGCTCAATATCGCCAACACGTTTACTCCCCCTCACCAAACCATGATGGCGTGTCTGATAGGACGGGCTCATCTGCCGCAGCCAGCCATCTTCGTTCTTCTGTGATGCTGTGATTGTCCTGAAGATCTGAGGTAAGCCATAGCAATCGGCTCTTGGCAGAGCAGACAAAGGTGTGTCACGCACAACCGAAGGAGGAAGCACAACTCAAAGGGATAAAGATAAGGCAGCGCCCTAGAGAAGGGCGACAGAATATCCGGCACATCAGCCAAAGAGCCTGCTTAAAGAGGAAAAGAGAGCAAATCCGGCAATAAAAAGCGCCCTCTAAAGAGGACGCAAGTGTGTTGCGAAACTGAGCGTTAGGATATCAGGCTTCGCGGCTCGGTACCGGAGCCACATCCAGCAGGCTTTCATCTTCGGCCATGCACGCTGCGGCGGTGAACAACACGTCGGTGGAGCTGTTCAGCGCTGTCTCGGCAGAATCCTGCAGCACACCGATGATAAAGCCGACGGCTACCACCTGCATGGCGATGTCGTTGCTGATACCAAACAGGCTGCACGCCAGCGGGATCAGCAGCAAGGAGCCACCGGCGACACCGGACGCGCCACAGGCACTGACGGTGGCAACCACGGAGAGCAGCACGGCTGTTGCCATGTCCACTTCCATCCCCAGGGTATGTACCGCCGCCATGGCGAGCACAGTGATGGTGATGGCCGCACCCGCCATGTTGATGGTGGCACCCAGCGGGATGGAGACCGCGTAGGTATCTTTGGGCAGGCGCAGTTTTTCACACAGCGCCATGTTGACCGGGATGTTGGCGGCAGAGCTGCGAGTAAAGAAGGCTGTCACGCCGCTCTCTTTGAGGCAAGTCAGCACCAGCGGATAAGGGTTGCGCTTGATCTTCCAGAAGACGATCAACGGGTTGACCACGAAGGCGATAAACAGCATGCAGCCGATCAGCACCACCAGCAGTTGGGCATAGCCAAACAGGGCGTCAAAGCCGGTCTCTGCCAGCGTGGAGGCAACCAGACCCAGGATCCCGAGCGGGGCACAGCGGATCACCGCTTTCACGATGGCGGAGACACCGTGAGACAGGTCAGTGATCAGCGCCTTGGTGCTCTCGTTGGCATGGCGCATGGCGATACCCAGACCGATGGCCCACGCCAGGATCCCGATATAGTTGGCATCCATCAGTGCCTTGACCGGGTTGGTCACCACGTTGAACAGCAGGGTCTGCAGCACCTCGGTGATCCCGCCTGGTGGGGTGATCTCGGCAGTATTGGCCACCAGATGGAGGTTGGAGGGAAACAGGAAGCTGGCAATCACCGCGACCACGGCCGCAGAGAAGGTACCAAACAGATAGAGCAGCAGGATCGGTCGCATATTGGTCTTCTGACCCTGCTTGTGACCAATGATGGCCGCCATCACCAGTACGAATACCAGCAGCGGGGCTACCGCTTTCAGTGCGCCAACGAACAGACTGCCGAGCAGACCAGCCGTTTTCGCCCACTCGGGGGCAAACATCGCCAGCAAGATACCGAATACCAGACCAACCAGGATCTGGCTGACCAGACTGGTGCTATTGACCAGCCGAAGGAGGGGGTGTTGTTGTGTCATCAAAAAAGTCCCTAAGCACCGTAGTGCATGAATCATGAGTCCTGTCTACAACCACTCATCGGGAGACCCCTGTCGCCCGGATGTGGTGTCTGTGGCCAGCCTTCTGTCGGGCCGATCCGCCAGTCACCGGATTGCATGTCGGAATATCCCATTCGCCATCTTTTTTTTCCAGAGACTCACCAAAAAATATCCCGTTTCCATCACAAAAAACCGCAACAAAACCTTAACCACAGCGCAACCACCCATTTTTGTACGTTTTATCGACACTCTCTGCCCTCACCCTCACGACCATTCCTGTGCCACCCGTGACCGGTGTCGCTGTGCTATCATCCCCCATTTGCCGCGGAGCCT
>Ga0247725_1001523_pt1 | contig 11515 bp, 10 predicted proteins | sample OKSTACKMCFT3sol_FD_183021 | JGI IMG/M metagenome (GOLD analysis project Ga0247725, IMG submission 183021) | Subsurface sediment microbial communities from gas well in Oklahoma, United States - OK STACK MC-FT3-sol | ecosystem: Environmental > Terrestrial > Deep subsurface > Rock core/Sediment... | reverse complement strand
GTCTGGAAGACGCCTACACGCCCGGCAAGCTGATGGGCGCCTTCGCCGAGGACACGGCCGCCCAATACCAGTTCACCCGCGAGGCGATGGACGCCTACGCGACCAAGGGTCTGGCCAAGGCCAAGACCGCGATCGAGACCGGGGCCTTCAAGGGCGAGATCACGCCGGTCAGCGTCGTCACCCGCAAGGGGACCGAGGTCGTCGACACCGACGAGCAGCCGCTGAAGGCCGACCCGGCCAAGATCCCGACCCTGCGTCCGGCCTTCGCCCGCGACGGCGGCATCACGGCGGCCAACAGCTCGTCGATCAGCGACGGCGCCGCGGCCCTGGTGATGACGCGCGAGAGCGTCGCCAAGGCCCTGGGTCTGCCGATCGTCGCCCGCGTCGCCGGCCACGCCGCCCACGCCCACGAGCCGGGCCTCTTCACCACCGCCCCGGTCCCGGCCATGAAGAAGGCGCTGAAGAAGGCCGGCTGGAGCGTCGAGGATGTGGACCTGTTCGAGGTCAACGAGGCCTTCGCCGTCGTGGCGATGATCGCCCAGCGGGAACTGGGCATCCCGGAGGACAAGCTCAACGTCAACGGCGGCGCCTGCGCCCTGGGCCACCCGATCGGCGCGTCCGGCGCGCGCATCCTCTGCACCCTGATCGCGGCCCTCCAGGCGCGTGGCGGCAAGAAGGGGCTGGCGTCCTTGTGCATCGGCGGCGGCGAGGCCACGGCGATGGCGGTGGAGCTGGTTTGAAAGCTCGTGAAGATGCTCCCCCGCGATGCGGGGGAGCTGTCGCGGAGCGACTGAGGGGGCTAGCTGGACGTTGACCGCGCTGGCCCCCTCCGACCCTCTGGGCCACCTCCCCCGCAACGCGGGGGAGGATCAAGCGTTGGAAGCCTCATGACCGACATCTTCCGCCACAACCCCGAACTCAGCCGCTACGAGCTGGAGGTCGACGGCCTGCTGGCCTTCGCCGACTACCAGCGTTCGGGGCATAGGCTGGTCATCCCGCACGTCGAGGCCGACCCCGCCCTGCGCGGCGCGGGCGCGGCGGGCCGGCTGATGACCAAGGTCGCCGAGACCGCGCGCGCCGAGGGCATGCGGATCACCCCGCTGTGCTCCTACGCGGCGGCCTGGCTGAAGCGGAACGATCCAGACCTGATCGCTTAGCCCATCACCCCGACCTCCCCGGCGAACGCCGGGGCGCAGATTCATCCGGAAAGTTTGGGCGATCGCGCCCTCGGGCCTCGCAAGGTGCGCAAACTCAATGGGTTTCGATCTGGACCCCGGCCTTCGCCGGGGAAGTCGGATTATTTGGGGGCCGCCGTCGGGACCACGCTCTCGAAGCTGCCCGCTGGTCCGGGGAAGACGATCGGGCTCTCCCAGCCGTCGGCGGTGACCGACGAGACGCCGAAGAAGTAGTCGTCGATCACCACGTCCTTGAGGGTCGCGGTCGCGGCCGGGCCCGGGACCCAGCGGTTCAGACGCCAGGTCGGGTCGGTGGTCACACGCCACCAGACGCGGTGGCCGGCCGCGCCGGGCGTCGGGGTCCACGAGACCTTGGTGTCGGGGCTGACCGCGCCCTCGATCTTGACGCCCGACGGCGGCGGCGGGGCCGAGGCGAGGCTGGCCATCGCCACCACGTTCAGCCGCGCGACCTGGGCCAGATAGGAAAAGTCCACGCCCTCGATCGTGTCGCCATGGACCCTGCCCTTCTCGGTTCGCAGGTCCTGGTGCTGGCGGTCGTAGTTCTCGACGGCCTCGGTGACGCGCACGGCCGGATAGCCGGCCTCCAGCAGCGGGACCTGGTCGCCGCCCCGGCCGTAGCGGTCGGTGCGATAGACCATCACCACGTCAAAGTTGGTCAGGTACTTGTCGGCCAGGCCGTCCAGATAGCGGGCCAGGTTGCGCGAAGGGCTATCGACCTCGCCGCCATTGTAGCGGCGGCCGTTGGCCTGCTCGGGCGTCTCGACCGCCTTGGTCCCTTCGGAAAAGACCCGGACCTCCGTATTGTTCATCACCCCGCTCTGGCCGCGGCTGTTGCCGACGATGTCGTTGTTGAGATCGGCCTCGACCTTCCAGCCGTTGGCGCGGGCGTAGTCGGCCAGGATCTTGCCGCCGTAAAGCCCCTGTTCCTCGCCCGACAGGACGGCGTAGACCAGGGTGGCCGGGAACCTGTGCTTGGACAGCACCCGCGCGGCCTCGATCACCGCCGCCACGCCCGAGGCGTCATCATTGGCGCCCGGCGCGTCGCTGGTGAAGTCCATGACGTCGGTGACGCGGCTGTCGATGTGGCCGGCGATGATGATCACGCGGCTGGGATCGCTGGTCCCCTTCTGGATCGCCAGGACGTTCATCACCTCGGTCGGCTTGGGGATGCGCCGGCCGGTGACGACCTGGGACGGCGTCTCGACGGTCAGGCAGCCGCCGCAGTCCCTGGCGATCGTCTCGAAGCGGGCCTTGGTCCAGCGCCGGGCCGCGCCGATGCCGCGCTTGTCCGACTGGGTATCGGACAGGGTGTGGCGGGTGCCAAAGCCCACCAGCGAACGGATCGTGCTCTCCAGCGCCTTGGCGTCCACATCGGCGGCCACCGTCCGCAGCAACGGTTGATCCGTCGACGGGGCTGGCGTCTCGGCGTGAGCGACGCCGGCCGCCATCAGGCCGGCGGCGAGGACGAGGGAAAGGCGCATGGCGACTCCGGAGCAAGAGCGCGAACGTTGCCGATCCTACTCTCCAGAAACAACCCAAAACCCCGACCTCCCCGGCGAATGCCCGGGGCCCAGATGCATCCGGATGCGGTTTGGGAGTCACTGAGCAAATCGGCGGCGGCGAACGATGGGTCCTGGGCGCAAGGCCCAGGAAGGCGGGAATTGATCTCCGCTTCCAAGGCCATTCCGTCCCAGGACGGAATCCTCGCCGGCGCGGCGCTCACTCCCGCGCCGGCGAGTCCGCCCAGGACGGGCGCTTCGGCTTGATGCCGACCGAAGCGCCCGTCCGGAACGCGGGAGGAACTAGCTGAGGACCATCACGACGACGCGGCGGTTCTGGGCGCGGCCCTCGCGCGTCTCGTTCGGGGCGACCGGAGCATCCTGGCCGTAGGAGATCGTCGCCATCCGGTTCAGGGCGACGCCGTGCTGGCTGAGGAACTTGCGCACCGTCTCCGCGCGCTTTTCGCCGAGCTCGTCGTTGTATTCCTTCGAGCCGGAGTTGTCGGTGTGACCCTGGATCTCGAGGTAGACGTTCTTGTTGTCGGCCTTCAGCTTCTCGGCGAATTCGCCCAGGCGCTGCTCGGCTTCCGGCGAGAGGTTGGCGGCGTTGACCGGGAACTTCACCGAGTCGTCGCTGAGCACCAGGGCGTACTGGAACTTGCCCTCGGCCAGCTTGCCGGCCTTGGTCGCGCGATCCAGCGCTTCCTTCGCCGTCTGGTCCAGTTCGCCGATCTGGGTGTCGTGAGCGCTGACCCGCTCGTTGACGGCCCCAACCTGGGTGTTGACGTACTTCTTGGTCGCGCAGCCGGAAACCGACAGGCCGCCCATCACCAGGGCGGCGGCGACCATCATGGTCTTCGTGCTTGCTATCATCTTGCGTCTCATCCGTAGTGACGCGGCGTCCTGCAACGCTCGCTGTTTCAAAACGGACAGCCGAACTTGGCTAAAGATGGGCGCGATTCCGGCGCTTCCGGGCCAAGCTTGAGCATTGATTCTCAAGCACATTATTACCGCGCGCGAACCCAGCTGGCGGCCTTTGGTTCCGTCGAAATTTATTCCGTTTCCGACGTCGAAAGCCACGCCAGGAAGGCCTTCAGGGCCGGTCCCGGCGCCTTCGACTTCAGCCAGGTGAGCCAGTAGCGACCCGCCCCGACCTCGATGTCGAAGGGCCGGACCACGCGTCCTTGGGCGAGGTCCCGGCTAAACATATTGGGCGGCGCCAGCGCCACGCCAAGACCCTGGATCGCCGCTTCGACCATTACCCACGAGCTGTCGAACACCGGCCCCCGGATCGGCGGCGGCGACAGGCCGGCGGCCGCGAACCAGTCGGGCCAGTCGGCGGCGCGGTAGCTGCGCAGCAGGGTCTCGCCGAACAGGTCGCGGGGCTCGGCGAGGCGTTCGGCCACCGCCGGGGCGCAGAGCGGACTCATCGGCGCGGCGAACAACGGCGCGGCCTCGGTGCCGTGCCAGGCCCCGTCGCCGAAACGGATGGCGCAGTCCAACCCCTCCCCCGCCAGGTCGGCGCGGTTGTTGTTGGTGAAGAGGCGCAGGTCGACGAACGGATGGGCCTCGCGGAAGGCGGGCAGGCGCGGCAGCAGCCAGCCGACCGCGAAGGTGCCGACCACGCCGACGCTGAGCACCTCGGTGACCCGGCCGCCTTCGAAACGCGCCAGGGCGCCATCCAGCCGGTCGAACGAGTCACGCACCGACGGCAGCAGCGCCAGCCCCTCGTCGGTCAGGGCCAGGCCGCGCGGCAGGCGGCGGAACAGGGCCGCGCCCAGCCGGGCCTCAAGACCCTTCACCTGGTGGCTGATCGCCGCCTGGGTCACGCACAGCTCGATCGCCGCCTTGGTGAAGGACAGGTGGCGGGCCGAGGCCTCGAAGGCGCGCAGGGCGTTGAGGGGCAGTTGGGCGCGGCTCACGGGTCTGACCCTAATTCATCTAATGGTAGCGCCAAGCTATCGTCGTTTGCGCGGAAAGCCAGGCCTGGGCAGGGTCCCGCCCGAGGAGAACCCCGCATGCTGCATCGTAGAACCCTGATCACGGCCCTGGCGGCCGCGCCCGTCCTGCTGCCCGCCGTCGCCGGCGCGGCGCCCATCGACCAGAAAGCCCTTAGCTCACGTATTAACGAATTGGAGCGCGCTAGCGGCGGACGGATCGGCGTGGCGGTGCTGGACACCCAAGACGGCCGCCGTTTCGCCTGGCGCGGGGACGAGCGCTTCCGGATGTGCAGCACGGTGAAGGCGCCTCTGTCGGCGGCCATTCTCCGCCGCGTCGACCAGGGTCGCGAACGGCTGGATCGGCGGGTGACTTTCGGCCCCGAGGTGCTGATGGGCAATTCGCCGATCGTCGAGAAGCACGTCCAGGACGGCCTGACCATCGGCCAGTTGTGCGAGGCGACCATCACGCTCAGCGACAACGCCGCGGCCAACCTCTTGTTCGAGGCCCTGGGCGGTCCCAGCGGCGGACCGGCGGCCCTGACCCGCTTCCTGCGCGCCATCGGCGACCAGACCACCCGCAGCGACCGGCTGGAGCCGGCGCTGAACGGCGGAGCCCCCGACGATCCGCGCGACACGACGACACCGTCCGCGATCGTGGCGACCTGGAAGGCGCTGCTGCTGGACGACGCCCTCTCCCCCGCCTCGCGCCAGCGGCTGCGCGACTGGCTGATCGCCAACAAGACCGGCGACAGACGGCTGCGCGCGGGCCTGCCGCCCGGCTGGCGCGTCGGCGACAAGACCGGCAACAACGGCAAGGACATCACCAACGACGTCGCCATCGCCTGGCCGCCGGACCGGGGGCCGGTGTTGATCGCCGTCTTCCATGATCGCGGCGGCGACGAGGACGCCCGCAACACCGTCCACGCGAACGTGGCGCGGGCCGTCGTGGCGGCGGGGTTCGGGGCCTAGCGGGAAAAGTTATCCACAGGGCCGCCCCTCTCCCCTTGCGGGAGAGGGTGGCCGGCGAAGCCGGTCGGGTGAGGGGTCACTCCGATGCACCCGTTCAACCCCTCATCCGGCCCTTCGGGCCACCTTCTCCCGCAAGGGGAGAAGGATCAATTCCCGTTCCTTTCCCCGCCCAGTAACAGACGTTTCCCTTACGCCACGGCCACTTACACAAAAACGCAGGTTTCTTACGCACGGCGCCTCCCCCGCCCTCATGCTTGAAGTCATGAGCACCGCCCCCTCCCCCACCGCCGCCCGTCGCTGGTGCGACGCCCTGCAACAGAAGCTGATGGACGCGATCGACGCGGCCTGGGCCATGGCCGAGGGGACCGACGACCCCGCCGTGATCGCCAAGGCCCGCGAGCAGTCGCGCCTGGCCGGCCACATCGCCGGCATGGCGCGCAAGGTCCTGGCCCTGGACCCGCCCCAGCCCAAGCCCTCCAGCCTGCCCAGCGCCATCCACGAGGCCTTCGACCGCCTGGACGCGGCCACCGCGCCGATCCTGGCCGCCGCCGCGCGCAAGGACGCCGCCGACGAGGGCAAGCCTCCGGCCGCCCAGGCCGTGGCGATGCGCGAGGCGTTGCGGAAGATGAAGCGACGGTAGCGGCTTGGCCGCCGTCGCTGGAAAACCGAGACCCACAGGGGCAAGCGAACGGGGCGCGCGCGAGCGCGCTAGACGCGGAGGCGCATGCCGTGGATCTCGCGATAGACCGGCCGATAGTCGTCGGGTCGCGAGCCGCGATCGGTCAGGAACTCCACCGCGCTCTGAATGCGCCCATCCTTGAATTCGTAGTCTTCGCTGGCTTTCACCAGCGGCTCCAGTTTCGCCAGCAGCGCGCGAGCCTCTACGGGCGTCACCTGGTCGGTGTCCCGAATAGCGAGATCACGCCACATCATGAGCGCCTCGTGATTGGCCGCGCCGGCCTCATTTTGAGCGATCAACCACGTCCGGTCTTCGGGCGTCAGGTTCTCGAAATCGATGTCTTTGATGGAGCGAGGCTTCGTCGGGGCCGACTCGGTCTTCGCCTCGGGCGCGGGCGTCGAAGCAGCCGGCTGAGGTTCCGCCTTCATTGCTCACGCGGTTCATGGAACCCGCCCTCCCCGTCCGCGCCGAGGCGCATGGCGCTAACCATGCACGACTCGGGCCAACCAGAAGGCGAGCGACCAATCGCCGGGGCAGAGCGCTCTAGCTCCCCTCCTCGTCCACATAGATCACCACCGGCTTGCCGCGCGACAGCGGCTCCCAGCCGGCCTCGATGGCCGAGGCGATGGCCTTGGCGACGACGCGCACGGGGATCTGCGAGGGCTTCAGCGGCGGGGCGCTGAACTTGGGCTTGGGGCCGGGCGGGAACTCGATCATCGCCTCGCGCTGGCCTTCCTTGTGGCGCACGGCCAGCACCTTGCCGTGGCGCTCGGACGGGTCATAGGACCACTGCGGCAGGCGATGCAGCCGCCAGACATAGGGGTCTCCGTCGACCTCGATGTCGAACTCGACGATCAGCTTGTTGGGTTTAGCCATGAGCGGAGATAGCGCGAAGGGCGGCGGAGAAAAAGCCTTCCCCTTCTCCCCTTGCGGGAGAAGGTGTCGCTGAAAGCGACGGATGAGGGGTCGCGCAAACGAAAACCGCCGCGACCGGCGGAAAGGCCGATCGCGGCGGATAGGTTCTTCAACCCCTCACCCGCCCCGCTTCGCGGGTCACCCTCTCCCGCAAGGGGAGAGGGGCTCACTTTTGTTACTGCAGCACCGCCTTGCCGAAGGACAGCTGCCCGTCCTGGACGCCGACGGCGATCACGCCGCCGTCCTCGATCTCGCCGGCCAGCAGCTTCTTGGCGATCGGGTCGACCAGCTCCTTCTGGATCACGCGCTTGAGGGGGCGCGCGCCATAGACCGGGTCATAGCCCTTGTCGGCCAGCCAGTTCAGGGCCTCGGCGTCGAGCGCCAGGCTCATGCGGCGGTCGGCCAGCAGCTTCTCGACGCGATGCAGCTGGATGCGGACGATGTCGCCCATGTTCGAGCGCGACAGGCGCTTGAACAGGATGATCTCGTCGATCCGGTTCAGGAACTCGGGGCGGAAGTGGCCGCGCACCGTGTTCATCACCATCGGCCGGACCGCCTCGACGTCTTCGCCCTCTTCCTGATTGGCCAGGTACTCGGCGCCCAGGTTGCTGGTCATGATGATCAGCGTGTTGCGGAAGTCGACCGTGCGGCCCTGGCCGTCGGTCAGGCGACCGTCGTCCAGCACCTGCAGCAGCACGTTGAAGACGTCGGGGTGAGCCTTCTCGATCTCGTCGAACAGCACGACCTGGTACGGACGGCGACGGACGGCCTCCGTCAGCGCCCCGCCCTCGTCGTAGCCGACATAGCCGGGAGGCGCGCCGATCAGGCGGCTGACCGAGTGCTTTTCCATGTACTCGGACATGTCCATCCGGGTGATGGCCGCCTCGTCGGCGAACAGGAACTCGGCCAGGCTCTTGGTCAGCTCGGTCTTGCCCACGCCCGTCGGGCCCAGGAACAGGAAGCTGCCGATCGGCTTGGACGGATCCTGCAGGCCGGCGCGGGCGCGGCGGACGGCGTCGGAGACGGCTTCCAGCGCCTCGTCCTGGCCGACCACGCGACCGCGCAGCTCGTCCTCCATCTTCAGCAGCTTCTCGCGCTCGCCTTCCAGCATCTTCTCGACGGGCACGCCGGTCCAGCGGCTGACGACGGCGGCGATCTGCTCGGCGTCGACGACTTCCGGGGTCAGGGCCTGGGTGTCGCTCTCCTCGGCCTCGGCCAGGCGCTTTTCGAGGGCCGGGATCTCGCCGTACTGGATCTGGCCGGCGCGGGCGAAGTCGCCGGCGCGCTGGGCGTTGGCGAGGTCGGCGCGCAGGCGGTCGAGGGCTTCACGCGCTTGGGCGGCGCCGCCGACCTTTTCCTTCTCGGCCTTCCACTTGGCGGTCATCTCGTCGCTGCGGAACTGCAGGTCGTCGATCTCGACCTCCAGGTTCTCCAGCCGCTGCTTGGAGGCCGCGTCGGTTTCCTTCGACAGGGCCTCCCGCTCGATCTTCAGCTGCACCAGGCGGCGGTCGATCTCGTCCAGTTCTTCCGGCTTGCTGTCGATCTGCATGCGCACGCGGCTGGAGGCCTCGTCGACCAGGTCGATCGCCTTGTCAGGCAGGAAGCGGTCGGCGATGTAGCGGTTGCTCAGGGTCGCGGCGGCGACGATGGCGCTGTCGCTGATCCGCACGCCGTGGTGGACCTCGTACTTCTCCTTCAGGCCGCGCAGGATCGAGATGGTGTCCTCGACCGTCGGCTCCTGCACGAACACCGGCTGGAAGCGACGGGCCAGGGCCGCGTCCTTCTCGACGTGCTTGCGGTACTCGTCGAGCGTGGTGGCGCCGACGCAGTGCAGTTCGCCGCGCGCCAGGGCGGGCTTGAGCAGGTTGGAGGCGTCCATCGCCCCATCGGTCTTGCCGGCCCCGACGAGCGTGTGCATCTCGTCGATGAACAGGATGATCGAGCCCTCGGCGGCCGTCGTCTCGGCCAGGACGGCCTTCAGGCGCTCCTCGAACTCGCCGCGGTACTTCGCGCCGGCGATCAGGCTGCCCATGTCCAGCGACAGCAGCTTCTTGTCCTTCAGGCTTTCGGGCACGTCGCCGTTGACGATGCGCAGGGCCAGGCCCTCGACGATGGCGGTCTTGCCGACGCCGGGCTCGCCGATCAGGACGGGGTTGTTCTTGGTGCGACGCGAGAGGACCTGGATCGTGCGGCGGATCTCTTCGTCGCGGCCGATCACGGGGTCGAGCTTGCCGTCGCGCGCCGCCGCCGTCAGGTCTCGGGCGTAGCGCTTGAGCGCCTCATAGCCTTCCTCGGCGTTGGCGCTGTCGGCCGTGCGGCCCTTGCGGATGGCGTTGGCGGCGGTCTCCAGGGCCTGGGCCGAGGTCCCGGCTTCCTTGAAGAGCTTGGCCGCCTCGCCGCCTTCCTTGGCGATGGCGATCAGCAGGCGTTCGGTGGTGACGAAGGCGTCGCCGGCGGTCTTGGCGGCCTTTTCGGCCTCGGCGAAGACGCGGGCGGTGTCGGGTTTCATGTAGAGCTGGCCGCCGGCGCCGTCGACGCGCGGGGTCTTGGCCAGCAGGGTCTCGACGCCGCCGTCCAGCTGGTCGGGGCGGCCGCCGGCGCTCTGGATCAGGGCGCGGCTGAGGCCGTCCTTTTCCTCGAGCAGGACCTTCAGAATGTGTTCGGGCGCGAACTGTTGATGGCCTCGCGCGAGGGCCAGGCTCTGGGCCGACTGAACGGCCTGCTTGGCGCGGTCAGAGTAGAGATCGATGTTCATAATGTCCCCTTCCTAGGCGGATCGGAGCCCATCGCCTTGATCAAGCACAATAGGTCCGAGCGGGATTTAGGTGTGGCTGATCGGCCACACAAGGCCTACCAGCCCTTGCTCGCCAGATATCGTTCCAGCGCCTGGATTCGCACCGCGTCGGACGGGTGGGTCGAGCCCAGATCGCTCTCGGCGCCCTTGGCGTTCTGGGCCTCGTCCATGGCCTGCATGTTCCGCCACAGCTTCACGGCCTCGCGGGGGCGGTAGCCGGCGCGCTGCATGAAGTCGACGCCCAGGCGGTCGGCCTCCAGCTCCTGCTTGCGCGAGAACGGCAGCAGGACGCCGTACTTGGCCGCGTCGTCGCCGTGGTCCTTGAGAAGCTTGCCGAAATCGCTGCTCCCCGCCGCCGCGCCGGCGATGCCCAGCAGCACCTTGGCCGTCGTCTGCTGCGAGGCGCGCTCGGCGGCGTGGTGGGCGACGACGTGGCCGGCCTCGTGACCGATCACGGCCGCCAGCTGGTCGTCGTTCTGGACCATGGCCAGCAGGCCCACCGTCACCCCGACATGGCCGCCCGGCAGGACGAAGGCGTTCGGCGCCTCGTCCAGGAACACCGCATAGTCCCAGGGACGGTTCGACAGGCCGGCCGCTTCGATCACCCGCTGGCCGACGGCGCGCACGCGCTCGTTCTTGCGCGGCTCCTTGGAGATGTAGGCCGTGCGCAGGGTGTCGGCCCAGGCCTTCTCGCCCTCGGCGGCCAGGTTGTCGTCCTTGACGATCAACAGCTGGTCGCGGCCCAGGTCGGCGTTGTAGGCGCAGCCGCCCAGCGTGGTCGCGGCGGCCAGGAGCAACGGCAGGGTCAGGCGGCTTGGGCGCATGGTGTTCGATATGTTTCCAACTCGACACAAGCTTATCGTCGGCGAGCGCGCCGGGCGCAACCGAGCCTGCCGCGACCTTACCGAAATGTCATCCCGCCCACGGCGCGGGCCTCATCGCCGAAGCTCCAGCAGGTCGAGCGTCGACTCCTGGCGCGGCCACGGCAGCGCCAGGCGATAGCGGCCGGGGCCGATGCGCTCGAGCACCCCGACCTGGTCGCGCTCGCGATCGCGGCCGTACTGGGCGCGCCCCTCGCCGCTTCCCCAGGCCACCGCGCCCAGGAACACCAGGCGGCGGGGGGCATCGGGATAGAGATGGCCGGCCTGGCGCTGCGAGCCGGTGACCTTCTCCAGCACGAGGTCGCCGCCCGGCGTCAGCTCCACCCGGCAGCGGAACCAGCCGTAGGCGACGAAACCGGGCCCGCCGTTCTGCGAACCCAGCTTGATCGTGCGACAGCGGTAGCTTCCCGGCCCCGGCTGCGGGCGCGGCAGCGAGACGCGCGGATCGGCCAGCGCGCCCAAGCGCGCCAGCTGGCGTCCGAGCCCCTCGGCCCGGGCCCCGGCCAGCGCCGCATCCCAGGCTTCATCCAGCCGCTCGAGCCGGCGCGCGTCTTCGCGCAAGACGTCGGCGCGCCAGTCGGCGGAGGCGGCCAGGGCTGGTTCGGCGGCCAGGAGGGAAAGCGCCAGGACGGTGACGACGCG
>Ga0247725_1001521_pt1 | contig 11525 bp, 6 predicted proteins | sample OKSTACKMCFT3sol_FD_183021 | JGI IMG/M metagenome (GOLD analysis project Ga0247725, IMG submission 183021) | Subsurface sediment microbial communities from gas well in Oklahoma, United States - OK STACK MC-FT3-sol | ecosystem: Environmental > Terrestrial > Deep subsurface > Rock core/Sediment... | reverse complement strand
GAACCCGACCACGAGCACCGATCCCAAGCAGAAGGTCCGGATCCCCGGCCTGTCGGGCACGGTCTACAACGTCACCGGCTACTACGAGCGCGGCGGCTTCCAGGCGCGCATCAGCCAGCGCTACCGATCGGCCTTCAAGGGCGAGGTGGTTCAGCTGTTCGCGACGCGTGGCTTCACCGAAATCCTGGCCGACAAGCAGGTGGACGCCCAGATCGGCTACACCTTCCAGGAAGGCCCGCTCGAAAACCTCGGCGTTCTGGTTCAGGTCAACAACCTGACCAACTCGCCCTACCGCACTCGCCTTGGCCTCGACGACGGCGGGACCAAGACCAGCAACGGCGCCTCGCTGCCTGAAACGTATGAAAAGTACGGCCGCCAGATCCTGTTCGGCGTCAACTATCGGTTCTAGGCAGACGGTCGAGCCCCCTGCGCCCCCCTTGCGGGTGAGCTCGCCAGCAAGGAACCATCGGAGGCGGGGCCGCTCAGCCAGCGGCCCCGACCTTTGACCAAAACCGGGAGGCGAGTGGTTGCAACCGCTCAAGAAGATACTGATCGCCGGCGGCGGATCGGCCGGGTGGATGACCGCGGCGCTGTGCGCGCGCCTGTTCCAGGGCCTCTACGAGATCGTCCTGGTCGAGTCCGAGCAGATCGGCACGATCGGCGTCGGCGAAGCGACCATCCCCGCCATCAAGAAGTTCAACGAACTGCTCGGCCTCGACGAGGACGACTTCCTGCGCAAGACGCAAGGCTCCTTCAAGCTGGGCATCCAGTTCCGTAACTGGTGGCGGAAGGGCGAGAGCTACCTGCACGGCTTCGGCGTCATCGGCCAGGACCTCGGCTGGCTCCGCGCCCACCAGTACTGGCTGCGCATGCGCGAGCTTGGCCGCGCGCCGCCGTTCGACAATCTGGCGATCAACAACGCCATGGCCTTGAGCGACAAGTTCATGCGGGCGCGGGCCGACATGAGCGAGTCCCCGATCGGCCATATAGCCCACGCCTTTCATTTCGACGCCGGCCTCTACGCCAAGCACCTGTCGACCTACGCCCAAGCGCGCGGCGTCCGGCGGCGCGAAGGCAAGATCGTCGATGTCACGCTGCGCCCCGAGGACGGTTTCGTTCAGTCGGTCACGCTGGAAGACGGCGAGACGATCACGGCCGATCTCTTCGTGGATTGCTCGGGCTTCCGCGGCCTGATCATCGAACAGGCCCTGAAGACAGGCTACGAGGACTGGACCCAGTGGCTGCCCTGCGACCGGGCCATCGCCGTGCCTTCCGAGCGCTCGGAACACTTCACGCCCTATACGCGTTCGACGGCGCACGACGCCGGCTGGCAGTGGCGCATCCCGCTGCAGCACCGCACCGGCAACGGCCACGTCTACTGCAGCAAGTTCATCGACGACGACGAGGCCGAGCGCGTCCTGCTGTCCAACCTGGACGGCGCCCAGCGCGCCGAACCGCTGCGCATCCGCTTTACGACGGGCAAGCGCAAGAAGATCTGGAACAAGAACTGCGTGGCGGTGGGGCTGGCCGCCGGCTTCATGGAGCCGCTGGAGTCGACCAGCCTGCACCTGATCCAGTCCTCGGTGATCCGCATGGTGCGGCTGTTGCCCGACGCCGGCTTCGACCAGGCGACGATCGACGAATTCAATCGTCAGACCGACTTCGAATATGAGCGGGTCCGCGACTTCATCATCCTGCATTACAAGGCCACCGAGCGCGACGACACCGCCTTCTGGCGCCACTGCCGCGACATGGAGGTCCCGGCGACCCTGCAGCGGAAGATGGACCTGTTCCGCGCCAACGGGCGTGTGTTCCGCGAGGACGACGAGCTCTTCACCGAGGAAAGCTGGATCCAGGTGTTCCTGGGCCAGGGCGTGATCCCGCGCGGCTACGACCCGCTGGTCCGCGTCCACTCGGACGAGGCGATCGCCCAGTACCTGCACAACATCGAGACGGTGATCGGCAAGTGCCTCGCCGTCATGCCCAGCCACGCCGAGTTCGTGACCCGCACCTGCGAGGCGCCGCCCCCGGCCGCGCTGCAGGCGGCCACGCCGCTCGTTCCCACCCCCTGATGGCACGGAGTAACGCCATGACGACCGCCCAGCCTTCTTCCGCCCTGCGGATCCTGTGCCGGACTACCGCCGCCGTGGCGTTGCTTTCATTCGCGCCGCTGGCGGGAGCCGTCGCCGAGGTCATGCCGACCAAGGACAGCGCCCCGCTGGCTCCCCGCGCCAACGACCCGGCATGGGCCAGGGCCGACGCCCTGGTCAAGCAGATGACCCTGGACGAGAAGATCACCTACCTGCATGGCCTCTTCCCGCCCAACACAAAGCCGGCGCCCGCCGACATGATCCCCTCGGCCGGCTACGTGCCGGGCGTACCCCGCCTGAAAATCCCAACGCTACGCGAGAGCGACGCCAGCCTCGGCGTCGCCAACCAGGTCGAGCAGCGCAAGGGCGACGTCGCCACCGCCCTCCCCTCGGGTCTCGCGCTCGCCTCGACCTTTGAGCCGAAGCTCGCCTACGCCGGCGGCGCCATGATCGGCGCCGAGGCGCGGGCCAAGACCTTCAACGTCCTGCTGGCCGGGGGCGTCAACCTGACCCGCGACCCGTGGGCCGGCCGCAATTTCGAGTATCTCGGCGAGGATCCGCTGCTGGCGGGCGAAATGGTCGCCGAGCAGATCAAGGGCGTGCAGTCCAACCACATCGTCTCGACCATCAAGCACTTCGCCCTGAACGCCCAGGAGACGGGCCGTCACGTGATGGACGCCCAGATCGACGAGGCGGATCTGCGCGAGAGCGATCTCCTGGCCTTCCAGATCGCGATCGAGAAGAGCAATCCCGCCTCGGTGATGTGCGCCTACAACAAGGTCAACGGCGACTGGGCCTGCCAGAACGACTTCCTGCTGAACAAGGTGCTCAAGCGCGACTGGAACTATCCGGGCTTCGTGATGTCCGACTGGGGCGCGGTGCACAGCACGGTGAAGGCCGCCCTCGCCGGTCTCGACCAGCAGTCGGGCCAGGAGCTGGACACCCAGATCTTCTTCGGCGACGACCTGAAGGCCGCGGTGGCCAAGGGCGAGGTCAGTCAGGCCCGCGTCGATGACATGGTCCGCCGCATTCTGCATGGGGTGATCTCCTCGGGCCTGATGGACAATCCGACCCCGACCACGGCCCAGCCCATCGACTACGACGCCCACGCCAAGGTCGCCCAGACCGTGGCCGAACGCGGCTCGGTGCTGCTGAAGAACGACCGCAGCCTTCTGCCCCTGGCTAAGACGGCTAGGAAAATCGTGCTGATCGGCGCCCATGCCGATGTCGGCGTGCTGTCGGGCGGCGGCTCGTCCCAGGTCCGCTCGGTGGGCGGCGCGCCCGTCGAGATCCCGCTGAACGGCGGCGAGGCGGCTTCGTTCGTGCGGGTCACCTGGCACGCCTCCTCGCCGCTGGAGGCGATCAAGGCCGCCGCGCCGGGCGCGCAGGTGGTCTATGTGGACGGCAAGGACCCGGCCGCCGCAGCAGCTGCGGCAAAAGACGCCGACGTCGCCATTGTGTTCGCCTGGCACTGGCAGACCGAGGCCCAGGATGCGCCCTCGATCGCCCTGCCCGACAATCAGGACGCCTTGATCGACGCCGTCGCGGCGGCCAACAAGAACGCGATCGTCGTGCTGGAAACTGGCGGCCCAGTGCTGATGCCGTGGCTCGACCGCGTGGGCGCGGTGCTGCAGGCCTGGTATCCTGGCCAGCGCGGCGGCCAGGCCATCGCCCGCCTGCTGTTCGGAGAGGTCAATCCGTCGGGCCGCCTGGCCATGACCTTCCCGAAGACCGCCGACCAGGCGCCGCGCGCCAGTGCGCCCGGCTTAGCTGAACAGGCCGCGATCGACGACGCCCGCCGCGCCGGCCAGAACGTCCCTGGCATCAAGGGTTTTCCGGTGAAGTATGTCGAGGGCGCCGCCGTCGGCTATCGTTGGTACGCCCAGCAGAAACTGACGCCGCTCTACCCGTTCGGTTACGGCCTTTCCTACACCTCGTTCGCCTACAAGAACCTCAAGGTCGAGGACGCGGCGGGCCTGAAGGTCAGCTTCGACGTGACCAATACTGGCAAGGTCGCCGGCGCCGACACCCCGCAGCTCTACGTCACGACCGGCAAGCGCAAGGCCATGGTCCGCCTGGCGGGCTTCCAGAAGGTCGACCTCGCGCCCGGCGAGACCCGACGCGTCACCCTGACGGTCGAGCCGCGCATCCTGGCCGACTACGATGTCGCCAAGCCGGGCTGGTCGATCGCGGCGGGCAGCTATCCGCTCTATGTCGGCCACAACGCCGGCCAGCCCGTCCTTACGGGCAAGGCCAATCTGAAAGCCTGGTCGAGGAAGCCCTGATGCGCGCGCTCTGCACCGCCCTCGCGGCGCTCTCGGTAGCCTTCCCGGCCGCCGCAGCGCCCAAGCTTCAGGCCTGGGTGACGACCGGCGACAAGAGCCAGCTGCTGGCCGCCCAGCCGGCATCGGGCGCGGTCTCGGCGAAAGCCGTCGACGGCTTGCCGCTGATCGCCGTCGATCCCAAGGAGCGCCACCAGTCCATCGTCGGCTTTGGCGCCTCGATTACCGACGCCTCGGCCTGGCTGATCCAGAACAGGCTGTCCTCCGCTCAGCGCGACGCCCTGCTCCGTGAGCTGTTCGGCCGCGCCAATGGCGGGCTCGGCTTCAGCTTCACCCGCGTCACGATTGGCGCCTCGGACTTCTCGCTGGACCACTACAGCCTGGACGAGACGCCGAACGGCGCGCCCGACCCGGCGCTGGAGCGCTTTTCTCTGGAGCGGCCCGAGCAGTACGTGTTTCCGACCGTCCGCGCGGCGCTGAAGATCAATCCGGACCTCAAGGTCATGCACTCGCCCTGGAGCGCGCCGGCCTGGATGAAGACCACGGGCTCCCTGATCCAGGGCGAGCTGAAACCCGAGGCCTATCCGGTCTATGCCGCCTTCTTCGCCCGCTACATCAAGGGCGCGGCCAAGCTGGGCGTGCCGGCTGACTATCTGAGCATCCAGAACGAGCCGGATTTCGAACCGGACAGCTATCCCGGAATGCGCTGGAAACCCGAGGGCCGCGCGCGCTTTTTCGGCGAGAACCTGGCGCCGGTGTTCCAGCGCGAGAAGATCGCCACCAAGGTCCTCGACTGGGACCACAACTGGGATCAGCCCGAGCAGCCGATGACCGTGCTGGCGGATCCCAAGGCCAACGCCTTCCTCGCGGGCGTGGCTTGGCACTGCTACGCCGGCGACGTCTCGGCCCAGGCGCCGGTGACGGCGGCGCATCCGGACAAGGAGATTTTCCTGACCGAATGCTCGGGCGGCGAATGGGCGCCAAAGTTCGACGACAGCTTCTCCTGGATGATGGAGAACCTGATCATCGGTTCGACGCGCGGCGGCTCGCGCGGCGTCCTGATGTGGAACCTGGCGCTGGACGAGAAGTTCGGCCCGCACAAGGGCGGCTGCAGCGACTGCCGTCCCGTGGTCACGATCGACAGCCAGACCGGCGCGATCACCCGGACGCAGGAATACTACGCGTTCGGCCACGCCAGCCGCTTCGTGAAGCCGGGCGCGGTGCGGATCGGCTCGCCGGCCAAGCTGGGCGACCTGCGCACCGTGGCCTTCCAGAACCGCGACGGCGGCCGGGTGCTGATCGTGTTGAACGTCGGGCGCGCGCCCGCCAGCTTCGCGATCAGCGACGGCGCCAAGCGGTTCAAGGCGTCGTTGCCGGCCAGAGCGGCCGCCACCTTTACGTGGTGATCGTCTGGGCAACGCGCTGCAGGGACAGGCCCGGCAAGAGTCTGCCGGCGCCTGTCAGCCGCCTTAGAGAGCGATAATCCCGCGGCGATGGGCGACCGTCACGGCCTGGGTGCGATCCGTGACGTCCAGCTTGCTGAAGATGCTGCGCATGTGGCCCTTCACCGTGTCTTCCGACAGCGACAAGGCGCGGGCGATTTCCTTGTTGGCGGCGCCCTGCGCGACGCGCCGAAGCACGTCGATTTCGCGATCGCTGAGGGGTTCGGCGATCGCGTTGACGGCGATGTCATGGGCCACCTCAGGGTGGAGGTAGCGCTGCCCGCCCAATACGGCGCGGATGGTGTCGATAAGCTCTCTTCTGAGACTGCTTTTGAGCAGGTAGCCGCTGGCGCCGGCCCGGAGAGCGCTCAAGGCCCTCACGTCGCCGGCATAGGTCGTCAGGACGATGATCCGCGCATCCGGAGCGATCGCGCGGATCGCGCTGATCGCCTCGACGCCGTCGACGCCCGGCATCTGCAAGTCCATCAGCACCAGATCGGGACGCAAACGTTCGAATTGAGCGATCGCGTCCAGCCCGTCCGCGGCCTCGCCCACGACCCGGATGTCCGGCTCGGCCTCGAGCACGGCCGCAACGCCTTCGCGCAGGAGCGGATGATCATCGACGATCAGAATCGATACGGCGTCGCTCACTCCGCGCCCTCCCCGTGCTTCCCGCCGCGAGGTCCGACCAACCATCTCGGCCAGGCGATGCGCCGACGGGCGTAGGCCACGGCGCCCGGAACAACTAGTTCCACGTCAGCGCCCTCGCCCGGACGGCTGTGGATAGTCAAGCTGGCGCGGATCTTACGCGCGCGCTCGCGCATGCCCGCCAGGCCAAAGTGCCCATCCCGGCCGCCGACCTCGAGAACCGCGGGCTCGATGCCCACGCCATTGTCGCGAACATTGATGCGCAGGCGCTTGCTCTCGTACGTCACAATCACCTCGATCAGCGAGGCGCGCGCGTGGCGGTGAGCGTTGAACAGCGCCTCGACGACGATGCGCTCCACCTCGTCGGCGACCAGCGGATGCAGGTCGATGGGGCGCCCGATCGCGGTCGTCACGACCTCGGCGGTGTCCTCAGAGCGCATCGACTCGGCGACGTCGCGCAGGGTCGTGATCAGATCCCCGCCGACCGAGACGCGCAGGCTGCGTACGCGATCGCGCGCTTCGACAACCACGGCCTCGGCGCGGTCCAGCGCGCGCTCCAACTGGTTGCGAGCGGGCAGGTCCGCCGGCACCTGGCGGGCGGCGGACTGGAAGGTCAGGATCAGGCCCTGGACCCCTTGTAGAAGCGTGTCGTGGAGCTCGCGCGCGATCCGTTCCCGCTCGGCGATGCGCTCGCGCAGGCTGGCCTGGAGGCGTTCGGCGAGCCGTCCCATCCGCCACTGGAAGGCCACGGCCAGCAACGCCAGGCCCAGAACGACACACAATAGCTGGAACAGCCGGCTTTGAACGAGGGTTGGAGGAAGATCGAGGGTCACGCTCGCCCCTTCCTCGTTCCAAACGCCATCGGCGTTCGCGGCGCGGACCCTGAACACATACTTGCCGGGCTTTAGGTTGGTATAGAACGCCTGCCGACGCCCGCCGGCCTCGACCCAATCGTCATCGACGCCCTCGAGCCGATAGCGGAAGCGCACCCGCTCCGGAGCGGCCAAGCTTAGACCGACATAGTCGATCTGGACCGAGCGCGCCCCTTTTGGCAGGTCGACGAGCGGTCCATCCGCTGCGCGCTGGCCGTTCACCAGGACGTTCTTGATCGAGACCGGCGGGGCGATTGTGTTGAATGGCAAGCGGGCCGGATCGAGCGAGGCGATCCCGGCCGTGGTCGCTATCCAGACGCGGCCGTCGCCGCCGATCGCCAGATCGGCCCGGTACTTGTATGAGGCCGGACCAGGCAGACCGTCCTTCAGATCATAGATCCGCGCCGGAAGGTCGACCTTGGGATCCTCGAAAGCCCGTTCGAGGTCGGCGTTCCGCATCCTGACGAGACCCGCCGCGCCCAGCAGCCATGTCTCCGTGGCCGTCTGCGCCAAGCCGTGACTTAGACCTATGAACGGAAAACGGTCGCGAGAGATGAACTGCGATCCCGTCTCGCGAAAGCGGGTTAGGCCGAAGTCGCTGCCGGAGATGACGCCGAGCGGACCATTCGCCATCGGCATGGTCCCGCCCCTTTGTCTGCGCGGCAGGGTCTTGATCAGCTTCACCGTCGCGCCATCGATCAGCACGGCGTTGCGGCCCCCGTCGGCCACGATACGACCGCGAGAGTCCGCCGCCAGGGCCGTCACGGCCCGTCCCAGCGCCTCTGGCATCGCGTGCGTCCACGTCCGCCCGTCCCACTTCACCAGGCCGCCCCTGAAGCCCGCACCCCATAGATGACCCTGCGCATCCATCGCGCAGGCCGTGACCTGCACATCCGGGAAGGGCGGATCGGGAATTCGGGTGACGCGATCGCCGTCGACCCGGAGCACCTCGGAGCCAAGACCCATCCAGATGCCGCCGCCCGGCGCGTCGCACATGGCGGTGAATGGACCGAGGCTCCGGATCAGAGGCTTCAGCGGCTGACCAAGGTTGGCCTTGTACAAGGTCTCGGTGTCATAGACGTAGACGGCGCCCTGGGCGTCCGAGAACACGCCATAGCCGTAGGGCGAGCTGATCGGCACGACGGTCTCGGGCGCGATCGCCGCCGGGCGGAAACGATCCAGCCCCCGCACGGTCCCCACCCAGATGTTGCCTTCGCGATCCTCGAACGCCCGATAGGCCATTTCGGAGCTCAGACCTTGCCCCGCCGAAAAACGGTCGACGGCAGGCCTGGCGCTGTTGAGGCTCGCCGACGGGCGTATGCGCAAGACGCCGTCCGGATGGCGCGCGCCCCACAGGCTGTCGTCGCGATCGAAGAAGATCCGCGTCTGACGGCTGACGGTCGGTAGGGGGTAAATCACCTGCCCGGCGCCTGGACCTTGGATAATCCGCACGCCCCGGGCGTCGGCCGCCCAGATCGAGCCGCGCCGGTCTTCGGCCAGCGCGACCTCCTCGACAAAGCCAGACTGGATCGTGGTGAACCTGGGCTCTCCGGGACGCATGCGGGCCACGCGCCCTGAACCGGCGACCCACACCGCGCCGTCCCGAGCGATGAACACCCAATCGGCCTGGTCCGGCATATCGATCAGCGGGTCGAGGATCTCCCAGGTTCCGTTCGAAAACCGGACCACCTTGGCGTTCGGATTGGACGTGGTCGCCCAGATCGCGCCGTCCTGGCCCTCGGCAAGGGAGTGGACCACCGAGCGGAAGATCCTGGGATCGAAGACGAGCCTGATCTTGCCCTTCTCAAGAACAGCCAGGCCGCCTTCCTCGTAGCCGACCCATAGCGCGCCGTTCCGCGCGACCATCAGACGAACGACGCGGTCGTTGAGCGTGTACGTGTTCGGTCGGGGGGGCCTCACCGGCTCGAAGGTCCCGCCGTCGAAGCGATAAAGACCGAGAGGCGTGCCCAGCCAAAGATAGCCGTCGGGAGTTTGGGCGATGTCCTCGATCGGCGCCGGGACGCCATCTTCGACTGTCCAGCGTGTGTGCTTGTACTGGGCGATCGCCCGCTGCGGATCCAGCGCCAGGACGGGAGACGCCAGCACCAGGGCGATCAGGAACGCCGCCCAGCCAATCCTCGCAGACCCGTTCGCCATGAGCGCCTTCATACGTCAGGCGCCAGGCGTAAGCGCCGACGCTCAAGCTGATCAATATCGACCGGGCTAGGCCTAGCCCACCCTTTCGGTGGGATGGGAGCTCGCAAGCGCCCGTTCTGGTGGAGATCCGCCGCCCATTCGTGTCGACGCTGGGTAGCCCGCCCGACATTTACGCTTCGGCCCCATCGCGGGACTCTTCGCCACGATAACGACCAATCCCGACAAGACCCGCGACGCGACAACGTGTCGTCTGAGCCTGATCGCGGCGGCTTTTCCATTCCGCTCTGAACCTTTTCTCGGGGGACATCACGATGACTGACCACGAACAAGACCCGGCCAGCGCGACGCGGCGACGTGTCCTGGCCGCCGCCGCGGGCGCGGCGGCGCTGGCGGCACTTCCCCCCTCCCTGGCGCTGGCCAAGCCCGCGTCCTCAACCCAAGGCAAAGGAAACCACGACATGAGCAGCGGCTACGTCACGACCCAGGACGGCGTGCAGATCTTCTACAAGGACTGGGGCCCCAAGACCGCTCAGCCGATCGTGTTCCACCACGGCTGGCCGCTCAGCGCCGACGACTGGGACGCCCAGATGGTGTTCTTCTTGGCTAAGGGCTATCGGGTCATCGCCCATGACCGTCGCGGCCACGGCCGCTCGACCCAGACCGACACCGGCAACGAGATGGACACCTACGCCGCCGACGTCATCGCCCTGACCGATCACCTGGACCTGAAGAACGCCATCCACGTCGGCCACTCGACCGGCGGCGGCGAGGCCATCCACTACGCCGCCCGCGCCAAGCCGGGCCGCGTCGCCAAGGTCGTGCTGATCGGCGCGGTGCCGCCGATCATGCTGAAGACGCCGGCCAACCCCGGCGGTCTGCCGATCGAGGTCTTCGACGGCTTCCGCTCGGCCCTGCTGGCCAACCGCGCCCAGTTCTTCCGCGACATCCCCGAAGGCCCCTTCTTCGGCTTCAACCGTCCCGGCGCCAAGGTCAGCCAGGGCCTGATCGACAACTGGTGGCGCCAGGGCATGGCCGGCGGCGCCAAGGCCCACTACGACTGCATCAAGGCCTTCTCGGAGACCGACTTCACCGAGGACCTCAAGGCCGTCGACGTTCCCGTGTTGATCATGCACGGCGAGGACGACCAGATCGTGCCGATCGCCGACAGCGCCCACCTGGCCATCAAGCTGGTCAAGAAGGGGACGCTGAAGACCTATCCGGGCCTGCCCCACGGCATGGCGTCAACCCACCCCGACGTCATCAACGCCGACCTGCTGGCCTTCTTCAAGGCGTAGGGCTGAACGCGCAAAAAAGTGTCATCCCGGGCGGCGTAGCCGACCCGGGGACCCAGGGGCCGGCGCACGGCCGCTCGCCCCTGGGGCCGGGCTCTCCGCTTCGCTGCGGCCGGGATGACACGGCTTATGAGTCCTGGCTTTACGCCCCCAGAACCTCGGGCGTCATGGCCGCGAGATCCTCGGCCCCCAGCATGACCCCGGCCGCCGCGCCAGGGACTTGCGCCAATACGCTCTCGGCGAACACACGGGCCAGGGCCCGCTTGCTCTCGGCCCAGGCCGCGTCGGCTTCGCCCGAGGCTGCCAGGGCGCCCTTCGCCAGCATCCAGCCGCCGACCACGTCGCCCAGCAGCTTTAGATAGGCCGTGGCGCCCGAGAGGGCGTCGGGCATGGCCTTGGCGCGGCGCTCGACCAGCCAGGCGGTCGCGCTGGCGGCGGCGTCGAGGGCGGCCTCCAGGCGCAGGCCCACGCCCTTAAGATCCGTGCCCTTCAGGTCTTCGATCGTATCGCGGATGTCGTCCATCAGGTCGGCGACGGCTTGGCCCTCGGCCAGCGACAGCTTGCGGCCCACGAGGTCGATGGCCTGGATGCCGTTGGTGCCCTCGTAGATCGGGGCGATGCGGGCGTCGCGATAATGCTGGGCCGCGCCGGTCTCCTCGATGAAGCCCATGCCCCCGTGAATTTGGACGCCCTGCGAGGCCACCCAGACGCCGACGTCGGTCGACCAGGCCTTGGCGATCGG
>Ga0247725_1001519_pt1 | contig 11531 bp, 19 predicted proteins | sample OKSTACKMCFT3sol_FD_183021 | JGI IMG/M metagenome (GOLD analysis project Ga0247725, IMG submission 183021) | Subsurface sediment microbial communities from gas well in Oklahoma, United States - OK STACK MC-FT3-sol | ecosystem: Environmental > Terrestrial > Deep subsurface > Rock core/Sediment... | reverse complement strand
TTTCCTCATCAGGGGGCTCTCGAGCGACTCGGCGGCCGGGTCGTCGGATTTCGACAATTCTTGGAGGTCTCGCACCTCGTTGGACTTCATCCATGGCGAGTGGCCGCCGGAGCCAAGCGCCTTCGCGAAGAAGTCGGCCTGGTCTTTCAGCGTGCCGCGCAGCAGCGCTCGCTCGTTGAACTTGGCGTAGTAGAGATCGCGCTCCTTCTCGCTGAGCAGCTTGAGGGCGATCTCGTCCTCCCAGATGGTGAACCAGTGTTGCAGGCCGTACTGCACGAAGAAAATGCCCAGCTGCTCGATCCCACTGCCCCAGGACGTGTCGTCCATCATCAGCAGCGGGCGCGGCACGCCGAATGCTCGAGCGACTTCCTCGATCTGGTGGTCTCGCCCCTCTTCGAGCTGCGAGTCGCGGGCCGAATTCGCCCACTTCTCGGCCTTGATGCCGCTCTCCAGCACCATCCATTTGTGCGCGTGGTCAGTGCCGGAATAGCGCGATTCCAAGCTGTCCTGGATGTTCTTGATCTGCTGTGGGTTCAGCTTGTTCGGGTACGACAGCGCGCCGCCGGCCATGACGCCGTTCTTGAAGATGCGGGCCGCAGCTTTCTGCGCTTGGATCGACAGGCCAATCGCTTCGCGGGCTTTCTTCACGCGGGACAGACCGACCAGGCCGTGCTCGTCCTCACTCAGATCGGCAAGGTGTAGGACATCCTTGGCGCCGAGGGTGAGCAAGCTGCCGTCTGGGCGCTGCACCTCGTATCGCACCGTGAAGTCATCGTTCATCTTCGGCGTGACTTTTCCCGGATCCAGGGGGATCAGCCGCGCCACCGTGTTGCCGCGCCAGATCACCCTGGCGTAGGCGTTTCCGTGCAGTAGCGCCCGCAGCTGCATAGTGCTCTTGAACTTGTACGGGCCCTGGTATTCGTTCGGGCGGCTTTTGAGCACCCGATACAGCGAATGGTCGACCGCGTAGGCCTTCTCGTCGCCGCGGATCGTGAGGTTCAGCGGCAGCATCCCGATCGACTCGGAAATAAGGCTCACGCAGCGCAGGACCGCCATGTTCTCGAGCGCTTTGGACGTCGTGACATACTCGCCGCTGGCAGTTTCACCGCCGCGCATGAAATCGAACAGGTCTGCACTCGTCAGGGCTGCGGACGGCCCTTCCGCGTGCTGCTGCGCTGTTGGGCCGGCCGACTGGTCGGCCCGGCCGTCAGCCGGGGCCGTGGCCGCACCCGGCCAGAATCGGTCGAAAAATCCCATGAGGTTCCTTAAAACATGAGGATGCCGCGCTCGCTGTAAGCGGATTCGACGGCTACCGGGTTCAGCGCCATCAGCGAAACCGCGCTGAACGCGGACATCAAGGGGTCGATCTTGGCCTTGCCGCTGGCCTGCTTCGTGATCAAGATTGCATTGCCCTTGTCTTCGACCCGAGCGTTGCCGACGCACCAGGCCATCATCGGGCGGCCGCCGTGCAGCAGCTCGCGCCCGGCAACCTTGCGCTCGGTGGTCTTGATCGCGCCGTTCAGGCGGTAGCCCTGGGAGATCGCGATGATCTGCTCCATCTTGATGCCGCGCGCTTCGGTGATCAGCTCGTCGACCACATCCCCGATGCCGGCGGCGTCGACGCCAATGCTTTTTTCCTCGGGCAGCAGGCCCGAGTCGCGGACGAAGCAGATAAGGTCAGCCACCGCCATGACATCGTCGCCCGGCTGCGCCACGATGGTGAGGTCGCCCTCCCGTTGGAAGTCCAGGAGCCGCGGCGCGATTTCCTTGCGTCGCTCGAGCGCGATCTTGTGCGCCCAGGCGTGGCACCAGAGCAGCCATTTGCCGGTGTCGCGCTCGCGCCCGAGGACCGAGAGGCCGAGCAAGTCGTCGAGGCCGCCGCCGTCGATGCCGATGACGGCCACCTCTGATCGCTCGAGCAGCGTGTCCAGTGTGATGGTCCGGTCGGCAGCAGCTTCCCAGAAGTCGGCGCCGGCCCAGCGGTCAGAGCGCAGGTTCAGGCCGATCTCGACGTTCAGGTGCTTGGCCATGAACTCCTTGAACTCCTGTTCGCCGGTCTCCTTCGCCTGGCTGCGCAGCTGGGTGATGCGCTCGATGTCCACCGAGGCGCCCCAGTTCGGGTTTGTGACGTAGGCGTTCTCCAAGTCCTCGTAGGCCTTGGCCTCAAGCATGGCCGGCGGGAACTCGTAGATCACCGGCAGAAACTTGCGGTCGACAACCTTCCCGTCACGCACCTTGCGCGCATAGTCCAGCTTCGCCTTAAACACGCCGGCCGGCGGCTCGGCCGACTGGGTGGTTGCGTAGATCACGAAGCCTTCTGGCCGTGACGTCAGGCCGCCGGTCGCCTCGAGCAGCATGTTCGACGCTTGCGACTTCCTGCCGAACTCGTGCAACTCGTCCACGAACACGAAGGACGCCTTGACGCCAGAGACTGTGTCACTGTCCGCTGCGACCACCTGGAGCGTCGCGCCAGTCTTCGTGTGCGTGATTTTTCGGTTGTAATCCTGGATCTTCAGCAGTTCTTCAAGCTCAGTATCCGCCTTTATCATGTCGCGGATCGGCTTGTAGCTGTTGTCGGCCACTTTTTTAGTGGGGCTCAGGATCAGCAGCTCGGCCGATGGACGCCAGTTCATGATCAGCGCGCACAGCATGATGGCGGCGGCGATCGTGCTCTTCGCATTTTTCTTGCTGACCATCAACATGAACTCGTTGATGTGGCGCCGGCCCGTTTCCGGGTCTTCGGCGCCGAACACCGCTTCGACGAACTCACGAAGCCATGGCAGCGAGGATTCGCCCACCGTCGGCTGGCCAGCCACGTCGACCAGGATCAGGCCGCTGCAGATTTCCCAGGCCTCGGCGGCCATATCGGGAAACAGAGGGCGCTCCGTGATGAGCGGCTCTCTCGCCACGATCCGGCGCTCCCAGTCTGGACACGCCGTCGTGTATTCCATCGGTCAACCTCTAGTGTTTTGTCGCCGCCGCGCCGCGCGGGCCAGTTCGCGCAGCGTATTTACTGGAGCCGGCACCAGCGGCGTCGGCGCCGGGCTTGGTGTCGGCCTTGCCTTCGCCCATCTTCTTGTGCCGGAACGGCGCGGCCAGCCCGGCGGCCTTGAGCCGCAGCGCAGCCGGCATTGCCGGATCGTTCATGAATGCTTCGAGCGCTTCGAGTGGCGTCATGCCAGCGGTCGACGGTGCGTATTCGGCCCCTGCGTTCTCCGGGTTCTTCTTGCGGCCGGCGCCAACGCGGGCGCCGCCGCTGCGTCCTTTGACTCCAGCCATTTGAATTCCGATTTGAAAGGGGGTGATTTTTCGCGCGTGCGGTACAGGTCGGTGTCTGCGCCTGGCCGGCCCAGACTTTGACCCCGCCCCCCCTGCCTGGCCGGCCCGGGTCAGCCGCGGGCGCGGGCGCGCGCCTCACGCGCCGACTTGGCGTCGTGGCAGGGCTGGCAGAGGGTTTCTTTGTTGTCATCATCGTCCGTGCCGCCGTCGGCGAGAGCGATGATGTGGTCGACCGGATAGCCGGCAGTGGTGCGGCCCTGCCTCTTGCATTCCTGGCACAGTCCGCAGTCGCGCTCGCGGATGCGGCGTCGGTCCAGCACGCCGGCATAGCCGCGCTTGCGCTCGACCACGTTCGGCCGCTCGGTCAGGGTGGGCAGGCGGGCGGCACTGGTTTGCAGCCGGGACTTGAGTGTGGCGAGGCGGCTCATGGCGCTGGCGGTACCAGCGCCGCCACCTCGTGCAGCAGCAGGCCAGGCTTACCGTAGCCCAGCGACTGCAGGATCTCGGCGGCGCGCTCGGCCTCGACCAGGCGTTCACAGATGCGATCAAGAGCGGCGCCGTCGGTGACGCTGAAGACCAGTGCCGGGCGTCCACCGGTGACGGCGCGCACGATCAGGTGGCGGTAGTGCACCTTTGCCATGCTCATGCGCCACCAATCCCTTCTGCCGCTTGGTCGCGGTGGCGCTGCACTGTGTAGCGCAGCCAGGCCAGTTCGTCTTCGACGCTCATTCGGTCACGCGCAGCGCGGCCGCGCCCAGGTCGCTGATTGCACCCTGGATTGCATCACCGATCCTTTTCAGCTCAGCGACGCAGGCCATCTGTTGATAGACCAGGTCAGCCTGGCCAGGTTGCAGCTCGACCGAGGACAGCGCGAGCGAGAGCGGCTGCACCGTGAAGCCGGTTGGCACCACGACCACAGTAGTGTCGGCCGGGAGCTGGCGCGCAATCTCAGCGCGAACGTGGTCGACCTGCTCGCTCGTCAACGCGCGCGGCGGTGTCACGATCAACGCGGACATGCTGCTCTTCATGGTAGCCATAAGCACCTCAGAAAAAGAAAAGCCGCCCGGCGCATTGCTGCGAGGGGCGGCGAACGCCAGCTGCTGGAGCTGGGCGAGGAGACTCGGGGACTGCTTACGACAGTCAGGCGACCAGCCCCAGGGCTATCTGCACAAGTGGGCGGTAAACGAGAAAGCCCGCCATGGCGGCGGGCTGTACAGGCGCGCGAAAGCACCAATGGCTGGGGTGCTGTCGCGAGTTCCGGCTATCGGTGGCGGCTGGCCGCACATTACGAGTGCCGAAAGAGTGTAGGCATCAATGATACATCAAGATCTTTTCTTGCTGCATCAAAAATTTACTTCAACGTTTCGTAGCCAACGATCATCAGATTGGCGACGGTCAGAAAAAAAATGGCCCAGGTCAGTCTTTTCATGGTCCGCGTCATATCAGTCATGCGCTGGCTTTCTTGGGCCAACTTCCGGCGCGCCAGCTCGTCCAAGTAGAAGCCGGACCCGACTACCGTACCGGCCGCATGTCCGTTGTACAGCGCAACGAGCTCGTCGTCGGTCAGTGCTTCAAGCTGAGCCTTGCTTGGGGCGTTGGCCATGTCAAAACCTCGGAATTTTCAGTGAATGATGCAGTTATTCTAACTTGCAACACGCATCTTCGCGCCGGCCCGACTGGCATGGCTGTCGGCGATGCTCTGAAGCTCACTCACCATGTCCTTGGTACGCTCGAGCAGGAACGATCCGGACACAGGAATGGTGGCGACGCCTGTCCCCTGACAATCACGACACTGACGCCGCTCGGTTAAACCGGTGCCATTGCAGCACTTGCACGTACTGTCGAGCCAGTGCGCAAGAGAATGCTCTGCCACGTCGCGATAGAGCTTGATTGCCGCTGCGGCGTCCCAGACAGTGGCCTCGGCCATCCAGCGGCGAGCGCGCCCGCGCTTCGTCACTTCGGCGATCCACAGGCGCAGCAGGCGCGCCACATGCGCGGTACCCGCCTCCATCGCCACGACATCGCCGGCCAACGCCTGGATGCATTCAGCCTCACGGCTGACGTCCTCCTTGCGGCGCGCTTCGAGTAATTCTTTCTCAAGGCGCTCGCGCGCTGCGATTACCTTCGCCATATCCTGGATCGCGGTGCCGGCGTATTTAGCACGGTGTAAAAGCGTGCCGAGATCGCCGGTAGCGACAGATGCGAGCGCCGCCGCCTGTAGCGGTTCGGCTTGGCTGTGGCGGGCATCGTCCTGCAGGCTCGATGCGCTCAATGCGTGGATGTAGCGGTCAACGAAACCCATGATTTAACTTTCAGCGAAGGACGAGGGAGCCAGCGTAGCATATGCCGTCAAGAAATTTCCGGGCTGAATTTAATGATTTTCGGAATTGTCGACCGAGCTGCGCTGCTGTTGCGCCGGCGCGTCGCGGCGGCCCTCGTCGTAACCCAGCAGACCGGACACCGCCAGACCGGTCATCGTGATCCAGAAGGCTGGATGGTCGAGCCAAACGTCGCTCACCGCCAGCAGAATTCCGACCGAAGCGCCGAGCAGCACCTTCATCAGCAGGTGCCAGGTCAGCATGGCCGCACCTCCATAAGTGCCCACATTGCCGGCGAGAACGGCGACGGCTTGGCCCTCCCCTCTCGCCGACGAGCATCGCGCTCGCGCGGCTTGTCCGGGCCCGCGCCCAAGGCGTAGACGGCCGATTGGCTTCCCCGGCCCTGCGGGAGCATCCATGCCTTGATGTGGATGCGGCCGGCGGCGCGGTGCTCGCGGATGTAGGCCTTGACGCGCGAATCCGAAACGCCCATCCGCATGCTGAGCTGCAGCGTGGTCTGCGGCATAGCCAAGAGCGTGAGCACCTCGGCGCGCCTGCGGTCGCCCTGGGCGTAGAGCCGATGCGGCCCCTTGCGCTCTGCCATTGGCACGTACCGGGCGTCCGGCTGCCGGCCAGCGCGGAACAGCCGGGCCGGCCTGTTGATCGGCACCCCGTCGCGCCAGCCAGCGATGTACAGGCGCCTGGCGCGCAGCGGCTCAGCGAGCAGCCGATTGACGAAGCGGATCACCGAGGTCACGCTAAGGAACATGCGCGCGGAAATCTCGGCCGCCGACAGCGCCTCGTGCTCGACCAGCGCCAGGATGCGCGCGATCTGGCGCTCGGCGACTTTATGCTTTGCCATCAACTGCTCCCTTCAGTTCCTTGAGCCGGACCGCGAATTGGGCCTTCAGCTGCTTGAGGTCGTCGATCGTGTACTGGCGCGGCGCCTGGTCGGCCTCCAGCGCCTCGACGGTGGCCAGGCCGATACGCGCGATCATCCCGTCGCGGAAGGCGGCGCGCGTGGTGCCGCCCGGCCGATTGCAGCCCTTGCACTGCTTGTGGACGTTGCGGCGGTCGAAGCGCAGGTGCGGCGAACCGCCGCGCGCCAGGTAGTGGCCAGCGTCCCACACGCCGCCCGGCCGGCCGTCGTCGACCACGTGCTGGCCGCACGAAATGCACGGCTTGTCGCGGTCCTCGATGCGCACCACCTTGTTGAAAAGCTCCTGGACCTCGGCGATCCAGACCGGCTTGCGCTTGAACTTCTCGAGCTTGGCCTTCGTGGCCACGCGCTCGGCGCGGGCCTCGGCGGCAGCGATGCGCTGCTGTGCCGTCTTCTGTTTGGCCAGCTTGCCCAGTGCGATGGCGGTGCCGCAGGCGGGCGAGCACCAGCGCACGAACGATTCCGGCGCCGTGACCCGGCCGCTGCAGCCCTTCACGGCGCACTTTCGGTTGCGAGGGCGCGCGGGCTTGAGGGTGCCAGTGCGGGCGATGGGGGTGCGCTGAAGCGTCATTTCGCGCCTCGCATAACGATGTTCCACAGCGTGGCGACGTTATCGCAGAACCCTTCCTTGATCTCCTGCCAGTACCCTATGACCAGGAAGATCGGCACTGATACAGGGCACGTCAAAAGCATGGCGAGCGCGAGAATCCGGGCTTGCAGTGGGTGACGCTTCCAATACGGGCGAATGCTCATGCGACCTCCGTGAAAAGGCCGACTTGTTCCTGCCTCGGTGGCTCGGGCGCGAACAACTGACCCTGCGCAACCGCTCGTTCAATTCGCCGGCACGCTGCCTCGAAATACTTCTCCTCGCGTTCGATGCCGACGAACTGCTTGCCGGCCATTACCGCCGCTACGCCTGTAGTTCCGCTGCCCATGAATGGATCGCAAATAATGTCAGCATGCGGAAGAAAGGACAGACACCAACGCATGAGATCGAGCGGCTTTTGAGTAGGGTGGTCGCGCTGCCAACCGTTCACCGGATGCATGAAATGCTTCGAGTTCATGTCGATGTTCGTCCAGCACAGCTCCACGCTCGCCATCGTTGCTACGCCGTTGGTTTTCACCCAGATCAACCAGCCGCGCGATGCCGGTACCGGATAATAGTTGCCGCCCCAGAGCATTTTGATGGGCGCGACCGCCTCCGGAGCTTCGAGAAGCTGCTCGACAGGCTTCGCATCCCAGGCGCCCAGCGTCTTCATTCCGCCCTCACCGGTACTGAATCGCTTTGTCCCGCCCGTCATTTTTTCACCGAGACCGTATGGAGGATCGCTGACGACAGCATCAGCTCGAATAGTTGGAAGGATTTCCAGAGAGTCGCCCAGGTACAGTGTCGCGCCTCCAATTTCCACCTTGCTCATGCTTTCTCCAATTCTCGTTGTTTTGTCTGCTGCTGCGCCACATACCGCGCACGCGGCGCCCGGTCCTTCGCTTCCACGAACAGCACGCCGATCTGGCCGTTCCAGGGCTTCTGCTCCTGCCAGGTGGTGCAGAAGCCGGTCGGCGAGCCGTCGGCCGGGAGGGTGAAGCGCTCGCACATGGCGCAGGGGTCGTGTTCGTGGGTCATGCTGCTGCCCTCCCCACCTCGAGCACCACGCCCAGTCCACTGGCGCGCAGGGCGTCGACGTTGTCGCTGCCATAGGCGACCAGGCAGATCGGAGCCCCGCTGTTCGCCGCGGCGCGCCGGCCGTCGACATAGTGGAAGTGCGGGCGCCCCTGAATGAACTGCACCGCGTCGGCCGCGCCCCATACCGTCTCGTAAAACATGACCGTCTCGGTGCGCGCCGGGATCAGGGCGATGCCGTTGCCGTGCTCGACCATGCGGCGCAGCCACTTGATCGCCTCGCGGCCGAACGGCGGGTTGCACCACACGCGGCCGTGCCAGGGCTGCGCCAGGCCGTCGTCGTGAACGGTGAAGTGGTGGCGAGCGGTGTCCCATGGCCGAACGACCGGCGCGCATGGGTCCAGGTCGAACTCACCGCAGGCGCGTACGATCTCGGGTGGCGTCAGCCATTCGTCGTTCTTCATCCGGGCGGATTGGTGGCTCGACATGCTCATGCCGCAGCTCCTGCGCTGGCCGGCTGCCGCACGCGGCGCGCGTCGCCCCAGTTCAGCGCGCAGCTGAACGAGTTCTCGTGCAGGCGGCTGTGCACCCGCTCGCCGACGTAGCGGCCCAGGTGGTCGAAGGGCTGATTGCTGATCACGATCACCGGCTTGTTCTCGTTGTAGCGGCGGTTGACGATCTCGGTCAGCAGCAGCGAGGCGTTCTCGGTGGCGCGGATCGCGTCGATCTCGTCGAGGATCAGGACGTCGAACTGCACGAAGCGCGCGATCTCCGCCTCCTCGCTCTTGCCCTCGCGCCCGTAGGTGGACTGGATCTCGCTGACCATGCCAGCCGCCGTGATGTAGCGGATCGAGCGCGCCGCCGACGCCATCAGGGCCTGGGCCAACTCGCACGCCAGCAGCGTCTTGCCGGTGCCGGTCTTGCCCACCAGGATCAGCGCGGCCCAGGTCGCGCTCTTGAGGATGAAGTCGCTGAACAGCTTCACCGTCTTGCGCACGGCGCGCTGCTCCTCGGTGGTGGCGATGAAGCGCTGGCCGATGTACTTCGCCGGGATGGTGGCCGCGTGCATCAGGTCGGCGCTGCGGCTGGCCATCCACTGCAGGTGCTGCTCGGCGGCCATCTTCGCCTCCAGGCATTTCGGGCAGTGCCAGGGCGAGCCCTTGCGCACCAGCACCTCGGCCGGGCCGTGCGTGTCGCACGCGCCGCTGGCGGTCTCCACGTGGGCGCCGAAGCTGCCCAGAGCGCCCGCGATGTGGGTCAGTTCGGTTTGCAAAATTCGATCTCCTCGTCAGGGCCAGGCGTCGTGATGCCGTGGCGTTGCATGCTCTCCTCCATCGCGCGCTGGTCGCCGGAGCGGTCCAGGTGCGAGAAGTTGAATTTCTCGTTGACGGCCGCCTGGCGCGGCGCGGTGCGGCGCTCTACCGGGTTCAGCAGGCGCTCGACGATCGGCGCCAGGTACTGCGGCGGGATGCTTTCGTCGCCCTTGTGCTCCCGGGCGATGCGCACCGCCTCGACCAGCACCTCGAGATCCACCCCGCGATCAGCCCAGCCGATGACGATCGGGCTCATCGAGGTGGCGCCGACGCCGAGCGGGCGCAGGGCAACAGCGATGGCAGTTGCAGTGTTCGCCGGCGCCGGCAGGTCCTGGCGAGGTGGCAGCGGCGCAGCGCCAGGCGGCAGGAAGTCGTCCGGGTCAGCGGGATCACCGCCGCCCACCGGCGGCGCGCTCGCGTCGGTGGTGGTGGGGGTATCAGGATTCAGGATGGGGGAATCAGGAATCAGGGCGTTATCAGACGGTGGAATAACGTTATCTAACGGTGGCTTAACGTTAGACTTCGTTTCAACTGCCTTCGTCTTAGCCGATTTGCCTGTTATCCCACCGTTCTTGCTCCGCTCGTTCACGGTGTAAAAGCCCTCGGCGTCAGGCAAGGCGCTGTCTTTTTCCGTGGAATGAGGTGCCTGATGCTTCGCGAAGTTGGCGATCTCGATGACCTTGATGCCGTCCGCCTGGTAGCGCGCGATGAAGCCGCTGTCGGCCAGCTGGCCCAGGGCCTGCTCGCAGTCGACGTCATCGGCCGGGAAGATCTCCATCTTGATCTTCTTCGGACGGTCGACCACGCGGCCTTCGCGATCTGCGATGGTCCACAGGCCGATGAACAGCAGCCGGGTGGCGAACGGCAGCTCGACCAACTCGTCGTTGGTGAAGAAGCCGGGCTTAATATTGCGTGCACGTGCCATTTCAGTGGCCTTTCTCAATCAGCGAGACCTGGCGGGTGTCGACCGGCTTCTCGACGTAGATCACGCCGCGCTCGCAGTGCTCCAGCTCCGCGCGCTCGGCGGCCTGGCAGGCGCGCTGGCAGATCGACGAGTGCTGGCCTTTGAACAGGCAGCCGCGGCAGCCCTTGGCCGGCCTGGTGGTGAACTGCATGCTCTCGGGATGCAGCGGCTCGCCGTGATGGCCGAGCCAGTCTTGGATGGCGACACAGTGCCTCATGCCGGCACCATCGAGGTGTGCGCCGGCGCGCCGAACAGGGCGGCCACCAGCGGGTCGCGCAGGCCCAGGGTCGGATAGGTCTTGCTGATCACGACAACGCGCTTCTCGGCCTTGCCCGACTCGGCTTGTTCGTCGAAGAACTCAGTGGCCGGGCCCAGGCGCCAGATATTGGTATTGCCGTTCCGCCCCTTGTCGGTGGTGCGCACGCTGTTGACCAGGCCCAGGTCGCGCATGTAGCACAGGCGCGTGCAGACGCCCTTCGTGGTGATCCCGGTGTGCGCGCTGATCTCCTCGGTGCGCTGGTGGCCGGCCTCGATGGCGGCCAAGATCGCGGCGCGCATTTGGGGTTGGTGGCGGGAGCTCATTATTCGGCCATCCCTTTGAAGCGCGAGCGCAGCTGCATCGCCTTCTGGAGCAGGCGGAACAGCGCCTTGTCGACGGCCGCCACCTCTTTTGCGTCGACCTTGCCGTCGGCCAGCGCCTGGTGGATCTCGCTGCCGAACGCGCCCAGCTTGACCCACAGGCCGGTCACAGACTCGAGCACCGCCATGTCGCAGGCTGGCGCCTCATCGAGCTTCGTGCAGACGAAGCCATGCTGGCGCGCCAGCGCGTGCAGCACCTCGTAGTCGCCAGTGATCTCCATCACCCGCGACGCATCGTCCATCGTCAGGACGTTCGTCGTGCTGTTCGGGTTTGCCTTGTTGCGCAGAAGGCCAGCGGTGTACCCCATGCGCACGGCCAGAGCCTCGCAGCCGCCTGGGGCTTCGTGCACGGTACGGTGAAAGGCGTCCTTGTAGTTCATGTGCGGTTCCTGAGAACAAATGATGCGTGGAAATATTGAGTGCGCGACAATGCAGTTATGGAAATGCGGCGGCTACT
>Ga0247725_1001518_pt1 | contig 11532 bp, 11 predicted proteins | sample OKSTACKMCFT3sol_FD_183021 | JGI IMG/M metagenome (GOLD analysis project Ga0247725, IMG submission 183021) | Subsurface sediment microbial communities from gas well in Oklahoma, United States - OK STACK MC-FT3-sol | ecosystem: Environmental > Terrestrial > Deep subsurface > Rock core/Sediment... | reverse complement strand
GGTTTGGCGCCTGGCAACACGCCGGCCTGTTACTGCCGCTACATCCAAGCCCGGATCTGCAACAACACTGTCTCGCCCAGGCCATGGCACCCTTACAACAGGCGGATGCCAGCCTACTGGGATATCCGCTGCAACTGGAATCTCTGGTGCTGTTCTGGAATCGTCAGTTGCTGGCGGCTGCCCCCACCGACGTCCGCCAGTTTCCGCAGTTGGCATCGGGCTTGGCCAAGGATATGGACAAGGATGTGGACCTAGTCGGTTGGGACTTCAGCTCGCCCTATCACAGCTGGCCTTTTGTGACGGCCGGCGTGGCGAAGGCGTTGCACGTCGATGCGGCAGGTCAATTACGCATGCAGGCGCAAACCGCGCAGACGACTCTTAACCTGCAAGAGATGAAACACTGGGTCGAGGCCGGTTGGTCGCCCAAAGGCTTGAGCTACGAGCTGGCACTGGATCGCTTCAGTCAGAACAAGTTAGCGCTGATGGTGGGTGGGCCCTGGGATGCCAGTCGATTGCAGCAAAGTGGGGTTGACTACGGGGTTGCCGCCTTGCCTGCCATGCAGGGGCAGCCGGTGCAGCCTTTTTACGGGGTGATGGCGGCCGGGATCAGCGCACAATCCACGGAGCCCATGCTGGCACAGGAGTTTTTGCAGCAGGATCTGCTGACACCTGCGGGCATGGCCCGTTATCAGTCGGGGTCGGATAGCGGCATCGTGGCCTGCTATGGCGCAGGCTCCGAAGACCCGATGCATAGGGCCATCTTGCAGAGCGTCCGCCAGGGCGTGGCCATGCCCGGACATCCGGCAATGCCATTGTTCTGGAACAGCGTCACCGCGGCGCTGAATAACATTTTTTCCGAGCGCCAGAGCCCGCAGCAAGCGCTGCTCGAAGCGCAACGGCGGGTGAATACGCCGTAAACCGGAGCAGGGTAGGAATAATCGTCCTGCAAGGGGGGAAATTCGGTTATCCGATTCGACAAACCGCAACTTTTATGACATACATGCGCCAGAAAAATTGAGTGACCAGCGATTGGGTTGTCCAGCCCGATCGCGCGTAGACGAGGAGTCGTAATGGAGACGTTTAATCTGGAAGGCCATCCCCATGTGGAGTTGTGTGATCTGCTGAAGCTGCAGGGGTGGAGTGAGAGCGGTGCGGCTGCCAAGTCTGCTATCGCCGAAGGTCTGGTGCTGGTGGATGGCAATATTGAAACCCGCAAGCGCTGCAAGATCCTGGCAGGCCAGGTGGTATCTTTTACCGGGCAAGAAGTCACAGTTCTGGCTTGAGTTGCGACTAACGCTATCGAAAAACACCGGACGCTGCCGCAAGGAGAGCCCGGTGTTTTTATTGGCTTGTTTTTGACACCCGGCTGTAGGGTGTTGCCTAAGTTCCGGAGACCTGCATGTTGCCCCCAGCTTCCGCCTCATCTACTCCACCGACTAGTACCCCACCGACTGGCCGCTTGATCCTGGCGCCTATGGAAGGGGTGCTGGATCCTCTGATGCGTGGCTTGCTCAGCCAGATCAATCCCTATGATCTCTGTGTGACCGAGTTTGTCCGGGTCATCGATATGCTGTTGCCGAAACGGACCTTCTATAAGTTGGCGCCTGAATTGCTGCAGGGTGGCAAGACGGTATCTGGTACTCCGGTGCGGGTGCAACTGCTGGGGCAGTCGCCGGAGTGGTTGGCGGAGAATGCCGTGCGTGCGGTCGAGCTGGGCTCGCCAGGGGTGGATCTCAACTTTGGCTGTCCGGCCAAACTGGTTAATCAATCCAAAGGGGGCGCCGTTCTGCTCAAGGAGCCGGATCTGATGTACCGGATCATCAGCGCCGTTCGTCAGGCGGTGCCTGAACATCTGCCGGTCACGGCCAAGATCCGTCTGGGGTGGGACAATCCGGCGGATTGTCTGGCCATCGCTGATGCGGCGGCGGCGGCGGGTGCCTCAGAGCTGGCGGTGCATGGTCGGACCAAAGAAGATGGCTATCGCAGCGAAGCCATCAAGTGGGAGTGGATTGCCTGCATTCGGGAGCGCTTGTCGATCCCGGTGATCGCCAACGGCGAGATCTGGAGTCATGCCGATGGGGTGCGGTGTCGGGCTGTGACCGGCTGTCAGGATCTGATGGTGGGACGCGGTGCCCTGAATGTCCCCAATTTAGGCGCCGTAGTACAGCACCAGGCGGCTGTCATGCCCTGGTCTGAAGTGCTGCAATTGCTGATGCAATATGGTGAGCTGGAAGTCCAGGGTGATAAGGGCGCCTATTTTCCGAATCGCATCAAGCAATGGTTCAGCTACCTGCGTCAGCAATATGAGCAGGCGCAGCCGCTATTTGCCCAGTTGCGCCGTTGTACGGAGCCCGCGCCCATCATGGCCTTGCTGCAACAGGAAGTTGAAAATAGCCAGGTATGAGTTGTCCGACGTGGCTCGGCCAAACCATTCTGTGCCGCTGGACTAGGCGACAGAGCGGACTTTGGTTCACAATCAGAGTCCTGTGCAGTGGTAGTGCCTGAGGTTCGGCATCTGGAGTACTCATGCTGGCTTTGATCATCGGTCTGTCGGTTACGTTTCTGGTCGGTTATTACATCGTCAAGGGCTATGCCGCCAGCGGCGTCTTGCTGGTGGGCGGGATTGTGCTGCTGAGTGTCAGCGCGGCGCTTGGATACCGGATCCTGCCTGCGGAGGTGACCAGTACCGGTAATCCGCTTTCTGATGTGATTGATTTTGTGCGCTATATGCTGGTCGATCGCACCGCCGGGCTGGGTCTGATGATCATGTTGCTGTGTGGCTTCTCCGCCTATATGAATCATCTGGGCGCCCATGGCGCCCTGGTTAAATTACTCAGCAAACCGCTGCATGCCATTCACTCCCCTTATTTGCTGATGGTGGTAGCCTATTTTGTCGCCTGTGCCATGTCGCTGGCGGTGAGTTCGGCGGCGGGGCTGGGCATTCTCCTGATGGCAACCCTGTTTCCGCTGATGGTCAATGTGGGCATCTCCCGGGCGGCGGCTACTGCTATCTGCGCCTCTCCGGCGGCCATCATGCTGGCGCCCACCTCGGGGGATGTAATCATCGCCGCCGAGACCGCCGGTATGGAGCTGTTGCCCTTTGCCTTTGGGCTCTCCTTGCCGATCTCCCTGAGTGCCATGGCGGGTATGGGCGTGACCCATTTTTTCTGGCAACGCTGGCTGGATGAGCGGGAGGGGGTCCGGCATGAGCCGGTGGATATCAGCCGTCAGCAACTTCACGGTCCCGATGGGTACGCCATACTGCCGTTCTTGCCGCTGGTCGGGGTCTTTGTGTTCAATGGTGACTACGGCATCCAGTTTGATATCAATACCATCGTGATTTTTTCTCTGCTGCTGGCGGCGAGCTGTGAATTCCTGCGTAAACGGGATGCCAAGAAATTGTTCGATGGTCTGAACGTGGCGTATCGCGGGATGGCCGAGGCGTTTTCCAGCGTGGTGATCCTGCTGGTGGCGGCGGGTGTCTTTGCCCAGGGACTGATGAGTGTCGGCTTTATCGAACAACTGTTGCAACTGGGCCAGGAGAATCAGTGGAGCGCGCTGTGCGTCATGCTGCTGCTGGTGCTGATCACCCTGCTGGCCGCTGTGACCACGGGCTCGGGGAATGCCCCCTTCTATGCCTTTATCGAGCTGATCCCCAAGCTGGCCATGAGTCTGGGGATCCCGCCCGCGTACCTGGTGATCCCCATGCTGCAGGCCTCCAATCTGGGACGAACCATATCGCCGATCTCCGGGGTGGTGGTAGCCACGGCTGGTATGGGCCATGTTTCGCCGCTGGAGGTGGTCAAGCGAACCTCACTGCCGGTTGCCGTGGCATTGGTCATCGTCATTGTGCTAACCCACTGGCTGGTGCCTAGAGCGCTCTAGAATTGACCGCTTGTCAATGCTGACCTGCCGCGGAAAGACTCAGCCGTCTGGCCTCAAGCCCATGGCTATTGCATGATCCGGCTCCTGATTGGTTCTGGAGTTCGCCATGGCGTACCTGTCGTTTGTCACCCTGTTATGGGCTTTTTCGTTTAGTTTCATCGGTGTCTATCTGGCCGGGCAGGTGGATGCCTATTTCATGGTGCTGACCCGTACCGCACTGGCGCTGCTGGTGTTCCTGCCCTTCTTGCGACTGCGTCAACTCAAGCCTCGGCTGGCCCTGGGCCTGATGGCGATAGGCGCCATCCAGTTGGGGTTCATGTATCTCTTCTACTATCACTCCTTTTTGTTGCTGACGGTCCCCGAGGTGCTGATCTTCACCATCTTCACCCCGCTATACGTCACTTTGTTCCATGATTTGCTCAGCGCTCGCTTCCATCGTCGTTATCTGCTGACCGCGGGGCTGGCGGTCCTGGGGGCCGCTGTGATCCGCTTTGACCATCTGACGTCGGATTTTCTAATCGGATTTCTGGTGGTGCAGGGCGCTAACCTCTGCTTTGCCGCCGGTCAGGTCGGTTATAAACGACTGCTGGCCCAGCAAACGGCAGAGCTGCCCCAGCACCAGATCTTTGCCTGTTTCTTTGTGGGAGCGGCTCTGGTCGCGCTGGTGGCCTGGCTGCTGCTGGGCACGCCGCGCTATCCGACCAGTTCGCTGCAGTGGGGGCTGCTGCTCTGGCTGGGCGCCGGTGCATCCGGCCTGGGTTACTTCCTGTGGAATAAGGGCGCGACACGGGTGAATGCCGGGGTGCTGGCCATCATGAACAATGCGCTGATCCCGGCCGGCTTGCTGGTCAATCTGTTGATCTGGAATCAGTCGGCAGATCTGTTGCGTTTGAGTATTGGCGGTGGTCTGATCCTGGGGTCCTTGTTGCTCAACGAGCAACAGAGCAAGCGCACGTAACGGGCCAGTTCAGGCTGGCCAACCCAGCGACTCTGGCCAGGAGGCCGTCATGACCATTCAGGAGTTTGCGACACTCACCGGATTGACGGTGCATACCCTGCGTTATTACGAACAGATTGGCCTGCTGGACCAAATCCAGCGGGCTGCATCCGGGCATCGCATCTACCAGCAACAAGATTTGCTGTGGGTCGCCTTTATCAAGAAGCTCAAGGCTACGGGTATGCCGCTGCGGGAGATCCAGCAGTATGCGCAGTGGCGTAAGCAGGGCAATACCACGCTGGAGGCGCGTCAGCAGTTGCTGGAGCGACATGCCGACGCCTTGCAGCAACAGTTGGCCGAGCAGCAGGCTCATCTGGCTGCTTTGCAGGAAAAAATTGCTTTTTATCAGCAGGAGCTGGAAAAACAGCGCTTGATCTAGAGTGCACTCGAAGTTGTAGCCTCATGGCTTTACAACCCGAGGAGAGTGAATTCATGAACAACGCACGGTTTGAGGCTGGTCTGCGCCGCCTGAATGAAATTGACGGAGAGGCCGGAGCCAAGGTGATCGCGGCCCTGGAGTCTATTGCGCCGGATCTGGCGCGCTACACCATCGAGTTTCCATTTGGTGATATCTACCAGCGCCCGGGTCTGGATCTGAAGAGTCGGGAGCTGGCCACTGTGGCCGCCTTGACGGCCTTGGGCCATGCGCAACCGCAGCTGGCGGTGCATCTGCATGGTGCCTTGAATGTGGGTTGTACGCCGGAGGAGGTCACCGAAGTGATTTTGCAGATGGCGGTCTATGCCGGTTTTCCCGCTGCCATTAACGGCATGTTGACGGCGAAAGCGGTGTTTATCGAGCGGGGTCTGATCCCGGCGTAATGTCTCATTCACGCAGCCGCATGATCCGTAAGAGGCCGCATATACCATCAAACAAAAAGGAGGCATCACTGCCTCCTTCTTCATGTTGCTGACTACTATGCAGTCTTAGAACAGCTTGTCGCTCAACTGGAACATCTCTTCGTCGAATGGACGCTTCATGTTCTCGATGCAGTCGACGATGTCGTGGTGCACCAGCTTGTTCTCTTGCAGACCGATGCAACGACCGCCAACACCCTCGAGCAACAGCTCAACCGCGTAGGCGCCCATCCGGCTGGCCATGATACGGTCACGAGCCGTCGGGCTACCGCCACGTTGGATGTGGCCGAGAATGGTGGCGCGGGTTTCGAGGCCGGTGTGGGCTTCGATTTCCTTGGCCAGGGCATTCACGTCGGTGACGTGCTCACAGATGGTGATCATGGCGTGACGCTTGCCCTTGGCGATACCATCGTCGATCTGGGCCAGCAGTTCGTTCTTGTCGAAGCCTTTTTCCGGCACGATCACGAACTCGGCGCCACCGGCTACGGCGGCCGACATGGCCAAATCACCACAGTGGCGACCCATGACTTCCACAATCGAGATCCGCTTGTGAGAAGTAGAGGTGTCACGCAGACGGTCAATCGCTTCCATCACCACGTTCAGTGCGGTGTCGAAACCGATAGTAAATTCGGTACCGGCGATATCGTTATCGATGGTGCCAGGCAGGCCGATGCAGGGATATCCCATCTCGGTCAGCTTCTTGGCGCCCATATAGGAGCCGTCACCACCCACCACCACCAGCGCATCGATACCGTGCTTCTTCAGGTTTTCGATGGCTTCACGGCGGACCGATTCTTCTTTGAATGCCGGGAAACGTGCCGAGCCCAAAAAGGTGCCGCCGCGATTGATCACGTCGGAAACGCTATGGCGCTCCAGTTTGGTAATGCGATCCTGATGCAGGCCCAGGTAACCGTCACGGATACCGTACACCTCCAGACCGGCTGCCAGACCGGCACGAACCACAGCACGAATAGCTGCGTTCATACCTGGTGAGTCACCGCCGCTGGTCAGAACACCAATTTTCTTGATCATAGTGTGCCTCTATAAGTCGAAGTTTCTTGTACAAACTGGTGGGGCTGGCTGGCCCCGGCGTCTCGCGATGAACCCATGGGCTGCCGAGTCAGAGCTGGCAGTGGCGGTACTTTCACACATCCCCTCCGTCACAGAGGGAAAGTACCCGACAGGGCTATGCGGACACGATGAGGGCGTCTGATGACGCCCTCATGATGTTTTATTGCTTGGCGCCAGCGATGATCTGGGCAAAGTCTTCTGGCTTCAGGGACGCACCGCCCACCAGGCCGCCGTCGATGTCGGCTTGGCCGAACAGCTCAGCAGCAGTCGCGCCAGTCACGGAACCACCGTACAGGATCTGTACTTTGGCGGCGACGTCAGCGCTGAAACCGGCCAGATAAGCGCGGATGTGAGCATGGACGGATTGTGCGATTTCCGGAGTGGCGGTCTTGCCAGTGCCGATAGCCCATACCGGCTCGTAAGCGATGACGGCGTTGGCGAAAGAGTCGATGCCGGAATGGTCGATCACAGCCTTCAGCTGAGTTTCAACCACAGCCTTGGTTTCGTTGGCTTCGAACTGCGCCAGAGTTTCACCGATGCACAGCACAGGTACCAGACCGTTCTGTTGAATGGCTTCGTACTTGGCAGCGACTACGGCATCGGTTTCTGCGTGCAGGGTGCGACGTTCGCTGTGGCCAACCAGAGCGTACTTGCAACCAAATTCCTTCAGCATGACCGGAGAATTTTCACCGGTGAATGCGCCAGCAGTGTGGACGTCAGCATTTTGTGCACCGTACTGAATGCGGGTGCCTTCAGTCAGCTTTTCAACCAGGCCCAGGAAGATAACTGGCGGGCAGACGGCAACTTCAACGCCTTCAGCTTTGGCAGCCGGTTCAACCAGTGCCTTGACCAGGGCTTCAACAGATGCTTTGGTGCCGTTCAACTTCCAGTTACCCATTACCAATGGTTGTCTCATTCTTTCATCCTCCAGATGGTGATTTGCTGCGGGGCATTATATGAGGTGAACTCGGCCCCGAATAGTCAGCGCTTGGTCACGCAGGCTAATATTTTACCCTAATTACTGATCCATATCAGTTTTTGGGTTGGACATCGCTCATTCTTTCGACTGGTTTCGCAATTGATGCCAAATGGCGCCTATCCATTCATGCCATGCGGTTTCTGAATACATCAGATACCGACCCTCCGGCAGATAGCCATAGGAAGGGATGGGGCGTTGGGGGTGTCGCCCCATGTAATCGGTCGGCGCGGGTATCACTTGAAGACCCGCTTGACGCATGAGCCCCATGGCGCGCGGCATGTGGCTGGCGGATGTCACCAGTGCGGCTGTATGGTCGCCGATGATGGCCCGGTAACGGCTGACTTCATCGTGGGTGTCGTAGGCATCCTCAATCAGGATCATCTCCTGACGGGGAATGCCGTAGTGCTCGGCAATCCGGGCATACATCTCGGCACAGGAAATCGGGTCACTACTGATGTTGCCGGATAGCACCAGTTTGGCCTGGGGATTACGCCGCTTGAGATCGATAGCTTCCAGAATGCGGGCATAGGCATTGCTGATCGGTTGACTGGTCAAGGGGACGCTCGGGTCACTGACATGGCCATGACCCAGGACCAGGATAAAATCGACGCTCTGCTGGGCAGGAAACGGCGGGTATTGCTGCTCCAGCGGCCGTAACAACTCCATGCTGACCGGACGCAGTGAAAACAGGATCAGCAGCAAGGTACCCAGGGTACAGAGCGCCTTGCCCAACCGTTGACGACGGGTAAACCACAGCAGCAACAAACCCAGCACGATCAGGGTCAGGGTGAAGGGTAAGGGCATTAATAGTCCACCGAGCCATTTTTTTAACCAGAACATGGATGATCTCTGAGCGGCCGTCCGCCGCGCCGTTTGCAGGGGTATAGGGATGTGCCAGAATAGCCCTCCCTTGAGTGAAACGGAACCGCTATGGTGAGTGCAGATCACAGCTTCGATGGCATGGCCGACAAGTTTGCCCAGAACATTTATGGCACCAGTAAGGGTCGCATTCGTGCCGCCGTGGTATGGCAGGATCTGCAGGGCTGTCTGAGCCGTCTGGGGGAGCGCCCGTTGCGGATCCTGGATGCGGGCGGTGGCTTTGGCTATTTTGCCCAGCAGCTGGCGCAGATGGGGCATCGAGTCGAGTTGTGCGATCTCTCGGCCGATATGCTGGAGCTGGCGCGTCAGCAGATCGACGCCAAGGGTTTGAGTGATCGTATCCGTTTGATTCATTGCCCAATTCAGGAGCTGGATCAGCACATCGAGGGTGAGTTTGATCTCATCTTGTGCCATGCCGTACTGGAATGGTTGAGTGAACCCCGGCAGACCTTGATATCCTTGCTGCGCTATTTGGCGCCGGGCGGGATCCTCTCGGTGTTGTTTTATAATCGCAACGCCTTGTTATTCCAGAGTCTGGTGGTGGGGAATTTCGACTATATCCGCGCCGGCCTGACCAAGAAGCGCAAACAGAAGCTGACCCCCAGTAATCCCCAACTGCCGGATGAGGTTTATGACTGGTTGCAGCGCGGTGGGCTGAAGCTCATCGGCAAGACCGGGGTGCGGGTGATCCATGACTACATGCGTCACAAGCAGGATCAGCAGGATAAATTCGATGATCTGCTGCAGATGGAACAACGTTATTGTCGCCAGGAGCCTTTTGTCGCTCTGGGCCGCTATATCCATGTTATGGCGCAACGGCCACTACTGCGTGGAGAGAGCAGCCATGAAAGAGCACCATGGGGACAGCACAGTGATTGAGAAGAGAATGTCATGACGCAAGAGGTTTCCCGCGCCACAGAGCGCAGCGTGCCCGAATTGACCTTGCCCGAATTAGTCGGCTGGGTGAAACAGGAAGGACTGTCGCTGAATCTGGCCAATGACCGGTTGGCTTTTTTGATCGCTATCGCCACGCTTTCCCGGGATGACTCGACCCATGAGCTGACCGAAGCCGCGCTGCATGATGCTTTCGGCTATGTCAGCCAGATCTTCGGCCAGATGGACGAGACCCTGAGCCATAGAGCGAACAATGCCATCAATGAACTGGTCCGGCAGAAGCTGCTGTCGCGCTTCAATGCTGATCCGGTCGAAGGCGAAAGCCTGTATCGTCTGACGCGACTGGCGATGGGCATCGTCGAATTTTTTGCCGAACAAAAAGAGGTCAGCAGCGTCAAGCTCTCCTTGTTGCTGGAGCAGGTCGCCAGCGAGCTGGCCAAAGCCTATCAGGCGGCGAGCGAGAATGATGCGCTGGCCCACTGGGATGAGCAGGTGTATCCGCGACTGAAATATTCGGTCGAGGAGATCCTGGCGCGCATCGATCTGACCCAGCGTGCCATGGATGAGCACCAGAATCAGGTCAAGGCCGAGATTGCAGATCTGCTGAATCTGGATTGGACCCAGGCGATCCACAGCTGCGAGAAGTTGCTGCGCGAGACCGGCCAGACACTGCGCGAGTTGCAGGATACTCTGGATGCCGCGGGCCACAATCTGCAGGATGGCTTGCTGAACATTCAGGAGGCGACGCAAGGACGGGAAGAGCTGGCCCATATCGAGGCGCTGACTCATGCCTTGCAGGCGCGGCTGGATGCCATTATCAACTGGGGCCAGCAATGCATCGAATTGTGGGCTCGTTACGATCGCCACGTGCACAAGTTTATCCGCACCGCCATCGACATGGACAAGAACCGGGCGTTCAGTCAGCGCCTGCGGGAGTCGATCCGCGAGTTCCAGAATCACAACTGGCTGATGGTGGTGGCCCAGGAGCATCGCTTGCTGGAGTTGCGCGACGAAACCCTGGCCCTGCATGGCGACGAAATTACCGGCGAGTTGCCGAGCGAGCTGGAGTATCACGAAATTCTGGATGTGAACAATCAACTGGCCGAGCGTATCCAGTTGCATCTGGATGCATTCCGCGAGCAGGGTAAACCGCTGGATATGGCCGAGGTGCTGCGCGACTATCTGGCTCATTATCCGGACTATCAACACTTCGATGTGGCACGCTTGCTGATTGATTCGGCGATCCGCCTGGGACACTCAGAAGCGGAACTCACCAGCGCCAAACAACCGAAATGGAAACCCATCAACGAATCGGGAGCTAAGGTACAGGCCCATGTCATTGATCAATACTGATTTTCCCCTCGCACTGCGCATGGCGCAGGCGATCGCCAACCCCTTGTTCCCGAAATTGGATACCTGGTTGCGCAGCGGACGCCATATCAGCGCCGATGACCTGGATAACCACTCGTTTTTGCTCGAATACCACGATGAGCTGGAGCGCTTCTACGCCCGCTATCAGGTGGAGCTGATCAAGGCGCCGGAAGGCTTCTTCTATCTGCGGCCACGTGCCAGCTCGGAAATCGGTACTTCTGTGCTCTCCGAACTGGACATGCTGGTGGGCAAGGTTCTCTGTTACCTCTATCTGAGTCCGGAACGCTTAGCGAACGAGGGGCTGTTCTCTCTTTCCGATCTGCAAGAGGAGCTGTTGACCCTGGCGGATGAGCGGCAATTGCTGCGCATGGTCAACCAGCGCAGTGGGGGCTCGGATCTGGACAAGCGCAAGCTGCTGGAGAAGATGCGGACCTCGCTGCGCCGTCTCAAGCGTCTTGGCATGGTGGTGCAGGTGGGGACGGGCGATAAATTCCGCGTCAACGAGTCGGTATTCCGCTTCGGGGCCGATGTCCGCAGTGATGAGGATCCGCGCCTGGTGCAGTTGCGGATGATCCGGGAAGGGGAAGCCATCTTGCATGAT
>Ga0247725_1001513_pt1 | contig 11556 bp, 14 predicted proteins | sample OKSTACKMCFT3sol_FD_183021 | JGI IMG/M metagenome (GOLD analysis project Ga0247725, IMG submission 183021) | Subsurface sediment microbial communities from gas well in Oklahoma, United States - OK STACK MC-FT3-sol | ecosystem: Environmental > Terrestrial > Deep subsurface > Rock core/Sediment... | reverse complement strand
TCATGATGGGCGAGGAGCTCCGCTACCAGCCCGGCCTGGACACCCTGACCATCTACCCGGGGGTACTCACCAGCTACCCGAACTTCATCTTCGCTTTGCGCGCCGACGAGGTGCCGGACTTCGTCACTGCCCTGGGGCGGGTGAAGGACACGGCAGCCTTCGACAAGATGGTGGAGCGCTGGGGCATCCGCCGTAGTCACCCGCAGTTCTGGTTCTACTTCCACGACCTGTCGGCCTACATCCGCGAGACCGAGCCGGTGGAGGCGGGCGTGCTGGACATGAACCGCTACCAGAACCTCTGAGGCGCGCTGCAGCGCTCTTTCCACCGGGAAGAGCGCTGTCTGGAGCCCGGGCTGAGCTAATCGGGAATAATTCCTACTAAATTACTGGGACTTTATCCGTCGGACCGGATTGGCGTACACTGCGCGCCATGTTCGCGAGGAGTTGCCATGAGCGCCATCACCATTACCCAGGCAGCCCAGGATTACCTGGCTGACCTGCTGTCGAAGCAGAACACCCCCGGCATCGGTATCCGCATCTTCATCACCCAGCCCGGCACCCAGTACGCCGAGACGTGCATCGCCTACTGCAAGCCCAGCGAGCAGAAGCCCGAGGACACGCCCCTGGCTCTGGCGTCCTTCACGGCGTGGATCGATGCCGTCAGTGAGCCCTTCCTCGAAGACGCGGTGGTGGACTACGCGACCGACCGCATGGGCGGCCAGCTGACCATCAAGGCGCCGAATGCCAAGGTGCCGATGGTCAACGAGGACAGCCCGCTCAACGAGCGCATCGACTACTACCTGCAGACCGAGATCAACCCCGGCCTGGCCAGCCACGGCGGCCAGGTGAGCCTGGTGGATGTGGTCGAGGAAGGCATCGCCGTGCTGCGTTTCGGCGGCGGCTGCCAGGGCTGCGGCATGGTCGACATGACGCTGAAGGACGGTGTCGAGAAGACCCTGATGGAGCGCATCCCCGAGCTCAAGGGCGTGCGTGACGTCACCGACCACAGCAACCGCGAGAACGCCTACTACTGAGGCGTTGCGCGAAGCAGAGAGAGGCAGCCTACGGGCTGCCTTTTTCGTTTTCGGAAGTGGGGGCGGTTGGCGTCGAGGCTGCTGGCTCGTCGGGCCCGGCGTGGTTGTCGCCAGCGGGTGAGACGGGGTGCGGGGCGATGGCCTGGTCGATGATGTCCAGGACACGCTGCAGGCCTTCGGGCATCAGTGTCTGGCGGGCGTGTACGTCTATGTTGTATTCGACGCCGTACTTGCGGCTTGTGTCGCTGCCTTTGACGTCAGGCGATGGCATCGCGACCGGCGTGTTGATCGTCCCCCAGACCGGCTGGCCCGAGGTTGGGCTGGACAGGTCGATTCCCGGGAGTGGGGGTTCGTGCGCCGATGCTTCTGCGGCGGTGGAGGCATCGTGCGGGTCGGGTATCGGCTTCGACATTGTGCTGGGCCTTGTGGTTGGGTTGGGCCGGTAGTGGGCAACTCTAGCCGTTGGCAGGGCGGCCGGCGAGCAAGGCGGCGGTGCTCAGTGCGCCTTGTGTGGGCGAACGCTGGCTGCCAGCAAGGCGATGACCAGCAGCGGCAGCATGCCGAGGTTCACGGCGGCCCAGCCCAGGCCGGTGATGAGGGCGCCGGAGGCGAAGGACGCGCAGGCTGCCACCAGGCTGTTGCTCAGCTCCATCAGGGCCTGGGCCTGGCCTCGCTCGGCGCTGTCGTGGCCTTCCGCAAGCAGGGTCGTGCCGGCGACCAGCATGAGGTTCCACCCCAGGCCGAGGCACATCGAGCTGACCAGGAAATGGCTGCGCGCCAGGCCTGCGAGGGCGGTGGCCGCGCTGATGGCCAGCAGCAGGATGCCGAGCCGTGCCACCTGGCGGCTGCCGAAGCGGTCCACCAGCGGGCCGGCGGCGAACGCCGGGAGGAACATGCCCAGGACGTGCCAGCGGATCACTTCCGAGCCTTCTTCGATCGACAGCCCGCACAGGCTCATGGCCAGGGGCGTGGCGTTCATCACCAGGATCATCAAGCCGTGCCCGATGGCGGTGGTGGCGATGGCTGCGCGCACGAGGGGGCGGGCCAGCAGTGCGCGTGTCGAGGCCCAGCCGGTTCGTGGGGCTGGGGGTGCATCGCCTTCACGCAGGCGATGAAGCAGCAGCAGGGCGAGCGCGGCCAGTGCCGCGATGGCGAGGTAGGCGCCGACGAAGGGTGTCGGCAGGGCGTTGCGCGACCACAGCGCCAGGCTGGGTGCCAGCAGGGCGGCGCAGATGCCGCCGCCGATCACGTAGGCGGTGGCACGGCCCTTCTGCTCCGGCGGGACCGCCTCCTGGGCGGCGAAGCGGTAGTACATCGCCGAGGCCTGGTAGGCCCCGATGGGCAGGGCGCCCAGGCACAGCAGGCTGAAGTCGCCGAGCCAGACGCCCAGGGCGCTGGTCAGGCCGCCGAGGATGCCCCCGGCCGCTCCGAGCATCAGGCCCGGGCGGCGGCCGTGGCGTTGCATGAACACCGACAGCGGCTGCACGGCGAGCAGGTTGCCCAGCACCAGCAGTGCCAGCGGCAGCGTGGCGAGGGCGTTGGCCGGCGCGAGTTGGAGGCCGATCAGCGCGGTGAGGGTGATGCCGATCAGCGAGCAGCTCCAGTACAGCGCTTGGCAGGCGAACAGCAGGCGGATTCCGGGGTTGCTCAGCAGAAGGGGCATGCGATGGCCTACCAGTACTTGGGGTAGCGGGCCTCGCGGCTCGCGTTGTTGTAGAGCAGGGCGACGAAGACCAGGAGCAGCGCACCGCTGAGGGTGGGGTAGAGCAGGAAGTCCCAGCCGGGCTGCAGCAGAAAGATGATCACCGGGTTGGAGCCGGCCGGTGGGTGCACGGTGCGGGTCACCATCATCAGGGCGATGGCGCTGCCGACGGCAAGGGCAATGGCCCACCAGTGGGGCCCGCAGAGGGCCAGGAATACCAGGCCTACCAGGCTGCTGAGGACGTGGCCGAGCACCACGTTGCGTGGCTGCGAGAAGGGGACGTCGGGGAAGCCGAAGACCAGCACGCAGGAGGCACCGAAGGAGCCCAGCAGCAGGCTGAGGGTGAGTGCGTCGCCCAGGCCGGCGATGCCGGCAATGGCCAGCACGCCGCCGAACCAGGCGAGGATCACCTGGCGCGAAGCGGGACGAGGGGGCAGGGCGGCGGCGTCGCCCCGGAGCTTCTTGGCGAATTCGAGCATGGTGACTCCAGCTTAGGCGCGCTTCAGGCAGCCATTGGGGTGGTGGATGCGTTGGGTGGACGGTGGGTTGGCCGCCAGCTTCGCGTCGGGCCGTATGGGGCGGCTCACCAGTGTGCCGGCGCAGTTGGGGCAGCGCCGGTCCAGGTGGTCTTCGGCGCAGTCACGGCAGAAGGTGCATTCGAAGGAGCAGATCATGGCGTCGGTGGCGGCTGGCGGCAGGTCCTTGTCGCAGCACTCGCAGTTGGGGCGCAGTTCGAGCATCGCGGTTCTCCGGGTCAGGGGCGGCCGAAGCGCTCGGCGTATTCCTGGGGACTGATGGACAGGTGCTTGTGGAAGGTGCGGCGCAGGTTCTCGGGGTGACCGAAGCCGGTGAGGCGGGAGACGGTCGAGATGGAGGCCTGGGCGTCCTGCAACAGGTTGCGCGCGGCCTCCAGGCGCACCCGCTCGACGTACTGGCCGGGCCCCATGCCCAGCTCCTGGCTGAAGAGTCGGGAGAGGGTGCGCGGCGACAGGTTCGCCTGGCTGGCGAGGGTGTCGAGGCTGAGGTCTTCGCCTAGGTGGAGGGGGATCCATTCCAGCAGGGCGGCGAGGCGTGATGTGCGGTGCGGGTCCGGCGCCAGCAGCGGGCTGAACTGCGCCTGGCCGCCGGGGCGCCGCAGGAAGAGCACCAGGCGCCGGGCGACTGCCAGTGCGATGGAGCGGCCGAGGTCGGCCTCCACCAGGGCGAGGGCCAGGTCGATGCCGGCGGTGACCCCGGCCGAGGTGAAGACATGGGGATCGCCGTCGCGGCCACAGGCATCGTAGGTGTGCAGGCGGTCGCCCTGGACGTCCACGGCGGCATGGCAGCGCAGTGTGTCGACGTCGGACCAGTGGGTGGTGGCGGTCCGGCCGTCCAGCAGGCCGGCGGCCGCAAGAATGAGGGCGCCGGAGCAGATCGAGCCGAGGCGGCGGACCTTGGGTTCGGCATCACGCAGCCAGCCAAGGAGGGGCGCATGGCTGCGCAGCGGTTCAACGCCGAAACCGCCCGGGATGAGCAGGGTGTCGAGGGTTTCCGCCGGGCAGTTGCCGCAGGCCTGCTCCGCCAGCAGGGCAAAGCCGGCTGAGGTGCGCACCGGCCCAGCCTCCAGGCCGAGCAGGAGGATGCGGTAGGGCGCGGGCAGGCCCTGGCGCTCTCGCTCGACATTGGCGGACGCGAAGACCTGCAGAGGGCCGGTCACGTCGAGGCTCATCACATCGGGGAAAGCCAGGCAGGCGATGGTCAGTGGGGTGTCCATGGCGTTCGCTTCAAGGGGGACGCCATCAGTGTGGAGGTCGGAGGTCTTGGCGACAACGACAACAAGCCCACGGATCTTGCCAATCCGCTGCTTGGGAAAGAGGGGAGGAGGTGGAGGGGGATCAGGTCAGCGGCGAGCCGTGTGGACGGCTCGCCGGCGCAGTGGGCACAGCGCGGAAGAGGGTTACTCGGGCATCTTCCACGGGTCGAGGCGGTAGCCCTGGCGCGACAGCTCCTCGCGGGACTGCTTGAGGACGCTGGCCAGTTGGGCCGGGTCGGTGTAGGTGCTGGTGGTGAGTTTCGAGCGGCCCAGCAGGCGGGTGCTGGTGCGGTCGATCACGCTGATGCTGAGTTCACCGCTGCCATCCTGGGGAGCCCAGGCGACGCACTGGTAGGGTTGGAAGGCGCGGCCGGCGATGATCAAGGCTTCGTTGACGCGGAGCGGAGCGTTCATTGGGGGATTCTCTCCATATTGTGCCCAAGGGTTGACTTGGCCGCCGCCAATGTGGCTGGGCGGTGTCGTGGATATGGATGGCTGATTCCCCGCTATAAGTCACAGCGAGTCGCGCTTTGGAAACAATTTGTCGCCAGGATGAATGGTGGAGTGTGCACAGGTCGCATTTCTGTCATCTGCCGCTGGGGTGAGGTCCCATAAAACATGGGGTTCCGGTTGGGGCCGAGCGCTATCATGCGGGCCTCTTCCCGGTTGCTTACAAGGTGGTTTCCTTGCGCCGTTCCCGATTTGTTGCCTGTTCCCGCCAGGTCGTGACGGCCTGCCTCGTTCCATTCCTGCTGGTGGCCTGCGCGGGGCACGATCCCGCCGATGATCCGCGCGTGCGGGCACTGCCGATGGTGGTGGAGCTGAGCAGCGTGCCGTTCTTCCCCCAGCAGACTTATCAGAGTGCGCCGGCTTCCCTGGCTGCGCTGTTTGGCTTCCAGGGAGAAACGGTGACGCCGGGAATGGTGGAGAAGGCGTTGCAGTTGCCAGAGGCCGAGGCGTCACTTGCCCAGCGGATTCCTGTCGTCGCCCACCAGCATGGTCTGTTGGTGTACCCGCTCGATAAGCATCTGGAGGACCTGCTGGTCCAGGTGGCGGCCGGCAACCCGGTACTGGTGCATCTGCGCCAGGGCTATGGCTGGCTGCCGTCGTGGCGTTATGCGGTGCTGGTCGGATTCGACCGGGAGCGTGAGGTGGTGCTGTTGCGGTTGGCCGGTGATCGTCGGGCCCAGGTCGGGTTTGCCGAGTTCGCGGCAGACTGGGCCGCCGCTGGGCAGTGGGCCGTGCTGCTTCAGGCGCCCAATGTGCTACCGGTGGCGGCCGATATGGCTCGCTGGCGGGCGGCGGCGGATGCGCTGGCGGCTGCGGGCCAGGTGGATGCGGCGGACATGGCGAGGAAGCAGGTGCGCTGAATGTGCATCGTCCCAATGAAAACGGCGCCCTGTGGCGCCGTTTTCATTCAAGGATGGAGCATCAGAAGCCCAGCTTGTCGCGCAGGCTGTAGTACCAGGCGCCGAGGGCGCTGAACGGTACCTGGAACAGGTGGCCGCCCGGGAACGGGTAGTGCGGCAGGCTGGCGAAGGCGTCGAAACGCTCGGCCTGGCCGCGCAGTGCCTCTGCCAGCACCTTGCCGGCGAGGTGGGTGTAGGTGACACCGTGGCCGCTGCAGCCCTGGGAGTAGTAGATGTTGTCGCCAAGACGACCCACCTGGGGCAGGCGGGACAGGGTCAGCAGGAAGTTGCCGGTCCAGGCGAAGTCGATCTTCACGTTCTTCAGCTGCGGGAAGGTCTTGAGCATCTTCGGGCGGATGATGGCCTCGATGTTCGACGGATCGCGTGCACCGTAGACCACGCCACCGCCGTAGATCAGGCGGTTGTCGCCAGACAGGCGGAAGTAGTCCAGCAGGTAGTTGCAGTCTTCCACGCAGTAGTCCTGCGGCAGCAGGCTGCGGGCCATCTCGTCCGACAGCGGCTCGGTGGTGATCACCTGGGTGCCGCACGGCATCGACTTGGCCATCAGTTCCGGCAGCAGGTTGCCCAGGTAGGCGTTGCCGGCGACGACGACGAACTTGGCCTTTACCGACCCTTTGGGGGTGTAGACCACCGGGTTATCGCCACGCTCGACGCGGATGGCCGGGCTTTGCTCGTGGATCACGCCGCCCAAGGACTCCACTGCCGCCGCCTCGCCGAGGGCCAGGTTCAGCGGGTGGATGTGGCCGCCGCTCATGTCGAGCATGCCGCCAATGTAGTTCTCGCTCGCCACCACTTCGCGGATGCGCTTGCCATCCAGCAGTTCCAGCTGGGTGTGGCCGTAGCGCTCCCAGAGCTTCTTCTGGGATTCCAGGTGGCCCATCTGTTTGGAGGTAAAGGCGGCGAATACGCCACCGTCCTTCAGGTCGCACTTGATGTCGTACTTGGCGATGCGCTCGCGGATGATGCGTCCGCCTTCAAACGCCATCTGGCCGAGCAGTTGGGCCTGCTTGGGGCCGACGGTGCGTTCGATGACATCGATGTCACGGCTGTAGCTGTTGACGATCTGGCCGCCGTTGCGTCCCGATGCGCCGAAGCCGACCTTGGCCGCTTCCACGACGGTGACCTTGAAGCCGTTCTCCAGCAGGAAGAGGGCGGTGGAAAGGCCGGTATAGCCCGCGCCGATGATGCAGACGTCGGTCTGCGTCTCGCCTTCCAGTTCCGGACGGGCCGGAACCGGGTTGGCGGAGGCGGCGTAATAGGATTGAGGGTAGGGAGTGTGCGTCATCTTGAATCTCTGTTTTTTATTTTTTACGGATGGCGAGATGCTACCCGAGTTGAAAATAGCCGGCTAGCCTCCGTGCAAGATAATTGACGAGGGGCTGAACAGTAAAAGCTCCACTTTTTCAGTCAGTTAGCGAAAAAAGTTGTTGACACCAAAATTTAACCCCGTAGAATGCGCACCCATCGAAGGCACATAGCTCAGTTGGTTAGAGCACCACCTTGACATGGTGGGGGTCGTTGGTTCGAGTCCAATTGTGCCTACCAAATCAAGCCGAAAGGCTTAGCAGAAAGGGCGATCCGAAAGGATCGCCCTTTTTGTTTTTGGCTTCGTGGTCACGCTTCAGGCGGCTGCGATATGGCCGATCAGCATGCCATGAGCAATCGTGTAGAGGCTGCCGTTTGCCCTGATAGTGAGTGGTTCTCGGCTGAGAATTCGGCCGCCGCTCTGGATCAGTTCATCAATGTGCGCACGCAGTGCGAGGTATCTCCGTTGCTCTTTCATTGCGCGCCCTCCCGAGGGTGGCGGGTTACCCGTTTGAGCATAGGTGCGCGAGCGATCTGTCAGGTTGCGGTGCTGGGTTTGTGTGATACGTGTCTCGTTTCGGCGTGAGTTATGGGCGCGCGGTGGGGTGGTGAGGTGCCGCTGGCTAAATGCTCTGTGAGGCCCAATTCCTGCTTGTCACTGCGTTGTCTTTCTGAAAGCATTCGCGTTTCCCGAAATACCTCCAGTGACCCTGGTTCGGTCAGGTTGGCCTGAAAGGGCTCTGCCATCGTGTGGCAGGTATACCGCCGGATCATTTACTGGCTCATCCCAACCCATGTGGCCTTTGGTAGAGGTCACCACTAGGAGAGGAGGCGCCATGCCCATCATTACTCTTCCCGACGGCAGTCAGCGTTCGTTCGATAAACCCGTTTCCGTGCTCGAGGTGGCTCAGTCCATCGGTGCTGGTCTGGCCAGGGCCACGCTGGCGGGTCGGGTCAACGGCAAATTGGTCGATGCTTGTGACCTGATCGAAGCCGACGCCACCCTGCAAATCATCACGCCGAAGGACGAGGAGGGGCTGGAGATCATCCGTCACTCCTGTGCCCACCTAGTCGGGCATGCGGTCAAGCAGCTCTATCCCAGTGCCAAGATGGTCATTGGACCGGTGATTGACGAGGGCTTCTATTACGACATCGCGTTCGAGCGTCCCTTCACGCCGGACGACATGGCGGCCATCGAGAAGCGCATGGCCGAGCTGATCGACAAGGATTACGACGTCATCAAGAAGGTGACGCCGCGTGCAGAGGTGATCGAGACCTTCAAGGCGCGAGGCGAGGAGTACAAGCTGCGCCTGGTCGACGACATGCCGGACGAGAAGGCCATGGGCCTGTACTTCCATGAGGAGTACGTGGACATGTGTCGTGGCCCGCACGTGCCGAACACGCGTTTCCTCAAGGCTTTCAAACTCACAAAGATTTCGGGTGCCTACTGGCGCGGCGACTCCAAGAACGAGCAGCTGCAGCGTGTCTATGGCACTGCCTGGGCTGACAAGAAGCAGCTGGCTGCCTATGTCCAGCGCATCGAAGAGGCCGAGAAGCGGGATCACCGCCGTATCGGCAAGCAGCTGGACCTCTTCCATCTCCAGGAAGAAGCGCCGGGCATGGTGTTCTGGCACCCCAATGGCTGGACCGTCTATCAGGTGCTCGAGCAGTACATGCGTCAGGTTCAGCGTGAGCATGGCTATGTCGAGGTGCGGACGCCCCAGGTGGTCGATCGCATCCTGTGGGAGCGCTCCGGCCACTGGTCCAACTACGCCGAGAACATGTTCACCACCGCGTCCGAGAGTCGCGACTATGCCGTGAAGCCGATGAACTGCCCGTGCCACGTGCAGATCTTCAACCAGGGGTTGAAGTCCTACCGCGATCTCCCGCTGCGCCTGGCTGAGTTCGGTGCCTGCCATCGCAATGAGCCGTCGGGCGCGCTGCATGGCATCATGCGCGTGCGCGGCTTTACCCAGGACGACGCCCACATATTTTGCACCGAAGAGCAGGTGAAGAAGGAGGCTGCGGACTTCATCAAGCTCACCTTGCAGGTCTATTCCGACTTCGGCTTCAGTGATATTTCCATGAAGCTCTCGACTCGCCCGGCCAAGCGCGTGGGGTCCGAGGAGTTGTGGGATCGGGCTGAAGGGGCTCTGGCTGACGCGCTGAACGAATCGGGCCTGGCCTGGGAATACCAGCCGGGTGAGGGGGCTTTCTACGGCCCGAAGATCGAATTCACCCTCAAGGATTGCCTGGGTCGTAACTGGCAGTGCGGTACCCTGCAGTACGATCCGAACCTGCCTGATCGGCTCGATGCCAGCTACATCGCCGAAGATAACAACCGCAAGCGCCCGGTCATGCTTCACCGTGCGATCCTCGGTTCCTTCGAGCGCTTCATCGGCATGCTCATCGAGCACTATGCAGGGTCGTTCCCGGCATGGCTGGCGCCGACCCAGGCGGTGATCATGAATATCACCGACAAACAGGCGGATTTTGCCCTTGAGGTCGAAAAGACTCTCAACCAAAGCGGGTTCCGTGCCAAGTCCGACTTGAGAAACGAAAAAATCGGCTTTAAAATCCGCGAGTATACTTTGCTCAAGGTTCCCTATCTCCTGGTTATCGGAGACAGGGAAGTTGAGACACGATCCGTTGCTGTGCGCACCCGTGAAGGCGTCGATCTGGGCTCCATGCCCCTCGAGCAATTCGTCACCACGCTCGCGCAGACGGTTTCCCGGCGTGGTCGCCAAGAATCGGAGTAATCACTATTAAGCGTGAAATGAGACAAGATAAACGAGCTGCACCCAAGGCCCCGATCAACGAGAACATCACGGCTCGAGAGGTGCGACTTATTGGTGCAGACGGCCAGCAAATTGGCGTCGTCTCGATCGATGAAGCGCTTCGCGCTGCTGATGAAGCAAAGCTGGACCTCGTAGAGATCTCGGCAGACGCGGTACCGCCTGTCTGCCGGATCATGGACTACGGCAAGCACCTCTTCGAGAAGAAGAAGCAGGCTGCTGCAGCCAAGAAGAATCAGCACCAGCAACAGATCAAAGAGATCAAGTTTCGTCCAGGGACGGAAGAAGGGGATTACCAGGTAAAACTACGCAACCTGGTACGTTTCCTTAATGATGGGGACAAGGCCAAGGTATCGCTTCGATTCCGCGGCCGTGAGATGGCTCACCAGGAGCTGGGTATGGAACTGCTGAAGCGGGTCGAAACCGACCTCGCCGAAATCGGAACCGTCGAACAGCATCCCAAGCTGGAAGGACGCCAGCTGATGATGGTCATCGCTCCCAAAAAGAAAAAGTAACCACCAGGGCACTGGCAGGCCTTGCGGTTATGCGTAATCACTCAATGCGGAGTATCCGAACATGCCAAAGATGAAAACCAAGAGCGGTGCAGCCAAGCGTTTCCTCAAGACCGCTTCCGGCTACAAGCACAAGCACGCTTTCAAGAGCCACATCCTGACCAAGATGTCCACCAAGCGTAAGCGTCAACTTCGCGGTAGCGAACTGATGCATCCGTCGGACAAAGCAAAAGTCGAGCGCATGCTGCGCGTTCGTTAATCGGTCAAGACTAGAGGAATACACTCATGGCTCGTGTTAAGCGTGGCGTTATCGCTCGTGCTCGTCACAAAAAAATTCTGAAACTCGCCAAAGGCTACTACGGTGCTCGCTCTCGCGTGTTCCGCGTTGCCAAGCAAGCGGTAATCAAGGCAGGCCAATACGCCTACCGTGACCGCCGTCAGCGCAAGCGTCAGTTCCGCGCTCTGTGGATCGCTCGTATCAACGCTGGTGCTCGTCAGAACGGTCTGTCCTACAGCCGCCTGATCGCTGGCCTGAAAAAAGCGGCCATCGAGATCGACCGCAAGGTTCTGGCCGATCTGGCAGTGAACGAAAAAGCGGCGTTTGCTGCGATTGTCGAGAAAGCTAAGGCCGTCCTGGCTTAAGTCCCCGACAATCACCGGGCCATCCCGGTGCTGAACGTCACCAATAGGGGAAGGGCCTTGGCTCTTCCCCTATTTCGTATCTGGAGTCAGTAAATGGAAAATCTGGATGCGCTGGTCTCTCAAGCGCTTGAGGCCGTGCAACAAACCGAAGACGTGAATGCTCTCGAACAGATTCGCGTTCAGTACCTCGGCAAGAAAGGCGAGCTGACCCAGGTGATGAAGACCCTGGGTGACCTGCCTGCAGACGAGCGGCCCAAGGTCGGTGCGCTGATCAATGCCGCCAAAGAGCGCGTCCAGGACGCCCTCAACGCCCGTAAGGACTCGCTTGAGCAAGCTGCATTGGC
>Ga0247725_1001512_pt1 | contig 11563 bp, 11 predicted proteins | sample OKSTACKMCFT3sol_FD_183021 | JGI IMG/M metagenome (GOLD analysis project Ga0247725, IMG submission 183021) | Subsurface sediment microbial communities from gas well in Oklahoma, United States - OK STACK MC-FT3-sol | ecosystem: Environmental > Terrestrial > Deep subsurface > Rock core/Sediment... | reverse complement strand
TCCCGGGCACTGGCGCGGGCCTGTGGGGTACGAATCGCCGGCAAGCCGGCTCCTACGAAATGCCCGATTCCCCTGTAGGAGCCCGCTTGCGGGCGATGTGTGATTACCGGGCGATCACCGAAACCGTGGGAGCGGCTTCAGCCGCGATAAAGCTCGCCGCTGAAGCGCCTCCCACAGGCATCGCTCATTCCTGCGCCTGCACGTTGCGATACATCTGCAAGCGCGCTGCTTCATGCAGGCCACGTCCCAGCGCCAACAAGCGCTGGAACTCTTGCGGGTGGCGCTCGGCGACGTTGTCGCGCGGGGTCGGCGAGCGCAGGTCGTGCAGCGTCGGCGAGCTGCCGTCGTGCTGCATCTGCACGAGGAAGTTACGGGTCACCGCGCCGATCACCGGGAAGGTGCCTTCCTGCAGCACCAGCGGCACCACGCGCTCGCCTTCCGGCGCCGGCAGTTGCAGGTCACGACCGAGGCCGCCGTTGTCGAAGGGCACGCCGACCAGCCCGGCCACGGTCGGCAGCAGGTCAGCCAGGCCCACGGCCGCATCGAACTCACGCGGCGCCAGCCACTTAGGCGCGTGGATCAGCAGCGGCACGTTGTTGCTCTCCAGCCCCAGCTGCTCGAAGGCCGGCGCCATGTGCGGGATCTGACTGATGCGGGTGTTGTGGTCGCCGAAGAAGACGAAAATGGTGTCGTCGTAGAAGCCCTGCTCCTTGGCCAGCTCCATCAGGCGGCCGATGTTGAAGTCCAGCAGGCGCACCGCGTTGTACTGCTCGACGCTGCGCGAGCCGGCCTGCTGCACCTGTTCCAGCGGCAGGTCGAGCGCCTCGAAACCGTCGTTATCCTTGGGAATGGTGAAGGGCCGGTGGTTGCCGGAGGTCTGCAAGTAGGCGAAGAACGGCTTGTCCTTGGGCAGAGCGCCGAGAATGCGCGTGCTTTCCTTGAAGAAATCCAGGTCGGAGATACCCCACACGTCGACCTGTGGCGACTGCCAGTTACGCTCTTCATAGAGTTGCACGCCGTCGATGCTCTGGCGGATCAACGCATTGATGTTGGCCCAGCCGGCGTTGCCGCCGATCATGTAGAACTTCTCGTAGCCGTCGAGCGCGTTGATCAGCGTGCGCTGGCGGGCGATCAGCGGGTTGCGCGTGGCGGTCTCCTGGCGCGACACGTCAGGGATGCCGGTGATGCTCGCCCACACCGTCTTGGCGGTGCCGGTGACCGGCACGTAGAAGTGACGGAAAAACCAGCTTTGCTGGGCCAGACGATCCAGATTGGGCGTCGGGTTCAGCGGGTTGCCGTAGGCGCCCACGGCGCTGGTGCCGAGCGATTCGAGCATGACGAAGATCACGTTGGGCTGGCGTTCTGCCTGGATGCGGTGCGCCTGCACCGGCTGGTGACGGAAGAAGTTCAGCCCCTGCGCATCGTGCTCGCTGACGCCCAGGTAATCGGCCACCACCTGGTAATGCTCGCGCGTGGCCGTCTCGTCGAAGGCGGCAGGCTCAAGCTTGAGGGTATCGAAGAGAAACAGCGCCGGATTGATCCCGAGCGCACCGACCTGACTGTTACCGCTGTAGAAGGCATCGCTCCAGCGCAGCGGCACCGGGTTCTCCAGGTTCAGCGCGCTGGCGCGGCCGAGCAGGCCGAAGAACACCAGCACAGCGACCACTGCCGCACCGCCGAGGGCCGGCAACACACCGACCTGCTGAGCCTGCGGCCGGTCCAGGGTGGCGCGCTCCAGGCGCAGCAGCGCCCAGGCCGACAGCGCTACACCGGCCAGCCAGGCCAGGGTTATCCACAGCACCGGGTAGGTCTGCCAGAGCATGCCGGCGGAGATCTGCGCGTCGCCGGCAAAGCGCAGCACCGTGGCGTTGAGGCGCACGCCCAGGTAGGCATAGTGGCCGAAGTCGATGATGTACAGCAGGCCCAGCGCCGCCACGGCCAACACCAGGTAACCGCGCAGCAGCCAGCGCACGGCGCGAAAACGCGCCAGGCGCAGCTTGGGCAGCGCCAGCAGGATGCCGACCGGCAGCATCAGCAGCAGGGCCAGGCGCAGGTCAAAGCGCAGGCCGATGCCGAGCGTGGGCAGCACGTCCGGGTCGCTGATGCTGTCGACAGCGGAAAAGCCCAGCAGGAACAGCATGCGCAGGGCGGCGAAGATAACGAACAGCAGCGCCGTCAGGCCTGCCAGGTAATGCAGGCGGCGGGATTTCAGCCAGCTCATGCGAGTTTCCTTGTCGGTCGGGCCAGCAGCCAGCGCACAGCGGCACTCAGCAGCGCACCCAGGCTATAGAGGGCCAGGTAGGGGTCGATCAGGTAGTCCCAGTAGTTTTCCGAGGCGCCCAGGCGCAGGGCGAAGGCCAGGGTTGCCAGCACCAGCGCCAGGGCGCCGAGCCAGCTGCGCTGGAGGATCAGCACCGCGCACAGCAAGCCCAGCACCAGCAGCATCGGCCGGGGTTCGAAGCCCAGCTGATAGGGGTCGGCATAGCTCAGGCCGAGTGCTGCCGGATAGAGCAGCACGGCCAGGCCGGCGAACAGCGCCAGGCTGGCCAGCCGATCACGCGAGCTTGCAGGCGCCAGGCCAAAGCGGCTCAGGGTCGCCCAGCCCAGCAGCACCAGGCTAGCCACCGACAGATCGCCGATATAGGTACGCAACTGCAGCGCCAGGCTGATGCCCTGCGCCGGCAGCAGGCTGAGCAGCAGGCAGCCCGCCAGCAGGATGCCGCGCTGCAGGGCAGTACGCACCAGCCGGGTGAAGATCAGGAACAGCAACAGGGTAAAGGCCAGGTGTGGCAGCCAGAAATCAGTCATGCGGGTGGCGCTCCGAGACCCAGGCCTCGTTGAAGGTCAGGTGCTTGATGAACATGTCGTTCCACGAATAGACCAGGTGATAGGCACCCTCGCGATCACGGACGAAGTAGGGATATTCGTAGTCGAAGGAACAACCGTCGTCGCTGCACATGCGCGCGCTCACCCGCTCGAGGAAAGTCGCCTGCTGCTCGGGCTTGCCGCCGCTGGCCAGGTATTTCTCACTGACCACGGCGGGAAATTCGTCCCGCGCAATCGGTTCGCCCCAGGGGTTGGGGCTTTCGTCGAGCTCACCCAGGTTACGCCAGTTGCTCAGGTTAGCGTCGGTGGCATAGAGCGTCAGGCGAAAGCGCCCGTCTTCAAGGTCATTCATCGCCACCAGCAGGCTGCCGTCCGGGCGGCCGACCGCCGCCAGCGATGAGTTGGGGTTGCTCGGCTCCACCGGCTCGGGCTGGCTCCAGTTGCGCCCGGCATCTTCGCTGTAGCTGGCCAGTACGCGATGGTGCTCCTCGCCGGCATAACGCAAGAGGGCCACGGCACGCTTGTCGTCCAGCGCCACTACGGTGGGCTGCAGCGAGTAGCGGCCCTTGCCGATGCGGTGCTTGCCCAGCACTTCACCGTTCGCGCTCAGGTGCAGGTACTCGGGAAACTTGCCAAGGAACTCGTGATACACCGGCAAACCGATGCTGCCGTCGGCATGGAACACCGGCGCGGCGCGCACCAGGGTGCTGATATTCAGAAACGGGCTGGTGACCAGCTGGCGCGGCGCCGACCAGGTTTCGCCGAGGTCGTCGGAAACCATGGCGTTGACCGCGCTACCGGCCCAGCCGCCGAGCGACACCGAAACGTAGAACAGCCACAGGCGATTGTCCGGCTCCAGGCTGATCACCGGATTGCCCAGCTTGCGGATGTGCTTGCCGACAGCGCGCTGGGTGGCCTCACGGGTTGCCAGCACGCGCTCGGCGCTCCACTGGCCACTGGCGGCATCGAAACGCGCGGCGCGAATCTGTACGTCTGCGGCACCTTCGCGGCTGCCGGCGAACCAGGCCGCCATCAGGTCGCCGCCGGGCAGGCCGGTGATGGAGGCGGAATGCACGAAGTCCTCCAGATCGGAGGAGGCGAAGTGCGCGGCCAGGGCCGGTGTCGCGTCGGCCGCGGGTGGCGCTGGCTGGCTGGCGAAGGGTGCCAGCGCATGGGGCGCGGCGCCGAGCCAGGCGCAGGCGAACACCGTGGCTGCGCCCAGCAGCAGGACGCAGGTCTTGAAGGTCGAGGTCATGGTTGCGGGTTCAGGGATGTCGTGGCGATGCCAGGTGCGAGCTGGCGACTTCTTCTACCGGGCGGGCGTCGACCGGGTCGTAGTAGACCTCCAGCTTGCGACCGGCAGCATCGAAGCCGTAGATCTCGTAGCAGTGGCCGGGAGTGATGCGGAACTTGGTGATCTGTACGCCCTGGCGCTTCATCCGCTCGCGGAACTGCGACTCCGGCATCCAGGCGCTGCGGTCGGGGCGGGCACAATCGGTGTCGGCCAGCAGCGGCGTGGCGCCGAGCAGCAGCAGACCGCCCAGGGCGGTGCGGGCTAAAAGGGGCATGGCAGGGCTCTCATCACGAGGCGCTGGCCGCCAGGGCCGGCGCCGGGGGCTGCGATCAGTCTTCGATCTCGGTCTTCACGGCCTTGCCGCTGACCGGGTCGTGGTAGATCTCGACCTTGCGGCCTTCCTTGTCGAAGCCGTAGATCTCGTAGCAGTTGCCTTCGGTGACCTTGAACTTGTTGATCTTGTAGCCATCGGCCACCAGCTTGGCCTGGAACTGGTCGGGGTCTTGCCAGGTGGAGCGTTCGGCCGTGGTGCATTCGGTCTTGGCGAAGGCCGGAGCGGCACAGGCGAGCAGGGCGGAAACGAGCAGTAGACGACGCATGGCGAGGCTCCTGATGGGGTTCGGAGCCGTTACCTTCGGCGTCCTGGCTTAACGAAAACTTAAGGCTCACACCTCGTTACATCTTGCCGGTGAGCATCCGGGTGGCAGCGCAATTTGGCCATTTCGATCCCCTTTTGGCCGTTGCCAGCGTTCTCGACGCTGGCCGAGCAGGCGAACAATGCAGGCACAACAACGAGCCTGGAGCGCTTTGCATGCTCACCTACTACAGCGACGACCACCACCTGCACCACGGCAAATGCGAGCTGATCGACGGGCAGCTGATGCCCTGCTTCGAGAAGCCGCAGCGCGCCGACCACATCCTTGCGCGCGTCAAGGCTCGCCAGCTCGGCGAAGTCCGTGCGCCCAAGGATTTCGGCCTGGCGCCCATCGCGCGCATCCACAGCAAGGCCTACCTGGAATTCTTCAAGGGCGCCTGGGCGCGCTGGCAGGAGCAGGGCGGCAAGGGCGATCTGCTGCCTTTCACCTGGCCGGCACGTACCCTGCGGCGGATGATCCCCAATGACCTGCACGGCCAGCTCGGCTACTACAGTTTCGATGGCGGCGCGCCGATCACTGCCGGCACCTGGCAGGCCGCCTACAGCGCTGCCCAGGTCGCGCTCAGCGCCCAGCAGGAGATTGCCCACGGCGCCCACAGCGCCTTCGCCCTGTGTCGTCCGCCAGGCCATCATGCCGCCGGCGACCTGATGGGCGGCTACTGCTACCTGAACAATGCCGCCATCGCCGCACAGGCCTTCCTCGACCAGGGCCGCAAGAAAGTCGCCATCCTCGATGTCGACTACCACCACGGCAACGGCACCCAGGACATCTTCTACCAGCGCAGCGACGTGCTGTTCGCCTCGATCCACGGCGACCCGGCCGAGGAATTTCCCTTCTTCCTCGGTTACGCCGACGAACTGGGCGAGGGCGCCGGCGAGGGCTACAACTTCAACTACCCGTTGCCCATGGGCAGTTCCTGGGACACCTGGAACGCCGCGCTGGAACAGGCCTGCCAGCGCATCGCCGAGTACGGCGCCGAGGTGCTGGTGGTGTCGCTGGGCGTGGACACCTACATGGAAGATCCGATCTCGCAGTTCAAGCTCGACAGCCCGGACTACCTGGCCATGGGCCGGCGCATCGCCGCCCTCGGCGTGCCAACCCTGTTCATCATGGAAGGCGGCTACGCAGTGGAGGCCATCGGCGTCAACGCAGTCAACGTGCTCGAAGGCTTCGAGGGCGTATAGCCGCCCGGTTGTGGGAGGCACTTTAGGGATGTTCTGAAAAAGTTATTTATCGTCACTCCCGCGAAGGCGGGAGCCCAGGAGTTTCGCAGGTTCTGGATTCCCGCTTGCGCGGGAATGACGAGTTTTTCAGAGTTTCCTTAGCGGCGACTTATCGGGGCACTTGGCTTCATGCGATTGCCCTGCGGGTACAGAAGAAGACCAACAACACTTCAGGGGTGAGGAAACGATGAATACCATCAAACAGATGCTCGGCGTCGCCCTGTGCGGCGCCACCCTGCTCAGCGGCGCGGTGCAGGCCAAGGAGCTGCGCGTATACAACTGGGCCGACTACATCCTCCCGGAGGTGCCCAAGGACTTCCAGAAGGAGTCCGGCATCCAGATCACCTGGGACACCTTCGAGACCAACGAGGCGCTGGAAGCCAAGCTGCTCACCGGCAACTCCGGCTATGACCTGGTGATCCCGTCCAACCAGTTCCTCGAAACCCAGATCAAGGCCGGCGTATTTGCCCCGTTGGACAAGTCCAAGCTGCCCAACTGGAAGAACCTCGACCCGGTGCTGCTCGGCCTGCTGGAGAAGAACGACCCGGGCAACCAGTACGGCGTGCCCTACATGTACGGCACCGTGCTGATCGGCTACAACCCGGACAAGGTCAAGGCTGCGCTCGGTGACGACGCGCCGGTCAACAGCTGGGACCTGGTGTTCAAGCCCGAGTACATGGAGAAGCTGAAATCCTGCGGCGTGGCCATGCTCGACTCGCCCACCGAGATTATCCCCATCGCCCTGCACTACCTGGGCCTCGACCCCAACAGCGCCAACCCGGCCGACTACGACAAGGTCACCGAACTGCTGCTCAAGGTGCGCCCCTACGTGGCCTACTTCCACTCCGCCAAGTACATGACCGACATCGCCAACGGCGATATCTGCGTGGCCATCGGCTACTCCGGCAGCTTCTACCAGTTCGCCAACCGCGCCAAGGAAGCCGGTAACGGCGTGGTGATCAACTGGCGCCTGCCGAAGGAAGGCGCGCCGATCTGGTTCGACACCTGGGCCATCCCTAAGAGCGCGCAGAACGTCGACGAGGCGCATGCCTTCATCAACCACCTGCTCGAACCCAAGGTGATCGCGCCGATCAGCGACTTTCTCGGCTACCCCAACCCCAACGTGCCGGGCATGCAGCTGGTGGGCGCGGAAATCGCCGACGACCACGACCTGACCCCGACGCCGGAGCTGCAGAAGTCGCTGTACGTGGTGCAGCCGCTGCCGCAGAAGATCGAGCGTGTGCGTACGCGGGCGTGGACGTCGATCAAGTCGGGTAAGTGATTCGTCGCTAAAGGCTCGCGGCTGAAGCGGCATACCGCCCACGACGCTCTTTGTACCGATGGTGCCCACGCTCTGCGTTGGCACCGGCGTTTGTGGCGCTGCGCGTCATCCCGGGTGGTACTGGCGACTATGAAGATCGAAACGGACGCAGAGCGTCTTAGTCTGTGGTGCCGCGCGGAGCGTTGGAGCAATACAAAAAAGCAGCTTGCAGCCAATTATGACCAGTGGTTATTGTGCGGTGAAAGACGCCGACTCCTTGGCCTCTATAACTGGAAAACACTACGCTTTGCATGTGTGCTACAACGCTGCAGAAGGCTAAGAGAATTAAAATGGATTTGCCAAAGTTTAATGAAACATTCATACCGATACTAGAAATACTGAGAGATGGCAAGATCATAAAGGGTCGAGAGTTAATAAGGCGCGTGGAGGAAAACTTCTACTCGCACCTACCTTATGAACTACTACAACAAACAACTAAAAGCGGCGACAGGGTCATAGAAAATAGAATCGCCTGGGGCAAGTCCTACTTGAAAAAAGGCGGACTGGTTCATTACCCGCAGCGAGGGTTCGTCCAAATAACAGATAAAGGACTTTTTACAAAAGCAGAAAACATAACACTTCCTGAAATACAGGCTGACGTTATAAATTTCTATCAACCTGAAAATAGCAAGCCTGAGAAACTTCTTATAGAAGAGGAAAGCGCTAGCCCACAGGATCTAATAGACACTGGCTTTGAGCGGATTGAGCGCGAAATTAAAGACGAACTTCTATCAAAGTTGAAAACAATTGACCCATATGCCTTTGAAAAAATAATACTAATCCTTTTAAAGAAAATGGGCTATGGAGAATTCATTGAGACCTCTAAATCCGGCGATGGCGGCATTGACGGAATCATAAACGAGGATCAATTAGGGCTGGAAAAAATATATATTCAAGCCAAACGCTACAATGAAAACAAAGTCCGTGAAACGGACATTCGCAACTTTATTGGCGCAATGAGTGGCGACACACATAAAGGCATTTTTGTTACAACGTCATCGTTTGATGAAAAAGCTAAAGATAAAGCTCGCGACGCACACCATAAGATAATTTTACTTGATGGGTCAAAGCTTGTAGACCTCATGCATAAGTACAACGTAGGTGTTCAAGTAAAAAACATCTATGAGGTTAAAACTGTTGATAATGATTTTTTCGATTCTGAAGATATATAACTCCTAAATCAGATGCGCTCCGAAAGACAGGTGCAGAGCGCGAGCATGCTAAAAATCAGCCCCCTACCTCCCCCGTCTCCAGCTTGCGCCACAGCAAACGCACCGCCGCCTTGCGCACCAGGGCGCAGCGGTATAGGCGGATTTCCAGTGGAATCTGCCACTGCTCTGCGCCACAGATAGTCAGTTCGCCACGGGCCAGTTCCGCAGTCACTGATAGCCGTGGCACCCAGGCCACGCCCATGCCCTGCAGGGCCATGCTCTTGAGGCTGTCGGCCATAGCGGTTTCGTACACGGTGGTCGAGCGTAATGCGCGCTGGCGTAGCAGCAGGTTGACCGAGCGACCGAGAAAGGCGCCGGCGCTGTAAGCCAGCAGCGGTACGCTCTGGCCATTGTCGAGGTCGTACAGCGGCGCGCCGGACTCGTTGACCGCGCATACCGGCAACATCGATGTGGCGCCCAGGTGCAGCGAGGGGAAGATCGCCGGGTCCATCTGCAGCGCCGCGTCAGGGTCGTAATAGGCAAGGATCAGGTCGCAGGCGCCTTCACGCAGTGAATGCACCGCTTCGCCGACGTTGGTCGCCACCAGGCGGGTGGTCAGTGGCAGACCTTCGCGGCGCAGGCGGGCGATCCATTCCGGGAAGAATCCCAGGGTCAGCGAGTGGGCGGCGGCAATCGACAGCATCTCGCCCTGCTGGCCTTCGAGGTTGTGCAGGTGGCGCACCACTTCGCCAAGCTGTTCGACCAGGCTGCGCGCGGTCACCAGGAACAACTTGCCGGACTCGGTCAGCTCGACCGGGGTGCAGGAACGGTCGACCAGGGTCAGGCCGAGCATGCCTTCCAGGCTGCGGATACGTCGGCTGAATGCCGGCTGGGTGACGAAGCGCTTTTCCGCAGCCTGGGAAAAGCTGCGGGTGGCGGCCAGGGTGACGAAGTCTTCCAGCCATTTGGTTTCCAGGTTCATCGCAGGCTCCGCGTGCTGATCCGGTTTGCGCCCGTGTAGGAGCCGCGCCTCGGGGCGAAGGATTTCTGGCGCCCGGCCAGAGCATTCGCCGCGAGGCGCGGCTCCTACAGAAACAATCAGAGGGCCGACCGTGTTGCGCCGGTGGTGGGTTACGCCGCAGCGCTATCTGCGTGACATTTGACGCCGGTGGCATGCGGCTAATCCACCCTACGTTTGTCGCTAGTGCGCGGTCACTTCGACATTATGCCGATTGTGCATAGGGCAGCAAGTAACGGCATTGGTAGCGAGACGGTTGGAGCCCCTATTCTATGGGTATCGCGGCACTCGCCGTATTTCCCAAGAGTCATCTCTATCATGTCCTCTGCTGCATCTGTTCGCGTCGAAAAAGATCTGCTCGGTACCCTCGAAGTCCCTGCTGATGCCTATTACGGTATCCAGACCCTGCGCGCCGTACAGAACTTCCGCCTGTCCGGCGTGCCGCTGTCGCATTACCCGAAGCTGGTAATCGGCCTGGCCATGGTCAAGCAGGCCTCGGCCGACGCCAACCGCGAGCTGGGCCATCTGTCCGCCGCCAAGCACACGGCAATCAGCACCGCCTGCGCACGCATCATCCAGGGCGAGTTCCACGAGCAGTTCGTGGTCGACATGATTCAGGGCGGCGCCGGCACTTCGACCAACATGAACGCCAACGAGGTCATCGCCAACATCGCGCTGGAGGCCATGGGTTTTGAGAAAGGCCAGTACCAGCACCTGCACCCGAACAACGATGTGAACATGGCGCAGTCGACCAACGACGCCTACCCGACTGCCATTCGCCTGGGCCTGCTGCTCGGCCATGACAGCCTGCTGAGTGCGCTGGACAAGCTGATTCAGTCCTTCGCCTCCAAAGGGCTGGAGTTCGGCCATGTGCTGAAGATGGGTCGCACCCAGTTGCAGGACGCCGTGCCGATGACTCTGGGTCAGGAATTCCACGCCTTCGCCACCACCCTGGGCGAAGACCTACAGCACCTGAAGATGCTCGCCCCGGCGCTGCTCACCGAGGTCAACCTAGGCGGCACCGCCATCGGCACCGGCATCAACGCCGACCCGAAATACCAGGCCCTGGCGGTCAAGCGCCTGAGCGTGATCAGCGGTCACCCGCTCAAGCCGGCGGCCGACCTGATCGAAGCCACCAGCGACATGGGCGCCTTCGTGCTGTTCTCCGGCATGCTCAAGCGCACGGCGGTCAAGCTGTCGAAGATCTGCAACGACCTGCGCCTGCTGTCCAGCGGCCCGCGTACCGGCATCAACGAAATCAACCTGCCGGCGCGTCAGCCGGGCAGCTCGATCATGCCGGGCAAGGTCAACCCGGTGATCCCCGAGGCAGTCAATCAGGTGGCCTTCGAAGTGATCGGCAACGACCTGGCGCTGACCATGGCCGCCGAAGGTGGCCAGCTGCAGCTGAACGTGATGGAGCCGCTGATCGCCTACAAGATCTTCGACTCGATCCGCCTGCTCACCCGCGCCATGGATATGCTGCGCGAACTGTGCATCGACGGTATCACCGCCAACGAAGCGCGCTGCCGCGAACTGATGGAAAACTCCATCGGCCTGATCACCGCGCTGAACCCCTACATCGGCTACGAGAACGCCACGCGCATCGCCAAGGTCGCCCTGGAAAGCGGGCGCGGCGTGCTGGAACTGGTGCGCGAGGAGCAGTTGCTGGATGAGGCCACCCTGGCTGACATCCTGCGCCCCGAGAACATGATCGCCCCACGCCTCGTGCCCCTGCAGCAGTAACGGAGAACGACCATGCAACCGTCACAGCCCCCCAGCGTCAAGTTCCTGTTCCGCACCCTGCATCCGCCGCGCCGCTTCTGGCCGGGCCTGGCGGGTTTCTACACCGGCGCGAGCCAGGCACCAGCTCGTCAACGCAGCTGAGCGTCTTTCATAGGAGGCATCACCAGCCTCGATCTTCAGGGATGGCCTCGGCCATCCCTTTTTTTGGGTGCGCCAGGCATGGCGCGTAGCGCCGTGACTGGCGCTGTTCGGTTCACTGTGGTGGTGAACCGGACGACTTGGAGGTGAAAGTCCTCTGCACGCCCGGCAAGGGGAAGTGCTAGCGGAAGGC
>Ga0247725_1001511_pt1 | contig 11564 bp, 8 predicted proteins | sample OKSTACKMCFT3sol_FD_183021 | JGI IMG/M metagenome (GOLD analysis project Ga0247725, IMG submission 183021) | Subsurface sediment microbial communities from gas well in Oklahoma, United States - OK STACK MC-FT3-sol | ecosystem: Environmental > Terrestrial > Deep subsurface > Rock core/Sediment... | reverse complement strand
CGCCATGCGCTACGCCGAGGGCAAGGTGCTGATCAGTTGTGAGGTGGGCTACAAGCGCTGCCGTATCGATGTCGAAGATGATGGGCCTGGCGTGCCGGAGGAGGCCTGGGAGCGTCTGTTCAGCCCTTTCCTGCGCCTTGATGACAGCCGCACGCGGGCCTCTGGTGGGCATGGTCTGGGACTGTCCATCGTGCGCCGCATCATTTACTGGCATGGCGGGCGTGCGCAGATCAGCCGCAGCGACAGCCTGGGCGGTGCGCGTTTCAGCCTGGTGTGGCCACGGCAGCAGGGGGAGTAGGGCGCGACTGTGTGCTGGACCTGGTGCGCTGTGCGCACCGATTTTTTGCCTGCGCTGTAGCCGGATGCAATCCGGGGCGATTGAGCTCGGCCAAAAGCATCGCGGCTGAAACCGCTCCTACAGACGCCCACAGGTCCCGTGGGAGCGGCTTCAGCCGCGATAGCTCTATCCAGCTCGCATGAAATCCGGTCTGCGCCGTGACCGCCGCCGGCTTTGCAGGGTGCGCCGCGCGCACCGGGTTATCCATCAATGCTGTTGTGTTGCGTGATCACGCCGCCACGGCCACCAGACTCAGCACCTTGTTATCGAACAGCGCGAACTGGCCATCCAGCTCGGCGCCCGTGCGCCAGTCTGGGTGCAGGTCGATCAGCAGGCGCAGGCGTGCGCTGTCGTGGTCCATTTCCAGCAACTCGGCGTCATGGAAATAGAAGCGCGTCAGGGTCAACGGGTAGAGCGCCTTGAACAGGCTCTCCTTGAGCGAGAAGGTCAGGCTGATGCGCGCGGCGCGGGTCTCGTCGTCCAGGTTTTGCAGGCGCTGCAGTTCGGCGGGAGTGAGAATTTCGCCCTGCAGACGCTGGGCGCGCTCTGCGGGCAGCAGGCGCTCGACGTCCAGGCCTAGCGCGCGCCAATGCTCACGCTGGGCGACCAATGCAGCAGCCCAGTTGGCGCCATGGGTGATGGAGCCGACCACGCCGCGTGGCCACTGCGGCGCGCGGTCTTCACCTACGTCTGGCACGCTGGGCTGGCCGGTCACGCGGCGTAGTGCCTCGCGGGCACATAGGCGTCCGGCCAGGTACTCGGCCTGGCGCTTGGCGACGCCGCGCACCGGGGCGATATCGCAGCGAGCGAAGTCATCTTCTGCGAGCAGGGCTGGGTCGAAACGGGTGCTGATCAGCTGCGCGCCGGGCAGTACGCGGGGCAGCGGGTTGTGCGTGTCGAGAGGGCTGCAGCAGGCGGGGTGGTGAGCGTTCATGGGCGCGATTGTGCCGCGCGGCGGACCGTGCAGTCATCTGCCGTTTACATTTCTTTGCAGGCAGGTAACAAAGCTAAACGGACGCTGAGGCTGGCTTTTGTCAGACTGCGCTGGCATTCCCCAGGGAGTGCAGGTGAGGTTGTAGTCAGTGCGAGGGCACTGACGTTTTCTCCGAGTTCGAGAACGGTAGCCCGATTGGGCTGCCGTTTTTTTGCGTTGCGTTCTGTGGCGCGCGCGTTGTAGGAGGCGCTTCAGCGGCGAGCTTTGTGCAGATGCAGTCGCGGCTAAAGCCCCTCCCACAAAGGTAATGCTGTTCACATAAGAAATGGTGGAGCGTGAATAGTCCCCTGGCCCCTTTGGGGGAAGGGCGGGCCGCGTTCGAATAGGGGAAGTCGGCGGTTTTGCTGCTATTTTCAGCCCTCTCCCCCAGCCCCTCTCCCATGAATGGGAGAGGGGGGGCTAAGCGCTCGCGGCCCTAGATGAACAGCATCACCTCCCACGAAGTCGCTTTAGCCAAGGCGCTCGTATTTGCCCTGTGGCTTTCGTGGGGGGATTTGCAGTCAAATGCCTGTGCGGGTAAATCTACCCCCGCGAGGACCATGGACGATGACCCAACAATCGCAGTTCGCCCTGCTCGGCAAGAAGCGCTTTCTGCCGTTTTTCGTGACGCAATTGCTCGGCGCCTTCAACGACAATATCTTCAAGCAGTCGCTGATTCTCGCCATCCTCTTCAAGCTCAACACGGGCGCCGACCGCGATCTGCTGGTCAATCTCTGTGCCTTGCTGTTCATCCTGCCATTCTTTCTGTTCTCCGCCCTCGGCGGCCAGTTTGGCGAGAAGTTCGCCAAGGACGCGCTGATCCGCAAGATCAAGTTCGCCGAGATCCTGATCATGCTCGCCGGTGCCGTCGGGGTGCTGCTGGACAACCTGCCGCTGATGCTTGTCGTGTTGTTCGCCATGGGTACGCAGTCGGCGCTGTTTGGCCCGGTGAAGTATTCGATTCTGCCGCAGCACCTCAGGGAGCAGGAGCTGGTGGGCGGCAACGCCCTGGTGGAGATGGGTACGTTCCTGGCGATTCTGGCTGGCACCATCGGCGCCGGGATCATGATGGCCAGCAGCAATTATGCGCCCATCGTCGCCGGTTCGGTGGTGGCTGTGGCGCTGCTTGGCTACCTAGCCAGCCTGGGTATTCCCAGGGCGTCGGCGGCGATGCCTGAGTTGCCGCTGGACTGGAACATCTTTCGTCAGTCCTGGGCCATCATGAAGCTTGGCCTGGGCCAGCGTCCGGCGGTGTCGCGCTCGCTGGTGGGCAACTCCTGGTTCTGGTTTCTCGGCGCGATCTACCTGACGCAGATTCCGGCTTACGCCAAGGAGTGGCTGTACGGTGACGAGAGCGTAGTGACGCTGATTCTCACCGTGTTCTCGCTGGGTATCGGCCTGGGCTCGATGCTTTGCGAGCGCATGAGCGGGCACAAGGTGGAGATCGGCCTGGTGCCGTTCGGCTCCATTGGCCTGACCCTGTTCGGCATGCTGCTGTGGTGGTTCTCCGGCGGTTTCCCACAGGGCGCCGCGCCGCATGACTGGCTGGCGCTGCTTGGCTACGGCCAGGCCTGGTGGATTCTCGGCTGCATCCTCGGCATCGGTCTGTTTGGCGGCTTCTACATCGTGCCGCTGTACGCGCTGATCCAGTCGCGCACCGCCGAGCACGAGCGGGCGCGGGTGATCGCGGCCAACAATATCCTCAATGCGCTGTTCATGGTGGCGTCGGCCATTGCAGCGATTCTGTTCCTGAGCGTCGCCGGGCTGTCGATTCCGCAGTTGTTCCTGGCCATCTCACTGATGAACATCGCGGTCAACAGCTACATCTTCAAGATCGTCCCCGAATTCAGCATGCGTTTTCTCATCTGGCTGCTGGGGCATTCGCTGTACCGGGTCGAGCACAAGGGGCTGGACGCGATTCCCGACGAGGGCGCGGCGGTTCTGGTGTGCAACCACGTGTCGTTCGTCGATGCACTGTTGATCGGCGGCGCCATTCGCCGGCCGGTGCGCTTCGTCATGTACTACAAGATCTACGACCTGCCGGTGCTCAATTTCATTTTCCGCACCGCCGGCGCCGTGCCGATTGCCGGGCGCAGCGAGGACCTGCTGATCTACGACGCGGCGTTCAGGAAGATCGCCGAATACCTGCGCAATGGCGAGTTGGTGTGCATTTTCCCCGAGGGCAAGCTGACCACGGATGGCGAGATCGACGAGTTCAAGGCAGGGGTCGAACGCATTCTCGAAGAGAACCCGGTGCCGGTGATTCCCATGGCGCTGCAAGGTTTGTGGGGCAGCTTCTTCAGTCGCGACCCGCACAAAGGGCTGTTCAAGCGCCTGTGGTCGCGGGTGTGCCTGGTGGCGGGAACGCCGATTGCGCCGGAGCAGGCCAAGCGCGAGGCGCTGCAGGTGCAGGTGGCGGCCTTGCGTGGGGATTGGCGTTGACTTGAGTCATGTGGGAGGGGCTTTCGGCTCGGGCATCCTGCTTCGCTCTACCTCCTGCATCCCTGCAGTTGCTGCCGCGATTCGCCGCTAAAGCGCCTCCCACGAAGCTGGATTCCGGCTTTTTCAGTGGCTCAGCTTGAGACCGATCAGCCCGCAGACGATCAGCGCGACGCTGGCCAGGCGCAGCAGCGCCATGGATTCGCCGAACAGGATGATGCCGGCGATCACCGTGCCCACAGCACCGACGGCGGTCCAGATGGCGTAGGCGGTGCCCAGCGGTAGCTCCTTCATGGCCAGGCCGAGCAGGGTCAGGCTGACCAACATGGCGCAGACGGTCAGCGCCGTTGGCAATGGGCGGGTGAAGCCTTCGGTGTATTTCAGGCCGATGGCCCAGCCGACCTCGAACAGGTCGGCGAGAAACAGAATGATCCAGGGCATGGTCACCTCCAGAGGTTGAAGGGGCCGTCCCCGGATGAGTCACCCTGGGCTCAGGGTGTGGAGGTCGTCCTCGCATGCACTGTTATTGTGCGTGTTGGTGTGTCCGGGGCAAGACACTCCGGATTGCTCGAGGCTTTGTATTCGTCACAGGGTTCATCTGGCCCTGGCCGCCCCAGGCGGCTGGTGCCGTTCGCGACTGCAGCCGCCGTGCAGCGTGAGGATGGTCTTACAGCGACTCTTCATCCGCCGGGTAACGGCTGGCAGTCAGGCTTTCCTTGATCTTGCGCAGGTGCGGCTGGAAGTCGACGCCGCGGCGCAGGGTGACGCCGGTGGCGAGCACGTCGAGTACGGTGAGCTGGATGATGCGCGAGGTCATCGGCATGTAGATGTCGGTGTCTTCCGGTAGTGGAATGTCCAGGCTCAGGGTGCTGGCCTTGGCCAGCGGCGAGCCAGCGGCGGTGAGGCCGAGCACCGAGGCGCCGTTCTCGCGCGCCAGGCGCGCCACCTCCACCAGCTCGCGAGTGCGCCCGGTGTAGGAAATGATCACGAACAGATCACCGGTGTGCGCCACCGAGGCGATCATGCGTTGCATCAGCACGTCGGAATGCGCTGACACCGCCAGGTTGAAGCGAAAGAACTTGTGTTGCGCGTCGAGCGCCACCGAGGCCGAGGCGCCGAGGCCGAAGAAATGGATCTGCCGCGCCTGGATCAGCAGGTCGACGGCGCGGCTGATGTGCTGCGGGTCGAGGCTCTGGCAGGCGCTGTCCAGCGAGGCGATGGTGCTGCCGAAGATCTTGCGCGTGTAGGCCTCGGGGCCGTCGTCGGCCGATACCGCACGGCTGACGTAGGCGGCGCCGCTGGCCAGGCTCTGCGCCAGCTGCATCTTCAGTTCCGGGTAGCCGTTGGCACCGAAGGAGCGGCAGAAACGGTTGACCGTCGGCTCGCTGACACCCGCCGCCTGGGCCAGTGCGGCGATGCTGAAGCGCGTGGCCTGCTGCGGGTCGTGCAGGATCACTTCGGCGACCTTGCGTTCGGCCTTGTTCAGGTCGTCCAGGCGGCTCTGGATCTGTTCCAGCAGGTTGCGCACGCGGTCCATAAGGGCTCCTAACAGGCGGTTGAACGGGCTTGGCGACAGGCGATGGGCGGTAAAACAACCGGCCTATCCTACTGATGCCGCCTCAAGGTCACCACTGACTTATCGGATGTAGTGAATGATGTTGTTGCTATCACAACATTTTTCCTTGATAAAAGCAGTATCACCCGGTATTTCTAGTGCATCTTGATAAAAGAACAAACTCCATGCCCGCGATAAAGCTTGAATCCTGCACCTTTGCCTTGTTCGGAGCGCTGGGCGATCTGGCCTTGCGCAAGTTGTTTCCCGCGCTTTACCAGCTTGATCGCGCTGGTTTGCTACACGATGCCACGCGCATTCTCGCCCTGGCCCGTGAAGCGGGCGAGCCGAGCGACCACCTGCGTGCCATCGAGCAGGCGTTGCGCCTGCATGTGCCAGCCAAGGAGCTGACGGAAACCGACATGGCGCGGTTCCTGGCGCGTCTGAGCTACCTGACCATGGACTTTCTCAAGGCCGAGGACTACTCGGCGCTGCTCGAGCAGGTCAGCCCGCAGGATCAGTTGATCGCCTACTTCGCCACGCCAGCCTCGGTATATGGCGGCATCTGCGCCAACCTGGCCGCGGTGGGCCTGGCCGAGCGCTGCCGGGTGGTGCTGGAAAAGCCCATCGGCCACGACCTGGCCTCTTCGCGTGCGGTGAACGATGCGGTGGCGCAGGTGTTCGCGGAGAACCGCGTCTATCGCATCGACCATTACCTGGGCAAGGAGACGGTGCAGAACCTGATCGCCCTGCGCTTCGCCAACAGCCTGTTTGAAACCCAGTGGAACCAGAACCACATCTCCCACGTGGAAATCACCGTGGCCGAGAAGGTCGGCATCGAGGGGCGTTGGGGCTATTTCGACCAGGCCGGCCAGCTGCGCGACATGATCCAGAACCACCTGCTGCAGTTGCTCTGCCTGATCGCCATGGACCCGCCCAGCGACCTGTCCGCCGACAGCATCCGCGACGAGAAGGTCAAGGTGCTCAAGGCTCTGGAGCCGATCAGCGCCGAACAGCTTGGCCAGCGCGTGGTGCGCGGCCAGTACGTGGCCGGCAGCAGCGACGGTCGGCCGGTGCCCGGGTATCTGGAAGAAGAGAATTCCAACACTCAGAGCGACACCGAAACCTTCGTCGCCCTGCGTGCCGACATCCGCAACTGGCGCTGGGCCGGCGTGGCGTTCTACCTGCGCACCGGCAAGCGCATGCCGCAGAAGCTGTCGCAGATCGTCATCCACTTCAAGGCGCCGCCGCACTACATCTTCGCCCCGGAGCAACGCCAGCTGATCGGCAACAAGCTGATCATCCGCCTGCAGCCGGACGAGGGTATCGCCCTGCAGGTGCTGACCAAGGATCAGGGCCTGGACAAGGGCATGCAGCTACGCAGTGGTCCGCTGCAACTGAGTTTTTCCGATACCTACCGCAGCGCGCGCATCCCCGATGCCTACGAACGTCTGCTGCTGGAAGTGATGCGCGGCAACCAGAACCTGTTCGTGCGCAAGGACGAAATCGAATATGCCTGGCAGTGGTGCGATCAGCTGATCGCCGGCTGGAAGCAGCTCGGCGAGGCGCCGAAACCCTATACCGCCGGTAGCTGGGGCCCGATGGCCTCGGTGGCGCTGATCACTCGTGACGGGAGGAGCTGGTATGGCGATCTCTGAACTGCAACTGCCGCCAGGCGTCCGGGCCTGTACGCATGACGCTGCCGGACCAATGGCTCAGGCGCTGGCCGTGCGCGTGGCTGATGCCTTGCGTGAGGCCATCGCCGTTCGCGGTCAGGCGACCCTGGTGGTGTCCGGCGGGCGCAGTCCGGTGTCGTTCTTCGAGGCGCTGGCGCAGCAGGATCTGCCCTGGGCGCAGGTGCGGGTCAGCCTGGCCGACGAGCGTTGGGTGCCGGTCAATCACGCCAGCAGCAACGAGGCGCTGGTGCGCCGTCATCTGCTGCGTGGCGCGGCCTCCGAGGCGAAGTTCCTCGGCCTGTACCGGGTCGCCGGTAGCCTGGAGCAGGCGGCCGAGTTGGCCGATGCTGCCTTTGCCGAACTGCCGCCGATCGACGTGCTGGTGCTCGGCATGGGCGACGACGGCCACACCGCCTCGTTGTTCCCGGACAGCCCCAATCTCGATCTGGCGCTACGCGCCGACTGCTCGCGCCGGGTATTGCCGATGCAGGCGCCGAGCCAGCCCGCACAGCGCCTGACCCTGACCCTGCCGCTGCTGGCCGGCGCGCGCCTGCCGCTGCTTGCGATCCAGGGCCAGGCCAAGCTGGCCACCCTGGCCGAGGCGCTGGCGCCCGGCGAGGTGGCGCGCATGCCGATCCGCGCCTTCCTGCATTCCCCTCTCGAAATCTATTGGTGCCCCTGACATGACCAGCCTCGACCAAGGCCAGCGCGCGCGCATGGCCGACAAAATCGCCGAGATCGACCGCATCTGCGCCCAGGCACGGATCATGCCGGTGATCACCATCGCCCGTGAGGCGGACATCCTGCCGCTGGCCGATGCGCTGGCTGCCGGTGGCCTGCGCGTGCTGGAGGTGACCCTGCGTTCCGAGCACGGCCTGGAGGCGATCCGTCGTCTGCGCGCCGAGCGTCCTGAGCTGTGTGTCGGTGCCGGCACCGTGCTGGACGAGGACATGCTGGCCGCCGCCACGGATGCTGGGGCGCAGTTCATCGTCACCCCGGGCAGTACCCGCGAGCTGCTGCTGGCCGCGCTGGACAATCCGCTGCCACTGTTGCCGGGCATCAGTAGTGCGTCGGAGATCATGATCGGCTACGCCCTGGGCTATCGCCGCTTCAAGCTGTTCCCCGCCGAGGTGTGCGGCGGGGTGGCGGCGCTCAAGGCGCTGGCCGGGCCGTTCGCTGGCGTGCGGTTTTGCCCGACCGGCGGTATCACCCCGGATAACCTGCAGCGCTACATGGCGCAGCCCAACGTCATGTGTGTCGGCGGTACCTGGATGTTCCAGCGCGAATGGGTGGAAAACAGCGACTGGGCGCGTATCCAGCAATGCAGCGCCGAGGCACTGCAGCTGTTGGACTGAAACGCGTCGCTGCCGATTGTCGGATCGACTTAAAATCTGTGCCGCGTTGGACGCCTGTGACGTCAGGTAATGTCATTGTGCTGGCGTCAATAAAAAAAATTCTCCAGCTAAACCTGAAACATCCGCAGTTGGAGAATTTTTATGAACACCTGGTTCGCTAATCTCAGCGTGACCCGCAAGCTTGCTCTCGGCTTCGGCCTGGTGCTGGCGTTGACCCTGGCGCTGGCCTGGACTGCCTGGAGCGGCCTGGGCAGCGTTATCCAGCGCAGCAGCTGGATGAGCGAAATTACGCAACTGAACGCCACGCTGACCAATCTGCGGATCGCCCGTCTGCAGTTCATGCTGGCCAAGGGCGATGCCCCCAGCACCGAGCGTTTGCTGACCAACCTCGACATCTATCTGCAGCAGCAGAAAAAATTGCTCGGCACCTTCACCAATCCAGTGAACGTCAAGCTGCTGCAGGAGCAGGACCGCTATAACCAGGACTACCAGCGCTCTCTGGCCGGCATGCGCGCCGCCTACGCAGTAGCGGCCAAGGTGCGTGATCAGGTCGCTGTCGAAGACCAGCAATTGAGTGAGCTGCTGGCCACGATGCGGCGCAGTATCGAACAGCTGCCGGAATACGACGCCAATCGCTTCCCGCAACTGCAGGCGCTGACCGCTACGCATGGCGAATTGTTGCGCCTGCGCTATCTGCTTGAACGTTATGACAGCGCCCCCGATGCCCAAATCGAACAGGCGCTGTCCGAGCGTATCGCCATGGCCCGTGCCAGCCTGGATACCCTGGAGCAGGTTTTTGGTAGCACCCAGCAAGAAGCCGTACGCCGTATCGAGGCGGCCCTGGCGCAGTTCGAGCAGACCGTGCAGGCGTTCAAGGGCGCCACGGCCGATATCGCCCGCACCCGTCAGGAAATGACCGACCAGCAGACCGAGATCGTCCGCATCAGTGACACCCTGTACAAGTTCCAGATCGAGCGTCTGGCCATCGAGAGCGCCGAGGCGCGCACCTGGCAGATCATCGCCGTGCTGCTGGCGCTGCTGTTCGGTGTGTTGGCAGCCTGGCTGATCACGCGCCAGATCACGCGTCCGCTGCAGGACACCCTAGGCGCCGTGCAGCGTATTGCCGATGGCGACCTGACCGAGTCGGCGCGCATCACGCGTCGTGACGAGCTGGGCATGTTGCAGCAGGGCATCGCGCAGATGGCCGGCACCCTGCGAGAGCTGATCAGCGGCATTCGCGATGGCGTGGCGCAGATCGCCAGCGCTGCCGAGCAGCTTTCCGCCGTGACCGAGCAGACCAGCGCGGGTGCCAATCATCAGCGCCAGGAAACCGATCAGGTGGCCACGGCCATGCATGAAATGTCCGCCACCGTGCAGGAAGTGGCGCGCAATGCCGAGCAGGCCTCCGATGCCGCGACCGCTGCCGATGCCGAAGCGCGTCAGGGTGATCAGGTGGTAGCTCAGGTTGTGTCGCAGATCGAGCGTCTGGCTGCCGAAGTGGGGCGTTCCTCCGAGGCCATGACTGGCCTGCAGCAGGAAAGCGACAAGATCGGCAGCGTGATGGACGTGATCAAGTCGGTGGCCGAGCAGACCAACCTGCTGGCGCTCAACGCTGCCATCGAGGCGGCGCGGGCCGGTGAGGCCGGTCGTGGGTTTGCCGTGGTGGCCGATGAAGTGCGCGGCTTGGCCCAGCGTACGCAGAAGTCCACCGAGGAAATCGAAGCGCTGATCGCCGGCTTGCAGAGTGGTACTCAGCAGGTGGCAGCGGCGATGCGCACCAGCCGCGACATCACCGACAGCAGCGTCGAGCTGACCCGCAAGGCCGGTGTGTCGCTGGCCAGCATCACCCAGGCGGTGTCCAACATCCAGTCGATGAACCAGCAGATCGCGGCGGCCGCCGAAGAGCAGAGCGCCGTGGCCGAGGAGATCAGCCGCAGCGTGATCAGCGTGCGTGACATCTCCGAACAAACTGCCAGCGCCAGCGAAGAAACCGCTGCCTCCAGCGCCGAACTGGCCCGTCTGGGCGGTCAGTTGCAGGCCATGGTCAGCCGCTTCCGCGTCTAGGCCTGCAGTCGTGTCGGTGCGCACAGCGCACCCTACTTCGACCGCGTAGGGTGCGCTGTGCGCACCGTCTGGTCGAGCTTAGCTGGCCAGCGTCAGCGACGGCTGTTGTTCCGAGGGCGCCACGCCGGCGAGGACGTCCTCGCCCCAGCGGCGAATGTCGTTGAAGCAGACGATATCGAACAGCTCGCGCAGGCGCGCCTGGGCCTCGCTCTTGGGCAGGTTCAGCGCCAGGTAGCAGGTCTGTGCCAGGTCGGCCGGGTCGTGCGGGTTGGTCAGCAGCGCGCCCTTGAGCTCGGCCGCCGCGCCGGCGAACTCCGACAGCACCAGCACGCCACGTCCACCGAGCAGGCCTTGCGCTGCGACGAACTCCTTGGCTACCAGGTTGAGGCCATCGCGCAATGGGGTGATCCACATGACGTCGGCCATGGCGTACCAGGCGCTGACTTCCTCGAAGGGCAGGCTGCGGAAGAAGAACTGCAGTGGTGTCCAGCCAATGCGGGCGAAACGGCCGTTGATGCGACCGACTGCCTGTTCGATCTGCGTTTGCAGTTCGTCGTACACCCTCATCTCGCGCGCTGCCGGTACGCACACGGTGACCAGGGTGACCTTGCCGATCAGCTCGGGGTTCTCGGCCAGCAGGCGCTCGTAGGCGTTGAGTTTTTCCAGGATGCCCTTGGTGTAGTCGAGGCGTTCGACCGAGAGGATCAGCTTCACGCCTTTCATTTCCTCGCGCAGCTGGCCCATCAGCTCCTTGATCTTCGGCGCTTCCAGCGCATTGCGTACGCGGTCGATATCCAGCCCGACCGGGTGCGCGCCGAGCTTGACCTGACGGGTGCCGGTGTCCAGTACGGTGGTCATGCGCTCCAGGCCCACGGCGCAGCCGTAAGTGATGAAGCGCGGCGCGCAGTTCTGCCGCTCCAGGGTTTTCAGCGGGAACACGCCGCGGGCGACGTCGACGAAGTTTTCCACCTGGCGTGGAATGTGGAAGCCGATGTAGTCGCACTGCAACAGGCTGCCGACGATCTGTCGGCGCCACGGCAACACGTTGAACACGTCGGCCGAGGGGAAGTAGGTGTGGTGGAAGAAGGCGATGCGCAGATCCGGGCGCAGCTCGCGCAGGTAGGCCGGCACCATCCACAGGTTGTAGTCGTGTAGCCAGACGATGGCG
>Ga0247725_1001509_pt1 | contig 11600 bp, 14 predicted proteins | sample OKSTACKMCFT3sol_FD_183021 | JGI IMG/M metagenome (GOLD analysis project Ga0247725, IMG submission 183021) | Subsurface sediment microbial communities from gas well in Oklahoma, United States - OK STACK MC-FT3-sol | ecosystem: Environmental > Terrestrial > Deep subsurface > Rock core/Sediment... | reverse complement strand
GTCGGTTAGAGCAGAGGACTCATAATCCTTTGGTCCACGGTTCGAGTCCGTGTGGGCCCACCACCTTCAAAGCCGCGCACTGCGCGGCTTTTTCATGTCCGCAAGAAAAACAGCTAGACCAGTCCTATAGTCCAAAGGTACAAATTCAGTACAGTGCCGGTACAGCGTCGCACCTTGGGAGTAGGGAAAGATGGCCACTATCGTCAAAACGGATGCAGGTACATGGAAGGCCCTGGTGCGCAAAACCGGCTGGCCGACCAACACCAAAACCTTCCGCACCAAGCGCGACGCCGAAGACTGGGCGCGCCGTACCGAAGACGAAATGGTCAGGGGCGTATACATCCAGCGCAGCGGCTCCGAACGCATGACGCTGGAGATGGCACTGAAACGCTACCTCAGCGAAATCAGCCCCACCAAGAAGCCGACCACCCAGCGCGCCGAGGCCACCAAAGCCCAGCAACTGATCAGTCACCTGGGCAAATACTCCATGGCCGCGCTCTCGGCCGAGATCATCGCCAGCTACCGCGACACCCGCCTGGCCTCGATCACCAATCGCGGCAAGCCCGCCAGCAACAACACCGTGCGCCTGGAACTGGCCCTACTCAGCCACCTTTTCACCGTGGCCATCCAGGAATGGGGCCTGGGCTAGAGTTTCAACCCGGTACTGAACATCCGCAAACCGAGCCCAGGCGAAGGCCGTGACCGGCGCTTGTCTGCAGAAGAAGAACGCCGCCTGCTGACAGCCGTGAACAATCACAGCAACCCCATGCTTGGCTGGATCGTCCGCATCGCCCTGGAAACCGGCATGCGCTCGTCAGAGATCACATCCCTGCGCCGGCACCAGGTCGATATGAAAAAGCGCGTGGTGCGCCTCTCAGACACCAAGAACGACAGCGCACGCACTGTCCCACTCAGTAAATGGGCCACCGAGACCTTCCAGGCAGCACTGAATAACCCGGTACGCCCGATTGACTGCGACCTGGTGTTCTTTGGCGAACCGGGCAAGAACGGCAAGCGAAGCCCCTACGCCTTCACCAAAACCTGGGGATTACTGAAAACCAAACTCGGAATGCCAGATTTGCGCTTCCACGATCTGCGACATGAGGCGGTAAGCCGATTGGTCGAGGGCGGCCTGTCTGACCAGGAGGTGTCCGCCATCAGCGGGCATAAATCGATGCAGATGCTCAAGCGCTACACGCACCTACGCGCTGAAGATCTGGTTAGAAAACTAGACTCTCTAGACCGTCCACTCGGTGGTCAAAAGTGAGTGCGAAAAGCATAAAGCCAAGGCTTAATCGTCTTCCTCTGACACTAACAGTGCCTATAGAGAAAATTCACTCAAACAAAAACATAGTTCAAGATGATATTTTTCTAAAAAAATATCTCCGATTCATAAACGGAGAGAAGCAAGCACTACTTACAAGAATATCAATAAAAAATTTAAAAAATGGATTTTATGAAAGATCTGCCTCCGGCTTTGTAAGCATAACCGATGCAGTTTCTGATGATGATATATCCTACATTATCGGCCTGATACGCTCCGGGCATCGCCCTCAAATTTATGCCTACAAGAACATAAATAAAAACACCTCAGAGGCATATATTGCACCTGACGACTCGGCCACTTACCAAGCATATGCAGCCCTCGGAATCGAGATGATCCCAGCGGTGGTACTGGAAACATCAATCACACTTGAGGAGAGCGCTTATGAAATAAGGCACCTCAAGTTCAAGGAGGAAAACTTAGGGGCCTACATTGACTCGACGGTAGCCAAAAAAGAGACCAGAGAAGCATACTCTATTCTTGGCGACAACATCTCAGAAGACCATGCCAGTGAATTAGAAAAACTTCACCTCCGCGCTTCTCGCCTAGCAGAGAAAGTAAAGAAATTCCACCACAGCTATATACCTGGCCTCCACTACCATCAAACCCTATTCTCGATTCTCTATAGACTCAGCGAAAACCTACAAGCCATCAAGCTGCTAATCAATAGTGCCTACTATTTTCAAGCAGTTTGCTTGCTAAGATCAATATATGAAATTTCATTAGACTTCTATGTTGACTGGCTAGCCCCCGAGCAAATCGGCTTTTGGCTTCAAACACATGCCAGAGTTGATAGAGCTGGATTTAACAAAGCAATGGAGCTAGCCCACCCACAAGAAAACGCCAAAAGAAGCAAGCTGCTCATTGAGCGAAAAAGTTACTGCTACAACCTTCTGAGTAATGTCAGCAACAAAGCAAATCTCTCACCACTTGGAAGAAGCTTTTACGACGAGGTGTATACATTCTCATCCGAAGTAGCCCACCAAGACTTCAATATGACCGAAATTTACTCAATATTAATGGAAAACCCAAACAGTAAGACTTTCAACGACAAGGCAACAAGCACCCTTATCCGCTGCTTAGATCTTATAACAGCAAAAATATGCCATCGCATAGAACAGGACATTGGTGTTGCTCAATGACCAAAATAAGCGAGCCGGCCTTCTAGTGGCAGTAGCCATTAAGCATTCCTGCAAAGTAATCAGCCCCCATATTAGCTTCAGCCAAAGCATCTAAGAAATGCAAGTACGATTTAGCCAAATCCCTACCGAGCGCATTATGCACCACTTGCCGAGATACCCCGATATATTTGGCGATCTCAGCCTTGGCAAGCCCCATACGACTCAACCGAACGATCTCTAGAGTTCTGGCAGACAACCTCTGCTCAAACAAAGCATAAATCTCGCTCTGCAATGCAGTTACTACCAAACTAGGCAACGCAGACTCCAACGCCAACAGTCCCTGCACGTCACCATGCACAAGTAAGTAAGCCGTTTGTCTCAGCAGCCGCTCATCAGGCAGCTGAACATGCTCCTCGGCTTGACGAATTGCTTGGTAAGCACCACTTGGCAGCCACTTGAGCGAGGTTTTTATTTCTACAGATGAGAGCAGTGTCACCTGCTGAATTTGTGCCTCCGACAAGCCCTCTTCGTGAAGCTCCAGCACTTGGCGAACAGACAAAGGGACTGCAGCATCACATGCAGCAAGCCGATGCTTTCTGGCCAGAACGAAGCGAATCCGACACTGGTCGATTGCCGACCAAAAGCGATCTCTATATGCGAGGTCAGCCCGATACTGCAACTTGGAATCTGTAGGGCTGTGCAAAGCACAAAATCTCAGGCTACCAACACTGTTACCAGCTGCCATTTCTAAGTGCCGCCAGTCCCGCGCATCAATCAGAGATGGCACTCTCGGCTCCTGAGATATCAATCTTTGAGCTGCTGCGCTGTAACGCCAACAGAGCTCGCAAAATGGATAATGTCGATCACTTTTACTCTTGGCCTGCAGGCGGACTCCGCCTCCAGGGACTGTGACGCACGCAGGCGCATGACGCATTGCAGCAAACACTGCTTCCCGTAAGCTTGCCAAGGTGTCGATGAAAACAACCAGATGAGCCTGACGCTTCTGCTTGAGCATGCGCTTCGCGGTTACGTAATCGAGGTCAACCGCCCTATCGACCTCATCCCGCCAGACTGGCCCCAAAAGTGAGATCCCCTTGGCAGCAAGCAGCCGCTCAGCAGAAGGCCATTCGCTGAAGCGCGCTGCGAACTGCAACACGGGCTCATCGAGGCAACGCCCCAGCAAAGGCCATATCAGCTTTCGCGTATTGGAAACGCCGTAGCCAGCCTTAGCATTCGAGAAGCTCCTGATACCTTCGGCCACCGGTCCATAACAAAAGTCGGCGATCCATATTTCTTCCTGCCCGCTCATTCCTTTGCTCGCGTAAATCCCAACTTTCATATTTAGCAGCAGCCCGCGCCCACTGACCTAAGGAGGATCACGCTACCCAACGACAGATAGCCGCACGCTTCGGCAAACTCATGGTTCCATACACATTTAACAGTAGGCAAGCAAGTTATAAGGGGCGGCCGCCCCGATGAACGCGCCCAATAGCATTGACTCTCCATGGCTGGCAAAACCGTCAGATGCTGCCGCCAGACGTGAGTTCTTTCTTTGCACTGCAAGCCACTACTCACTGAAGGCTGACCAGCCCACCATGGAGGCGCCAATCTTCTCTCTCAGCACCAAGAGAGATTTGCAGATCTGGCGATGGCAAAGCGCGGACGGAACCAAAGCACTCGAAGTCATTCCCTCCGTTTACGGACGCGCCACTGTTCGCGACAAGGACTTGCTCATCTATGCGACAAGCCACTTGATTGCAGCAATTAACTCTGACTTCACACCTCACCGTACCCTTCGATTTACTGCCTACGACTTTCTTTCCGCTACCCACCGTGGGCTTCGCGGCGATGACTATCAAGCCTTCAGGCAGTGCTTGGATCGCCTCAAAGGAACAACCATAAAAACCAACATTGCTACCGGCGGGAAGATACGCACCGCCGCATTTGGCTTGGTTGAGTCCTACGTCATCATTGAGCGCAGCACCACCGATCCGCGTATGTGCGCAGTAGAGATCACGCTATCTGAGTGGCTTTATGAGGCCATTCTGAGCATGGAGGTGCTGACCCTGAGTCCTGACTACTTTCTTCTCCGCAAACCCCTAGAGAGAAGGCTCTACGAAATTGCTCGAAAACACGTGGGGATGCAGAGCATTTGGACTGTTGGGCTAGATACGCTCGCCATGAAGTGCGGCAGCCACACTGCCCGCCTCAGAAAATTTCGTGAAGCAATTCGCCAGACTTGTCGTGAAGACCGTCTTCCTGAATACCGCATTGAACTGCTGGCGAGCGACAAAGTGCTGTTCTCTCGCCGCTGATACCTATACCGCCCTGTGGATAACATCGCGGTTTTAGGGGCGTTTCCTATCGCGGATTCAGGGGCGCTTTGTCGCGGATTCAGGGGCGGCCAACCTCGCGGGTTCAGGGGCGCCAACCACGTCAAATAGTCCGAGCTAGAGCGGCTCGCGAATAATGTAACACGCGCGCGCGTCTTAACTGATTTAACAGAGAGAAAAGCTTTTAACGCCATCTGCCTGCGTAAACGCCAACTTTCATAAACGCCAACAGCCCCCTACTTCAACGGTTTCTAGGATGGCCAAACCTTCGTTATCCAAAGGAAACCATCAATGAATACCGAACAAATACTCATCGAAAAGTACGGCCCGCTGATGACGCTGGCTCAGCTCGCCGAGGTGCTTGGGCGCTCCCCTGACGGATTACGGCTGAGCCTTCGGCTAGACAACGAGCTGAGCCGACGACTAACCCAAGAAAAAAAGAAGCTGGGACGCCGGGTCTATTTCAGGGCGGCCGGAGTAGCCCGCCTGATCGACGAACAGTAGCCCGCGCAGACGTCCTCCAAATGTCAATGACTGAGCAAATCGCCTACCAATCCGGAGCCACCCAACAGGCGCCAGACCAACTTGATTGACACTTGAGGGACGGTGCGAACTCAGCTCCCAGGGAGGTGACATGAAGACACTTTCAGATCGAATTGCCGCACGCATACAACGGCTTCCCAGAGCCAGCATCGCCGCCCGCAACCGCAGCGCCTTTCTCACACTCCGCGAAGAGATTCAGCAGGCCTACAGCGACGGCTGGTCACTGCTAGCCATATGGAAACTGCTGCACGAAGAGCAGCGCATTCCATTCACCTATCAGGCGTTTCGCCGCTACGCACGGCAACTGATCGACGCACCAGCGCCAGCAACTGGAGTCGAGCGACAGATCAGTGAAGCACCTACATCCACTTCGCAAACCCGAGCAGGCGCCTTTGAGTTCCAGGCGAAGCCCACCAAGGAGCCTCTGCCATGAACAGCCCCACCCACGCAGGCATTCAAGCGCCAACGGAACCGTTCAATTTCCGTTCACCTGGCGTTAACCCATCGCTGAACGGCAGAGAGGCGATTAGTTGGCAGCTACTGCAGACCTTCAATCGGCATGAAATGCCGGGCAAGAAAGGTGAAGTACCTGTACCGGCAAGCCGGCACTGGTTCTTCACTGCCCTTAATCGCGCTTCGCGCTCTACGAGTGTCTTGCCCTGCGGGGCAAGCGGCTACCGCCGCAACTGGAGTGCGTCATGACCATCCAGAGAGCTACGACCAGAAAAGGAAATACGCCGATCAATGTCTGGGTTACGCCAGAGGAAAAAGCCCGGATCGAAAAACTTGCTGAGCAGACCGGACACAGCATGTCGTCGCTGCTGCGCAGCTTGGGCATGGGACATATGCCGACCAGCCTTCTTGATCACCAGTCGATTCTTGAGCTGGCCAAGATCAACGGCGACCAGGGGCGCTTAGGCGGGCTACTCAAGATGTGGTTGAGCAATGACGAGCGTTTCGCTGGCTTCGAGGAAGCACAGATGCGCCGAACCATCCAGGTAGTGCTGTCGAGGATCGAGGAAACGCAGCAGGCAATGCTGCAGATGCTCATCAAGGTACAAGGAGGAGACGATGACAATTTTAGCGGCTAAAAAGTTTTGGCTTCTGGCCTGCCTCACCAGCTCGTTCATCAGCTTGAACGCCAAGGCGGGCATTCCCGTCATCGACGGCGGCAATCTCACCCAGAACGTGCTGACTGCCATGGAGAGCGTGGCTCAGACGCTCAAGCAGGCAGAGGAATACGCCAAGCAAGTTGAGCAGTACCAGACCCAGCTGCAGCAATACGAAAATATGCTGCAGAACACGGCCGCCCCCACGGCTTACATCTGGGACCAGGCCAGCCAGACGATAGACAGACTGCGTAGCGCCATCGACACCCTGGACTACTACAAGCGCAACCTGGGCAGCATCGACGGCTACCTCGGCAAGTTCCAGGACGTCGCCTACTACAGAGCATCACCTTGCTTCTCCAACGCCGGCTGCAGCGAAGCCGAGTGGGCGGCGATGAACGAGAACCGGCGCCTTGCCTCCGAGTCGCAGAAGAGGGCCAACGACGCGCTGTTTCGTGGCCTGGATCAGCAGCAGGCTGCGCTGCAGCATGACGCCGATACGCTTCAGCAACTGCAACGTCAGGCTCAGGGCGCGACTGGCCAGATGCAGGCCATCGGCTACGCCAACCAACTCGCCAGCCAGCAAGCCAATCAGCTACTGCAGATTCGCGGCCTGCTGGTCGCCCAGCAAAACGCTATTGCCACGCGCATGCAGGCCGAGGCCGATCTGGAGGCTAAGCAGCAAGCCGCTCATGCCGCCTCGACCGAACGGCGCATAGCGCCCACCCAAGCCCCCAAGAACTGGCTGGACATGAACCGCTAAGGAGAGCCCCGTGAAAAGACTACCCCTGCTGCTGCTCCCACTTCTGGCGCTAGCCGGATGCGATAACCAGCCAAGCACCCAAGCCATACCCGAAGTCAGTGATGCCAACTGCACCCTGGAGGTGATCAACCAGATCGAGGACAGGACGGCCCGGGCAGAGTTTGCCGGCCATTGCTCCAGACGCTCGGGCGCCATCCAGCCTACCGAGCAACCGAAGAACTGGCTCGAACTGAACAGTTCGCAGGGGTGAACGCATGAAAGCGCTCAAGAACATCAGCATGATCAGCTGCTGTCTGCTGCTTGCACTCTACTCTGGCGGCGCCGCAGCCCAACTCACCAACCAGGGCATGCTGGATCAGGTCATTACCGAGTTCAGCAGCCGTGCGACCGCCTGGCAGGCTGTCATCCTCAATGCCGCGTCCTGGCTGTTCTGGACACTGGGCACCATATCCCTGGCCTGGACATTCGGCATGATGGCCCTGCGCAAGGCAGACCTGGCCGAGTTCTTTGCCGAGTTCTGCCGTTTCATCCTGTTCTTCGGCTTCTACCTGTGGCTACTCAGGAACGGGCCGGAGTTTGCGACCTCAATCATTAGGTCGCTGCAGAGGCTGGGCGAACAGGCATCTGGCATAACCTCGGTCACGCCATCCGGCATCGTGGATATCGGATTCATGTTGTGGAAGCAAACGCTTGCTGGCATGTCCACCTGGAGCCCGGTAGATAGCCTGGTTGGCTTAGTGCTGAGCCTGATGATTCTGTTCATGCTGGCGCTCATCGCGATCAACATGCTGATCATGTTGGTGTCCGGCTGGTTGCTGATTTACGCCGGCATCTTCTTCCTGGGCTTCGGTGGCTCCCGCTGGACTTCCGACATGGCCATCAACTACTACAAGACCGTCCTGGGCGTGGCCGTCCAATTGTTTGCCATGGTGCTGCTGGTTGGCATTGGCAGCGACCTGCTCAATAGTTTTTTCGCCAAGATGACCAGGGGCGTCCTCAACTTCGAGGAGCTGGGGGTCATGCTGATCTTCTGCCTCTGTCTGCTGCTTCTGACCAATAAGGTGCCGCCCATGCTCGCCGGCATCATCACAGGGAGCAGTTCGAGCGCAGGGGGCATTGGCAACTTCGGGGCCGGCGCAGCGGTCGGCGCAGCAATGGGAACGGTCGGCATGGCTTCTGCCGCGATGAGCATGGCTGGCTCCACCGCCATGGCCGGAGCCCAGAATGTGGCCGGGGGCGTTTCTGCTATCAAAGCAGCAATGCAGAAGGCACAGGGAGCGATGGATGAAGGCGGCATGCCCATTTTCCAAAGCTCTGCAGGGGAAGATGGCAACAGACCGGACAGCCCGCTGGCCGAAGCAATGGGGGACTCTGGCGGCAGTGCGCTACAGCAAGCCGCCAAACTGGCCGTAAGCACCACTGCTGAGCTTGCCAAAGGTGCAGGTGCAGTTATCGGGGAGAAAGCTGCCAAGCTCAGCAGTAACTTTATGGAGCAAGCCCAGCAGACCCTCGGAGGCCAGATGGCAGCAGCCATTCGGGGCCAGGAGGACAATCAGCCCAACAGCATCGGGCCAGGAAGCGAAAGCGGTGACTCGCCAGAAGACGAGATTGCCGAGTTCGTTAATCGCGGCCGCCGAGACGAAAAATTTTAGCGGCTAAAATTAGGTAGCCCCGCCCAGGGCTACCGCTATGCCACTGGTACAGATTTCCAGCGAGAGAAGTCCAACGCAGCAATCTCTGCCGCAATCTCCTCCTCAGTCGGCGGCTCTGCATCACCCAGACCAAGCCGCTTGCTCTCGCGAATCGCGTTGGCCACTGCGGTTTTCCCTAGGGCATAACGCTCCAAAACACCTTCAAGCTCATCTCGATCCTGCATACCGGAACCTCTCAGGTCATGGCCAAAATTTAGCAGCTAAAATCCCCTGCCTGCTTTAGCCGCTAAAATTCGCACAATCGGGTGTCACTACAGACCGCCCGCCAAAGGAACAGGCATGAACGACACCCCACTGATTGAAGAGCCTTTGTTCATAACCGACGAAATCGAGGTCGAGATGATCAAGGCTGGCCACGTATTTGAGCCTCCCGAGCATGTGTCTACCGGCCGACTTTACGAGCGCCCGGGCTTTGAGTATCTGCGCCATAGCGATGAAAAGCCGGAAGTTATGGAAGAGTGAGCGCCCGATTACGCTCGGCAGCTTCACATTGAAAAAGCCACTCGGACCAATTATCAACCGCGTGGCCAAACCACATCGTTCTTGAGTAAGCTCCCCGTAATTCTGCGTACTAAGTAGCAATTTGGCGCAGTTGTAGGATGAGAGCCCTAAGGATCGATCATGGCAGCCAGCAGTAACTTCGCCTTTCTCCAGGAACACGACCCACTGTTTCTGCAATTGGCCAGCACAGCTGAACAAGTCTTCGCCGCCGATCCCAATACCACCCTCATCAAACTGCGCCAGCTCGGAGAAGCCTTGGCTCAGGATCTGGCCAGCCGCGCCGGCATCGAGTTCGACCAACAGACCTCCCAGGCCGACCTGCTCTACAAGCTCGGCCGCGAGATCCAGCTGGAACGCAGCATAAGCAGCCTGTTTCACACCCTGCGTATCGAAGGCAACAAGGCCACCCACCAGTTCCGCACCCAACACCGCGAAGCCCTCGACGGCCTCAAGGTCGCCCGCGCCCTCTGCGTCTGGTATCACCAGGCTCTCGGCAAGGCCGGCAGCAACTTCAAGCCCGGCCCCTTTGTATTGCCCAGCGACCCCAGCGCACCACTGCGCGAGCTGCAGGGCGAGATCGAACAGCTCAAGACGCAGCTGCACGAGTCCAGCCAGCAGGCGGAAAGCAATCAGCAGCTCACGGCACTGCTCAAGCGCGAGGCCGAGGAATATGCAGTGCTCGCCGAGCAGATGGATGCCGAATCGCGCCGCTACAAGGAACAGGCTGCTGCCCACGAAGCAGCGCTCGCCCAACTGCGCGCCGAGCACGAGCAAAGCCTCAAGACACTGCAGCAGGAGCTTGAGTCCAAACCTCAGGCCAGCCAGCAGGTACAGAACAAGACTCAGCAGGCCAGCAAGCACTTCGACCTGTCGGAAGACCTCACCCGCATCATCATCGACCAGCAGCTGATCGAAGCCGGCTGGGAGGCCGACTCCCTCGACCTCACCCACGCCAAGGGCGCGCGCCCGGAAAAGGGCAAGAACAAAGCCATCGCCGAATGGCCCACCAGCAGCCCCAAGGCCTGTGCTGACTACGTACTGTTCGCTGGCCTTACGCCCATCGCCATCGTCGAAGCCAAGCGTAAGCGCATCAACATCAGCGCCTGCATTCCCCAGGCAGAACGCTATGCCCGCGACTACCCACTGAGCGGTGAACAGCAGCCCGCCTGGGAACTGGCCGGGCTCAGCCTGCCTTGGGCCGACGGCCAGGGAGCCCAATTCCGCGTACCCTTCGCCTTCGCCTGCAACGGCCGCCCCTACATCAAACAGCTGGCAGAACAGTCCGGCACCTGGTTCCGTGACCTGCGCAGCCCGGCCAACACCGGCCGCCCGCTGCCCAGTTTCCACACTCCGGACGGCCTACTCGATCTGCTCAAGCGCAGCCGCGAAGAGGCCGAAGCCAAACTCAAGAGCGAAGGCTTTGCTTACCTCAAGCTGCGCCCCTACCAGGAAAAGGCCATCCAGGCCGTCGAACAGGCCCTGGCCAATAACCAGCGCGATTGTCTGCTGGCCATGGCCACCGGCACCGGCAAGACCCGCACCATCATCGGCCTGCTCTACCGCTTCCTGAAAGCCGAACGCTTCAAGCGCATTCTCTTCCTGGTCGACCGCAGCGCCCTGGGCAATCAGGCCGTGGAAGCGTTCCACGACATGCCCCTGGAACAGAACCAGACCCTGGCGCAGATCTACGACATCAAGGAACTCGGCGACATGGCAGCCGAAGCCGCCACGCGCGTGCAGGTGGCCACCGTGCAGTCCATGGTTCGCCGCGTGTTCCAGTCCGATAACCCTCTGCCCATCGACGAGTTCGACTGCATCATCGTCGACGAAGCGCACCGAGGTTACACCCTCGACCAAGACATGACCGAAGGCGAGCTGGCCCTTCGCGATACAGCCCAGTACCTCTCGCAGTACCGCCGCGTGCTGGACTACTTCGATGCCTGCAAGATCGGTCTCACTGCCACCCCGGCGCGGCACACCAGCGAAATCTTCGGCAAGCCGGTGTTCACCTACAGCTACCGCGAGGCCGTGGCCGACGACTGGCTGATCGACCACGAACCGCCGATTCGCTACGTCACCCGCCTGGCCGACGAAGGCATCCACTTCGCCAAGGGCGAGACGGTCAGCGTGCTCGACACCCAGACCGGCGAAGTGGAAAGCGCCGAGCTGGAAGACGAACTCGACTTCAACATCG
>Ga0247725_1001507_pt1 | contig 11626 bp, 10 predicted proteins | sample OKSTACKMCFT3sol_FD_183021 | JGI IMG/M metagenome (GOLD analysis project Ga0247725, IMG submission 183021) | Subsurface sediment microbial communities from gas well in Oklahoma, United States - OK STACK MC-FT3-sol | ecosystem: Environmental > Terrestrial > Deep subsurface > Rock core/Sediment... | reverse complement strand
GGCGCCGGCCGAGGATCTGCCACGCGGGCCAGGCCCGCCACCAGGGCCGCCCGGCGCGCTGCAGGAGGCGTGCTCGAGCACAACCCGAGCTGACCTCCCGCCCTGGTGTGCTCTTCATCCTGGATCGTCCAGGCGCTGCACCTGGTGCAGGTGGCCGTGGGGTAGGGGAGTCGTGTACACGGCCGCGAGTGATTCGGCCGCCGGCACCGGCCCTGGGTTGAACAGCACACCAGGGGCAGGGTGGTCATGGGTGCGGTGGCCACCTCGGGGCCGGCGCCGGCTGAGGATCTGCCGCGCGGGCCAGGACCACTACCAGGGCCGCCCGGAGCGCCCAAAGCGAAGCGGGCCAACGCAAAAGCGCGGCCTTTGCCGCGCTTCTACCCTTCACTTGCAGGCTTTTTGCTTCACCTGATTAGTAGTGCGCCGATGAGCAATCCCAGCGCGAGTGCCGTGCAAGTAGCGGCTACTGCGGCCGCCATGAAAGCGCCTTTGCGGGACCTTTCGGCTTGTTCGGCGTGTTGACGGGCTAGGCTGGTTTCCTCTTTGAGGGTTTGCAGCATTTGGGCGGTGACTTGTTCGCCGGTGGAGTGCATTTGCTCGGCAATATATGTTGCCACGCCAGTAATGAGTTCCGAGGCTGTTTGTTTTGCAGTCTCGTTCTGCTGCATCACTCCCGCAGAAACCTGGTCTTGTGCTTCAACCAGGAGGATTTTTACCTGTTCCAGGTAATCACCCAGGATCAGCTCGTTGAGTGTCAGGGTTACCAGGATCGGGTCGTTGTGGCCAACCAGCACGTTGTGCCGCTTGGCCACTTCCCCGATGAGCCGTTGCACGTCCATCGGGAACTCCTTAGATCACGTTGGAGAGCTGTTCGAAGATCGAGCGCTTGACCATCGCCAGGCGTTGTTTCGACATAAGGCCAAATTCGGTACCGGCCGCAACATCGGCAAACGTCATTTTCCGATCCAGCATCAGCTCCACATCTTTTCCGAAAGTGTCCGAGGTTTGGCGGTTCAAGCGGATGATGCCTGTTACACGATCTTTATATTCCAGATATGCCCGCATTTCCTCGAACTGTTTTCCGTTGGCCTCGATGTTGCCGAAAAACTCGTTCAGCCATACGACAATTTGAGCGTTTTCCGGCATCTGTTGTGCCAGGCGGGTGAAACCGTGCAAAGTGTCAAGCATTGCTTGACCACCGGTAATTACCGTGTGGATCACAACCTGTTTCCCGGTTTCGCTGATCATTTCGATAGCGCTGTTTTCCAGAAGATAGTTCGACAGCGGGATAAACGACGACGCCCCGTTGTCGATCACAAAGTTGCTATCAGTTGACATGATGTTTTCCATCATTCCGTCAAACTGCCGCTCGTTCAGGTGGCTACCGTCCATCAGTTCGACGCGAATTGCGTCAAGCGACTTATAGCCGGTCAAAGTAGCGTTTACCGGGTCGGTGTCCATGGGAATAACTGGCTCGCCGTTTTCCTGGTAAAACTGAGTGGTGCAGGAACCCGCGTAAGACTTGCCTACGCCGCCCTTTCCTTGCAGAACGAAGTGAACTTTTTTCATTTGTGGCTCCCTAGATGAGTTGGTCTTTGTCTGCTTTTGGATCGAACTTGAACTGAGGTTGCCCGGTTTGGCTGGCGTGCCTTCCGAACTCCCCTGCACCTTGTTCCGGCCCTTTCCTGGTGTTGTCCGAGGTTGCTTTTTCGCCTCGGGCATCGCTTCTTGCTGATGGCGTGTACACGCCTCCTTTACCACTTTCTTTTGGGCTCGTGTACACGGTCCCTTTTCTACTGCTGGCTTCTGGCTTCCCATCTTCGGCTCCGGTGATATATCGGGCTATGTAGCGGGCGAATTGGCTGTAGGTGATCCCTACTTTGGCCTTGTGCTCGTCATAAATGGCTGTCGCTGGCCATCCCTCATTTACCGCCTTTCGGATTGCCTCGATGTGAGCCAGGAACGCTACCCGGCCGGCGCCTCGGCGCGCGGTTTCAGTGGGTGGTGCGGTCTGCTTAGTCATCGAACCCCTCCTGATATGCTATGGGCTATATTTTAGCGCTGATTAGCGCTAATGGTCAAGCGCCGAGCGCGAATTAGCGCGAATCTGCGCGAGATTGCGCGAATTGTAGCATACCGCTAGCGTCTTCGAGCTCATGCGCGTTGTATCGAGCCACGAAAATTGGCAAGATGTGTATTGTACGGGTACGCGGCAAGCCGCGAACCCATACAATACCATTCCCTTATTCGCCTTCGGCTCAACGGTCTCTTGCTCTGCGAGGCTGACAGTCGCTGCCGCGACCAAGGCGAAAGCCTTTTAAAGCCGAAGCGGAAAAGCGATTAACAACACACCAGGAGGGAGGTTCTGATGAGCGATGGTGAGCAACCCAAGCGGGCCCGCCGACGAGGAAAGCCCATAGAGGTTTGGGTGACGGATGAAGAGAAAGCCGTGATTACAGAACGGGCAGCCTCGGCTGGCCTATCGCGGTCTGCATTCTTGCGGGCACTGGGATTGAACCACCCTATCCGCAGCACCGCTGACAGCGATGCAATGACAGACCTGATGCGAATCAATGGCGACCTCGGTCGCCTTGGTGGTCTGCTGAAACTCTGGCTTTCCGAGCGGCCAGGTGCTGGGGCACCTGTTGCTGAGGTGCGGAGTGTCCTCCGCGAAATTCAAGATCAACAACAACTGCTGCGCAAAGCGGCATCAAAGGTTGGGCGTTAATGATTGCCCACATCATTGACAACCCAAAACATAAAACGACTTTTGCCAAAGTTGCGAGATACGCTATTGATGCTCGCGGTGGTATTGATCCTTCGACCTGGATCAGGACAACCGATTACATTCTGGATACCAAGAGTCAGGATGGTGAAAAGGTCGGGTCCATCCGGGTGACAAACTGCCTTAGTGATGACCCGGCAGATGCTGCAATTGAAATCATCGCAACGCAGGCGATGAATAAAAGGAGCAAGGCAGACAAGCATTACCACATCGTGTTCAGCTTTCCGCCTGGAGAAACTGTCGATGTTGAGACTCTACACAAGATCGAAGACGAGTTGTGTGCATCTATCGGTCTAGCGGATCACCAGCGCGTTTCTGCTGTTCACGTGGATACCAAAAAGCTTCATGTCCACATCGCTATCAATAAAGTGCATCCTCGCACTTATCGAAACGTTGAACCTTACTATCCGAAAAACAAGCTGATGGAGGCATGCGAGCGTCTCGAAATTAAATATGACCTGCAACGGACCAACCATGGCAAGAACGCTAAGGAAAGGGTTCATGGTCGCGCAAGTGATATGGAGGCATTCAGCGGCGAACAATCGTTACTTGGTTGGATTATCCAAAACGCTGCCGCCGATCTAAAAGCGTGTCGTGATACTGGCTCCAGTTGGCAGGACATGCACAATGCTTTAGACCAGCACGGGTTGGAAATCAGGTTGCGCGGGGCCGGTTTAGTTATTGGTGTTCAGGGTGACAAAAAACTTTCAGTCAAAGCTAGCAGCGTGGATCGCTCTTTATCCTTCAAGAGGCTGACAGATCGATGGGGGGAATATGTCCCACCGGCTGAACCTGGTGAACAAAATCCAACGCAAGCACCGGCCACGCCAGTGTCAGAGGAACAAGCGGTAACGCAAGAATCAATCGCCTTGGCGGTTGAAGAGCATGCACCAAACATTCAAACATTTGATGAGGATCTGAACTATGAAGACTACGGACAAAGAGAATATGAAGACCGGGAGTTTGATCCCGACGAGTTTGCCGCCGTATATGAGTCCTACTCTCAAGGATTTGGAGAAATCCCGCAGGCCGAAACCATCGACGATCTGCGAGAGCTGTCCAGCGTCGATGTGGTTAGTTTCCCCGAAAGGGGTGAAGTGCTATTGCCGACCAATGCACCTGGTGAGCTGGAGCACGGAGTTGCCGAACCATCTCCTGGCGTGCGACGGGGAAGTGGTGGCGAACTTGGCGAGGGACGCGGAGCACAAGGCCAGGGAGGAGAAGCGAATCCAGGAAGAGCTCAAGGCGCTGGAGCGGGTGCAGAAGGAAGCCGACAGGCTACCGGAACCGCCCAAAGATCCGAGGCCAGAAGCGGCGCCGAAAGACCACAGCGACTAAACGGCGACCGCTACAGCAAGCGACCGCTGCACAAGCAGGAAGGCACATCGAGCTTGTACGCGGAGTACCAGCGGGCGAGGGAAGTCGCGCAGACCGCGCGCCTTGAATCACGCAAGACAATGAGCGCGGACCTCCAGCAGTACGGCAAAAAGCTCTCGGCCTGGTACGGCGAAAAGCGCGCGCTGGTTAAGAAGAATACGCAGCTTTCGCCTGACGAACGTCGCCTTGAGTATCGCGAGTTGAAAAAGCGGCGAGAGGCAGACTTTAAAACCTACCAGGAGGCAATGGCCAAGAAGCGCGTCGAGGTTACATCGGCGCACCCGCTGCCAACGTGGCAGGAGTTCTGCCAGCAGGAAGCCAACAAGGGCAACGCAATCGCGCTGTCGGTGTTGCGCAGCAAGGCGTATCGCCAGGCGAAGATGGCCGGCGACCTTCTTACCGCGCAGGATGCCGAGGAAGCCCGCAGCATTGTCTTCCAGCACCTAAAGCCACAGACCAAGCGCGACGGATCGACGGTGTATCGCGTCGAGGACGGCGGCGTGGTGTCCGACGAAGCGCGGGCCGTGCGTGTGCCTGAACTCACAGCGGGGGCCTCGTTCTTGGCTCTGGCCCTGGCTGACGAGCGATTCAAAGGCCGCGCTCTGATCGTTGAAGGCAGCGACGATTTCAAAGCCCAGGTTGTGTCGCACGCAGCGCTTAAAGGGCTGGATGTGCGCTTTGCAGATTTGACTATGGACGCAGAGCGTAAGCGGCTTATAGAGGCGCGTGCGCCGGATGCGCCGAATGGGTCTGCAGCCCTTGACCAGCTTATAGCCGAGCGCAATTCAAAACGCGAAAAAATATCGTCTATAGACTATCATCGGGCCTGGTCACCAACCGACGCGGGAGAAGCCGTTTATCAGGGCCGTAGGAAACTCAGCGACGGTTCGGAGGCGGTGTTGTTGAAGCGTGGCGACGTGGTGCTGGTGAAGGCCATCAGCACAGTGCAGGGCGCTAAGGCGAGCAAATGGAAAGTAGGCCAGGTCGTCCAGACGGACGCGCGCGGCCGGTTTATTGATGCTACGAGGACAAAGAAGCGATGAAAGAATCACCGAATGCAAAGGCGTCAGGCGCGCCGCTGGTAGGGCTGGCCATTTTGGCCTGCACCCTGGTAGCGATGAGCGCGATTGCCACGCAGTACGTTGCGTGGCGGCTTCAATATCACCCAGCGTTAGGGGTGCCCTGGCTGGGGCACATCTACGCCCCTTGGGCCTGGATCGAATGGCAGAGCAAGTATTACGACAATGCGCGCGACTCGTTCAACCAGGTCTATCTCATCTTCCTGGCCGGCGTTGGGATTGCGTTCCTCACCTATGTGTTGGTGATCGGTTTCCGCACACGCAGCTCAAAGCGGCATGAAGGTCTTCACGGGACCGCTCATTGGGCCGACCAGGAGGAAATCAGGGCCACGGGTTTGATGGCCAAACCAGACACCCCGAACGAGGGGGTTTATGTAGGGGGGTGGACTGATGAGAAAGGCCAGTTGCACTACTTGCGGCATAACGGACCGGAGCACATTGCCGCCATCGCGCCTACCCGTTCGGGCAAAGGTGTTGGTCTTGTTGTGCCTACGCTTCTTTCGTGGCCTCACAGTTGCGTCGTCAACGACCAGAAAGAGGAACTTTGGAACCTGACCTCGGGGTGGCGGAATGAGAATGTCGGCCCTTGCTACCTGTTCAACCCTGCAGCGGAAGATGACGGGATCTGCATCAACCCGCTTGAGGAAGTGCGCCTAGGGACGATCAACGAAGTAGGGGACATGCAGAACCTGGTAACGATCCTGGTAGACCCTGACGGTAAGGGTTTGGTCGATCACTGGGCGAAGACAGCACACGCCTTTTTGACTGGCGCGATTCTGCACGTCATGTACCAGGTGCAGGCCAATGGCAACGGACGCGCGGCGTCATTGCCTGACATTGCGTTAGCGCTCTCTGATCCAGCGCAGCCGGTAGAGGTGCTGTACCAGGAAATGCTCGAAAACAAATGGGGTCCGAAGGGAACCGTTCACCCAACCATCGCCGCGTCATCGCGGGACATGTTGAACCGTCCGGAGGAAGAACGCGGTTCTGTGCTTTCCACCGCAATGTCTTTCCTGTCCCTGTATCGCGATCCGCTGATTGCCAGGAACGTCTCACGTAGTGACATGAAGCTCACGGCGCTGATGAACAGCGATAAGCCAGTCACGCTCTATCTGGTGGCACGCGAGGAAGATAAAGACCGCCTCAAGCCATTGATGCGACTCATCATCAACCAACTGGTGCGCGTGTTGCTGCGGCCGAAGCTCAAGTATGTCAATGGCCAGGCGCTGCCGCCTCACAAACACCGCTTGCTGCTGATGCTCGATGAGTTCCCAAGCTACGGCCGTCTTGATGTGTTCCAGGAAGCGCTGTCGTACATCGCGGGCTACGGCATCAAGGCTTATCTCATCATGCAGGATATTGCTCAGCTCATAGCCCATTACGGGCAGAACGAGAGCATCATTTCCAACTGTCACGTCCGTGCTGCATACGCACCCAACAAGTACGAGACGGCCAAATGGCTTTCTGAAATGACCGGCCAAGCGACGGTTATCGAGGAAGACATTTCGACCAGTGGGGGAAGGTTTGCCGCGATCCTGTCGAATGTAACTCGTAACTTCCGGGCGACAGGTCGGCCGCTGGCAACACCGGATGAGATTTTGCGTCTGAAAGCTCCAGTCAAAAGCGACGACGGTAAGCAAATCCTTAGCCCTGGTGAAGTTCTTGTTTTTGCCGCCGGCCATGCGCCGATCAAGGGCACGCAAAGCTTGTATTTCCGTGACCCGACATTCAGTGCTCGCGCGCGGATTGCGCCGCCGCCGATCGATCCCTTTGCTAGCAGGTCTCGCAGATCCCGCAAGCCCAGCCCAACCGTGAAGGAGTTCAAAGTATGAACACCAGAGCAGTAGGGCGGAGCTTAGCGATCTGTGCGATCACTGCTGCAGCTCTGGTCGGTGCCGGCGGCGCGGCAGCCTACTACGGCGGTCTGCGAATCAACACCACCGAATCAATGCCAGTCGGGCTATGGCTAGTCACTACAGGCGGCGTCATTCAGCGCGGCCAGGTTGTCAGCGTGTGCCCTGTACCTGGCGAAGTCATGGACATGGCCAAGGAGCGGGGCTACGTCCCTCCTGGTGTGTGCCCTGGTCGTTACGAACCGTTGATAAAACCTGTTGCTGCTGTTGCCGGCGACCTAGTGATGGTTTCCACCGAAGGGGTTTCGGTAAATGGCGTGGCGGTGCCCAACACTCAGCAGGCGTTGGCCGACGGGGCAGGGCGCCAAATGCCAAGAATCGCACCAGGGGAGTATCCCGTTACCAGCGGTAGCGTGTGGGTACTGTCTAGCTACAACGCTGCGAGCTTTGACAGTCGTTATTTTGGTCCGCTGCCAGTCTCCAACATTGAAGGTACAGCGCGGCCGTTGTTCACGAAGGGGGCCTTATGATCGCTCTGGAAATGATCCAACACTGTGCGCCGAACGTCGCACCTTCAACCATCCAGGAGATTATTGACAAAGAAAGCAAAGGCAACCCCTTGGCTCTCAACGTCAATGACAAGAAGGTTCCAATCTTGGGGGATGATGGAAGCCCAGTCATCGTGATTACTGCCGCCGGAAAGAGAAAGCCGCAGACTCGATCTGTCGCTTTCAAGCTGCCAATGCCCGTCAAAAGCACGCAAGACGCAGTAACGGTAGCGGAGCTGGCCATAGCGGCAGGCCACACTGTTGACCTCGGCTACATGCAGGTCAATAGCGCGAACCTTGGGAAGCTTGGCTACACCGTTGGCCAGATGTATGACACCTGCACCAACCTGGCTGCCGGCGCGGAAATCCTGACAACCTCGTATGCCGGGGCAGCGAAGGTTTACGGCGAAGGGCAGGACGCACTCGCTGCCGCCCTTTCGGCCTACAACACTGGCAATTGGAAGGGCGGCTACCTCAATGGCTACGTCGCCAAGTATTACCCCACGGCCGCTAAAGAAAACTACACCCTCGCGCAGCAGCAAGCACCCGCGCCCATGATGCTAGACCCCTACACAGCAGATACCACGGTCTTTTCGATGCCAAGGAGCCAACCCGATGCCCAACGACAACCAGAACCCCAGCCAACAGAGCAACCAGCCGAAGCAGAAGCTGCAGGAGCGCAACCCGCCCAGGAACCAGCAGCAGACACCAAGGAATCCGCAGAAGTCCGCACTACACCCGTTGCCCAGCCAGCGCCTGGACTCGCAACTGGTGACGCATGACCTCAGTGCGTTGATGACGGCGGGTGTAGTGGTGGTGGTTGACCCTGACGTGGCCGAAGCCATGGGCGCATTTGAGGAAACCGCATTGACCGAGGCTGAGGCTTGGGAGAGCAACGCGGACATAGACACGGAGCCTGCAGAGCATGTCTAACGTATTTTTTAAGACGGTGGCAGATAAAGTCATCGAGCAGATGAAGCAGGGGAGCGCGCCCTGGTTGAAACGCTGGAAATCCGGCGAGTCTTACATGCCCTTCAACCCAACTACCGGGAATGCCTATCGCGGCGGCAACGCGGTATGGCTAATGGCGGAAGCTCAGGACAAAGGCTATACCGATTCGCGCTGGCTGACAGCGGCCCAGGCCGCGCAGGCCGGCGCAAAGGTCCGTGACTCTGAGCTTGGAACACAGATTCAGTTCTGGAAATGGCAGGGTATGGAGCCTGTGACCGACAAGCAGGGCATGCCGATCCTGGACGACCAGGGTAAGCAGAAACAGCAACTTGTTCGGTATGAACAGCCCAGGGTTTTGTCGGCCGTTGTATACAACGCGGACCAAATAGACGGTCTGCCGAGGCAGGAAGATCGGCCAGCGTTGCCAGAGTGGCAGCGTCATGGTGTAGCCGAAACCATGCTAGCCGCCGGCGGTGCTGACATTCGTTATGAGGGTGACCGTGCGTTCTACTTGCCCAGCCAAGATCGGATTACTCTGCCAGAGCGAGAGCAGTTTGCATCCCCTGATGCATTCTATGCCACGGCGTTACACGCTAAAGCACATTGGACTGGCCACGAATCCAGGCTTGACCGGGACCTATCGCACCCCTTCGGATCTGAGGGGTACGCTAAAGAGGAAATGCGCGCTGGTATAGCGTCGATGATCCTGGGGGACCAGCTCGGCATCGGGCATGACCCCGCGCAGCACGCGGCATACACACGTGGATGGATCAAGGCCCTGGAAGAAGACCCGCGCGAGCTTTTCAGGGCCGCGGCTGATGCAGAGCGGATCGCAAAGCACATGCACGCATTGACCCAAGAAAGAAGTTTGCACCAAGGCGCACAGACCCTCGCTGATAGCTTCGTCGTCACGGTCCAGCAGGGCGATCAGACAAGCATCGTCAACGAATACAGCACCATCGGCCGAGCAATAGACCACCTGAGAACATTGAACGTCGCAGACCTGCCCAGCATCTTCCTGCGGCCAGGCGGCGACAGGGGGTTTGACGACCGTTTGGCACAGCGCCCGGACCCGGCAAAGCTGCTTACCCAGCAGTTCGACCCAGCCTTTTCGCCACTGGTCTACAGCGATCTGCAGAGTGCTGACGGTCAGTACCAGGTAATTGGTTTTTCTCAGTCACTGACTGACCTGGCGAACAACCAGGACTCAACTCAAAAAGCAGGTTTGGAGGCGGCATCACAACTCAGCATCGACCAACACAAGCTACGGCACTTTGGTATCGGCAGACCAAACGGTTACCAGGATCGCTGGCAAGTTGCCAGGCCGCTGGCCGATGCAGAGGGAGAATCCGTACAAGTTCAGATGCCAGTGCTGGTCAGCGATAAGGAGGTGGCCGTGCAAACTCACGCAGACAGGGTTTACCTTGCCGTTCCATTTGAAGAGAAAGAGGAAGCCAAGTCCGCAGCCAAGGACAATGGCTGGAAGCTGGGATACGACAATGAGGCGAAGTCCTGGTTCGCTCCTGCAGGTGCTGACATGACGGGTATGGAGCGCTGGCAGGCTGGCCATACCGACGTGGTGACACACGTAGACGCCACGGACAAGCTGACGGTAATCAAAGAGCAGTTTGCCGCTGCCTTGCGGGATGCAGGGTTGATCCTGGACGGTCCACCTGAGATGGACGGCGAGATAAAGCGGGTTCGCGTTGAGGGTGATAAGCGCGGCGAGAAGAAGGGCGCTTATGTCGGTTTCACCGATGGTTGGCCAGCGGGATTCATCCAGAACTACAACACGGGTTTTCGACAGAATTGGAAGCTCAATAGCTCCGTTGGGGCACTGAGCGCGAAGGACAGGGCCAGGCTCAACGCAGAAACTGCGCAACGTCGAGAAGCGCGGGAGCGGGAGCGTGAGGCGGTGTATGAAAAGATTGCGGACGCGCTCGAAGTCCATCTAGCCCAGGCTGTACCCGCGACGGGCGCTCACGGTTACCTGCAGCGGAAAGGTATTGATGCAACACCAGGTATTCTGGTCGATGACGTTGGGTCAATCGCCATGCCACCAGGCGCAGCCCCGGATGATCAGCAGCAATGGAGCGCTAAAGGCAATCTGATTATCCCAATCCATGATGCGAAGAATGGCAAGCTCATTGGAGCCCAAAGCATCGAACCATCAGGCCGCAAATCTATCCCCCGTGGCGGGAGGCTCAATGGTGGATGCCACATGATTGGTGATCCTGATAGTTCGCCGGTGATAGTCATTGCAGAAGGCTACGCTACAGGTCGCACAGCTCATGACGGCTGCGATGGCGCGGCGGTAGCCGTCGCGTTTTACGCTGGCAACCTCCCAGTCATTGCCAAGATCATGCGCGAGCGCTACCCGGAAAAGCCAATCTTCATCGCTGGTGACAACGACCACCGCAAACATCTAGAGCTTGGGCCAAATGGCAAGCCGAAAGAGAACGTAGGCCGTCTAAAAGCCGAAGAAGCAGCTCACGTATGTGGTGGGCAGACACTACTACCAACGTTCCAGCCGGATGACATAGCCAGCGACTGGAACGACCTTTACCAGCTGCGCGGGATGAACGTTGTACGCGATCAGCTACGCGCTGGCATGGCGATTGGCGAACGCCTCCAGCTGGCCGAGGGTATCAAGCATGAACGTCAGGGGGAGGCTCAAGAAATTAGGCCTCGACACGTCCAGGAACAGGTTCAGGAGAAGATCCAGGAGCAGCAGCGTGGCGGAATCAGTAGGCGCTTAGTTCGCTAAACGATAGCTTGGAAAAGGCCGGGGCTCCCCCCGGCTTTTTTGTTCTTGCGAATGAGTGGGCGCCCAGTTACCCAGCCAGGCGCACCAGGTGCAGCGCTTGGCCGATCCAGGATGAAGAGCACACCAGGGCGGGAGGTCAGCTCGGGTTGTGCTCGATCACGCCTCCTGCAGCGCGCCGGGCGGCCCTGGTGGCGGGCCTGGCCCGCGTGGCAGATCCTCGGCCGGCGCCGGTGCCGGCGATCACCGCGGCGCTGGCCAGCGCGACC